>Ga0172380_10009693_pt1 | contig 10220 bp, 9 predicted proteins | sample Leawe162metaG_FD_119747 | JGI IMG/M metagenome (GOLD analysis project Ga0172380, IMG submission 119747) | Leachate microbial communities from a municipal landfill in Southern Ontario, Canada - Leachate well 162 metaG | ecosystem: Engineered > Solid waste > Landfill > Unclassified | place...
AATTAGCCGTATTCGTCATTGCGAGGAGCGTAAGCGACGTGGCAATCCAGCTATAGATTCTTCACTTCGTTCAGAATGACAACTGAATTTCCGAAACCACGCACGGATAGCAAAATTTTATGCTGCTTAATTTTTCTACCGCCACTGGCCACGGACCAACAGCAGGGTCTTTGTCATATAACACTGCTGATTTGCTAAAGAAAACCCCTGCAAAATCGGTTTTTGCGCGGAAAATTGCGCCCGATGGTTTAGCGATGGCAACCACTTGGTTCGCGTTTATCGCCTCCATCTCATCATATTGATATTCTTCTATTTTTCCATCAATTTCGCGCGCCATATACACAACATCATCCGCTTGCAATTCGCCTTCAACTTGCAAATCCGCATAAGTAATCCGCGGTTGCACACTATAGCGCGTAAATTTTCCGTCATCATGCACGCGCAGCGGTTTAACAGGCGTAATGCCTAGATTATAAATGGTGGCGAGGGTGAATTCAGCAGCCATTATTGGCGATTTTTCGTCTTCGTGCTTTCCTGCTTCAATGCCAGTTTGACATTTTATGTTGGGTAGTTTCTCCACAATAGTTTTTAAAGTTTGCACGCTTACAATCGCTGAAGCATTGGCAGCAATCGCTTCAGAAAGGTCGGTAAGCACCGCGCGAATTGGGCTATATTTTAAATGCTCATCGCGCAAATGTTCAGTAATACAAGTCATATTTCCGCGGGCGGAATGAATATCCAAAGTGCCAAAAGCAATGCCCGCCAGCGCGAATAATTCCCGCGCCCGTTTGATATGGGGTGTAACCTCGGTACGCGTTAAAAAATCAACGGGTATGCGGTTACCATCAGGCAATAATTCGCCAGTTTCCGAAAGCCCGCAGCGATAGCAATCCCTTGTTTCTTGGCGGGCATTTTTATCTGCTTCCCAAGCCGAAAAATACTGGTGCGCAGCCAAGGGATTTCCGATTACGCACAACACATCTTTAGCAAGCATTTTTGCCTCAAAAAGAGCCATGGTAAGCACAACACCAGCCAAACCCGCTGGTTCATTGCCATGCAATTGAGCGAGGATAATAAAGGGGCTTCCGCTAGAATTTACTGAGGATTTTATACTATTTCCACAAAATAACTTGTCATACCCGCGCAGGCGGGTATCTTTATTGTTTTCTGGGCTTAAGATACCCGCCTGCGCGGGTATGACAAACGAGAGGATTTTATTTATAAAGTTATTTTTGGGAATTGCTTTTAGGTGTAAAACTGCTGGTATTTCCTGCCCATTTACCGAAAAACTTTGCGCGCTTAAAAAATTATGAATTTCCTTCAAATCCACAAGTTTTAATTTCCGCGCGAAAAAAACATCGCGAAATTCCTCTGCGCTTTTTACTTGCGAAAAATCCACACCATATATTTTTTGTAATAGTTTTTTCATTTTATACTGTACCCATCCTTACATAATTATTGTCATACCAGAAGCATAGTTTTCCATATCAATTTATTGATATTATTGGAAAACTTGCTGTCTGGTATCCAGCAGGTAGTTCGTCTGGATGCCAGCCTACGCTGGCATGACAATTGTTAGTTTTGTGCAAAATAGATGCCTATAAAAACTCACATAAAACTTTGCGGGTCAATGTCAATCTTTATGCGCGTGGAGCTAGGTGTTTTTACGCCATCCACCAATTTTTTCATTAAATCAGGTAGGTTTATATTACGCTCCGCCTTTACCAACAAACGATAGCGAAATTTGGCGCGGAGCATAAAAAGTGGCGCGGGCGCAGGGCCGTATAGATGTAGGCTTGGGGCTTGAGGCTTAAGGCTTGAGGCAAGGGTGTTAGCGGTTTTTATTACGTCTTCCTCTTTTTCTCCCTCCACAATAATGGCAGCGAGGCGAGAAAAAGGTGGCATATTGGCGTTTTCACGAGCGGTTATTTCCGCACTTAAAAAAGCCTCTCTATCGCCTGAAATAAGAGCTTTGATAACAGGGTGATCGGGCAGAAAACTTTGTAAATAAACGCTTCCGCGAATACTCTCGCGCCCTGCCCGCCCTGATAATTGGTGTAGCAATTGATAGGTTCGCTCGCTCGCGCGCAAATCGCCCCCTGCCAGCCCCAAATCAGCATCTACCACCCCTACCACCGCCAGATCCGCGAAGTGATGCCCCTTGGCGATCATCTGCGTGCCGATTAAAATATCCATGCGTTTTTCGGTCATCGCCTGAATGGTTTCCGCCATATCCGCTTGTCCGCCCATGCTGTCACTCGCCATCACCGCCACGCGCGCTTCTGGCAAAAATCCTTTTACTTCCTCCAAAATCCGCTCCACCCCCGGCCCGCAAGCGTGCAAAGTCTCCTCTGCCCCGCAAGATGGGCAGGTTTTAGGAATCGGTATATTATAACCGCAATGGTGGCAGCAAAGCTTAGGGTTCAGGGGTCGGGGGTCGGGGGACAGTAAGCCAGATTGTAATTTATTTCCTTCCCTGACCTCTGACCTCTGACCTCTATCCCCTGCCTTGTGTGTAACCAGCCAAGCCGAGCAATCAGGGCATTGGAAACGATGCCCGCAAGCCCGACAAAGCATCAGAGGTGCATAGCCACGGCGATTGAGAAAGAGCATCGCCTGATGCCCAGCGGCCACCGCATTTACCAATTTTTCGCGCAAAATGCTAGAGATAAATTCCTGCGCGTTTAGCTTTTCACGGCGCATATCCACAAGGTTTATTTCAGGCATAACCGCATCGGCATGGCGCATGGGCAGCGATATTTCGCTATATTTTCCTTGGCGGGCGTTGTGATAACTCTCTAGCGATGGTGTCGCCGAAACGAGCAAAACAGGGAATTTTTCAAAGCGCGCCCGCGCCACCGCCATATCGCGTGCGTGATACATCACCCCTTCTTCTTGTTTGAACGATGCGTCATGTTCTTCATCCACCACCACCAGCGAAAGATTTTTATAGGGCAGGAAAAGTGCCGAGCGCGCACCAACCACCACCCGCGCTTCGCCCCGCGAAATAGCTTGCCAACTGGCGCGTTTTTTAGCGGGTGTAACCCCAGAATGCCAAACCACAGGCGCAAAGCCAAACCTTGCCTCAAACCGCGCAAGCCATTGAATAGAAAGCCCAATTTCAGGCAGGAGAATGAGGATTTGGGTAGGATTGGAATCTGGAATAGTAGAATCTAGAATACGGGAATTGTTCCCTTCGTATTCTCGTATTCCCGACTTCCCGTATTCTAAACTCCGCGCAATAGCATCAAAATAAACCTCGGTTTTTCCTGAACCAGTCACCCCATCTAGCAGCGTTACCGAAAATCCTGCGCCTAGTTTTTTACTTAAATCATCCGCTGCTTTTGTTTGAATTTCCGAAAGCGGGTGCAAATTAATTTTGGCAATATCAATTTTTGTTTCAAGGTGAACCCTGCCTTTTTTCTCAATCTCATCCACGGGCAAAACCATTTTCAGCATCGCGCCCTTTGCCCCGCAATTATACCATGCTGCCCAATCAATAAATTTGCGGAAATTCTCGCTAAGTGGTGGAAATTCAGCATGATTTTTTATAATATTCTTAATTTTACCCGCGGGTATTTCGGCTTTCCCCGCCCCCCAAACCACACCAAGCAATTCTTGCTTGCCAAATGGTACGCTCACAATATCGCCAAGCGCAAGCACAATGCCCTCTGGCGCAAGATAATCAAACGCACGGTCAAAAACCGTAGGCAGCAAAACTTCATATTGGGAGGATTTTGTATGCAGGTACAAAGCAAAATTCCTCACCAGCATTTGAGGTTAAAAATCAAACCCCAGCCACTTATAAGGCTTGAACAAGCAAACTGGCTGGGGTCGGAATATGAAAAAAACTTATATAAACTATTTGCGATCGCCAAAAAAGCGCAGCAAATACATAAACATATTGATAAAATCAAGATATAGGTTCAGCGCACCCATGATAGACGCCTTCGCCATTGCTTCGGAATTACCAGCAACTTGATAATACATTGATTTTAGTTTTTGTGTATCATAAGCGGTAAGCCCCACGAAAATCAACACTCCACCCACTGAAATCACGAAGTTCAAAGCCGAACTAGCCATAAATATATTAACCACAGAAGCGATGATTAAGCCAAAAAGCCCCATGAGCAAGAACGAACCCATTCCGCTTAAATCCTTTTTAGTGGTATAGCCATAAAGACTCATCGCGCCGAAAGTTCCCGCGGTGATGAAAAAGGTGCGGGCGATGCTTTCGCCAGTATAAACAAGGAAAATTGAGGATAATGACAAGCCGATTAAGCCCGCATACGCCCAGAAAATAAGCTGTGCGGTGGCTGCACTCATGCGGTTTATGCCAAAACCAAGCCACAAAACCAAGCCCAAAGGCGCGAACGCAACCAGCATTCCAAAACCAGACATTCCCATGTGTCCGCTTGGCGAAACATTATAAAGCGCGCCCATAAAAGCTTCTGAACTGGCAGCCAACATAGCCACAACGCCAGTCAGCGCGAGCGCACTTGCCATATAGTTGTAAATTTTCAGCATATAAGCGCGTAAGCCCAAATCATAGCTTGCAGCCTTATTTTGCGCAGCATTACTAGCAGCAGCAAACGGATCACGATATTCCATAGTTTTTCTCCAAAAAGTTGATTAACCGAGTACATTATAGGGTAGGAACAAATATAATTCAAGGGAAAGTGGATGAATTATTTCACTTGCACTTCTTAATCTTTGGTGTTAGAAGAATATCCCTTTTAAGCGGTCGGGCGAGGCATTGCCTTGGTTGCTTTTTATTTATAACCTTATTTTTCAGAAGGATAGAAAATGCCAAAACTAAAGACCAAAAGTAGCTGTAAGAAGCGTTTTCGCTTCACTGCAACGGGCAAAGTTGTTGCCTCTCAAGCTGGTAAACGCCACGGTATGAGCAAACGTACCAATCGTTTTATTCGTAATGCACGCGGAACTACTATTCTGGATGCTTCGGATACTCATCGCATCGTGCAATATATGCCGAATGGCTCGTACTAGCAAAATATAGAGGAGAAACAAAATGGCTCATGCTCAAAGTGGCGCAAACCGCGCTCGTCGTAAAAAAATTCTTAAAATGGCGAAAGGCTATCGCGGTCGTGCGAAAAGCTGTATCACCGTTGCTCGCGAAAAAGTTGAAAAAGGTTTGCGCTATGCTTATCGCGACCGTCGCAACAAAAAACGTACATTCCGTAGCTTGTGGATTCAGCGTATCAACGCTGGTGTTCGCGAACATGGCTTGGTTTATTCACAATTTATGAACGGCATCATCAAAGCTGGCATTCAGCTTGATCGTAAAGTTCTTTCTGACCTTGCAACACGCGAGCCAGAAGCTTTCAAAGCAATTGTTGAACAAAGCAAAGCTGCTTTGGCGAAAAAAGCTGCTTAAATTAGAGGTTAGGTGCTAGGGGCTTGGGGCTAGTTTAAGAAAGTCTTTGTTTCTAGCACCTAGAACCCAGCACCTAGAACCTGCGTATGTCCAATACATTACTCGCTAATTCCCTTTCCGAAATATCCGCCTGCACCAATTCCGCTGCATTAGAGGAAACTCGTGTTGCCATTCTCGGCAAAAAAGGTCGGCTTACCGATGCTTTAAAAGCAATGGGGCAAGCAACTCCTGAAGAGCGCAAAACTCTCGGCGCAGAACTAAATAAAATCAAGCAAGAAATAACCGACGCGCTAGACGCAAAAAAAGCAGAACTTTCTGTAGGTGAATTAAACGCTCGCCTTTCCGCGGAAAAGCTGGATGTCACCCTTCCCCCGCGCCCTGAAAATTCTGGCAAAATCCACCCGATTACGCAGGTGATGGACGAAGTAACCGCGATATTTGCGGACTTAGGTTTTGGCGTTGAAGTGGGCCCTGATATTGAAGATGACGAACATAATTTTTCAGCTCTAAACATTCCTGAAAGCCACCCAGCACGGCAGATGCATGACACTTTTTACTTAGGTGCTAGGGGCTTGGGACTAGGGACTAGTGAAGAAAATACTAGCACCCAGAACCTAGAACCTAGAACCTTGCTGCGCACCCACACCTCACCCGTGCAAATCCGTACTATGCGCGGTGGCAAACCGCCGTTTCGCTTTATCGCCATGGGCAGCACCTATCGCTGCGATTCCGACCTCACCCACACCCCAATGTTCCACCAAGTGGAAGGGTTAGTGATTGATAAAAATATAAATATGGGGCATTTAAAAGGCTGCATCGCGGAATTTATGCGCGTGTTTTTTGAGCTTGATGAACTTCCAACTCGTTTCCGCCCCAGCTTTTTCCCATTCACCGAACCATCCGCGGAAATTGATATTGGCTGCTCGCGCAGCAAGGAAAGCTTAAAAATCGGCGCAGGGCAAGATTGGCTAGAAATCGGCGGTTGCGGAATGGTTCACCCCAATGTTCTAAAAAACTGCGGAATAGACCCCGAAGAATATCAAGGTTTCGCCTTTGGCATGGGCATAGAACGCCTCGCTATGCTGAAATACGGCATACCAGATCTGCGCACATTTTTTGATTCTGACGTCCGCTGGCTAACCCATTACGGCTTTAACCCACTCCATATTCCAAGTTTAGTGGGGGGATTATGATGATATATTTAAAAAATATTTTAATTATTGTTTTTAGCATTAGCCTATTGCTACAGACACAAACATCATTTGCAGGAAAAGACTACTCTGGTAAATATATAGAAATGCTGTGTAGTAAAGAAAATACAGAAATGTGCGAAGGATATTTACTTGGAGTATTAGACATATCACAATCAAATCCAGACAAAAATTTGTGTATTTGCAGTAAAGATATGCTTTGCGGAATGGGTGCTATTGACACAAAAAAACTACCGAAGTCTTTTCTAGATTGGAGTCACAAAAAAACAAATCTAGATGGATCATCTAGTGAGATTGCTAATCTCTTTATAAAAGACACTTTCTCTTGTAAGAGGCCTAACCAGAATGATTTTCTGAAGCAGGACAAATAACATGAAATTCACTCTCTCTTGGCTGAAAGACCATCTGGAAACCACAGCCAGCCTTAAAGAAATCACCGATAAACTAACCGCGATTGGGCTGGAGCTAGAGGGCGTGGAAGACCGCGCGGAAGCTCTCAAAGCCTTCACCGTTGCCAAAATTCTGGAAACCACCCGCCATCCTGAGGCTGATAAGCTGCAAATCTGCAAGGTGGAAAGCGACGTTGGCGTTTTACAAATTGTTTGTGGCGCAAGCAATGCCCGCGCTGGGCTGTTTGTTTGCCTTGCCAAAGAGGGGACAGTTATTCCCGCAAACGGAATGGTGATTAAAAAAGCGAAAGTTCGCGGGGTGGAAAGCTTCGGAATGCTTTGCTCGCTAGAGGAACTGGGACTTGCTGAAAACTCTGAAGGAATCGTTGAGCTTCCTGAAGCAAAAATTGGCGCGAGCGTGGCGGAAGTTTTAGGGTTAAACGACCAAGTGATTGACATCGCCATCACCCCCAACCGCGCTGATTGCCTTGGTGTTCGCGGTGTAGCACGAGATTTAGCAGCAGCAGGAATAGGAAGTCTTAAGGCTTTAGGCTTAGGGCTTAAGGTATCTAACTCAAGCCACAAGCCACAAGCCATAAGCCTTGAAACGGACGCCTGCCAACAATTCATCGGCTGCCACATATCTGGCGTAAAAAACGGCGAAAGCCCTGCTTGGCTTAAAAAACGTCTTGAAGCAATCGGGCAAAAATCAATCTCCGCATTGGTGGACATCACCAACTATTTCACCATTGATTTATGTCGCCCGCTGCATGTTTATGACGCAAGCAAAATCAGCGGAAATTTAATAGTTCGCGAAGCAAAATCTGGCGAGAAAATCGCGGCTCTAAACGGTAAAGAATATGACTTTCCAGAAGGCGCAACTATCATTGCCGACGAGCAAAAACCACTTGCCATCGGCGGAATAATTGGTGGCGCGGAAAGCGGTTGCACGCCAGAAACAACCGATGTATTTTTAGAAGTCGCTTTATTTAATCCTGAAAATATCGCGCAAACTGGCAGGAAATTACAAATTGATTCCGACGCGCGCTATCGCTTTGAGCGCGGGGTGGATGTGGCATTTTTAGAAGAGGCTGCAAACCGCGCAGTTGCTATGATTTTAGAGCTTTGTGGCGGGCAAGCCAGCGAGCTGATTTATGCAGGAAGCGCGCCCGATTATAAGCGCGAAATAGCATTTAACCCTAAGCGTGTAAAAACTCTTGGCGGTGTTGATATTGCGCCCAAAAAATCCATAGAAATCCTTTCTGCGCTGGGCTTTACCAGCAACCAACAACCAGCAACTAGCAACTATCTTGTAACGCCTCCATCATGGCGTGCCGATATTCACGGCGAAGCGGATTTGGTGGAAGAAATTTTGCGGATTTATGGTTACGAACATATTCCTTCCACACCACTTCCTAAAATTTTAGGCATCACTCCCGCTGCCCTAAAACTGCCGCAAAAGCGCGAGCGGATTGCCAAAAGGTTGCTTGCTGGGCGCGGAATGCTAGAAGTGCAAACATGGTCGTTTTTGCCTGAAGCTTGGGCGGAAATGTTTGGCGGGGCAAAGCCCGAGCTAAAACTTCTAAACCCAATCAGCGCGGATTTAAGCGATATGCGCCCGAGCATTTTGCCGAATTTGCTAGATGCTGCAAAACGCAATGCAGCGCGTGGCGCGAAAAGTTTAAGCCTGTTTGAAGTTGGCTTGCAATTCCATGATATCACACCAGATGGACAGAAAACTGTTGCTTGCGGGATAAGAACAGAACAGGCTGTTACCTACAAAGGATTCATACGTAAAGTTAAAGCCGTAGGATACGATTCTTCTACAGCGTTAAAGGGCGAAGAAACAAATGTAATTATGGCTAACGTATATCCAATTCTATCTTTGGAAGCGAAAGCAGATGCAGTTGCACTACTTCAAACTCTGGGCGTGAATAAATTAGAAATCAGCACAAATAATTTGCCAGCTTACTACCACCCTAACCGCTCTGGTGCTTTTGTTCTGGGCAAAACGGTGCTTGGTTATTTTGGTGAAATTCACCCAAAAATTGCTGCGTCTTTTGACCTTGAAGGACGGATTGCAGCCTTTGAAATTTTCTTAGACGCAATTCCGCAAGCACGCGCCAAAGGCACTGCAAAACCACAGCTAAAAATTTCAGATTTCCAAGCGGTGGAACGTGATTTTGCGTTTATCGTTGATGCGGGCGTTAGTGCTGCCGACATCATCAAAGAAATAAATAAAGCCGAAAAAACCCTAATCACCGATGTGCAAATTTTTGACGTATATGTGGGCAAAGGCGTGGATGTGGGCAAAAAATCAGTGGCGGTGAAAGTGTGCTTGCAATCTTTTGAGCGCACCCTTGCCGAAGCCGATATTTTGGCGGTTTCAGCTGCAATTATTCAAGGAATCGGCAAAGCCTTTGGCGGTGTTTTACGACAGTAAAAAATCAAGCTGCTTCGGCTTCGTCATATATACCAAGCATTTTTAATTTGCGATGGAGGGCGGAACGCTCCATCCCCACAAAGGCGGAAGTGCGCGATATATTCCCACCGAAGCGTTCAATTTGTGCCACAAGGTATTGTTTTTCAAACAATTCTCGCGCCTCACGCAGTGCCATAGACATAATATCAGCATTGGTTTCTGGGCGCGCCAGCACAGGGTTAGAAGTTAGTATTTCAGGTGGTAATTCATCCGCCGTAATCGCATCGCTACGACCCGTGGTCATAATCAGCAACCATTCCATCATATTACGCAACTGGCGTACATTTCCTGGCCAGCCGTATGCTTGTAACATCACCAAGGCTTCTCCTGATATTTGGCGGGTTTGCAAACCAGCAGTTTCCGCAGCACGTTTAAGGAAATACGCACAAAGTTCAGGCACATCTTCCCGCCGTTCTTTCAGCGAGGGCAAGCGAATCGGCACAACATTCAGGCGGTAATATAAATCCTCGCGGAAACGCCCTGTGGCAATTTCTTTTTCCAAATCTCGGTTGCTACTGGCGATCAAACGCACATCCACCTCCACTTTTTGGCTACCCCGTTGGCGGGTGAAGCTCTGGTCTTGCAGCGCGCGCAGAACTTTTCCTTGGGTTTCCAGCGGCATATCGCAAACTTCGTCAATAAACAGCGTGCCATTATGGGCGCGCTCAAAAAGCCCAAGCTTTTCCGCGCCACCTGTTGGGTTTTTGTCTTCCACGCCGAAAAGCTCGGCTTCAACGCGG
>Ga0172380_10009694_pt1 | contig 10219 bp, 8 predicted proteins | sample Leawe162metaG_FD_119747 | JGI IMG/M metagenome (GOLD analysis project Ga0172380, IMG submission 119747) | Leachate microbial communities from a municipal landfill in Southern Ontario, Canada - Leachate well 162 metaG | ecosystem: Engineered > Solid waste > Landfill > Unclassified | place...
ATCTGGCGGCGTGCGCCTCGATCGCCGTATCCGCCAGGCAGCGCTGCACGCCAGGCCGATCTTTGATGAGATGCTTGAACGTTTGCCAGTTCTGGGCGTATTCCTTGCATATCTCCAGCAGCCGCTCCGCCGCGCCGACGCATCTGGCGCTTCTGCCTATGCGCCGCGACGGCAGCCACTTGGCCCCGAGGTGGAAAGCCTCCCCCTCTTTGCCAATGACGTTCTCGGCGGGTACTTTGCAGTTATCGAAGGTCAGCACTATGGGCTCTATGACCTGGGCGCGGCTGCCCTTGCGCTCGCCGCATCCCGAGGCGGTGTAGCCGGGCGTATCGCGATCGACCAGAAAGCAGGTCGTTCCGCCGCGAACACCCTTAGCCTTGTCGGTGACGGCGAAGACCATGGCGAAATCGCCCGGGTCTGTGACATGCGCCATGCACAGCTTGCGTCCGTTTATGATGTAAGAGCCATTCTCCCGCTTGGCCGTGGTCTCCATTGCGATAGGGTCGCCAGCTTTGCCCTCAAGCATGCCGATGCAGGCCCTTTTCTCTTTCGCAAGCAGCGGTTTGAGGTAATGCTGGCGCTGGGCATCGTTCGCGTCGTATAGAATAGGTGATATGTCGCCCAGAGTGAACGGCACGATAGTTCTGGCCAGCTCCTCTTCGACGAGGCATATACCCAGCAGGGGCAGGCCGGCGCCTCCGAATTGCTCGGGGACACTTACGCCCCACATGCCCATCTCCTCCACCAGCTTGAACAGCCTGGTCTCCTCTTCCGGGCGCAGCGCTATCATGCCGGTGGACTGGTCGCCTTCACGACCCAGTATCTCACGCTCCAGTGGCATCAGCTCGTCCTTAACGAACTGTTTCACGGAGTTCTGCAACATCTTCAATTCTTCGGGGAGGGTGAAATCCATCCTAAAGCTCCTCTATGAAGCTAGATTAAAGCTTCTTCAACGTAAAGGTCCAAGTCCGGCTCCTGTTCGTCGCCGATCCTTGTTTCCAGGCGTGACATTGTCTCTACCATGTGCCGGTTCACTATGTAATGCTTGATGGTGGTATCCACCTGTGGGCACACCAGTGCGCAGTTGAAGCAGCGGTCACAATCCTCGCCCACCAGCGTCTCGAGGGCCATTGAGGTCCTCTGCGCTGTTTTCTCAAGACGGTTAGGCTCGCGGGCCAGCACCGGGCAAATATCGATGCAGTTGCCGCATCCCAGACATGCTACGGTTCCGCTGATATCCTCGCTCAGTTTTAGTGCGTGATGAGGTCCGAAGCCTGTGGACAAGAGCCGGCAGCGGGCTACGGGAGAACAATGTATATCCAGTACTCTATTGAGTACGGCCTCTATTTCATTGATGTCTCGCTGTTTTGATAACGGCATATCATGGCCTCCGGGTTTAAGCTACCTTGATCGAGCCGGGTTTCAGTTTATCGATAACGTTGCCGGACAGGTAATCGTACGGCTGTCTGGCATAGTCGGGCAGTATCTTGGGCGAGATCGGCCTTGACGCTACCAGCCCGGCCTTCTTCAATTCTTCCTGCCATTTGTTTACATGGTTTAAAGTCAGTTTACCCGTTTTTGCTGTCTTGACGTATTCCGCGGCGGACTTCCCGGCCCTTCTGCCGAAGACCCATATGTCCAGCGTCGAGTTGCCGCCGAGCCTGTTCTTGCCGTGCACTCCGCCCTCGCATTCCCCTCCGGCGAACAGGCCGGGTATCGGTGTCGCTCCATCGGGCTCTATCTTGATGCCTCCGTTCTGATAGTGGAGGCTGGGATAGATCAACATCGGTTCTTTGGTTATATCGATGCCGAAGCGCTGGAACTGGCGCACCATGGCGGGCAGCTCCTTCTCCACCGTGCCCTTGCCGTGGAGCATATCGATGCGCGGCGAGTCCAGCCATACGCCGATCTGTCCTGTCGGGGTGGTGATGCCCTTCTTGCGCTCGGTGCACTCCCTGATGATACAGGCCGCCAGCATGTCCCTGGGCTCCAGCGGGTGGGCGAACTGCTCGCCGTCGATGTTAACCACCTGCGCGCCCACACCGCGCACCTTTTCGGTGACCAGCTGTCCTAATATCGCGATGGGATAGGCGGCGCATGTGGGGTGATATTGCATGGTATCTATATCCACCAGCGGGCATCCGGCGCGGTAGACCATGACGAGCCCGTCAGCGGTGGCACCGTAATGATTGGTGGTGGGGAATCCCTGCACATGCAGGCGGCCTATGCCGCCTGTGGCCATGACTACGGCCTTGGCTTTTACTATGGTTATCTCGTTGGTCTCAAGGTTCACCATCACCGCTCCGGCGGCGTGTCCCTTATCGTCCAGTATCAGCTCTATGGCCGGGGCGAACTCTATATGATTGATATTGCGGCAGCGTATCTCGTCGCGCACCACACGCATGCATTCCATGCCGGTGTAGTCCTTGGCGCAATGGCAGCGCGGCACGGCCTCTCCGGCCAGCGCCACCTCGTGGTAGGATCCGTCTGGGTTCTTGTCCCAGCTGACACCCAGCGATTCCAGCCATGCGATGGCATCCGGGGCATCTTTAACCAGCGCCTCTACCAGTTTGACGTTGTTGGTGAAGCGGGCTCCGCCCATCGTATCCAGATAGTGCAGCGATGGGGAGTCATCCGGCCTGTCCGCGGCCTGCGTGCCACCCTGCGCGCCGACGGTATTGGCATCGCCCAGCCGCAATTTTGTCGCAATGAGCACGTTGGCTCCGTTCTCCTGTGCTATAAGTGCCGCTGCACCTCCGGCCCCCCCGGCGCCCAGAACGAGGACATCGACATCGAAATCCGGTTTATCCAGATTTATCTTGGCCGGGTCGATGCGGCTGTTACCTTCAAGCAGATCGGCCAGCTCGTTAGGTGTGCGTGAGCCCTTGTTCGGCCCTACCAGCAGCTCGCGCATTCCCGACTTTATGAAATCGGGGTGGAAACCGTTGAGCACGGGCTGTCGCTCTTGGACGGGGATGCGCTTCATTTCCTCGTGCAGCCGCCTTTCCCGCGTGGCCGCTACCTTATTTACGCTTTCCTGCATATATGACGGATAGGGCATATCTTCTCCCTTTCTAAAGTTCGAAATGGTTATTAGTCTTCGTGTATCTTTCGTTCGTTGTATTTCTTGGTCAGTTGTTCGACGTTCATCTTCTGCATTTCATGGATCTCGGCATCGTACTTGCCGGCGTTTATCTCCGCTATCCTCTTTGTGGTATGTTCCGGAACCTTGGTGAGATGTTTAGCGTAGAGGCGGCGCGATAGTAACGCGATATTGTACGGCACCAGCCCCTGCGCGCACCTAGCGGCGCAGAGCCCGCACATCAGGCAGTCGAAGGATTTCTCTGTTACTTCTTTCAGGTTGCCCCTGATGGCGGCGGACATGTAGCCGATAACATCAATGTCCTGAGGACAGGCCTTGGTGCAGGTATTGCATCCGAAGCACTTGATGAAGTCGGGATAGATCTTAAGCAGTTGATCGCCTGTGGGCTCCATCTTGTTAATATCGTAACTGGGCTTGCTTGCCGGGAAGAACGGGATCTGCGTCAGGCACATGTCCGGCTCTATTAGCTTCTGACAGGCCAAGGCGAACCGAAGCGCCGGATCTCCCTTGAAGTTATAGACGGTGCCGCATGCGCCGCAGAACGCAGACCGGCAACCTACGCCGCGGATCAACCTGTAGCCGCAGTACTCCATTGCCGTCATGATGGTCAAGCCCTCGGGAACTTTGTACTTCTTGCCCATGAGGTAGATATCGATCAGTTTGGCGGTTGGTTTAGTTTCAGTTTGACTCAAAGCACGGCCTCCTTATGGCGTGCGCTGTGGCACTGGATATTTACTGCTACGGGCATACTGGCGATATGCGCGGGATGGGTCTCCACGTGCACTGCCAGCGATGTGATTCTACCCCCGACGCCTCCCGGGCCGACCCCCGTTGCGTTTATGCGCTGCAGCAGTTCTTTTTCCAGCTCAGCGACCTCTTTATCTTTAGACGGTTCTCCAACCTTGCGTAATAGTGATTTCTTAGCCATGTACATGGCCTTCTCTGCGCTTCCGCCGATGCCAACGCCGATGATAGTCGGCGGACAGGGATTGCTGCCTGCTTCCTCAACCGCTTTTACGACAAAGTCCACTACAGCAGGTCGCCCCTGGGCTGGTTTAAATACGGTAAAACGGCTCATGTTTTCGCTGCCGCCGCCTTTGGGGGCCACCGTGATCTTCAGCTTATCACCCTTCACGATCTCGGTATGAATGATCGCGGGGGTATTATCTTTCGTATTCGTTCTGGCGGAGAAAGGCTGCTTGACCACAGATTTGCGCAGATATCCTTCGGAGTATCCTTTGCGCACGCCCTCGTTTATAGCTTCGTAGAGGTCGCCGCCCTTAATGTGGGCATCCTGGCCTAACTCGACGAAGATGATAGCCAGTCCGCAGTCCTGGCATAGGGGCATCTCCTCTTTGGCGGCGATATCGACATTCTCGATTATCTGGTCGAGCACGTTGATCGCGACTGGCGATTCCTCATCCTTGCGCGCCTTTTTCAATGCGGACAGGACGTCCTCGCCGAGGAAGAAGTTGGCTTCCTTACACAGGCGGGTAACAGTCTTGGTGATATCTTCTGCTGCTATTTCCCTCATAATTACTCCAGCTTCATTATCTTAAGCAGTTCCTGCACGGCGTCGGCGGATTTCTTGAGCGCGGCGTTCTCCTCTGGGGTCAGCTTTAGTTCCATGACCTGCTCGGCGCCTTTATCTCCGACCTTACAGGGCACGCCGACAAAGGTCTTCTTGATTCCGTATTCACCCTCGAGCAATACCGAGCATGGCAGTATCTTCTTCTTATCGAAGATTATAGCGTCGACCATCTTCACCGTGGCCGCCGACGGGGCGTAGTAGGCGCTTCCCGTCTTGAGCAGGTTCACGATCTCGGCGCCGCCATTAACGGTACGTTTGACCATGGCGTCCAGCTTATCCTTGGCTATTAGCTCGGGGAGCGGTATCCCGCCGACGGTGCTCAGTCTGGGGATGGGGACCATTGTATCACCGTGTCCGCCGAGCACGCACACCGAAACGTCTTCTACCGAAACCTTCAACTCCTGTGCGATAAAGGTCTGGAACCTGGCGGAATCGAGCACGCCGGATTGTCCCAGCACGCGGTTCTTGGGGAACTTGCTTACATGCCAGGCCAGCTGTGTCATGGCATCCAGCGGATTGGTGACGCATACGATAATACATTTGGGCGAATGCTTAGCCACATTCTCGGTCACCTCTTTGACGATCTTCATGTTGGTAAGGATGAGATCATCGCGGCTCATCCCCGGCTTGCGCGCGATCCCGGAGGTGATAACGACGACATCGGAGTTGGCCGTGTCCTCGTATTTGTTGGTTCCGATCATGTTGTTATTGAATGGGAGAATCGGACCGCATTGCAGGATGTCGAGGCCTTTCCCCTGCGGAAGCCCCTCGACGATATCCAGCATGACTACATCGGCATATCCCTTCTCCGCTATGCGCTGAGCGCAGGTAGCGCCAACATTGCCGGCCCCGATAACCGTTACTTTCTTTCTCATCGCCCTACTCCTTCAATTTATGTTACTGTTTCTCATAAAACAGATGGCCAGTAGTTATACTGGCCATCTTGATCTTTAAAAGGGTAATACCTGAAACGGTCGAGCCATCCTTTGCACTCGACTTGCAATATAGCTACCCTGTGACAGGATCCTTCTCAAGTCAGTCCCCTTGGTTCCCCGTCCCCGCTCTACTTCTCGATTACTGCGAGAACGTCGCCCTTCTTAACGCGGTCACCGGCTTTGTAGCTTAACTCCTTGACCTTACCGTCAATTGGTGAAGGTAAAGAGCTTTCCATCTTCATAGCTTCAAGCATTAAAATGGTATCACCGGCCTTGACCGCCTGCCCAACACTGACTACGTACTTGATTATCGTGCCGGGCATTGGCGAGGTCAAAGCACCGGCTCCGGTGGCTACAGGAGCTGCTTTGGGTTGTGGTGCTGCCGGTGCTGGCGCTGGGGCCGCAGCCCTGGGCTGTGGCTTTGGCGCTGCTGGCGATGCAGCGGCTGCTGCAGGCTGGTTTACTGTGCGTGTTCCGCCGATCGGGTCTACCTCTACCTGATAATACTCGTTATCTACGAAGACGTTGTATACGTGCGCCGCCGCGCTCTTTGCCGGCGCCGGTTTTTCAACTTTCTCCACGAGCTTGCCGGCCTTAGCCTTGGCTATGAGATCGTTCTCCTTTTTCACCTGTTCCAACGTCTTCGGTTTAACATCGTCGGGGATCGGCTCCAGTCCGTACTTCCATTTGAGGAAGCGCAGGCCGGTCTGCGGATACATGGCATATATGAGTACATCGCCGATGTCCTTAGCAATTCCTTTAGTGGCCTCCTTGGCCTTCTCCATCTCAGGGGCAAGCGTATCAGCGGCGCGGACCGTTATCGGTTTCTCGCCCTTCTCGTATCCCTTGAGCGCCAGTTTCTGCACCTCGGGATCGACCGGGGCAGGGGGCCTGCCGTACAGGCCGTAGAAATAGTCCTTTACTTGGCCGGATATCATCTTGTATCGGCCGAAGAGAACGTTCTGCACCGCCTGGACTCCGACTATCTGGCTGGTAGGCGTAACAAGGGGAGGATAGCCCATGTCCTTGCGGGTGCGGGGCAGTTCCGCATAAACCTCGTTGATTCGATCGAGTGCGTCAGCCTCTTTAAGCTGGCTGACAAGGTTTGTGAACATGCCGCCCGGTATCTGGTGTGATAGCACACCAGCATCTATAATAGACACCTTACTGCTGTCAAACAGATGCCGGTATTTTGGTGCAATCTTTTCCAGATATTCGTCCATCTTCAATAGTGTTTTTAAATTCAGATGAGTATCCCTGTCCGTTCCGCTGAGAGTGGCGACTATGGGCTCGACTGCCGGTTGAGATGAACGCAGTCCGAATGGTGACAGACAGCAGTCGACGACGTCCACTCCAGCCTCGGCCGCCTTGAGATAGGTCATGGAAGCCATGCCGCTGGTGTAATGGGTGTGAAGCTGGATAGGTATTTTAACCGCCTGTTTTAAGGCTTTCACCAGATCGTAGGCATCGTAAGGTGAAAGCAATCCGGCCATGTCTTTTATACAGATGCTATCCGCTCCCATTTCCTCGAAAATCTTGGCTTTATTGACATAGTACTCAATGGTGAAAACAGGGCCGCCAAGCCTGGGCTCGGTCAGGGTATAGCTGAGGCAGGCCTGTATATGTTTGCCCGCCTTCTTTATCTCTTTGAAGGAAGCTTCCACATTGCGCTCGTCGTTCAGTGCGTCGAATACACGGAAGATATCGATCCCAACTTCAGCGGACTGCTTTACAAATGCCTCCACTACATCGTCGGCGTAGTTGCGGTAGCCCACCAGGTTCTGTCCGCGTAGCAGCATCTGGAATGGGGTTTTGGGCATAAGCTTCTTGAACTTGCGAACCTTCTCCCACGGGTCTTCGTTGAGGAATCGGGTCATCACATCGAATGTGGCTCCGCCCCATACCTCCAGAGCATGAAAGCCCATGTCGTCCATCTCTTTAGCGATGGGCTCCATGTCCTCCATTCTCATCCTGGTGGCGAACGAAGACTGGTGCGCATCTCTAAAGGTGGTGTCCATTATTTTTAAGGGATTATTCTTCTTTGCCATTTACGCTCATCTCCTTTGTGTTGAGTGGGGGTTGCACAACCGTAGCTGCCAAGTCGTGCGCATTCTCATCATTTCACCCACACCCCAGTATTTCCAATTGCTGGCTATTATTATGGGACGCGGCTTTTCGGAAATCTGCAGCACTGCCGCTTGTGTCTCTGTTTCGTATTGATCGACGGCAGCGAGGATCGCCGCTATCATTGTCTTTTTGTTTTTCATAACCCCTCTTAAAGCGGGATATTACCATGCTTCTTTGGCGGGTTGGTGTCTCGTTTGTTCTGCAGCATATCGAGCGTCTTGATCAGCATAGGGCGTGTCTCCCTGGGATCGAGTACATCATCGATGTAGCCACGGCCTGCTGCGAAGTATGGATTGGCGAACTTTTCCTGGTATTCCTTAACCAGTTTCTTCTTAGCCTCAGCCTTGTTTTCGGCCTTCTGAATCTGTTCCCTGTAGATAACGTTTACAGCGCCGTCAGGGCCCATCACAGCGATCTCAGCTTGCGGCCAGGCGAAGTTCATGTCGCCGCGCAGGTGCTTGCTGCTCATCGCTACATAGGCGCCGCCATAGGCCTTCCTTGTGATTATTGTGATCTTGGGAGATGTGGCCTCGGAGTATGCATAGATTATCTTGGCTCCGTGCTTGATTATGCCGCCGTATTCTTGATCTACGCCGGGCATATATCCAGGGACATCAACGAAAGTGATGATTGGAAGGTTAAAACAATCAAGGAATCGCACGAAGCGGGAGGCTTTCAGGGAGGCATTGATGTCTATGATGCCCGCGTTTACCGCCGGTTGTTGTCCTACGATGCCTACCGAGCGGCCGCCAATCCTGGCAAATCCAGTGAGCATGTTCTTGGCATAGTGTTCGTGCACCTCAAAGAATTCGCCATTGTCAAATATCATTTTAATGACATCCTTCATGTCATATGGCTTGTTGGGATCCTCTGGCACTACTGTCAGCAGGTTCTGATCCATCCTGTCTGGCGGGTCGGTTGTTTCAGCAAAGGGTGCGTCCTCCATATTATTTTGAGGAAGGTAGCTTAGCAGGTTACGTACCATTTCCAGACATTCCTTGTCATTCTGCGCAACGAAGTGGCATACGCCGCTGTGTGATGCCTGGGCCATCGCTCCGCCGAGTGCTTCATGGGTGACTTCCTCACCGGTGACAGCCTTGATGACGTCGGGGCCGGTAATGTACATCTGGCTGGTTCCCTGTACCATGAAGATGAAATCGGTGAGGGCCGGTGAGTAGACCGCACCTCCTGCGCTGGGGCCCATTATGACCGATATCTGAGGGATTACACCTGATGCCAGTGTATTTCGGAGGAATATCTCTCCGTAACCGGCGAGGCTTTCTACACCCTCTTGTATGCGGGCTCCGCCCGAGTCGGCAAGGCCGATGAATGGGGCTCCGTTTTTCATAGCCAGGTCCATGACCTTGCATGTTTTTTCGGACATGACCTCTGAGAGCGAGCCGCCGAATACGGTGAAGTCTTGAGCAAACAGGTATACGAGCCGTCCGTTTACCGTGCCGTATCCTGTTACTATGGCGTCGCCGGGGTGTTTCTTATCGGCCAGACCGAAATCGGTACATCTGTGGGTAACATAGGAATCAAGTTCTACAAAGCTGCCTTCGTCTAAAAATGCGGCTATTCTTTCGCGGGCGCTCATCTTTCCCTTGTCATGCTGGGACTTGATCTTATCTTCGCCGCCGCCCTTCTTTGATGCTTCTCTGCGTTTGGTAAGGTCGTTGATTTTATTTTCTATCGCCATTTTACCTCCGGGAGGCAATGTTATTAAAACGGACTGGAGATATTATATACTTACCAGTCTTGGGAATGCAAGGATTGTGTAATTATTCACAATGCGTTTTCCGCTTCGTAAATGGTAAAGGCCGCTTTTATTACAGGCGGCCTTTTGTTCGAGGATGAGCATCGTTTAGAAATTTACTAGTGCCGCTCCTTGGAGGAAATCGCCTCATTGGTAAGAAGAATTATCAGCGCTCTCTGGGCGATCGGTATATCAATCATTTTGCCGTCAAGCGAGGCGGAGGCGAAGCCTTTTGCCCTTGCTTCATCGAACGCGGTGACGACTTTCTTGGAATATGCCACTTCTTCTTCAGAGGGACGAAAGATTTTATTTACTACGTCTACCTGGCTGGGGTGAATTACGAACTTTCCCCTGAATCCCAGATTGCGAGCGAGAGTGGCTTCCCGGATTAATCCCCGCTCGTCTTTAAAGTTATTATATGGCGTGTCGATGGCGGCAACGCCGGCTGCCCTTGCTGCGATCACTATTTTAGTTCTCGGGTAGAGGAGCTCATGTCCTTCCTCGGAGCGAGTCATTCCTGTCTCAAGGACAAGGTCATTAGCGCCAAATATGACTCCATTGACTCTTGGTGAAGCGCTGGCGATTTCATAGGCGTTAATCAATCCTAGAGATGTTTCGATCCATGGCAGGATCTTTACATTACCCTCTGGCAATCCTCTTTCCTTCTCAAGACGCTTCAAGAACTCGGCTACCTTCTGGATGTCGTA
>Ga0172380_10009695_pt1 | contig 10216 bp, 11 predicted proteins | sample Leawe162metaG_FD_119747 | JGI IMG/M metagenome (GOLD analysis project Ga0172380, IMG submission 119747) | Leachate microbial communities from a municipal landfill in Southern Ontario, Canada - Leachate well 162 metaG | ecosystem: Engineered > Solid waste > Landfill > Unclassified | place...
GCATCCAGCACCAACAAGAGTAAGAGCAACGAGCGTTGCGGCAATCGAAGATTTTCGCATAAATAAGTTCAACGAATTAATAATGGATAGTATACACGAGGCAGATGTCAAAAAAAAGTTTTTGGTCAAGGGATGTGAGGTTATTTTTTTGTGGAAAGATCCTTGAGTTGTTTTTTTCGAAGGTCTTTTGCAGCTGACGTTGCTTTGATTTGTTTTGCAGTTGCGGCTTTAATCGCAGCTGATTTTTCTTTGCCTTTGAGTGATTTTGTTGCCTGAATCGTATGGGTAAATTCTAATTTAGACTGTTCTATTGATTTTTTGTAGGTCAGTTCGATTGCTGCTTTGTCAGACAAAATTTGAAGACGAACTGGTTTTTTTGAAGCTGCATATACGGGCGTTGTATGAAAAATACCAACTAACACGAGCAGAACAAATAGAATTTTTTTCATAGGGCATCTTTAATAGGTAATACGAGAACAATAGCTGTTCGGTTTCAATCTATAACATGGTTGCGTAATATGCTATCATGAAACCATGAATATGACTATTTCAAATCTAGGAAGATATGGAGATAGACTTATTGTGTTTTCATACCTAGTTTTTTTTGCTGCAATCGGGCTTGTTTATCCTGCAAAGACAGTCGAATTCGCAGTAGAAACAAGAGTTTTTAATAATTGTAGCGGTGAGTGGCAAAATGCATTGGCAGTGCAAAATGTGCCAGATGTTGCAGAAGAGGATTTTGCGCAGACAGATCTTTTGATGACAAGTTCAACTGTCTGGCAAAATGGGTTTTCGTCGATTGAATGCTCGCAGATAAGCACAAGCACACAATCAATCGCAATAACCAGTGGAAAAATTCATATTAAGGGGGTTGCTAAGAAAAATATTAGCGCTGAACCTCTTATTATTAGTGCAGCTGCAGTTGAGGATGTAGAGGAAATTGTTCCAGAAACTATACAAGATCTTATAGTTCCATCAATCGAAGAAGCTGTTACCTCAACAGAAGCAGTGCCAGTCGTGGAAGATCTGGTAATTGTGTCGCAAAGCCCAGAGATTGTCGCTGAACAGATTGTTGAAAATCCTAAAGAGGTCACGCTGGAACAAATAGGTTTCGTTCGTGTTGATTACATTATTGAAGGCGGTGAATGGAAAACTGCAGGTATAATTGGTGGTGATTTGGAACGTGAGGTAGTTTTTGATATCGAAAATATAACATCAGAAGAATTGAGTTCACTGCGCGTTCGGCTTACGGGAATGGTTGAGAGCTCTGATACAACAGTATATGTAGACAGTGTGTGGGTTGTGGTTGATGGTCGGGTAGAAGAAGGGGAAGCGGTGATTGTAGATCCGATTGCGGCGATTGCTGATGCGCAGACGGTATCACAAGAGGTTTCACCAAAATCAGATAAATTGCCGCCAGAACCATTCATTGGGGAGATTATTGAAAATCCTGCGATTCCGGCTGAACCGCTCGTCGATATTTTTATAGATCCTGAGGCAACGCACAGCTGTAGTTCCGCGGCATACCATGTAACGTTACACCGAGGTATTGCAGAGCCAGCGTCCGTTGATATATTACTAGATGGTCCTTCCTCGCTTTCCTCGAGCACACTCCATGTGGTTAGCATTCCAAAAGGACTTTCGTTTTCATTCGAAAATAATCTTGATGAATATGCGGTGAATCCAGAACAAACTTCTGCAACACTTCACGTTTCTGTTTTGGGTGAAATTGAGTCGCGCTCGCTCAACGTTCCGATTGTGTATTCACGTATTCGTGCTGATAATGCAAAATCCGATGTCATCTGTCAGATCAACGTAATCGTTGAATAGTATGCGCCGCATCACTGCGTTGGTTGTTTTGGTGAGCGCACTATGTGCAACAGTTTTAAATGGAAACCATATTTCGTATGTAGATGCAGCGTCGGGAGGTCCCGATGGCGGTGGATATATTTGGCGCGATTCGGGTTCGGGGATTTCATATAGCTGGGAAGATATTAGTGCGTCGGGGACGAATTTAACGGGGCGTGGCGATGATTCGATGAGCTCTGCAATTGAAATCGGTTTTACATTTTCTTTTTTTGGAAATAATTATTCGCAATTGTATATTTGCAATAATGGGTACGTAACGTTTACCAATGATAGTTGTTCGTATACAAACGGAAGTATTCCGGATGCCGGAACGCCGAATAATATCATAGCGCCATATTGGGATGATTTGTATACGATGGGTGAAATTCGATATGAGACGATTGGAACATCACCGTCACGGCGGTTTGTTGTTTCGTGGATTGGCGTTGATCAGTATTCGGGACGAGGGCAGGGGACCATGTCGTTTCAAGCGATTTTATACGAGACAAATAATCGCGTTAAATTTCAATATAGCGATACCGTTGTTGATAACTCGGCAAATAGTTATGGAGCGTTTGCAACGATCGGCATTGAACAAGCGGGTGGTGTTGCGGGAACAGAATTTTCCCAAGACATACAAAGTTTATCAGATTCTTTTGCGGTTCAATTCGAAATCATGCCTGTTTTAAATCAGAAAGCATATCGATTTTTTGAGAATAGTGATTCCGCAGACGTTGGAACCGCGCTTGCAGGATCAAATACAGGAGCGACGCTCAGTAACCCCGGAGATGCTTTTCGTTTGCGTACGCTGGTTGCACTAACATCAGCCGGCGCGGTTGGGAGCGATTTGAATTTAAAATTGCAATTTGCGGGAAAAGGGGCGGGAACATGCAGTAGCCCATCAGGTACGCCATCAAGTTATACGGATGTAACAGGGGCCACAACGATTGCGTATAAAGATAATGCGTCTGTCACAACGGGCACAACATTAACGTCAAACGCAAATGATCCAATTGATGGCGGCACAGTGATAATAAATCAAACGTATGTAGAGTCCAATAATTTTTCAAATACTGCGGGCGCAATTCAAGCTGGCGAAGATGGAAAATGGGATTTTGCGTTATTTGATAATGGCGGCGCAGATGGAGAAACGTTTTGTTTTCGGCTCGCAACGTCGTTTAGTGTTTTAGATTCGTATACCTATTACCCGGAAATTACGCTCGCCGGTGGTGTTGTCGCGCAAACAATTTCGTTTGCACTTTCGACAAATACAGCTGGGTTTGGCGCGCTCAGCAGCTCGGCCGCGCGCTACGCTACAGCTGATTTAAGTGGATCTGACACGGAGACAGTTGCACATACAATTATTGCAGCAACAAATGCAGCAAGTGGATATGTAATTACAGTTACAGGCGATGCCTTGCGACAAGGTGAGCTCGGTCCAACGATTACAACAATCGGAAGTTCAGCTGCGGCATCGCAGCCAGGAACTGAACAGTTTGGAATGCGTGTAACTGCAAGCGGAGGAAGTGGAGCTGTTTCGTCACCGTATAATGATGTTGCAAATTATGCGTACGCCGGATTTAATGCGCTCAGTCAAATTGCATCATCGAGCGGGTCTTCAACGGACACAACATACTCGGTTCGGTATCTTGCAAATGTTGCGAGTGCAACAGAGCCTGGCTCATACCAAACCGTTTTAACATATGTAATGACTGCAGAGTATTAAAAGGTTATCCACCCTAGACGGGTTATCTCATGGTGATATACTTGTCATGCACCTTCGCACAAACTATGAAAATATTTTCAAAAAAGTTCTTTTCAAGAATTCTGACCGTAGCTATTTTGATAAATAGTTTTGTAACAAGTAATAGTTTGGCTGCTGACTCCGCTTCATTTTCAACACTTAAAATGAACACAGCAGCAAATCATACATTTACATTTGTGATTCCAGGTGAGGTTACTGCTGGAAATTCAATTGTTGTAACGTACCCCGCAGATTTTGCATTAACATCACTTGACTATACAGATATTGATTTGAGCGATGACGGCGCTCCTTTGACCATGGCCGCGTCGCCGCTTACAACAAATTGGGGAGTGACGGTAACGCCGGGTGCTAGAACTATTACGATCACATCAGGCACCGGAACGATCGCTGCCTCGTCTGTCATGATTTTAAAAGTTGGAACACACGCAGCAGTTGGCACAGCAGGAACCCATCAAGCAACGAATCCAACAACGGCAAATACATATTCAATTACGATAGCTGCGGGTGGATCGACGGCCTATATGGCCGTGAGCATAGTCTCAAATGATCAAGTCGCATTGTCTGCTGTGGTTGGCCAAACACTTTCGTTTAGTATTTCCGATAACTCGATTGGATTTGGTACGCTCTCGACCGATGCGCCAAGCTACGCAACAGGCGATGCGGTTGGAACAACCGTTGAAACATCGGCACATACAATTACCGCAAGCACAAACGCAGGTTCGGGTTATACAATAACCGTGCTCGGTGACACACTTGAAGCGGGTGTGGAAAGTATTGCGGCAATCGGAGGCACTGCTGCGGCGCTTGCTGCGGGTTCGGCGCAATTCGGTCTGCGTGCAACGGCAGCAGGTGGTTCGGGTGCTGTTTCGTCGCCATACGCCTCAGCTGATTATGCCTATGCGGCAATCGCTTCAGCAACTGACGAAGTTGCGGCATCTGTCTCGGCATCCGCTGCAACAACGTATACAGTTTATTATGGCGCAAGTATCTCATCTCAAACAGAGCCAGGCTCATATTCAACAACACTGACATACACAATCGCTGCAAATTATTAGTACCTCTGGGCTTACCTTGTTCGTATGACTACGTTACGGCTTATAGGCATAGTCACCCTCATGTTTATCGGAGTTTTCCCGTGCCACCATCTTAACGCATTAACGATTTCGCCCGCACGCGCAGAACTATCAACAGATCCTGGGCAGTCAATAACAGATACCATTGAGCTCTGGAATGATGAGGATTCAGAGCGTACTTATTTTATTTCGTCTCAAAATTTTACAGCAGATGGTGAAACAGGAGCGCCAAATTTTATAGGTAGCGCTGATGGGCTAGCTACATGGATTGAAACAAATAAATCGGTAACTGTGTTGCCAGGTGAGCGCAAGCTTGTTGGATACACGATTAAAGTCCCGAAGACTGCACGACCTGGGGGACATTTTGCAGCTATCTTTTTTAGCTCTTCAGATCCGGGTGCCGGAAGTCAGATGATGATTGGCGGTCGCGTTGGCGCTCTAGTTTTGCTCACGGTATCGGGGGAAGTGGCAGAAAATGCAGGTGTTAATGGTTTTATGACAGAGGGAGGGTCGTTGTTTTCAAATATACCCATTAAGTTTTCGTATTGGTTTAATAACATGGGTGGAAATCGTATTAAACCCATTGGAACTATTACGATAGAAAATATGTTTGGATTTGAAGTTGCAAGTTTTTCGGCAAATCCAAAATCGGGTAATGTTTTACCGGGAAGTATGCGAAAATTTGTAGCACAATGGGGAGTGGACCGCACAAATGTAGGTGCGGATTTTTTTTCTAGACTCAAAAACGATGTTGTTTGGGGGTTGAGAAATTTTCATCTGGGGTATTATACGGCTAATATGCATCTTTCGTATGGCGACAATAAAGAGTCGGATGTGTCATATAGTTTTTTTATTTTTCCGTGGCGCTTAGTTTTTTTACTTCCAGGTCTGGTTTTGTTATTTTTGGTGGCGCGTATTACGCTTACGCGGTATAATCGTTGGGTGATCGCACATTCACACGACAAATAAATCTTTGTGATTACTAGTAAGTTTGTATACGGGATACTTTTTTTTGTTGCCATCATAACGGGCATTTATTTTGCGTTCGCAGCTTCTACAAATAACGTAACAATCACCGCAATTGTGCCTGATAACGATGATGTTGCGGAGGCGCATAGTGCTATTGAAAATGAAGTTCGAGTTTTAGGTTTTTCGTATGGCAAATCGGACGATGATGAAATAAAAGAAATAGACGAAGGTGAAAAAAAATCGAAAGAAGTCGAGATTGAGTATGAGTCGAAAGAAAACTCTTCGGGCTCATCTCGCCAAACAAACGTTAGAGGGCAATCGTTACTAGCACCGTTTTCGGTTATGGTCTATTGGTATAGACGCAGTAATCCGCCACCTGAAATTGATTTGAATCGAGATGGACATGTGAATATTGTTGATTTTTCAATATTTGCATTTAATGGAGGAATTTCTCTATGAGATTTTTTCTAACGTTACTGTTAGGCTGGCTAATAGTAACTCCTATTTCGGTGTATGCGGTAGATGATACTGCGCATATTGATTTGGTTGTTGAGCCGCGAATGGTTGGTGTGAATAAGAATTTTACGGTTGATATTGTTTTATATCCGAGCTCTAGAGGAGTTAACGCTATTGAATCAACTGTTATTTTTGATTCAGAAAAAATATCATTTGAAAATGCACGTATACAAAATTCACTGATTGATCTATGGATTGTTCGTCCAACGCTTGTTCGGGATGGTGTTGTTGAGTTTGCGGGAATTATTCCTCGTGGGACTGCGTCGAGCGGGTTAGTTGCACAGCTTGAGTTTACAGCGATGGAGAGTGGCGATACATTTGTTGGTTTAGAAAATAGTATTCTTGGATTGCAAACTCAAGCTGGCGTCATGTCTGAACTTGCGGGTAGTCGAGTTGAATTTACAATATCGAAACAAGGCGCGGGGGTTGTTCGAAGTTTTAAGGATGGTAATGAGAAAATACAATTTTTACCCGTTGAGATAAGTCGTACACCCGTCGCCTTTGAGAATGAGTGGTTCGTAAGTTTTTTGGCACAAAATAAGTCATCGGAAATAACCGACTATTTTGTTCAGGAAACGTCCTATTGGCAGCCTCGCTCGGATGCGTGGATTCCTGTTGAAAGTCCGTATATTCTTGAGGATCAAGATCGGGGAAAATATGTTTTTATAAAAGCGAGAGATGAGTTTGGCAATGAGAGGGTTGAAAAGATTAGTCCACGATGGTTCGGGCAAACTAAAGTTTGGTTAGCTGTGGCATTAATACTATCGACGTTTGTATTAATTTTAGGTGTGGTTGTCCATAAGAAAAAACGTCTATGAAGAAAATATATTTTTTGGTTTTATTGGGGGTTATTTTTTTTGATAGTAACCGGGCTCAGGCAGCGTATTTATATTTTAATACAGCAGAACACGAACAAGCAGTTGGTGGTGTTTTTTCTGTAGATATTTTGGTAAATACGGAAAATAAATCGATGAATGCAGTGAGTGGGTCGATTGGTATATCGGATGAGTTTTTTGAATTTGTTTCGTTTGATATGTCAAAAAGTCAGATTGAACTTTGGCTTGCGAAACCTGAATATAAAAATAATGTTGCAACATTTGAAGGAGTTATTCTGAATCCAGGATACTCAGGAAATGCAGGTCGAGTTTTTTCAATGCATCTTAAAACAAAAAAAGCAGGTGTGGCGCAGTTGCGCTATTCAAAAGGTGTTGTACTTGCAAATGATGGAAAGGGGACTGATATTACAAGTAAAAATGGTACTGTGGATCTAACGATTAAATCGGTCAGTGATATTTTAGAAGGAAAATTAATTCGAACAGCGCAGGCAAAAACAGTTTATTATGTGAGCGAGGGTAAACGATATATTTTTCTGAATGAGTCAATGTATAAATCATGGTTTTCGGATTTTTCAGATGTTATCATTGTGAATGAAAAAGAGCTTGCTCGTTATTTAATTGGAGGTTTCGTAAAACCGCGACCGAATACGATGATGTTTAAAATTACATCTGATCCAAAAGTATATCTAGTTTCTGAAAAAGGTGAGCTTCGGTGGCTTATAAATGAATCAGTAGCGTCACAGATTTTTGGATCAAATTGGGCACGCAAAGTTGTTGATATATCAGATGCAGAAATTGCAGGATTTAAAATGGGTACCTCAGTTACCTCATTAGAAAATTTTGATCAATTGCGTAAATTGTATACGGGCGATTTGATTATATGATGAATATTTTTGAACGATCTGGAGCCCCGGAACAACTAGAAACAGTACCGTATGAATTGCAAATCGAGAAACTTTTAGAAACTGACGTAAATATCGTTAACGAAGGCGAGCGTGGTTTTATTGCGTGTGTGCCCGAACATACCTACCACCAGTTTATTGACGAGCATTCAGACTCGGATGTTGCATTTAAAATGTTGAAGCTTGGGACGGAAAAAAGTTTGTTGCAGGAAGTTACCATGCATAAAAAAGCACAACGAATTATTGCAGCGTCAGGAGTTTCGCCAGACGAAATTGCACAAATTCCAAAACTTATTTTTGAGCGTGCTGCAATTAAGCCGCGCGGTAGATTACTGGAATGGTGTCAGAAAAACGGCCACCACTTTGATGAAAAAATGCTGATGTTTGCGATGGATTTTGTTCCGGGCAGCACACTTGGTGAAATATTATTGCGTGAGGTTTTGGTACGTCACAAAGATTCAATGTATGCAGGGGGCGCGCATGGCGTATCTGAACTTGCATATCCAACACTGGCAGCGGCAGCAGAGCAGATTTTTGGTATTACTCGAAGTGAGGAGCGTTTGATTGAATATTCGTGCGAGTTTCTTAAAAAGGATGGTTTCGTTTTACCACTGCGCATTAGCAAACAGATATCGCGAGCAATTAATACGCTCAATCAAGAGGGGTTGTATCATCGGGATTTGCATTGGGGAAATGTAATGATTGTAGATTGGAATTCAGATAATTCACAAACATTTATTATTGATTTTGGTGAAAGTGCTTTTGTAAATAATAATGAGGCGCTGCGTCCATCCGTCCAACAAGGACATCTTTCAGATGTTCTATATGCTGGAAAATATTCGGATCTTTCCATTCGAAAGCGTGCGGAAATTTCAGAAAAAACGCTTGTAAAAATGAGTAAAAACCCTGACTGGGTTTCGTCAGTTGATGACCTTGCGATCGCGCTGCATCTCGGGGACGCTGGAATACAGCATCAATTTAAACGAAGTTGGGAACGATTGAATGACAAAACATTATTTTTTGGGATGATTTTTGCAGCTGTTCAAAAAAATCCAGAAGCACTCAACATTTTTCAAAAAGCAGGGCGTGATTTTGCGCAGTCTCTTTCTTTATCGGATTCAAATAATTTGTTGGACTTTTTGAAATCGCTGTAAAACGAGACTTGATTGAAAAGTTGAAATGTGGTATTTTTATTCTCCGCTTTTGTAGATTGCGGAGGAGTTTCGCGATGTTAGTTATGTCGTCGCACCATCTGTGCAGCGCGGACGAACGTGAGGCGTCAGCGCAGGTCGTTGCATCGCTTACGGGCATTCGGATGGATGATCACTGTTCAATTTTGGCGTGGATTCAAGCATCTGACCCGCGTCAATATGAGCTCGGTGAATATTTTCCTCGGAATGAAATCCGTCAATTTTTTCAGGAGGCTGGCTACACCGCGCAAATTACACGGCTGCAATCGCTTCGTGTGGGAAACAAAGAAGAGCATGCGAAGCGAATAATCTGCTTTTGGGTCCATCAAATTAAGCAGGTCAAACGAAAGCCGCCCGCATACAACGCGATTACGGACGCCCTAGCCGAATGGTTCGAGCGCTACAAAAAGGAGGAGTAACGAAAAAGCCCGCCCCGACAGCACACCAAACGGTGACGGCTACGGGGCGGGCGATTATTTTTTTAGACCGTTTTTAAGTACTCAAGCATGGTCGATGCGTCGCTGACCTCAAATGGATCGGTCGGACAATCATCCGTAAAGCCAGGCTCGACAAACATTTTTTCGATCTCGCCATCTTTGACAACCATACTGTAGCGCCATGAGCGCTCGCCAAAGCCGAGATTGTTCTTTTTTACGAGCATTCCCATGCCGCGTGTGAAATCGCCCGAGCCATCGGGAATCATTTTGACATTCGATGCACCCAAATGTTTTGCCCACTGAAACATAACGAACGCGTCGTTGACGCTAATGCAGTAGATTTCATCAACGCCGAGCGCCTTGATTTCTTTGTAGGCTGCTTCGTATCCAGGGAGGTGTGTTGACGAACATGTTGGGGTAAACGCGCCAGGAAGGCTAAACACAACGATTCGCTTGCCTTTAAAAATGTCGTCCGTTGAAACATCTTGCCAGCGAAATGGATTTTCGCCGCCGATAGCTTCGTCGCGAACACGTGTCTTGAAAATAACGGAGGGTACGTGGGTCATCATAAAATAAAGAATTATCCGAAGCAATATCGCTCGGCTTTTAACCATAGCAAAGGATAAAAAAACGCGCAATAGCTGGTTCTATGCAAAAAAAACAAGGCGTGCGATAATAGA
>Ga0172380_10009696_pt1 | contig 10216 bp, 4 predicted proteins | sample Leawe162metaG_FD_119747 | JGI IMG/M metagenome (GOLD analysis project Ga0172380, IMG submission 119747) | Leachate microbial communities from a municipal landfill in Southern Ontario, Canada - Leachate well 162 metaG | ecosystem: Engineered > Solid waste > Landfill > Unclassified | place...
ACTTTACCTGTCGGTACGACAGACTTCAGTCTGTCAATCTTCGACATTCAAGGTCGGTTAGTGACAAGGCTGGCTGATGGCTGGCGTGACGCAGGGAGTTATCGGAAAGTTTGGGACGGAAGTCGGTTGACAAGCGGGCAATACGTTATTAAATTGAACTCAAATACAGAGTCGTTTTCAAGACCGGTCACAATCATCCGGTAAAGGAACAGGACGATGAAGCGTTTATTACTTTTATTCGTTGGATTGGCGGTAGGGGCTTTGGGGGTAAATGGCCAGAATCTTCCCATCCATGTACTTAGGCATACAAGAATGCCAGCCGGAGAGTTATGTCGTACTTCTGGAAGTGTATGGAAAGAAAATGAAGATTTATTAATACTTGTTGGAACAACGGAGCGGTTAGTATTGTTCAGGAATAGTGAGATAACTTGGCAATCAGATTCCTTAGGGCCGATAAGTGCGGCAACCTCAATAGATTTTGGCAGAGGTGAAGGGACAGAGATTATCTGCACATCTCGAGGATCCTATTTCAGCTATGATGATCCTTATGTATGGTTTGAAAATACAACTTATTTTTCCGGGCAGAACTTTTCTGAAACCTACCACGATTCTGCAGAAGGTGAATGGTTCTCCCAAATGGGACGTTGTAGTCGGACACGAACCACAACTTGGCTTTCTCATTTTCCAGATCAATTTCCTGATTCATCACGCTCTATTATAAAGAATTATAACAGTGTAGAATCCAATTCCGGCCCCGGATGGAACGGAACTGCTACCGTAAACTTACTGAAAGGGAAGTTTCTGTTAATTGATGATGATGATCAAATGGATTTGTGTTATCCGGGTAATTCGTCAAATTGGTTTTCGACTGAAAACGGTGAACAAAGTGGTAATGAAAGAAGCAGCATAATATATATATCTTCTAATAATAATGAAATAGGAGAATTCCTCCTATCTGGTTCTGAAGATCAAGACACAACAAATTTTGGGAGAAAATGTCTTGGGATCGAACATGTTCAAATCGACGGCAGAGATTTAATTCTGGCCGCGACCGATCGTTACTTTATTCTTTTTGCACCAAGTAACAATGAAATCGTAAGATTAGTGCCAACTGATAGGGATACGATTATGGCTATGCATGCTTATCGAAGACCAGAAAATGATTCCTCGGATGAATTTATATTTGTTATGGAAGGCAATGGAAGGCTATCTGTTTACTCATTGCCTCAACTACAATTAATTTACAGAATGGCGAGATTTACTACTTTCCCACTTGGCTTACATATCGGCGACTATACGGGAGATTCAGAGTTGGAAATGGTTGTTATTGCAAGAGAATCTTTTGGGTTTTATAGTCTTGGAAGGCTCGATGTGACAGTTTCCCCCGAGTTCATCCCTCATCCCTCATCCCTCATCCTTTCGAGTTTCCCCAATCCCTTCAATTCTTCGACAACTATCAGCTACTCCCTTCCCTCGCCCGGGCGCTACGCCATCGACGTCATCGACATTCAAGGCAGGCTGGTGACGAGGCTATCGGACGGGTGGCGCGAGGCAGGCAGTTATCGGGAGGTGTTCGAAGGGAACGGGTTGACAAGCGGGAATTACTTCTTACAGATCGAAAACGGAAACAACAAGATTTCGAAGCCTATTGCTCTAATCAAATAATCTGAGAAACCGATGAAATTTCTGACAATCTTACTCATCTTTTTGCCGATTTCAGCATTCTGTCAACCGGTCGGCGAAACCGTCACCTACGGCTATACCTTCTACGATCTCCAGCACAACGGTTCTATTGGTAAAATGGTCGCGCTCGATCCTGAAGGCGGACGACATTTCGTTTACACCCGCGGGACTGGGGAACAATTATCTCAGCAGTATGTTTTCTATAACTACCTTTCACCCGATGGCGAGTGGCTGAACGAACCATATGGTCAGTCCGGACGAGTCAATGGAGCCCCCCACTCAGGATTTTGCAGTGTCGATCTCTTCGCGGGAATCAATCAAGAGGTCAGGACCGCAATTTTCTACAATGTGTCCGGTCATCTTAATGAAGAACCAAACGCCAGCGGTATTGCCCAGACGATATTCAACCCCGGATGGATTGACGCCGGATCTCACTCCTACCCGGAGTCGCCGGAGGGTGAGGCTTTCCTCTGGCCGAAAGGCGTTATCGACCGAAATCATAACAGCCATATACTTGCAGTCTCATTCGGCGATGGTGATTTGGTCGGTCGAATAGGATACTGGCGCGGCGAGCCTGATGACAACCTGGAAAATTGGGATTTTCAATTTCCACCCGATATTGTTGACTCAGCAAGGGTGATTAGCATCGCGGCTGCGTCCTCGCCAACGTCGTCCCGTGTTGCGTTCGCCTGGCATCATAATCGCGCCCTGACGGAATGGTGGGATAACAACGGAGCCGCGGCACAATTGAATAACGATATCCGCTACATCATCATCGAAGATGGCGAAGCTCCCGACTGGGAACGCGATACTCGTAGTATTACAAGGATTATACCACCACGCCCTGACTTCATCGAATTTGATCCCAAAATAGCCTTTGGTGACACCTTTCGTCCCTACTGCGATGTCGATATTCAGTTCGATCCGTGGGGAGAAGAAAATCTTTATGCCTCCTTCGCCACACGGGGTTTTTGGGAAAATCCCGATCCTGATGCCGCCCCTTTCATCAAAATGACGGCAGAGCAGGGGCATCTCTGGTTCTGGAACCAAGAGCAGGATACGATCACACTTATCTATGATGGATGGTATTATAACCGTACCGATAATGGTGGCAGTTGGCACACCCGGTGCGGCTCGTGGCGAACCAATGCCGACCGGCCTTCGATTGCCTTCGATCCAGAGGAGGAGGGGAAGATCTACGTCGTGTGGGCTAACTTCCCGAAGATCATGGAAATGGATGACGGAGGGAATTTTCGCTACCTCGAAGGCGCAGGCGATACCAGCTCAACCGGTTATTCCAATGCTGAGGTGATGGTCTCGATCTCCACAGACTTTGGTATCACCTGGCGCGAACCGATTAACATCACTCAAACCCGCTGGGCTGATGACGCAGGCCGTGCTCCTGAACCCGGTGAATGTCGTAGCGAGAATGAGCCATCGGTAGCAGTCGAGGTCAACGATGCTCTACATATCACCTATGTCATAGATCAGCAGGCAGGCGGTGTTATCCGCGGCGAAGATGGGAATGTTACAAACAATCCGGTCGTTTACCACCGTGTCCCATTAGCAGATCTTGGTCTCAACGATCCGATTCGAATGCCGCGGGAGGGCTTTATGTTTCACAATTACGTTCCTTTGGACGTTGTTAGTGAGCCTCTCCCAAACCTTCCATTAGCATTATCCTTTTCCGCCTTCCCCAATCCCTTCAACTCAAGGGCAACCATCAGCTATTCCCTTCCCCGTCCCGGTCGCTACACTATCGATGTCGTTGACCTTCAAGGACGGTTAGTGAAGAGGCTCTCGGACGGCTGGAAAAAGGCGGGGAGTTATCGAGAGGTCTTGAATGGTGACGATTTGACAAGCGGAGTCTATCAGATGCGGCTCAAGTCAAATCAGGAAACCGATGCGAAAACGCTTATCTTAATTAAATAACGAGATCAATAATGCTTCGCCTTCTGATTTCTCTGATCATTATGGTTTCTTTCACCCAGAGAGCGGCCACCTCCGCACCACTCCCGGTTAACCAACTTTGGGAAGCAAACCTGGGTCCCGGAAGAGTCACGCTTGGACCAACGTGGGCAGTCGATGGAACCATTCACCTGCTTGCCGGCGGAGGGAATCGACTGAAGGAATTTGTCAACGGGCGAGTCGTTAATCAATCGCCCGCGCTGGAAGGGACTATCACGGCAATCGACCGTGCAGATATCGATCAGGCAGACGGAGTGGAAATCCTTGTGGCGATCAAGGGCGACACCTTGAGTGAACTCCTGATGCTGAACGGTTTGAATTTTGACGTTATCACTCAATTTGAGCTTGGCAGAAACCCTCAGACAGAGATCCTTAGCATCGCCGGGATAACGGCTGAAGCTATTATGGTGGTGCACTCAACCTACCATTTTCAAAGCAACGACGTTATACACTACCGGGAAACGACGAGATCTGCACGCCTGTACAAAGTTAATACACAAGCCCAGCAATTAGGCATTTCCATCTCGTGCGGGTACGGTACAATTAAGAGATGGTCGGATGCAGAGCATAATCCGGCTGGCTTTGCGATATTCGGTACGCTCAGCAAAAGTACCCGGCAGGCACAATTCAGCTTGGAACACAAAACGTTTATGCTGACAACGCTCGGTTCGAATGGCAGGGCAACCAACGCTGTCGATTTTTGGAGCGGCGAGTGGGATGAAGGCGGATACGCCGCATATTTGGGGGGAACGACAATTGCACCCTTGCCTGATGGTGGATTTGCCACGTTTGTGGCATTTACTCCCTCTGCGATATGGCCCATGACAAGTTCAATTTATGCTCATCGAACCGATGACCTCGAACAAATAGCCTTGAATGCCAATTTGGAAGAAGTTCCTCTTTCGCTTGCCTACCTACCACCCGAAGCTTCGGCGGAGGGTCGTCCCTTTCTGCTTTGCGCTTTTGAGCGAGGAGCGATCCGTCTATTTGATTTGGAGAGTTTTACGTTTAATCAGCAGGAGTATGTCTGGAATGAGTGCTGGAATATGCTTCAGAGTGGTGACTTCGACGAGGATGGTCAGACCGAACTCTTTGGCTTGACGGGAGACGTCCTGACCTGCTCACGCATTCAGCAATTGTCGGCTGATCCATCTCCGGTCTATTTGACTCCCGGCACGTTTTCCCTTTCCGCCTTCCCCAACCCCTTCAATTCTTCGACAACGATAAGCTATTCCCTTCCCCGTCCCGGTCGCTATGCCATCGACGTCGTTGACATTCACGGGCGACTGGTGACAAGGCTTGCCGACGGCTGGCAGGAGGCGGGGAGCTATCGGGAGGTGTGGGATGGAAGTCGGTTGACAAGCGGGCAGTATATGCTTAAGTTAGTTGGGACAAATAGTTACCTGGCGACGCCGGTTACTTTCATTAAATAGCGTGTTATACTCGGTAGCGCGGCGATTAGCATGTTGTACTCGGTAGCGCGGCGATTCATCGCGCAGTTTATGTTCTGTCAGTTCTGAGGAGTGCGTGTTGCCGCACAGCTTTGCTGGGCGGCGTGGATTACATGTTCTGTCAGTTTTTGCGCTCTCTTGTTCTGTCAGTTCTTAGCCCGAAGGGCGTGAACTGACAGGTATTTCCCTTCAGTTCTCCACGTAGTTCAAGACCAGACGGAACGTCAACATCTACATTTACTTCATCGATCAGCATATTCCTGGAGTGCGGACTTTTAGTCCGCACTTACGTCACCGCACCAACACTACCTTCTTCGTCACGACTTCAGCCCCAGCTTCAAGCCTGACAAGATAGACTCCCGCCGGAATCGTCGAGGCATCCCAGACGACCGAGTTTTCTTCTGCCGACCCCCTGTGGTCGGCAGTTTTGCTTTCCGCCACCCGCAGGGGGGCAGCGGCGGAAAAGACCTCGCGACCAGAGAGATCGTAAATCGCAAGGCGTAGGGGCGCTTCGCGAAGCGCCCCTACCATGAAGGAAATCGTCAGCATCGCGTTAAATGGATTGGGAAAGGCGGAAAGCTGAAAATTGGAAACCAAAGGTTGATCGAGAGGAATTGAGGATTCTTGATGGAAGTAAATTGCACCGATATCCGACCTTGTTCCGTCCCGATCATGAGCATAACTTGGATCGCCTTGGTCGATACACGGAGATTCTGCCGAGAGCATTGGGACGGGGCCAAACCACTCAATAATGGGATTAGCGAATATATTCGTAGCATCAGGTTCGTGATCCTCAATATCGTCTCCTGCCCACACTTCGTCGAATCCCCAAAAACAGTTGTATTTTTGTAAGTCTATTTCACCACCTAATCTAAGTTGGCCGCCTGCTTGATTTATAATAAATATATTATTAGTCCAAACGGCTCCTCCCTGAATAAGATCCCATGAAGGCGCTTCGAATATTATCGTATTGTGATCAAAATAGTTACGAATTGAACCAAGCGATACCTTAGACTTTATAATATTTCTGGTGAAAAAAGCAAACTGAACATCCCGGAAATATATCTGCTGTAAATGAGGCAGACTGACATCAATGATGCAACTGTCTATTATTACTGTATCGACATCTGTAAGTGAGAGTCCTCCTATCGATGTGTTCTGAATTGTAATTTTATTGGCATGTCGCCCATTGTGATTAATATCCCCTCCAATTTCACAATTTAATATTCTGGCGTTACCTGAAAAACCGCAACTTTCCATCACTATGTTATTTTCAAACGGTGTGACATAGTCACCTCTTATTACTCCCCCACCACTTGTGCCTTCGACATAAGTTCGTCTCATGCTTCCACCTTCACCACTAGCGCCTGCAGAGACTCTTTCGTAATTCGGACTAGTTCTGAAGAAATAACAACTATCAATTATCGATGTAGTACCACCTAATGAACCAAACACCTCACAACCAAAAAAGTTAAACACTGTCCCTTCACCAGCCCAAACGGCGGCTTCACTCGGTTCGCCATCTCCCATAGAAATCAATGTGTGACTGGCATTGACTCTTCCGCCTGAAAATGTTATACCCATTCCTCCGGAGATATTACATTTCAAAAAATCAATGATGCAATTTCGGATGATCCGGTCATCTTGAAAGCCCCGGATTGAACGAAAGGCATCGATTCGGACATAAGACATATTCAGTCGATAGCCGTTGTCAATAAAAATGGCCGTATCAGGGCAATCAATTCTTGCGAAGAACCAATTAGAACTGCCTCTTCCATAAAACCTGAGTCCCATCCAGTCTTCGACTCCTTCAATAACCGAAATTCGGATATCACCGAGATGGTAATTGCCGTCACCTTCCACATTTAGGGTTCCAAAAACATATAATCCTTGCCGCTCACTGAAGAAGACCCGAATTCCGTCCTTCATCACTAAGCGCTGATTTGGCGGCACCCAAGTCGAGTCAACGACGATGTAGGGGTTGCCTTCTCGCGTCCATTCGCCGGAGACCGCGCCGGAGACGAAGGTCGTATCGGCGAAAGCCTGCCCCGTCAGCATCATCATCAAAAATAAACGCCCTACCCATGCGAAAACTCGCACCGGCAAGGCGTTTTTTGGGGCCTGAATTCCTTGTTCACCCGCAGACGGGTTTCCGGCAGGGACGGCATGTATAGGATTAAGATCGTTCACTTTAACCTTGGGTAACTGATGGCATTGATCGGGACTGGGACACAGATAACAGCCTTTGAGACCCGACGTAGCAGCAAGTCAGGCCAACCACCGCAAATCTAATATGGAAGAGGGTGATTGTTGCTGAAGGAGGGCGGGAAAGAATTCCCGCCCTCCTTCAAAGTATTTGAACAGCGACTTCTCAAGCCGCTGTGGCTCTATCGCACCAGCACCACTTTCCTCGTGACGATCTCCGCCCCGGCTTCTAACCTGACAAGATAAATGCCGGTCGAAACATCCGAAGCTTCCCAAACTGCCCTATGTAAGCCCGCCTGATGTTCGCCGTGGGCAAGCTCAGCCACCATGCGCCCCGACATGTCAAATACCTTCAACGAGATTTTACCGGCAACCGGCAGGGAGAATTGCAACATCGTCGAACCGTTAAACGGATTCGGATAAGCTTCTGACAAGGTGAACTCAAGCGGAATCTCCGACAGAGCCAGCTCCACAACGGTAAATCCATCGGTGGAATAGTTCAACTCACCGGTAAGTAATCTGGTCTGAAGCGCTCGCTCGGAATCATTCCCATCGCGGAACATCAGCCTTAACTCGTCACCAACTTCGGCAACTCCTTCATTTTCGGTGAACTCACTCTTGCCTCGGACAGCGATGGCGCATAAGTCATCGGTAATCACTCCCGACCCTACCAATATGCCTCCTGCGTAAACCCCAATCTCCCCCTGAAGACCCCTACAACCGCTCACCAAAAGGCTCATGTCGGCACCGGACGCCGGGACAATCGAGTAGAGTTCCGGCTGGGAGGGCATCGCATGGCGCACAGCCGCCTGACCGGCTTTGTTCCAGACAAGCATACTTTCGCGCTTGAGCAACAACCGGTAGCCCTTACCTTCGCAACAATTGTCCAGATTGGAGACTCCCCATTCCGGTGAATAGAAAGCACCGGTTTCATCCTTGGCAAGGATAAGGTCATCGGCGATCCCGGCGAGAGCTTCCGGGGCGGAGATAGCCCGACGTGGATAATAGGGGACGATTTGCCAGCCCTGGCGAAGATTGATCGGCCGGGTGGCGGGGATAATCCGTCCGCTCAGCGTTATCCTACAAGATCCACGTGCGTCAATGACATAACCTTCGCTGGCGTTCCAATTCGGGATGTTGCAGAAGTCGAGCGGGGCGGGGCGATAAAACCTGCCAAACTGATCCTTGACGATTTTCAACAGGTTAGCATCGACCAGCGATCTTGTCATTTGACGAATGTCAACAACATCCGGCCGGATGTTCAAGGAGACTATATTGACGCCTCGCCTCAGGTTGATCGTCTGCTCGGCATCCAAGGCGTCGTTTGTAACCTGTAATTCAATGGGAACGACAAAATCGTCGCTTCGGCCATTATGTTCGACGATCACCTCTGCCTGATATGATTGATCGACGGGAAGGCCTTCCGTGTTGAGTATGACATTGACAGCAAACCCTTCGCCGGACTCGATGACGCCTTCGGGTTGCTCAACATTGACCCAGTCGGTTCGCCCTTCGATCTGATAAACAGCGATCTGATCTCGCGGCTCACCGCCACCAACCGACTTTAAAATACCTGTGAACACCCAACTAAGGGGATCCCAGACATTGGTAACGCCACAACCACTCGGAAGGAAAAGCCCGCCCTGCCAGACATGCAGGTCGGTTACTTGCCGGGTTGCAGGATTCAGCTTTCTCAAGACGCAAGGACGTTCGGTTTCGTTGACGAAAAGGTAGAGATTGCTTCCGTCGGGATCGTTGGCGTACCACGCCAATCCGTAAATTCTAAGGCCGAGGTTACGAATTTCCATGATGACGTTACCTTCGGTGTCGATTTTGAACAGACTCCCCGTAACAGCCGACACCCAAAACACCTGCTCATCCTTGTCGTAAGTAATGCACTTGGCGGTACCTAACGGCGACTGAACTGTTCGTACCAAATCTCCATCAAGATTAAATCCGTAGATTGTCGCCCCATCAATTCCCCAGAGCAGTTCACCGTCCCAGGTAAGATCACGAATACCCCAGTTTGAGTCAACCCATTGATCGAAAGAGCTTTCAAGGTTCCCCTCCCGATCAAAAATATAGATTTTACCCCGACCGTTCCCGCTGTTGCCCCCGCAGACATAGAATTTATCGTTGACGAATTCTATCCCCAGTATCCGTGAATCACCCGTGATGTCTTCCACAGGAATCATCAGCCGTTCGCTATACGGGCCGATGCCTTCAAGAGAAGGCACACTGGCTTGGGCAGTGAAATTGCACTCGCCTGTTCCGCGATTGCGCAGGATGAACTCAACTTGTTGTGATTCCTCCGGATGCATGGCAATTTCCAACCGGTTGGGGGTAGCTTCACAATCGGCGTAGAGCAGTGCGATGTCGCGAACGACGTCGCGGCGATTGGCAACCTCAAATTCACCAGATCGATAGGGAAGGAAGCTTTCAGCATCAATCGAAATCTTGTATTGCCATGACGGAAGCGCAGTAAACAGATACTCACCATTTTCGTCGGTAATGGCGGTGCGGAAAGCCTCGCGCAATTCTACGGTTACCCCTGGGAGAGGTTCACCATTTTCCGCATCTGTCACGACTCCACGCAGAATCCCCTCTCCATCCACCACCTGAATACTGACCGGTATGACCACCGCCGGATCGTCGGCGTCACCAATATAGATCCCAACTTCTCCTTCAGCCGGACCGAGGTCGAAATTCTCCGGACAGAGAACGATCAGTTCGAATGAAACGCTATCGTTCGGTGCAAGGTCGATGCGAGGGGGATCGATGTCGATCCAATTGTTGCCATTGTTTGCTCGAATCTGAATGTCGGCATGCGGCGCGTTTTCGCCTATGGCTGAGTAACGAATGGAAACATCTGCCGCTACTTCGTTCAGCTCCGTCACCGCTCCGAAGTC
>Ga0172380_10009697_pt1 | contig 10215 bp, 31 predicted proteins | sample Leawe162metaG_FD_119747 | JGI IMG/M metagenome (GOLD analysis project Ga0172380, IMG submission 119747) | Leachate microbial communities from a municipal landfill in Southern Ontario, Canada - Leachate well 162 metaG | ecosystem: Engineered > Solid waste > Landfill > Unclassified | place...
AGGATGGCCGTTGAGGAATTGAGCGAGCTGATAAAAGCTCTCTGCAAGCACGAACGTAAACCGTGTGAGATGACCAGGCAAGCTATCTTAGAAGAACTGGCCGACGTACAAATTATGCTATGGCAGATGGAAATGGTATTCTGTTCCGATGATGAGCTTGGTAATCAAATAGAGTTTAAGATAAAGCGATTGGAAAAGAAGCTTAACGGGGCGTGAAACGATGTGGCCATTCAAGGAAAAGGAAGGGGGATGTATGACCCCAATCGAGAGTGCTTATCGAAATGAGGTTAGGGACATTCAAAAGCGAACGATAAAAATCGAAGAGGTTCTAAGGAAAGAACTGGATGATAGATTCCCCTGCGTGCATAGGTGCAAGATATTCCACGATGAGGAACATAGAAGTTATGGGTCATCCAGGGGAGAATACTTCGATGTTTGCAAGATAATATACGACACGGAACCGAAGCAATTCCGATATTATTATTCCGACCTGGATGTTTTAGAGTGCGCTCTCTGTGAACACCGCGTACCGCCACAGGATAAGCAATGAGCGAATCCAAAGCCCAACAGAAAGCCAGGGATGCCAGGCGCTTAGCTCAGCAATCGGTTAAGGGTGCAACATGGAAGAACCGCCCCCCGGGGTACGATGCCGAGAGGATGAGAAAGGTTAGGGAACTGTACGGCAGGGCCCCCCGCTTTATGATCGAGGAAAGCTTCAATCCCCTAACCATTAAATCGAACAATATATGTATCGCATGCGATTGGCATATCCCGTTCTACGATGCCAACCTAATGAGCGAGATGTTCAAAACGTGCGATGAGTATGGTATTAAAGAAATTGCTATTCCTGGGGATTTTTGGGATTGTGATAACTTTAGTCGTTTTACAAACCTTACACAATCTGGGTTATCGTGGAGTCAGACGTTTCGGGGCGAGACAGAGGAAGTAGCCACCGTTCTAAGTGCGCTAGTTGAGCGTTTCAAGGGCGTTTATTTTTGTAGGGGAAACCACGAAAAAAGATGGATGGATCAGAATCTCGGAAAGGTAAATTTGGCAGACATCTTTAAACTGACCGGAATCAACAATGGATACTTAACCACTAATGACGACCACATTGTTTTAGAATCTGGTGGTGAGATTTGGTTACTATGCCATCCTCGGAATTTTAGACAAACGCCCTTGAGCGTTGGGAGGGATTTATGTGCCAAATACAGATGCAATGTTTTTGTTGCACATGGTCACGCTTTCGCTCAGGGCCGAGATAGGTCAGGCCGCTATCAGATCGTGGATGGTGGGGGATTATTCGATGCAGCAGCCTTGGAATATCTGAGAAATACTAGCACTTTCCCAGCGGTTCAGGGAGGGTATTACCTAATCCAAGACGGGGAGGCTATACCATTTAGGAATGAAAGGGGAGCAAATATCGACCTAAAAGCCAGATTGAAGAGGGCGGTATCTCTTTGAGAACCGACTATCTACATTCTTATATAAGAAATGAGATACACTATATGGGCGTGAGAAGCCCGAAATCCTTTGTGTGCGTGCGCTCCCTAAGCGAAAAGGGGTGTACCAAATGACCGCAAAAAAGATGCTGGATTGATGGAAAAAAGGGTATAAAGGGGAAGTAGAGCGACCTTAAACCTCGCTCACAAAGCTTTCCCCCGTCCCTTTTTACCACGGTTTGCACCGGCGCGGAGCAGACGAACGGGGTTCGTCTAGCGATAGCGCCGCTATCGCACGAGGGGCGGGACGGACGCTAACAAGCGTCCGGACAGCCCCGGATGGTGGAAGGTGTGCGCACGCACACAAAGGAATTTGACAGAATTAAGGGGTGTTAATATGGACCAATGGAGCACGCAAGAGGGAAGGGTTCAAAGATTCTATCGAGTAATGAGTGCGATAGAATCAAGGGCAGAGTACGATGAAAGCAGCGGATATATCTTCACAATGATAGATTTTAGATGCGCTGTTACTGAGGCCCTATGCGTCGTTGATAAGCGCACTATAACGGATTGGTACAATCGCTGTGTCGATCTAGGGTTTGTCGTTAAACTGGGCAACACCGGGAATTTACACTATTCTAAGGATGCATGGCGTAATTCCCCAATATACCGCAGCGCCAAGGAACAGAATACTAACGCTGAGATGGCGAGCGCAGGGAATGTTCAGCTCATCGACAAGAGGCGGTCAAGATGAGCAAGATAGATTCAATTCTTGAGGACATAGATAGGACGCGAAGCATCCTGAACCTGATGGAGCGGGAGCTTATAGCCATAAAGAAAGAGCAGTTAGCATATGGCGACCGTTCTTTAACCGACCTTCGCAAAACGCTAAAGGAACGCTGGGTAGAAGCTCAGAAAGCCCAACCATATCCTAAATTATACGCCGTTCAGTGGTTGTCGAGAGAGAGCGCATATAATCTGGCAAGGGCGGCCGGGTTTGAGAAGATGTGCGATGCAGCGGACTTTCTTAACGGGGTGGGCGAGTGAGCAGCATAGAGGATTTAGAATTTAGAACCCCTCAATCGGCGTTCACCAGGAAAATCGAGCATATCGTTCAAGACCTGGCCGACGCGAGAGCGTACAGCCCGCTAGATGCTGAGCAAATGGATTACTGGAAGATGATAAGCAAACGCCCTAACGAGGTTCAGGAGATCCTAGATCGAAGTGAAACCTATCAAGAAATGCTAAGAGCGAGGGGGCTTAGAAAGTGAGCGAGAAGCGGGTGATAGAGGGCAGAGGAAGCGAGTATGGTAGCACACTCAACAACCCTGATGGAACATATAGGGATGATATTCTCTTTTGGGATTTCAGAGGTAAGCGCATCCGCGTAACCATTGAGGAAATCGAGGAGAATGTCAAAACGTGTTCGTCTTGCTATTGGGAAGATTTCATAGATGACGATGAGCCAGAAAACGACCCTTGTAGACATTGCTTTTATGATCCTAACCACTACAATTGGAAGGCACTCCAATGACATCCTCCAACGCCATAGACGACCTCCTGTGGGTATGTGCTCAACTATACCTCGATGACATGCTCGATAAGCAGATAAGCCTTATAGACGGCATCCCGGGCGTTATCACACGACTTCAATATCTTCTTAACATGGAAGTAAGAAAAAGAGCACATCAAGTAGCTGACGAAAATTGGAAGAAAGAAGCTGACGAAGTTCTAGCGGCACTCAAGGGGGCTAGTAAATGAACATTGAATTATCCGAGTTCATAAAGGTATCAATCGACAAGTATGAAACAGATGAAGACGGGGAAGAAATAGAGATTTGGGCTAGAACATTGGGGTGCAGTTGTTGTTCACAAAGTAAACGCCTCACAGTGGAAGAGGCATTTATTGTATGTGACGAAAATATAAAGAAGTGGGAACAAAAAAAGAAAGAACTCTTCGAGATCAGGCGGATGGTGAGCAAATGAGCAGCAAACTCAGATGCCCCAAATGCAGTTTCGTTCGATACGTTGGCGGCAAGGATAGATTAGAGGGGGCTAAAAGTTGTTTGCTAGAACACTTTAGAGAGAAACACCTAATGAGCAAAAGAGAATCCAAAAAACTACTTGATGAGATTTTCAAGGAGCGCACGGGCCAGAGCATAGAAGAAGCGATCAAACAATATGACGAATTTATTAAAAGTGGGGTGTTCGTTGAGCGTACCGACAAGAGGGTTATTTTATAAAAACCATATCTCTTTAGTCGTCATTTGGAAATAAGACAACTATAAATATCTGCTAAACAATTACAGGGTAGAGGAATAAAAATGACCTACACTGAGCAAGAGATGACGGAACACCTGAAAACGGAAGAACTGGGTGTGTTGGAGTGCTTCATAAATGAACTTGAAAATCTCCAGAAAGCGACAGCCCGTTTACAGACCAAGATCAAGAACGGCGAGGAAGTGAATTTCCTATCGGAAAGCAGCGACATATTTGAAATAATGCAGGAGTGCAATGCAATATTGGTCGGAAACATGAGCTATGTTAGAAATATAGAGGCCGACATTACCAAGGAGCGAATAGCGAACATCAAGGCTGCGTAGGGGTGCTAAGGATGGACGACATATTTGAGGTTGAGCCGTTTAAATCTCTGGCTAAGAAGGATAGGGAATATTTCGCCTCCCGTGTGAGGGCCGAATTTTCTGATGGAATGGAAGATGAAATTGACAAACTGCTTGAGATGTTGGCAACAGAGGCCGAAAAAACAAATATTTCCGCATTCGCGTTCTGGTGGCTGGCAGACAAATTTACTAGATTATATAAGATGCAACTTATTGAGGATGCAGCCATAGGTAAGGACGCTCAAAAAGAAAAGAAATTCCTTGATGTCATAATCCCTTTCGCTGAAAAGTGCAATGAGGAAGAAGTCAGATATGTACTTGACGCCAGGGTAAAGAAAATTGACTTACGCTAAACTATTTAAATCAAACACCTTCTCTTTTTTCCATCATTCGTGTTTTAGATATAAGATATAGAACATTATAAATATCGGCTATCGCATTACAGACAGTAGATAGGAAGGAAATAAAAATGAAAATCTTTGTCTGGAGGGAAGTTCGGGCGTATAATGGCTTCAGAAGCATACTCAACACATTCGATAGTGTAGAGGATGCCCAGAAATTCGTTGAAGCAAAGAAAGCCACCAACTACACAATTGAAAACGAAAACGGCGAAGTTATCCAAAGGGGGGCAAAGTGATGGCCCACCCCGACGACGACGCGGACCGCAGGGCCGAGGAGAACGAAAGGCGAATGGAACGAATGCTGGAATGGTGCCCCCGGTGCGGAGATCGCAGACTACAAAGGAACGGCCAATGGGTTTGTTTAGTGTGCGAGAGCAGGGTGGCAAGAGAAGCAGTAGATATACTCAAGGAAATCAGCATCGAGACATATATCGAGGGCAAGAGGAGGGCGAAGTAAATGGATGTTGAAAAGGTATGGATAGGTAACCACGTTACAGGGTATCCAATATACATCATAGATGGAAGGAGATTTACAGAGGGGGACATACTAAAAATAATTGGATGTTTAGATGTAAATGTTTTCTTGATCGCCGAGGAAAAGTCACGCAGATTACAAGAGGGGGGCCAGTAAGATGTTCAACCTCTACCCCGCCGGATTATATCACAGCTTCGAGAATTTCACCGACGCAGAGAGAGCGGACTACCTAGAGCACATCGGAACGGATGATTCAAACGAGAGGGAAGTAGAAAAGCTACTAATGAAGCGGAGGGAGTAAAGATGACAATGGAAGATGGAGAACTGCCAACAATCGACCTTGGAGGAGATGGATATGTGATTTGTTCTAACTGCGGTTCGCATCTATTCACATTCGATTCTCTCTGTGGAATAGCTTTTGAGTGTACTAGGACGTGTTCGCTCTGTGGAAAGCCAATGCCATATCCTGAGGAGGGCTCACAATGACTGACCTTCATATTATCGCAAACCAACTATCCACTATCTACCATGCGACACCGGATGGCCGAAAGGACGAGAAAGCAGCTCTAATGAAGGCATGGGAGGGCATCGAGCAATATATGGCCATCACTCACCGGGGGCGGATCTAGATGAATGTACTTCCTAACGGCTGGGTCGATTGGGTGGAGCCTAAAGACCGTGAAGCTAAGGGCGCATTACAAGCGTGCAGAGAGCCCCACATCCGTACCCAGTGCGCCGGGTGCGGGGAGGCCATCGAGGAAAAGGAGATAATGTACTCTCGCAACGGGAATGCATGGTTCTGCTCTTTGGTCTGCGATAAGGCATATCAGGCAAAGATAAAGGCCGCTAACGAGCGTTCTGATAGGGCATCAGAGCAGAGGCGCGAACTGCTGGGCCGGGGGGACTAGATGAGGGCGTTAGAGGGCATCGCGATCAACGCGGGTTTAGGGGTTTGCTATCTGGCATACGCAACCACTCTGCCCGGATTAATAGATACAATATCGGCGTTCGTATGCGCTTCACTATGTGTAGTGGCCAGTTGGATGTTCATAGACGAATCAAAGAGAGCAAGGAGAGTGGAAATATCACACTAAGGATACAAAATCTATCGGTCGAGGAACTAGATAGAATTATCTTGATATTGGGCTTTGAAAGAATGCACCACCTCGGCGGCCATGAATCAGCATTCGAGATAATGGAATCACTAGGGGAGCTTAGAGAGCTGAAAAGAAAGGAAATGAAGGACGATGGTGATTAAATGCAGATCGAATCAGATGAGCCTGAAAAGTATAAAATTGGTTCAATGGGCGCAGATCATGACTGGAAGATGAAGATTCTAAAGCTTGAAAATGCTCTTACGGGAGATTGGGGCGAAAAAAAAGAAGAGGAGGAAATATAAATGATAGTAGATGAAGCTCAAGTGATCGAGGTCAAGCGTTCGTGCTACTACTGCACATCTCAACTAGACAACGAAATGTGCGATACATGCAACGCTCATTCAAACTTCCAAGCGGCCACCGGGGGCGAGTGAGTGAAAGCGCTATACTACTACTCAATGAAATGCCCACGAACCAAACAAAAGAAGGGCAGAAGGCACCCCTGTAATAATGCCTGCAATCTAAACTGTCACTGGCTCGGCGTTGATGAGTTCAAAAGAAAATACTATTGTCGATGGCCGGGCGCGGGGCATGTGATCAACGGTGGTCGAGAGTGAAACCTGCCCCCCAAATGCCAAGTGAAAAGGCCGTATATCAATTCAGAAAAGAGCTTTGCAGGGATTGTAAGCGAACATTATGCAAATATCGAAGTGAGATAATATGCTCATGCACGGAATTTGAGGAACGGGGGAAGAAAGAATGACGGAACAAAATGACATATGGACTGATCCCAACCAGAAGCCGTGGGCGTGTGCTTGGTGTGGTAGAATGGTCGTATGGCATGAGGAACAGCGATTCTGGTATTGCTCAGTGTGTGATTACTGATGAGAGAACGACCAAACCCAGAAATGACAAACCTAAAGCTAACGATCCCACCGGGCGGGATGCTAACAATAGAAGCAATAGTAGGAGAGGCCAAACTAACAATCAATGATGAGTACAAGGGAATAATCAAAGTGGGAACTAAATTCCCTAGAGTATGGACGTTCTACGGCCCGCCCGAACAGGTAAGAGTGGATAAGGAAACAAACAAGGAAGTGTAGTGAATGCCATCATTAAGAATTGTAAAATGGTCATGGCGTCACCCCATCCTCACACTTCAAGAGAGAAAGGAGGCTATGTGGGAATTTGAGGCCGAGTGTAAGATGATGGATGCAATTACTAGATCGAAGATTGAGCGCGAATGGCTTGAAGAGATGATCAATAAAGTGTTAGATGAACGTGACAAGAGGGCAAAGGAATGATACTCTTAACCAAGCTATCCAACCCCTGCCCCAACTGCAAGCTAGTGCACAATGTTTTAATGTATGGTATAGAGTGGGAAAAATTCTTAAGATTATATGATGCGGACACCCCGGACGGCCTGGCGTTAGCAGCATACTATGAAATAACAACAGTTCCAGCGTTAATAAATGACGATGAGATAATAACAGATGTAAATAAGATAATAGAGAGATTAAGAGGTTGAGAAATATGGCATGTAAGAAATGTGGAGGAACCATGCATTATATCATGCTTGGTGGAGATGGGTATATGTCTTGTAATTCATGCGATTATAAAGAGCCACCCGCCAGCTATTTTTCGAAGTTGATGGTCGATGAATATGAATTAATGAAATGTCCTCAATGTGAAGAACCCATAAAGCGATTGTTGTTCAAAATAGATGAGGACTGGAACACAGGGGATAGGTTTGTAGAGTGTCCTAAGTGCAAATGGCAGAAGATACTAAATGACGACGATCTAAAGTCTATTGTCGATGCGCATATCGGGTTTAAGATAGATGGCGTGGCGTTTAAAATAACTCGTGAGGGTGTAGGCCAAATTCTACTAGGATATACAAAAGAACACCCGGAGAGATTCGAGGTAAAACCAGATGAATAAAACACCACTCTTTTATATCATATATCCTATATCTAACAGCAGATACAAGAAACATGAAATCCCTACCGTTAGAACTCATAATGAGGAAGCCAACGGCCAATAAGTTAAGACATCACTATTACGACGATCTGAACAAACTATCAATTGCGGACCCAAAACGAATCAGTGAGATAATCGAGCGTGATACCAATCAAGCCAAACACTTAATCGAGAGAGCAAAAGAGGAAGTGAATAAAAATGGTCCCTGATTCCATATACACAGCAACAATAATAATGGCATTTCTATTGGGCTTGATCATAGGCATACTGGCAAGCGCGGCGGTGGGGAAGGAATGAAGGAAGAACTGGAACGGGCCATAGAAGAATTATCAATTGCATATAAGGCGCTGCTCAAGGCAGAGGCTTTGATAAATGACTATTTCGGGGACGATGACCGCCAATATCTCGCAGGATGGCTTTCTTCTGATACGAGCAGGGCGTTAGCTCTAGTTCATAGTGTACGAAAGGAACTTGAAGATGAGGGGAAGGAATGAGCGAGAAGCGAATTTTTGAAGGAAGCGTTACACGCGTTGGGCCAGAAAGCTATCCATTTCTTCCTGAGTATATGTTGATAAAGGACGATTACAACGATGTGACCCCCCAAGATATGTTTGAAGGTTTCGAGGGAAAGCATCGGCATATCCGCATAACCATCGAGGAAATAGACCCCACAATACAACAGAGCATACCAATAGCAACAATGAGGGATGACTAAATGAGCGAGGAAGCAGGAATGCCCATCTTTCACAAAATGAGCCGAGAACTGATCGGGGGTAAGATAATCGACGTTGGGATACTTACCGAGGCCAGGCAACCATATCTAAAAATGCTCGTAATCTCCAACAATAACGAAGTTTTTACTCTAACATTCGATCAACCCCCAAAGATAAATGGTGAGTATTGATGTTTTCAACTATCCTATTACGACTAACCGAGAATCGCCGACGGATGAAACTACGATAATCGAAGTAAGACTATGACAACTGATGATTTAGCTACGAAAACCCCCAAGAAGCGCGGTCGAAAGTCCAAGCTCGACCCCGAAGTGACCAAGACAATATGCGAGGCAATAGAAAGAGGAAATACGTTGAAGAACGCCGCCGCCCTCGCCGGAGTAGGCAACACGGCCTTTTATCGTTGGATGAGCGAGGACGAGAGCCCCGGACCCGAATTTCAGGATTTTAGGGATAAAGTTAACAGGGCTTTAGCCAACTCTCAGGATGTAGCTGTTAAAGCGTTCGTTTCAGCATTTGGCGACGACTGGCGGGCCGCTCAGGAGTACCTATCGAGGAGACATCCTGAAGATTGGGCGAAAAGGGACAATCTAAAGGTAGATTCCAAAGTCGAAGGCACGATCAAGATAATAATCGAGGAAGTGGAAGGCGATAAGGAATGAAACCCGGATATAGGCGCATTCAGAGGAGAAGGGAACTAATATTGGAATATTTGAGCATACCTGCGAGTAAGAGGAACCAAGGATACCCACGAGTATTGGAGATGATATTATTCGAAAAGTCATCATTATACTGGAGCGGCAGAGTCCCATATATGGGGGAACCGTTCGAAAGGTGGTCGGCGTTGGTCTCATCAAAGGACATTTAACCAATGGAACAGACATCTAAGATAAAAGTAATAAAGAAGTTCAACCGCGCCCTCAAGTCAGATAAAAAAGTTAAAGTATTCTACGGCGGGGCGGGGTCCGGCAAGAGCGAAGCAATAGCCCAATTCTTCGCATTAAATTTTGTAACCCAGGACAACATAAAACTTTTAGTTATGAGGAAGACAAGACCTAGCTTAAAGATGACATGTTATCCTCTAATCAAAAAGTACCTGGACATATTCGGCGTTGCCTATAACGAGAACAAAACGGATATGGTACTTTCTTTTAAAAATAACCTAATGTTCTTCTCCCCGTTGGATGATGTCGAGAAGATAAAATCGTTTGAAGCGAAGTACGTTTGGATAGAGGAAGCCACCGAAACAAGGAGAGAAGACTTCACCCAGCTAACAATGAGGTTAGATCGAACGTCCAACGACGGAGTAATTATCCTATCCTTCAACCCCGTGGACCAATACCATTGGTGCATTACAGATCTAGTGCAGGGCAACCGTCCAGATGCGTTAATTCACCATTCCACTTACAAAGATAACCCCTTCCTAGCTGACGGGTTCAGAAATACATTAGAGGATTTGATAAACC
>Ga0172380_10009698_pt1 | contig 10215 bp, 7 predicted proteins | sample Leawe162metaG_FD_119747 | JGI IMG/M metagenome (GOLD analysis project Ga0172380, IMG submission 119747) | Leachate microbial communities from a municipal landfill in Southern Ontario, Canada - Leachate well 162 metaG | ecosystem: Engineered > Solid waste > Landfill > Unclassified | place...
CAGTCGGATCTGGATCGGGCGCGGTTGGAAAAGGAGAATTGGCGGCTGAAGGTGATCGCTAATCGAGGAGAGATCGAGCGGAAACGGGCGGATCTGGCATATGCCATCGGAGGTGCGTTCGATTCTACGGACCAGACAACAGTGATGCTGCCTCCTGATTTACCGTCACTGCCGAATATTGACTCGGCGCTTGCCAGTGGAGCGATTGAGCGTGCTCCGATGGTGTTGGCAGCGCTTCAGCGAGTGAAGGTTTCTCATTCGGGAGTCAGGCTCGCTCGAAGGGAGTGGTATCCCGATTTTGATTTGTCATTGAACTATGGCATCAAACCGACTTTAAGAGTAACCGCTTACGACGCGACTGGAATGCTGATGACCGAGCGGATGAATCCTGACAACATGATTTCGGTGGAACTCTCGGCTCCGATCCCATTATTCAACAAGGGGAACCAGCAGGCACAATTGGCTGAGATGGCAGCGATGGAGTCGAAAGCAGAGGCGGATCTGTCGAAGGTGAAGCTGGAGCTGGAACGGCGGTTGCGGGATATCCACGGCTCGTGGCGGGAGCAGAATGACTGTTGCAGCTTCGTTCAGGATAATGTGATCGGTCAGGCGGAGTCGCTCTACAAGTCGGCGTTGAACGATTATCAATCGGGGAAGACGCCGTATGATGTTCTCTCGCAAGCGAAGATGATGTTGGTGATGGCGAATTTGGAATTGGCGATGTCGCGGGCGGAGGCTTGGGGGTACAAGGCTGAGTGGGATGCCGCGCTGGGGTTGATCGGAACTAATCAGGAGGGTGAAGATGGCACGAGGTAAAGGCAAAACAACATTTTGGGCAGTGGTCGCACTGCTGAGCATCAGCCTCAACGCCTATTTAATGCTCCATCACTCCAGTTCGTCCGTAGCCATTGAATCCAAAATCCAAAATCCAAAATCTGCCATTCAATACACTTGCCCGATGCACCCGACCATTCTTCAGGATCATGCGGGGACTTGCCCGATCTGCGGGATGGACCTGGTGAAGATGGAGAACGCTCCATCCGCAATCCAAACTCCACCATCCGCAATTCAATTCACTTGCCCGATGCACCCGACGATCATCCAGGATCACGCGGGGACTTGCCCGATCTGCGGGATGGACCTGGTGAAGATGGAGAACACCGGTTCGTCCGGGGGAGTGAGCGATGTACCTAACCGTGCTGAAGTTACGATTGACCCGACCCGCCAGCAGTTGATCGGGCTGCGGACTGCTGCGGTTTCGCGGGGGACGATCCGGTCTGATATGAAGTTAGTGGGACGGGTGGCGATTGACGAGACCAGAGTTCGGAAGGTGAACGTCAAGGTGATGGGGTATGTCGAAAAGATCTTCGTGGATTTCGTCGGCAAACCGGTACGTCAGGGAGACCCGCTCTTCAGCTTTTACAGCCCCGATCTGTTGACGGCGCAGAGGGAGTACCTGCATGCGTTCGAAGCAGCAGGGCCGTTGAGTGATGGAGAGGGGAGTGACGCCTGGGCACTGAAGGCGGCTCGACAGAAGCTGTTGTTGTGGGATGTGACTGAAGAGCAGATCAATGACCTTGAAAAGACGGGTGAAGTGACAAAGGCGCTGACATTTACTTCGCCGGTTTCGGGCGTGGTCACCATGAAGGAGATCGTCGAAGGATCGTCGCTGATGCCCGGCGAAACACCGTATGAAATTACAGATTACTCAACGGTGTGGGTGATGGCGGACGGGTACCAATCCGATGTGGCGAAGATCAAGGTAGGGGCTGAGGCGGTCGTAGGTATCGAAGCGTTGCCGGAAGAGGCATTCGAGGGAAAGGTCGTCTTCATAGATCCAGCACTCGACCCGATGAGCCGCACTTTTAAGATTCGGATCAATGTCGCAAATCCGAACGGCCTGCTGAAGCCCGATATGTTTGCGGAGGTTCTGGTACTTACTCCTCGCAGGGAAGCGCTTGTGGTGCCGGCTGATGCGATTATTCCTTCCGGTAGAGGGAGCATGGTATTCGTGGCGATGGACGGGGGTCGGTTCCAGCCGCGCTCAGTCACGGTTGGCGAGAAATCGGCTGAGTTGGTGGAAGTGGTCGGTGGGGTGATGGAGGGGGAATTGGTGGTGACGCGGGCGAACTTCCTGATTGATTCGGAATCGTCGCTCCGAGCCGCTCTGGCCGCCGCCGGAGCGAAATAGTATGATTCAGAGGATCATTCGATTCTCCGCGGAGAACAAATTCCTCGTTATTGGCGCTACCATCGTCGCGATGGTGGTGGCGTTCTGGACAATGCGGAACATCCCGCTTGACGCTCTGCCTGATCTCTCCGACACGCAAGTCATCGTCTTTTCCAAGTGGGATCGCAGCCCGGACATCCTTGAAGATCAGGTTACATATCCGATTATCAGCGCGCTGCTGGGTGCTCCGAAAGTCAAGGCGATTCGCGGATTTTCGGATTTCGGGTTCAGCTACGTCTATGTGATTTTTGAAGATGGGACAGACATCTATTGGGCGCGGACGCGAGTACTCGAATACCTGTCGAAAATCTCATCACAACTTCCCGACGGCGTAAAGACTGAACTGGGGCCAGACGCGACGAGCCTCGGCTGGGTGTTCCAGTACGCGCTGATAGACTCATCGGGAACGAACACCAGTGATGAGCTGCGGAGTTATCAAGACTGGTTTCTGCGCTATGCGGTTCAGAGTGTGCCGGGCGTAGCTGAAGTGGCGACGGTCGGCGGGCAGGTAAGGCAGTATCAGATTACGGTTGATCCGAACAAACTTGCCAATTACGGCTTGTCGCTCGACATGGTGATCGAGGCGGTGCGGAAGGGGAACAATGACGTAGGCGGACGGCTGGTTGAGATCTCTGGTCGTGAGTACATGGTGCGGGGGAGGGGCTATGTGAAGTCCATTGGAGACCTTGAGAGCCTGGTGCTCATGTCGTCAAACGGCACTCCAATCACGGTCAAGGATGTGGCGACGGTGCAGCTTGGGCCGGAACTGAGGCGCGGGGTGGCGGATTACAACGGCACGGGGGACGTGGTCGGTGGGATTGTGGTGATGAGGCAGGGCGAAAATGCTCTCAATGTGATCAACCGGGTTAAGGCTAAGTTAGATGATCTGAAGCCTTCGCTGCCTCCCGGAACGACGATTGTGACCACGTATGACCGTTCGGAACTGATCGGGCGGGCGATAGATACGGTCAAGAGCAAGCTGATCGAAGAGATGATCGTCGTGGCGATCATCATCCTCTTGTTCCTCTGGCATATCCCCTCGGCAGCGATCCCGATTGTCACCATCCCGGTCAGCGTGGCGCTTGCTTTCATTCCAATGTACCTGATGGGGCTGACCGCCAATCTGATGTCGCTGGCGGGGATTGCGATTTCCATCGGCGTGTTGGTGGACGGGGCGATTATCGAAGTTGAGAACGCTTACAATAAAATTTACCACTGGCAGCAAGATGGGTCGAAGGGGAGTTTCTACAAGGTTCGGCTTGAAGCGCTGATGGAGGTTGGACCGTCGGTGTTCTTCTCACTGCTCGTGATCGCAGTGGCGTTCATGCCGATCTTCACGCTGGTGGATCAGGAAGGCCGGTTGTTCAAGCCGCTCGCGTACTCGAAGAACCTGGCAATGGCGATAGCGGCGCTGCTGGCGATAACGCTTGATCCAGCGATGCGGATGATGTTTGCGCGGATCGAGCCGTATAAGTTCAAGCCTAAAGCGCTCTCATGGCTTGCCACCAAGTTAGTAGTGGGGAAGTATTACTCGGAAGAGAAGCATCCGATCAGCCGGTTGCTGCACCGGATGTATGACAGGCCTTGCCGGTTTGTGTTGCGGCATCCGAAGGCGACGATTGCGGCGAGCTTTGTCGTCGTATTGCTGACGATTCCGGTCTATATGCAGCTCGGTTCCGAGTTCATGCCGCCACTTAGGGAAGGTTCGCTGCTCTACATGCCGTCGGCGGTGCAGCCGGGAATGTCGGTGACAGAAGCGCAGCAAGTTTTGCAGGTGCAGGACAAGCTGCTGATGACCATTCCGGAGGTGGATCGCGTCTTTGGGAAGGCTGGTCGAGCGGAAACTTCGACTGACCCGGCTCCTTTCACGATGATGGAGACGACGATTCTGCTGAAGCCGGAGGCTCAGTGGCGCGCCAAGCCGAGGTGGTATTCAGAATGGGCGCCTGAGTGGTTGAAGAGTGTCATGCGCACGGCGTGGCGGGATCGGATCACGGAGGAGGAGCTGGTCGCTGAGTTGAACGCGACACTGCAACTGCCCGGCATCAGCAACGCCTGGACAATGCCGATCAAGGCGCGGTTGGACATGCTCTCGACAGGGATACGAACGCCGGTGGGAATCAAGGTGTATGGAGCCGACCTCGACGAGATCCAGAGGATTGCCATCGAGGTTGAGAACGCATTGCAGAAAGTGCCGGATACGCGCAGTGTCTATGCAGAGCGAGTGGCTGGAGGGTATTTCCTCGACTTTGAGTTGAAGCGTGATCGGCTGGCGAGATACGGCTTGACGGTAGATGACGCCAACATGATGGTGATGACCGCGGTGGGAGGGGATAACCAGACGACGGTGTTCGAGGGGCGAGCCCGGTATGGCGTTAATGTTCGGTATGCTCGCGACTTCAGAAACGATCTTGATGCTTTGAAGCGAGTCTTGATCTCGCTGCCGGGTGGCATGGGGCAGATCCCGATGGAGGAAATCGCCGATGTGAAGCTGGTTGAGGGGCCGTCCATGATCCGGGATGAGAACGGACTCCTCGCGGGATATGTCTTCGTGGACTTCGACCCTTCCAAAGTGGACGTCGGGCGGTATGTTGAAGAGGCGAAGAAGGCGGTTGCCGCGAATGTGCAGTTGCCGGTGAGCTATTCGCTGGTCTGGAGTGGCCAGTATGAGAACATGTTAAGGGTTCAGGAAAGGCTGAAATTCATCGTGCCGTTGACGCTGGTGCTGATCTTCGCGCTGCTTTACATGAACACCAAATCGGGCTTCAAGTCACTGGTGGTGATGTTGGCGGTGCCGTTCTCGGCGGTGGGGGCGATCTGGCTGCTGTATCTCCTCGGGTATAACATCTCTATCGCGGTCTGGGTGGGGATGATCGCATTGTTAGGGCTTGATGCGGAGACAGGGGTGTTCATGCTGCTGTTCCTCGATCTCTCGCACGCGGAAGCCAAAGCCAAAGGAATGCTTAGAACCACGGGGGATTTAATTGAAGCGATTGTGCATGGCGCGGTCAAGAGGGTTCGTCCGAAGGCGATGACGGTCTGCGCGGCGTTCATCGGGTTGCTGCCGATCATGTGGTCAACGGGGACGGGATCGGACGTGATGAAGCGGATCGCTGCGCCGATGGTGGGGGGATTGGTGACTTCGTTCGGGATGGAGCTGCTGGTCTATCCGGCGATATATTACCTTTGGAAGAAGAGGGAAGTGGTGTTTGGGCCGAAGACGGAGGGGTAGGCGCATTCAAATTCACTGCTCGCGCTATTGCGTCAGGGCATCGAAAACTCTGCCTGTGGTAACCGTCAAGTTACGCCCGCCATGAAGTATTTGCATTGGATTAGACTGTGGAGGCGGGCTTGAAACTTGCCGGTAACAGATCCTTCCCCAATACGCGAATGATGAGATTGCCACACCCATTCCCGCAGGCTTCCATCCGTCAGGCAGTCTGATTAGGCGGGAATGGGTTCGCAATGACACATTGGAAATACTTCCACATGTGGGAGTAAGGCAATCCGAGTTTGAACGCCCCACTTGCCAATATCAGCGCCTTCCAATCGTATGCTTATAAAGCTTCCGATTTGGAAGGCGCTGTCGGTTGGGAGAACCGTCAGTGCACACAAGTACCTCCCATAAGGAAATCTGCATGATTCGTTTTTTTCGATATACATTTCTGGTTCTGATTCTGGTCGCGGCGAACGCTTACGCCGAGCACGATACCTACACAATCACGCTTGACGGCGCTCAGGCAAACGCCGGACAAGGCACCGGATCACAAGCAACCGGTAAGTTCTTCCTGGCTTCGGGTGACGACGGCACGATGCGCATCTGGGGCGAGCACGACGTCCAGAACGTCACCGCGGCTCACATCCACCATGCTCCTGTGGGAGAGAATGGATCTGTGGTAGTTGGAATCGAAAATCCTGCCAGCCCGATTGACTTCAAATTCGATGTTGACCAGGACATGCTGGACTCGCTTCGCACTGGCAACTACTATATCAATGTCCACTCAGAGGCATTTCCATCGGGAGAGATCCGTGGTCAGATCGTCAAGACGACCACCGACCTCTATGAACCGATCCCGTTCACTTTCTTTGTGTCAGGGTGGCAGACGGGTAATGTGGATGCTCCGCAGATTCCGCTCGGTGAATACAGCGTCTATCTCGGCGCTGGTCGCGATGTCATTATCGTAGATTGGGAGCATGAGATCGAGAACGCCACGGCCGCTCATATTCATAGGGCTCCCTTCGGTGAGAACGGTTCACCGGTCTTCACGCTGGGGACCTCGATGGATGAGTCGGCAGTATGGTTCTGCACACCGGAAAATGTGACTGATCTGCTGGCCGGGAACCTCTACGTGAACATTCACACCGCTGAGTACCCCAATGGTATCGCTCGTGGACAGATTGTTCAAAGTGTTTTCGATACCGCTCCTGCGCTCACCTTTACTTTCAAGGCGGATGGCGCACAGGCAGGTGCTGGTCAGGGAACCGGTTCGGAAGCGATTGGGAAATTCTTCTGTACGTTGAACATGAGCGGGACGGAAGTCTCGATTTATGGTGAGCACAACGTCGAGAACGCGACTGCGGCACACGTTCACCGTGGCGCGCGCGGGGAGAATGGCGGGGTAGTGTTCGGTTTCGCCAGTGGCCAGAGCCCGATTCGTGAGCGCTGGATTCTTGCTCCCGGTGATCTCGAAGACTTGCTGATGGGCAACTTCTACGTGAACATTCACTCTCAAGCCTTCGGAGGCGGGGAAATTCGCGGTCAGTTAGTTATGACGGCGGTTGACTCGATGCAGGCTTCGATGTCGGAGGTGTATCTGGATGGGCAACAGGCTGCGGCAGGTGCGGGTACTGAAAGCGTTGCCATGGGGCTGGGTCTTGCTTATGTCGCATCAGACTCCAGTCTGGTCTATTTCACAGGGGTTCACTCAGCAGCTAACCCGACGGCTGCGCATATTCATCGTGGCGCTCGTGGGGAAAATGGGGCGGTGATCATGCCTCTTAACCAAAGTATCTCAAATCTTGACGGAGTCTGGTTTACGACTCCTGAGCAGGCGGCTGAGATACTCTCAGGGAACACCTACGTCAACGTGCATACCGCCGCATTCGGCGGAGGCGAGATTCGCGGCCAGATTGAGTTTGAGGCGAATAGCGTGGAGAAGCCGATTGGATCGCTCATGCCGGTGTCGGCTGAGCTGATTTCTGCTTTCCCCAACCCGTTCAACTCTGCCGTGAAGATCAGCGTCAACATGGTTGGTCGCGGGATGGCGGTGTTGGCGGTCTATGACCTCGCTGGACGCGAAGTCGCCAGATTGCAGGACGATATGCTTGAAGTTGGCTCGCACAGCTTTGTCTGGAACGCGGAAGGTATGCCGACCGGGGTGTACATCGCGAAGTTCGAGGCAGCCGGGAAGACCAACACTATGAAGTTGGTTTTGACGAAGTAAGAGACTGGTTTAAGCACCAGTAGAAGCAAAGAAGTCAACCCCGGAGGGTTGACTTCTTGCGTTTTGGGGGTTGCGAGTCGAGGAGAGTCACCTGCACAGCACATTGGAGCCAAATCAAACGAACTCTCACAGAGCTGGGCGGGCTACCCAATGTTTTTCGGGCTGGCGATGTATTTCAGAACCTTCACCTTCTCCAGGGTGATCAGTCCTTCACCAATCATGCTGTCAATTTGGGGGAGGATCCCGTCTATCCGTTCGGGGGCGTCCACGACCTCAATGACCATCGGCAGGTCTTGTGAAAGCCGAAGAATGTTCGAGGTGTGGAGAATACTGTGGGCTCCGAACCCGGCTACTCCGCGCAACACTGTCGCCCCGGCGAGATGTTCAAGACGGAAGATCTCTAACAGAGCCTGATAGAGTGGTTGACTGCCCCACCGGTCGCTTTCGCCGATAAAGATCCGCATCAGTACTTGTTCACCTTCCAACGCTCTCATAAAGCACCTCCAAAGATAGCGCGACCAAGACTTAGACCGCCGAATGTCGCCAATAGTCCGAGAATCAGGTTGGCCGAGATGTTCAGCAGTGCGCCTTGCCAGAGGCCCTGTTCAATCAGTCGGATGGTTTCGTAGGAAAAGCTCGAGAAGGTGGTGAAGGCTCCGAGGAAACCGATAGTGAGCGCCATTCTTGCGGTGCGGGAGAGCAGTGTGGTGCTGAGGCCGAGGTGCATCAGGAAGCCGATCAGGAAGCAGCCAGCCACATTGACGGCGAGGGTTCCGTAGGGGAAGTTCTGGCCGAGCAACTTGTGAGTAAAACCGCCTAATGCGTACCGGCTGATCGTGCCGAGTGCGCCTGCGGCGGCGAGTAAGAGGAGTTCTTGCATTGAACGAGTCGGATACCAGAGATGAAGCTAAATTCTCCAGAGCGTTGAACCACCTGCGAAACCGAGTAGGAGTGAGATCAATATCCTGACGCCGATATAGACTCCGATGATCGAGAATTTCGTCGTTGAACCGCCGACTTGGAAACGGAAAGTGAGCACCAAATAGAGGTAGAACGATCTCAACACCATCGAGACCGCTATCGCAGAGGCATAGACAACTGGACTGTCAAGACTTTTCATGAACAGCAGGAGTACGCCGGCCGAGATGAATCCTTCCAACGCCACCCAGAGCAGCATCTCCTTCCAGTCGTATTCGTGACGTTTAGTGAAGAGAACCATCACGAACCAGAGCCAGGCCGCTCTGATGAGTATGCCGACTATCATTCCCATGGAAGGCTCCAGAGAAGAGAAGTGTTCAGTTGCAGTTCAGTGTGGAGTGCCGACTTCATTCGACCGCCGTCGCCGGCGGGGCGGTGACGGACAAGTCCTTCAACCCTCGACACATTCCGTCACCGGCGGGGCGGCGACGGCGGTCGAATGAAGGGAGAGTCTTACATCAGGCGTCAATCGCGGAGGATTGACGCCTTCCGAGCACAAGTCAGAACTTCCAACCGCGGCGGGTTGGAAGTAGTGGTCACACCACGGCGGGTTGGAAGTAGGGTCAGTCAGAAGTGTTAACTGCGGAGAGTTGACACCTTCCCAATGTTATCACTGAGCGTACTTCAAGCTTTTCACGAAATCCTTGACGGCGCTTTCTTGAGCTTTCATCGTCTTCTCGGGGCCGGTGCCTTTGAAGAAGATGGGGCCGTTCGGGGTTTCGACGATAGCCGAGAGGTTCATCCAGCCGGCTTTTTCGCCGCCACCCGGCGCGCCCGGCATGGTGGAGGCCCCCATCGTGCCAGTGAAACTGACGATGGTCGCTTTCAGATTGCCAACGGTGATGTTTTCACGCTTCGCGACTGTTGATGTCGGTTTGCCGTCGGGCTGGGCGAACTGACCGTACCAGCGTTCGATATTGGCTTCGACGCCACCGGCGGAGGGTCCAAGATAGAAGACCGAGACTTCGCCCGCGTCCTTATCGCCAGCACCTCCGGTAACCCGGAACTGAGCCAACCGCATCGAAACTACCGGGGGAACTGAAACCCAATTCGGCGGCAGTTTGCCAGTCAATCCTTCGACATTGATCATTCCGTCTTTGACGGCTGCCCCGGCGTTCGGTGGAGGCGTCATCTCGGGCATACCACTCATGCTGCCCATTCCTGAATGAACATCGTCATTTGGCATTGCTTTATGTTGATCGCCCATTCCGGTCATACCGGCGTGAATGTCGTCCTTCGGCATCGGCTTGTTCGGGTCGGCGAGCGGTGGTGCGTCCATATTCATGCCGGCGTGCGGGTTGGCGGGTTTATCGCTCTTTGAGACGTTGACTTGGGGAGTTTCTTTCTTGGCGCATGAAGAGAGCAGCATCAGGGCTGCTACCAGCGAGATTGTGAATACGTTTTTCACTGTTCCTGAGGTTAATTCGGGTGGATGTTCTCCGGAGAGTGTTAATCAAGTAGCGATCCTCTTGGAGGGGGGACTTCAGTCCCCCCTTGATTCGTGCTCAGATTCGGTGAGGGGGGACTGAAGTCCCCCCTCCAAGAGGATTAAATCGCTACAAG
>Ga0172380_10009699_pt1 | contig 10215 bp, 9 predicted proteins | sample Leawe162metaG_FD_119747 | JGI IMG/M metagenome (GOLD analysis project Ga0172380, IMG submission 119747) | Leachate microbial communities from a municipal landfill in Southern Ontario, Canada - Leachate well 162 metaG | ecosystem: Engineered > Solid waste > Landfill > Unclassified | place...
AAGATGTGCGAGAACGAGCACAGCGAGCGGTCCTCGGGCAGCGGCGGGATCACCGTGTGGGTCTGCGCGACCTTCCGCTGCACCGCGTGCGCCTCGCCGCCCTCGCTGTACAGGACGATGTCGGTGCGGGCGAAGTAGAGCTGACGGAGTGTCGCTGAGCCGGCGCGGTAGGTCTTCGCCGCCTTGAGCTTGTCGACGTAGGCCTGCGGCAGCGGCGCGCCGCTCTGCCAGTGGCGGGCGAGGCCGGCCAGGGTCGGCTGGTGCAGGCACCAGTTCTCCATGAACTGGCTGGGCAGCTCGACCGCGTCCCATTCGACGTTGTTGATGCCGGCAGCCTCCATCCGCGGCACGCTGGTCAGCATGTGCTGCAGACCGTGGCCGAACTCGTGGAACAGGGTCTCGACCTCGCGGAAGGTCATCAGCGAGGGCGCCTCGCCCACCGGCGGGGTCTGGTTGCACACCAGGTAGGCCACCGGCACACGCGCACCGTGGCGGTCGATGGCGTTGTCCATCCAGGCACCACCGCGCTTGTCGGCCGGACGGCTGTACGGATCGAGATAGAAGCCGGCCAGCTCGCGGCCGTCGGCGGCGTCACGGACGCGGAAGTAACGCACGTCGGCATGCCACACCGCCACCCCCTCCACCGCCTCGACGCGGATGCCGAAGAGGCGGCCGCACAGGGCGAACAGCCCGTCGAGCACGCGCGGCAGGGCGAAGTACGGGCGCAGCTCCTCGTCGGTGTAGGCGTAGTTCTTCTCGCGCAGGCGCTCGGCCCAGAACGGCACATCCCACGGCTTCACCTCGGTGCCGGCGAAGCGCTCCAGTTCGGCGTGCTCGGCCTTGGCGCGCGGCAGGGCGGCGGCGTGCAGCTCATCGAGCAGGCGGTGCACCGCGCCGACGCTGCCGGCCATCTTCTGCGCCAGCGAGACCTCGGCCCAGTTGGCGAAGCCAAGCAGGGCGGCCTGTTCACGCCGCAACGCGAGGATGCGCTCGATCACCGGGTGGTTGTCGTGCGGCGCATCGGCGCCCCGGCGGATGAAGGCGCGGTACAGCCGCTCGCGCAGGTCGCGGCGCTTGGCGTGCTCCATGAAGGCGACATAGCTGGGGATGTCGAGCCCGACCACCCACGGCCCGGCCTCGGCGGTCGCCCCGGCCGTGCCAGCACGTACGGCGGCCGCTGCAGCGGCAGCGCGGGCGCTGGCCGGCAGTCCGTCGACCTCGTCGGCGCTGGTCAGCTTCAGGGTGAAGGCCTTGCTGCTGTCCAGCACCTGGTTGCTGAAGCGCGTGGTCAGCTCGGACATCTCCTGCTGGTTCTTCAGGAAGGCCGCCTTGGCCTCGCCTTCCAGGCCGACGCCCGACAGCTCGGCGTCGCGGATGCGCGCTGCCACGACACGGCGTTCGACTTCGTTGGTCGGACGCAGGCGCTTCAACGCCTCGTAGACCGGTCGCGACTGGGCCAGCTTGAGGCCCATCGCCACCACCGCTGGCTGCACCGCCTGGTGCGCCTGGCGCAGGTCGTCGCTATTCTTCACCCCCAGCAGGTGGCTGACCACGCCCCAGGCCCAGTACAGCGGCTCGGCGAGGGCCGAGAGGCGGGCGACGACGCTGTCGTAATCCCCGCCCGGGGCGGCCTCGAAGGCGGCGAAGTCGCGCTCGACCTGGGCGAGATGCTGGCGCATCGCAGGCTCGACGTGGCTGGGCAGGATGCGGTCGAAGGCGGGCAGGCCGACAGGGCCGAGGAGCGGGTTGGACATGCCGCCACGGTGCCGCGCTGGCGGGTGGCGCAAGCCCTTCCGCGGGGCGTTTCCACCGCTAGCGTCCGCCGCCATGAACGTCCTGACCGACAGCCAGTGGGCCGTGCTGGAGCCGCTGGTGAAGAAGGCCTGCCCGCGCCTGACCGCCCTCGACCTGGTCGAGAGCCAGCACCGCGTCGACCTGCTGACGGCCAAGATCCAGAACCGCCATTGGATCGACCGCGTCGCCGCTCAGCGCACCGTCCTGGCGCTGATGCAGCAGGCGGGCATCCACAAGGTCGCCTGAATGGCCTCGATCTTCAGCAAGATCATCAGCGGGCAGATCCCCGGCCAGTTCGTCTTCCGCGACGAGCTGTGGGTGGCGCTGCTCGACATCCGTCCGGTCGCGCCCGGCCACGTCCTGCTCATTCCGCTGCATGAGGGCCAGCACCTCGCCGACCTGCCCGCCACGAGCTTGGCAGCCCTCGGCGACCGCCTCGCCCGCCTGACCGCGGCGGTCAAGGCCGCCAGCGGCGCCCCGGCGGTGAACGTCGTGGTCAACGACGGCCCCGCCGCCGGCCAGGAGGTGCCGCACGCGCACCTGCACATCTGGCCGCGCTTCCCCGAGGACGGCAAGCGCCTGGCCTGGCCGGCGACCCCCTACGCCGACGGCGAGCTGGCGCGCTGGGCTGACAAGCTGCGTACCGCCTGGAAATGACCGATGACCACTCAAGCCCACGGGGCCCCATCGCGAGCGATGGGGCGGGCGCCGAGCGACGGTGGCGGCATACAATCGGCGAAGCCGATGCCGCCACGATTCCGGAGGCTTGCCGACGGGATCGAGTTGCGACAAAGCCCGGGGGTAGGCCGCATCGGCCGTAGGGGCGAAGCCCCTGAGCAGAAGCGATGACTGTTCCCGACGGCGGACCGCCGAATCCCAACGAGGTCAAGCCGGTCCCCTCGCCGAACCTCGCCGGTTGCACCGTCATCCTGGTGCGCACGCAGGGGCCGATCAACCTCGGCATGGTGGCGCGGGTGTGCGGCAACATGGGCATCGACGATCTGCGTCTGGTGGCGCCGATCGCCGAGCTGAATTGCGAGGATTCGCGCAAATTCTCCACCCACAGCCGCGACCTGCTGCTGTCAGCCCGGGTCTACCCCGACCTCGCATCAGCCGTCGCCGACTGCCAGCTGGTCATCGGCACCAGCGCCCGCTTCCGCGACAGCGAACTGGGCAGCAGCCTCGCTCCGCACGAGGTGCCGGCGCTGCTGTCGCGCCGGCCGGCGGATCGCTGGGCCCTGGTCTTCGGCAACGAGGCCGACGGCCTCGACACCCTCGAACTGCGCTGCTGCCAGGCCTGGGTCCATCTCGAGACCTTCGGCGACAACAGCAGCTACAACCTGGCCAACGCCGTCGCCATCACGACCTATGTCATCGCCACCACCGGCGTGCCGCCGGTGCGCGGCGAGAACGAACCGGGTGCCCCGCGCGAGGCGGTCGATGCGCTGTACGACTACTGGCTGGCCACCCTCGACCGCATCCGCTACTTCCGCCGCGCCGACGTCGAGCGCTTCCGCCCGATGCTGACGCGCATGCTCTCGCGCTGGCACCTGAGCATGACCGACGTGCAGGCCCTCCGCGGCATGCTGGCGCAGGTCAACTACCACGCCTTCGGCCGGCGCTTCGACCGGCTGGACCTGCAGGCTACGGAGCCGGAGCCGGAGCCGGAGCCGGAGCCGGAGCCGCCGGCGCAACCGGGATGACCACGGTCTGTCCGGGGGCGGTGCCGCCCGGATTGGCCTCGGCGATCAGACGCCAATGCTGCGGCGTGCCGTAGAACGCCATGCTGAGATCGGCCAGGGTATCGCCGGGCTGGACCACGTAGGTGCGTTGGCCGGGCGGGGGACGGATCGTCGGTCCGGGCGCTGGCGCGATCGTCACCGCCGACACGCCGAAGCTCAACGTCGCCGCCACCAGGGTGTGATCCTTCTTCACCAGGCGGGTCACCAGGTAGGTCTTCGACTCGGCCAGCAGCCGCTCCTGCCGGTCGGCGGCCAACGTCTGTCCAGCCGGTGGGACGATGACGATGGCGGCGGTGATGCGGTCCCAGCGCCAGTAGCCGTCGGAGGAGACGTCGCTCGGGCGGCTCAGGCGGTCCTCGATCCAGCGCGGATCCTCGTCGATCGACACCTGGGCGTCCCAGCCCCTGCCGAGATCGTCAACGATCGCCTCGGCAAGGGCATCCTGGCAATTCTCACGCTGGTTGCGCGCGTTGTTCGCACCGACCTTGCCATCACCGGTGATGACGATGCCACGGGACATTCCGTCACCGCACGCGGCGAGCAGCAGGACGATGGCGAAGAGGGCATAGCGCATGGCCGGCAGACTGCCGGATGTTCATGCCGCGGCAATGCTCCAGGCGCACTCGCCGATCGCCCAGTCCGTGCAGTAGAGCGCCTCGTCGCCGCCGGCGTCGAGCCGACCGCCGACGCCGCCGAAATCGTCGCCGACCGGCCCTGGCGCATCGGCGATGCGGATGCGCCGGCCATCATGCCGGCCGACCGCCAGCGGCACGGTCGCCCGCCAGTCGGCGCCAAGCATGCGCGCCACCGCCGGGATGGTCGCATCGAGCGGGATCCAGCCGGCCGGGCCATCGTCGACCTCGATCCAGAAATGCGCGTTGGCCAGAGCGCGGTGCGCGACCACGCCGCTGACCAGCCGCCACGGCCTGGCGCAGCGCGAACCGAGCCGACGGGCGAGATCGAGGCAGGTGCCGACGTCGCCGACCACCTCGCCGGCGCGATGCCGGCGATAGGCGTAGGTGAACGAGCCGGCGACATCCTCGACCAGCCGCTCCCAGGCACGACGGTCGCGCGGGACGACGGCGACCGGCTCGATGGCGATCTCGTCTTCAGCCTGCCAACGATGCTCACGGGCCGATCCCCGTTCGATCAGACGCATCCCCTCGGCCGGCTCGCCCTCGGCCCAGGACCGGGCCAGGACATGCTGCCCAGGCGCATCCGCCGGTTCGGGGACCAGCCAGCGCAGCGGCCGGGCCTCGGGCAGCAGGCAGCTCTGCGCGCGATGCACTTCCAACCGGCAGGGCCGACCGGAGGTGGTGAACCAATGCAGCCAGCTGCGCCAGCGGCGGGCCAGGGTCGGGCAGCGCTGCAGGCGACCCCAGCTCAGCCAGTTGCACACCGCATAGGGATCGAGCCGTCCGTCAGCGAGCGCCGGACAGCCGGCTTCGGGCCAGGTCGCGACCTCGCTGACCCTGACCCGCAACCGCTTGGCGATCTCACCCGGAGCGCACGGTGCGTTGGGATGGTCGTCGCCGGGATCCAGGAACATGCCCAGCCCGTTCAGCGGCCGTGGGCCGGACCCTCGCCCGTGCCGTTCTCGGCCTCGTCGCCGAGGTCCTCGGCCTGCTCCTCGTCCTCGTCGGTGAGCGGACCGCGGCCCTGGCGCCAGTTGCTCCACACCTCGTAGGCGCCGCGGAAGAGCCCCCAGGCGACGTAGCCGGTGGTGGTGAAGAAGATGACGTAGGGCGTGTCGATGATGAACAGGGCGATGATCACCATGATCAGCACGATCATCGAACGGAAGCTCATGCGGCCGAAGAGGGTGTTGCCAGCATGCGGATAGCGCACGGTCGACACCATCAGCAGGCCGGATCCGAGGGTGACCACGACCAGGGCCCAGCGGAACGCATCCATGCTCTCCTTCAGCCCGAGCCAGGGCCCCTGCACGATCAGATGGTTGTCGACCAGCCAGGACGAGAGCCAGGCCTCGGGCCGCAGCACCGCCCACTGGTGGAACATGACCCAGCCGGCGACCAGGGCGGCGGCGCCCGGACTGGGCAGGCCGCGGAACCACGGCGTCGCCTCGTCGCTGTGCTCGACATTGTAGCGCGCCAGGCGGATGGCGGCCATGACGGCGTAGAAGACGGTGACGAACCACAGCAGCTTCTCGCCGTAGGCGAAGACGCCGGGTTGGCCGAGGACGAGGCGGTGCACCAAGATGGCCGGCGCGACGCCGAAGGAGACGATGTCGGCGAGGCTGTCGAGCTCGGCGCCGAACGGCCCGGCCGTCCGCGTCATGCGCGCGACCTTGCCGTCGAACATGTCACAGACCATGGCGATGAAGATGAAGCAGGCGCCGAGGAAGAGCATCCAGCGGTGATCGGCGCTGCCCGGCACATAGGACGCCGCGCAGAGCACGGCGGTGATGCCGGAGGCGAGGTTGCCAGCGGTCAACAGGGTCGGGAAGACCGGCAGGGTCTTCAGCCGCCGCAGCCTTTGCTCCAATTTCTCGTTCACGAGGTGAACTCGACGAGTACGGTCTCGCCGCCCTTTTGCTCAGGGGCTTCGCCCCTACGGCCCGTCGGGCCTACCCCACGGGCTTTGTCGCAGGTCGGTTTCGTCGCATGGCTCCGAAACCGTGGCGGCATGGGCTGCGCCCATTGTATGCCGCCACCCCTGCTCGGCGCCCGGGCGATCGTTTCACGATGGCGATTCACTGCGTGAACTCCACCAGGACGGTTTCCCCACCCTTCACCTTGTCGCCGCGCTTGACCAGGACCGTGTGCGGCCGGTCGAGGGGTACGTACAGCTCGGTGCGGCTGCCGAAGCGGATCATGCCGAACAGCTCGCCGCGGGCGAGGCGGTCGCCGACCCCGTGCGTGCAGATGATGCGGCGGGCGATCAGACCGGCGAGCTGGCGCACGACGATGCGGATGTCCTTGCCGACCTCGCCATCGCAGGCGATGCCGAGGGTGTTGGCCTCGTTGGCCTCGGCGCAGTCGGGATGGCGTACATCGAGGAAGCTGCCGGGCCGGTAGGCTGCGTAGGTCACCGTGCCGGCGCAGGGCGCACGATTGACATGCACGTCGAAGACGCTGAGGAAGATGCCGATGCGGCGGGCCTGGCCGCCGATGACCAGCGGCTCGGGCATCTCGTCGATGTCCCACACCGTGCCGTCGGCCGGCGCCACCAGGCGGTGCGGTCCGGGCGGCGGGATGCGCCGGGGGCTGCGGAAGAACCACAGCACGAACATTCCGCAGGCGACGGCAACCGAGATGCCGACCAGCTGGATCGCCCCTTCGGGCAGCAGCCAGGCGCCCCAGCCGAGGACGCCCCACGAGACCAGGATCGGGACGATGCCCCAGCGAGCGATCATGGCTGGGCTCCGGGCATGTCGGGGGGCGGGTCGCCGTAGACGCGGAACTCGATCGGTCGCTGCGGGGCGGCCCGCGTCTGCAGCGGCTGGCCCAGCTTGGCCGCCGTCAGCAGCACCGCGCACATGACCATGGCGGCCACCAGCGGGGCGCGGAACAGCGAACCGACCTCGCGCTTCCACGCCATCAGCCAGGCGATCAGCAGGACGACGAGCAGGCCGGCGATGCGCTGCGGTTCGTGCGCCCAATACAGCACGGCGAGGCAGGCGGCGTAGCCAGCGAGGCGGTAGACCCGCCCCAGGCCTGGCCGACGTGCATAGAACGATCCGAGATCGACGTGGGCCGCATCCGCCAGGCGCATAGGCAGAGCATGCTAGGCCCGACCCCGCCCGCGCCAGCACGCTCTTCCCGTGCGGCACCCGGCCGGCATGCTGCAGGACGTGCCACCCGCCGTATCCTCGTCGGACATCACCCCCGCCCCAGCCGTCAGTGCCAAGGCGTTCAAGGGCTGCGTCGTGCGTCCCGGCCTGCTCGAGATCATCGAGGCCTGCCGCGATATGCAGCTCAGCGGACTGCTGCGCATCACCAGCGGCGGCCAGACCGCTGAGGTGCACGTCGAGAGCGGGCGCATGCGCTACGCCTGCTTCGGCAGCCACACCGGCACCACCGCGCTCACCCGCATCATCATGCTGGAGAAGGCGGATTTCGAACTGGTGCACGACGCCCCGCGGCCGCCGCGCAACATCCAGCAGGACACCGCCTTCGTCCTGCAGTCGATCGCCCGCGTGCTCAGCGACGGCGGCATCAAGGTGCCGCCGCGCGCCAGCCGCGCCGGCGACAGCGGCAGCGTCCGCCAGCCGCAGCCGGCGGTCGGCGGCACGCTCGGCCGATGCCGCCTGGTCACCGAATTCGCGCGCGGTGCCAACTCGCTGATCTTCCTCGCCTGGCACAACACCCTGAAGATGGATGTCGTGGTCAAGGTGCTGCTGCCCGGTGCCGAAGGCGCCCCGCACGCCCTGCTGCTGACCGCCAACGAGGCGCAGGTCCTCGCCCGCCTCGGCCACCCGGCGATCATGCGCATCTTCGACTTCGATGATCTCGGGGCCTATCCCTTCCTGGTCATGGAGTACATCGACGGCCAGTCGATGGCCCGCCTGATCAAGACGCGCATCCATCTCACCGCCTCGCTGTGCCTGCCGCTGTTCGCGCAGGTCACCGAAGGCCTGGCCTACGCCTGGGAGACCAGCAAGGTCATCCACCTCGACATCAAGCCGGACAACCTGCTGCTCGACAAGAAGTACCGCGTGCGCATCGCCGACTTCGGTCTCGCCGGCGTCCCCGGCCAGAGCCGCGGCGGCCTGCACAGCCAGCTGGTGAGCAAGGGCACGGTCATCGGCACGCCGACCTACATCGCCCCCGAACTGGTCGAGCACGGCATCGCCAAGGCCGATCAGCGCAGCGACATCTACTCGCTCGGCGCCACCCTCTACCACGCCCTGACCGGCCAGCCCCCCTTCAGCGACCCGGACCCGATCCAGCTGATGGTCAAGCGCCTGCGCGAACTGCCGCCGCACCCGACGCAGGTCTGGACGGAAGCCGACAAGGGCCTGTCCGACCTGGCCATGCGCATGCTCGCCACCGACCCCTCGGCCCGTCCGCAGAGCCACCGCGAGGTGCTGGAGTCCCTGGCTGCGATCAACGACGAGCGCAACAAGAACTCGCGCAAGGGCGGCGGACTGTGGCAGTACTTCCGCAGCGATGACGTGCCTTAGTTTGGGGGCTTCGCCCCCACGGCCCTGACGGGCCTGCCCCCCGGGCTTTGTCGGGGTTCGGTTTCGTCGCATCCGCTCCGAAACCGTGGGCGGATGGCTTCGCCATTTTATCCGCCCACCACCCCTCGGCGCCCGATCCTCGCCTTCGGCTGCGGCCAGGGGCTCACGCCCCTGGACCCCACCCTAAGACGGCTTAGCTCTCCAGCAGCCGGCCGAGGTGGGCGCAGGCTTCGGCCGGGAGGTTGGCGGCGCGGGTGAAGGACAGGCCCTGGCGCTGGCCTTCCTGCACCACCTGGCGTTCGAGATAATCGACCGACGGCGAGCCGGCGGCGAGGCCGAAGATGGCGAAGCGCAGCTCGCCGTCGCGCACCGCCGCGGGCAGGCGGGCGAGGCGGGCTGAGGCGGCGCCGGACGCGCCCATCGCCAGCAGGTCGAGCTGCGACCACTCGTTCTCAAGGCCCTGGGCGTTGAGCGCCACCTCGACGGCGACGCGGTGCTGCCAGCCGCCGCGGGCGTACTGCGCGCCGGACAGCAGCGGCAGATTGCGCTCGGCGAGCTGGCGGGCGAGGAGGAAGTCGTCGTTGTACAGGGCCAGCCCGACCTGGCCGCCACTGAAGGGCCAGCGTTCGAGCAGCGGCGTGCGCCCGTCGCAGTAGAGCAGGATCTGCGCGGCGCGGGCGATGGCGCTGATCGGCTCGTGCAGCAGGGTCGAGCCGCGTTCGAGATGGCCGAGGATCGAGGGCGGCAGGACGATGCGCACCCGACGCCAGCGGCAGGCCCCGTCGATCGCCTGGGCGGCGGCGGCGGAGATGACCTGCCAGGGATTGCCGGCCTGTTCGATGACGCAGGTGATCTGCGCCCCGCGCAGCGGATCGTCGAGACCGTCGACCCACAGCCGGCCGCGGCTCCACAGCCGGGCCACCGCCGGCGGCAGGGCGCCGTGTGCCGCGTCCTGGCGGAAGGCGGCACGACCGGCGGCGAGCAGGGCCTTGCAGCCGTCGCCGCATTCGAGGGCGGCGCGCAGTTCGTCGCGCGGCACGCGCACATCGCCGTGCGCCAGGGCGTTGGCGGTCAGGCCGAGGCGGACCAGGGCGCCCTCGACCAGGGCGTCGACCAGGGAAACGGCCAGTTCGGTTGCCGGGCTCTGCGCCAGCTGGTCCTCGACCACGGCGAGCACGTCGATCGCCTGCACCCCGCTGAGCTGGTGGCGGCGGGCCAGGCGCTCGACCAGCCAGTCGGCGCTCCACGGGCGGTGGCGGCCGTCCGGCTCGGTTATCTCGAGGTGCACCGGCACGAAGCGCTCGCCACGCGCACGGCGGTCACGGCGGGCCCGTTCGCGGGCGTCGCGGTAGCGCGAGTAGGTGATCGCCACTTCGTAATGGCCGCTCTCCTGCAGCACGTGCACGACCGCGTCCTGCACCTCCTCGAGGCCGACCGCGTCGCGCTCGGCGGTGCGCGCGAGGTGGTCCTCGACGACGCGGGCGAGCTCGACGCTCAGACCGTCGTCGCGCACGCCAACGGCAGCGAGGGCGC
>Ga0172380_10009700_pt1 | contig 10213 bp, 8 predicted proteins | sample Leawe162metaG_FD_119747 | JGI IMG/M metagenome (GOLD analysis project Ga0172380, IMG submission 119747) | Leachate microbial communities from a municipal landfill in Southern Ontario, Canada - Leachate well 162 metaG | ecosystem: Engineered > Solid waste > Landfill > Unclassified | place...
ATAAACAATAATTGGCTTTAATAATCTATAAATAATTATATTGTAAGATAAGTTATTGAATATATGTATAAAAATAAAGAATTATTTATAGGAACATTATATTAATATGCTCGTCTAAAGTATGGAAAGTTTAGAAAACATAAATAATGCTTTTGAGTTTAATGATTCTAATTCCGAAGAGGATGAAGATTTTGCTCTTATTAGAAGATTCATTAATGGTGAGCAAATTGTCTTCAAGACTCTTGTAATGAAGCATAAGGAAAAGGTTCGTAATCTCGTTTTTGTTACTCTCGGCGATAATGATTTCGTGGATGATATTTCTCAAGATGTATTCATAAACGTTTATCATAAGTTGAAAGATTTCCGTTTCGAATCGAAATTTACTACTTGGCTTTATAGAATTACAATTAATAAATGCAAAGACTATCTAAGAAAAAAGAAAGTTAGAAGCATTTTTGTCCCTTTGGAAGATTCGGATACTCAATATGGTACTAAACCTTTTTCGGAGAATATAGACATACCACAGATAGTTAGGGGAGCAATTGAAAAACTTCCCGAAAAACTGCGTGTTCCACTTATTCTTAGAGATATAGACGGGCTCTCTTACAAAGAAATTGCCGATCAATTGGAGTGTGAAGTTGGCACTATTAAATCGAGAATTTTTAGAGCTCGTGAAAGTTTGAAATTTTTATTGGAGCCGTACCACAAAGAATTAAGGACCTAAATTGCACGAATCAAATAAGAAAAAATATAGTATTGTAAAATTCATTCCTTATTTTGGTCTTGTTGCTTTAACTATTGCTTTGATGTTTTTCTTCAAATCTAATAAATATAGAGTGGATAATTTTATTGAAGACAACAAAGACGGTCTTACTTCTTTTTATACTGCGAATCTTAAACCACTTTTTGTTAGCAATGAATTAAGCAAAGAAGACGTATTTAATTTTGCTTATTACCAAAATCTACCTATCGATAAAGAAAATAATCGAGTACTTTTTATTAAAGATGATCCTAATACAGGTGAAGTTTTTGAAGTGAAAAGTGCGAAGATTAAAGAAAATACGGATAACTATCAGAAATTTAAAGAACACTTTAACCTTGATACACAGCAATTAGCTATCGCTGATTCAATTTTGGATTCATATAAGGATGAAATTTATTCTGCAGTATGGACTAATGAACAGAATACTATTGCAGTAAGTCCAAGATTACCAGATTTAAGACGGTTAATTTTTGCTGATTTAATGGAGCACATTCAAAAAATTACCGGAGATAAAAAATTAAAAACACCTATTGATGTTGTCGGTCTTGCAAAATTGGAAAAATCATTTTATGAAAATAGAAGTAATGATTTTATTTTTATTGCAAGCGATACCGTATTTAAATCTGCAGTCGGTTTAGATAGAAACCAACTTAAAAATCAGATTGCACTGAGCTATAAGAAGAATGGTTTTGAATTCAATTTTCCTGTTGTCCCTGTTCCTCCTCCACCTCCACAATCTCAGGGGATGAATAAAAATTCAAGTAAGGAAGATGCTTCTATTACAAAATATGTTTTTGATGGAGACCAGATAAAAGTTTATTCTCACGATCCGGGAAGAATAAAAATCGAAGTCCCCTCAAATGTAAAAGAAATGGGGAATATCAAACTCGAGTTTAATATCAAAGAGCTTAATGAGGATTTAAATAGAACATTAAAGGAGACTGCAAAAAATAATGATCCTAAAAAATGGGAAGAATTTGGTCTTAAGTGGGATTCGATTGGCAACATGTATTCTAAGATGGTAAAAGATTCAATGAAAAGGAAGTATAAGATGAAATTAGAAAAAGAGTCTAACCTAAATTCAAAAAAATAAAATGAAATTTAACTTACAAAAAATAGCGCGCTCAAGAAAATTAGAATATTCTATATTTGTTTTTATTCTCTTATTCTTATTCAATATTGTCTTCCCGATGCATGATGATCTCCCGACATTCATAATTCACGAGATTATAGTATTTGTAGCATTCTTTATTTTGTTTGAATATCTCAAAGATTTCTTCACTTCTAAAATGATCCAACCTATTCCATTGGTATTAAATATTGGCATTCTTGCGGCTGCAATATTTTTAGTCGCATCTGTAGCTAAATATTCGCTAACTACAAATAGTATAAATATTGAGACACGAGATTTTATAAGTGCACTTTTTAGCGTTCTTGCAATATTTATTTTAATTGGCATTGTTACTTTTATTTTTTCTTCATTAAGAGAATTGTTTTTCCTCAGACAGAAAAAAGATCCCTCTGTATATATGAATACAATGCTAATATTTTTCTTGTTTACTTTTTTCTCTAATTTAGCTGTAAAGATCGATTCTGATTTAGATTTTATAAAACAATCGTTTTATGTCGTTTCGATAATTTTGATATCTTTAAATTCGTTGCGTGTTTCTTGGATTGCATTTCTTCCCAAGAAGCAAAAGGTTTATCTTATACTTATCTCTGTCGTATTGATTGTAGTTTTTTCATTCAATTTTGGGGTAATATCCGGGAAAGAAGGATTTGAAACTCTTGTCTCTTCGTTTTCTCCAGGACTTCTCACTTTAATAAATTTAATAATGTTATACGGAGTTATATTTTCTACAGTAGTTTTTTTTACAACTCTATTTCATTTACCTACGGCAGAAGCATTCGATAGAAAAAGCGAAGAAGTTTCTTCTCTTATTGATTTAACAAAATTAATTACACAAGTATTTGATTTTAAGGAGCTTGCAGAATCTGTTACTTTACTTACATCAAAGATATGTAATTCAGATGCTTCTTGGTTAGTAATTAAGCAGGGGGATGAATTTGAATTAAAATCTGTGAATAAAATAGGATACCTCGAAGCAGATGAATTAACCAAGTTTATTTTAGGACAGAACTATGATATGGAGGAGGGAGTAACAATTGTTTCAAATAATGCACTTATTCCATTTATTAAAAATACTAATTCGCAATTCAATTTTGATTCAATTACCTACTCTTGTTTAATGCACCATGAAGATATTAGTGGCTATTTATTCGCGGCAAGAACATTAGAAATTAAATATGACGATGATGATAAAAAAGCGATTAGTGCTTTTGCTAATTATGCTGCCGTTGCGTTAGAAAATGCTAAACTTATTGAAGAATCTATCGAAAAAGAAAGAATGGAAAAGGAATTAGATGTTGCAAGGGAAATACAGCAAAAAATTCTTCCTCATCAAGTGCCTGAAATTGATGATTACCAGATCTCAGCACTATTTATTCCTGCTTTTGAAGTAGGTGGTGATTATTACGATTTCTTTAAATTAGACGAAGATTCTTATGCAGTAGTAGTGGCTGATGTATCAGGAAAAGGTATTTCGGCTGCTTTTATTATGGCTGAAGTTAAAGGAATTTTTGGTTCGCTTTCAAAAATATTTTCTAATCCAAAAGAACTTTTAGTAAGGGTTAATGATGTTTTAAAAGATACATTAGATCGGAAAACATTTGTAACGTCAATCTATTATGTGTTGAATATAAAGACAGGGAAATTATCTTTAGCGCGGAGCGGGCATACACCCGCACTTTTGTGCAGTAATGGTGTAATTCAAAAAATTCAACCCCCAGGAATAGGACTTGGACTTGATTATGGAATTAGTTTTGAAAATTCAATAAAAGAGATGGAAATTTCATTAAATTATGGTGATATTTTGATTCTATATTCTGATGGTATTCCCGAATCGAAAAATTCTAAACTCGAAGATTTTGGTTATGAACGGTTAGAAAAGATTGTTGCTTCTTCTTGTCAATTATCTGCTAATGAAATTAGTAATAAAATAATGACAGAATTAACTATTTTTTCAGTTGACAATTCACAGCATGACGATATAACTTTAGTTATATTAAAAAGAATAAATAATAATAATTAATTGGAGATATTAATGGCGGATTTTAATGTCAACTTGCGAGGAGTTGGCTCTGTCAGTGTTATAGACGTAAAAGGATATCTCGATGCTCATACGGCTCCTGAATTGGAGAATATGTTCTCTAAGCTTATTGTTGATAAACAGTTCAAGGTGGTTGTTAATTTTGACCAGCTGAATTATATAAGTAGTGCCGGCTTAGGCGTATTTATGGCATTTGTTGAGCAGATGAGAGATAATCAGGGAGATATCAAATTTTCTAATATGAATGATAGCGTTTATAATATTTTTGATCTGCTCGGATTTCCTGTTCTTTATGAATTTTATAAAGATGAGAAAGAAGCAGTTAATAAGTTTTCAATTCTGGGTTAACATTGAGTTCACCTGAATTAAAATTTCCACTGGAATTATCGGTCAAAAGTTCTACTGATAACTTATCGGTTGTCAGAAACTTTATTAAGAGCACGGCTTTAAGCTTAGGGTATTCCAATGCCACCGTTGGGAATATAATCCTTGCAGTTGATGAAGCGTGCACTAATATAATTAAGCATGCTTATAAGTATTCTCCTGCGGGAGATATTGATATTGAACTCAATCTGAGTACAAATAAGTTTATAATTACTATACTTAATAGTGGTATCGAGTTTGATCCCAATCTTATCCCTGAACCCGATATTAAAGAATATTACAAGCAAAGAAGAATCGGTGGACTTGGAATGTATCTAATGAAAAAAATGATGGATGAAGTTATCTATTCCAAAAATAAAAATAGAAATCAGGTCAAAATGGTAAAGTATTTACCCTAATTATGATCCCGGATAAAAATATAATCGCGCATAGAAATCTTGCTGCTTTAGTTGATTACAGCAATCTTATTAATTCTTCACTCGATCTAAGTTTCATTCTAAATAATATACTTCTAACATGCTTTTCTAAGTTTCAAATCACTAAAGGAATTATTGCAATAATAGACAGTAATAATTTTTTAGAACTTAAGGTTATCAAAGGTTTTTCCAATAGCGATAATGAAAAATTTCCTAAAGTTAAATTGGAAGAAATTAATACTAATCTTAAGATGCAAGCATTTATCGCTCAATTTAAAATTAGTGTCATTGAAAAAATCGAATCAAATTCAGGTACTAAAGGTGTTGTTTTATTAGGGAGTAAACTTTCCAAAAACCAATTTACTAATGAAGATTTAGAGTTTTTAAAGACCTTGCTAAATCTTGGTGCTACTGCAGTTGAAAATTCTCTTACGGTTGAAAGATTAAAAAATGTAAATAGGGAATTGGATTCAAAAGTAAATCAACTTAGTTCTCTTTTTGATTTGAGCAAAGAATTTAGCGGTATTTTGGAAATTGAAGTAATCGGAAAATTATTAGTATACTCCATAATTGGACAGTTATTAGTATCGAAGTATGCAGTAGTAACATGCGGCGAGAAGTCTATTAATATTCTCGAAAGTAAATATGATGTAGATCAAATCAAAGAATCCCTAAAAATTTGCGAATATGATAAGATAAATGAGAGTTTAGATAAAGAACATATAGCAAAAAAATATCCGGACTTAAGTAAGTTTGAAATTGAATGTATAGTCCCGATGAAAATAAAATCCGTAACGAAAGGATTAATACTATTAGGAAAAAGGATTACAAATAAGCCATTTTTGAAATCTGATGTTGAATACATTTCTTCGGTAGGCAGTTTGGCAATTATTTCACTTGAAAATGCGAGTATGATAAAGGATCTTCTTGAGAAAGAAAAACTCGAAAAAGATCTAGAAATTGCGCGGAATATTCAACAAAATTTACTGCCGAAAAAAATCCCTCAATATAAAGAATTTAGCATATCTGCATATAGCCTTGCTGCAAAGACTGTTGGGGGAGACTATTTTGATATAGTTAAATTAGATGATAATAGAATTCTTTTAGCAATTGCAGATGTTTCGGGTAAAGGTGTCCCTGCGGCATTAATTATGGCAAATTTGCAAGCATTTTTAAAATCAATCTGTAAGCAGAATCTGCCATTGGATGAATCTACTAATTTAATAAATGATCTAATTTCAGAGAATACAAGCAATGGAAGTTTTGTTACTTTTTTTTGGGGAATATTTGATAAATCAAGTCTAGAGTTCACATATGTAAACGCCGGACATAATCCACCTCTATTAATAAGAAATGGAGAAATAATTAAGTTAAAGAAAGGGGGAATGATTATCGGTGTTATGCCAACAATTATCCCATACGTTTCCGAAACTGTAAAGATGGTGCAGAATGATGTTATTTTCTTTTTTACTGATGGTATCTCTGAAGCGATGAATATAGATTTTGAAGAATTCACTGATGAGAAATTGGAACGAATTGTACTTGAGGAACGTCTTAAAAGTAGCGATGATATTTTAGGAAGAATTAAAAATGAAGTAGATGAACATACAAAAGGTGCTGAACAATCAGATGATATTACATGTCTTATTATAAAAGTGAATTAAATTGAATAAAATAAAACAAATATTGCAATCAAATCGAAAGGGTGTGATAATTCTATCCTTTTTAACCCTTTTGATTATTTCGTCAATTAATTTTTATTCAATTTTTTTCGTTACCGCACAATCTAATGATGAATGCCTCTGGTTACTAAAAATTAATAATCATGGTAAACCTTTTATACAGTTTGATCAAGTAAAGTTTGAGGGTGTAGCTTGGAATGCAGGTGTGAGAGACGGCGATACTCTTCTTTCTATTGATGGCGTTAATGTGAATAACCTTGTTAAAGCAAGCCAAGTTCTTGATAATGTCCCCAAGGGGGATTATGCCACTTATCAATTTTCAAGAAATAATGAAGTCTTTGAAGGTAAAGTAAAAGTTAAGAAATTCTTAGATTTCCCTGGATTAGCTTTTACCCTTCTGGGTTTAATTTGGGTGATTGTGGGCTTCTTTGTACTTATGGCAAAGCCTGAAGGGAAAACGCAGTATAGTTTTTATTTAATCGGTGTAAATGTCGTGCTCTATTCGGTAGGCACACTTTTCTTTAGAGATACTTTCATCAATTCTTTAGTTAATACGAATTATATCGCAGCAATTCTTGCGATGTGTGCCTGGATAATTGGTGCTTCTTTTCTCCCATTTAGAATTATCAGGTTTTTCTCGATTTTCCCAAGAAAATTTTCATTTTCCGAAAAAGGTTGGTTTCTAAGGTTAATAAAATATACTCCGATTATTCTTGCATTGTTCTCAATTTATATGAGAATTTTATATGTGCAAGGGAAGATGATGAATATTAATCACATTATTACAGTTTCTCATCTATTTTTGGTTAACTCTTCCTTCACAATTGGGTTAATTTTGCTTTTTATAAACTATTACCGACTGAAAGATAAACGAGAAAGAAATGCTATTTTTATAATTTTGGTATCATACACGATTGGGTTAGCAGCATTAATATACACGTACACAATTGCCAATGCTATTATCGGATTAATTTTTAATAACCCTGAATATATGATGCCAATTATATTACTAGTTATTTTACCTGTTTCATTTGGATACTCTATTTTTAAGTATTCATTAATGGATATTAGTGATGTAATCAAAAATACAATGTTATATGGTTTGGCAACAATTTCATTAGCTGCTTCATATTTTTTAATTATTTATTTACTTGGTCAGACTGTTAGCAGTATAGTAAGCACTGAATATCAAGGAATTATCGCAGGAGTAGTTTTTATTGTTTTCGCTCTTGTTTTTCAATCAACTAAAGATAATTTCCAAGATTATATTGCTTCACGTTTTTATCCGGAACAACATTCCTTTAGAAATAAATTAGTACAATTTAGTTCTGACGTTTCAAGTATTGTTGGTTTGGACAATATTTATAATACTACCGAAGAAATATTTGTAAATGCACTGAAATTAAAACGTTTTGGGATTGCAATAAAAAGAAATAATTCAAGTCTCGAATTAATAAGAGAAGAAGGTTTTACAAATAAAAATATTGAGCTACATAATAGTTTAAAGAGTATTGAACTATTTTTAGAGCAGCTTAAAAAGGATGTAAAACGTCCTGCTATTGAGAGAGGGGATTTTGATGCTGCATTTGGATTTGAAGCTGACAAATTAATTAACGAAGATATATTTACAGTTATTCCTCTATTAGTAAAAACTGAAATCAATGGATTATTGTTTCTTGGACTAAAGCATTCCGGAGCACAATTCACAGGAAGAGACCTTGATTTATTATTAATAGCTGCTAATCAAACTGCAATAGCTATTGAAAATGCTCGTCTTTATCAGTCAGAGGCAGAAAAAATAAAAATTCAAAAAGAGATTGAAAGTGCCGCAAAGATTCAGGAAAGCTTACTCCCGAAAGTATTCCCAAAAATCAATGGACTTGATATAGCAGGGAAAATGATTCCTGCTATGCATATTGGTGGGGATTATTTTGATTTTATTAAAATTTCGGAAACAAAAATGTATGCTGTAATAGGGGATGTTTCAGGCAAAGGTCTTTCTGCTTCTTTCTATATGTCAAAATTACAAACAATGATTAAACTTTTTTGCAGTCAAGAAAATACACCAAGAGAAATATTATCTGAAATTAATAAACGTATTTATCTAGAAATTGAAAAAAACTGGTTTATTACTGTTACTCTGCTATTGATTGATACGGAGAGAGAGAAAGTTTACGTTGTTAGGGCAGGGCATACCCCATTAATAGTAATTCGTGATAGAAAAATATTAAAATTCCAGCCACCGGGAATTGGTATTGGTTTAGAAAAGGGTGATTTATTTAATAATAGTATTGAAGAGATTACGATTGACCTAAAAAACGATGATACTTTGTTTTTATTTTCTGATGGTGTTACAGATAATATCAATTCTAAAAACGAGTTCTATGGTGAAGAAAGATTAGAACAATTATTATTAAATAATTATCATAACAGTGCTAAAATTACATTAGAAAATTTGCTAAAAGATTTAGAAGTATTCAAAGATGGATCATCTCAATACGATGATATAACTTGCACAATAATAAAATACAATAAATAAGATTGATCTCTTGATATATAAGCAAAAAAAAACCGGCTTCGAGCCGGTTTTTTTTGCCTTCAAATAACATTTTCTTGATCTACTAAAATTCAACTTTATTTTTAGTCTTATTTGCATATTCTAATACGAATGCACTTGCAACGAAAATAGATGAATATGTACCAATTATAATTCCTATAAATAAGGCGAATGCAAAGCCTCTTAGTACTTCACCGCCAATAATTAATAAAATTATGACTGTAATAAAAGTGGTAAGTCCAGTAATAATTGTACGGCTCATTGTTTTGTTAATTGCTCTATTCATATTTACTTCAAGTGGCAGTGATTTATGAATTTTAATATCCTCTCTTACGCGGTCAAATACAATAACAGTATCATTGATAGAGTAACCTGTAAGAGTTAAGAAGGCAGCAACAATGCTTATAGAAATTTCAAGATTAAGTCCTGGAATTATTCCATATAAAGCAGCAAATAAACCAAGTGTAATAAATACATCATGGAAAAGAGCGGCTACTGCACCGATAGCAAAAGTAAACTTAAAACGGAATCCCAAATAAATCAGAATAACTACTAGTGAAAGAAATACCGCTAATAAAGCATCAGTCTTTAATTCTTCACCAATTTTAGGACCAACTTTTTCTTCCTTAAGCACTGTAAAGGGATTATCTGCATATTTTGAAGTCAAATTTTCTTTAATCCAATCAGCTATACCGATACGTACAACAACACCTTTATTTGAGGATTCTTCTGATACCTTTGCAGTTTGAAATCCGGCTTGATACAATTTATTATTCATAACTTCAGCAATAGAAGAATCGGGGAAATTATAAGTTACGCTATTATTGGTTGTATCTGTAATAGAAGTATTTATCCCTGGGTAAGTATTACTAATAATTGTATTAATTCTTTCATATACTTTTGGAATTTCGGCTTGTGGAATCTCCTGAGCATCTGTTCTAATTAAAACGCCGGTAGAGCCTCCAAAAGTTTTCACTTCAACATTGCCTATCCCAATATTTTCAACTTGCTTTCTTACATCAGCAATTTCAATTGATTTTGTAAATTGGATACCTATTTCAGAACCACCTTTAAAATCAATACCATACTGCAAACCTCTAACAAAAATTCCGATTAAGCTCAATAAGATTAATGCACCGGAAATATAGTAGAAAAGTTTCCTTTTCCCCATAAAATCGACATTAAGATTTTCAAAAACTCTCATTTATTTCAATTCTCCTAAACTAAATTAACCGACATTA
>Ga0172380_10009701_pt1 | contig 10213 bp, 7 predicted proteins | sample Leawe162metaG_FD_119747 | JGI IMG/M metagenome (GOLD analysis project Ga0172380, IMG submission 119747) | Leachate microbial communities from a municipal landfill in Southern Ontario, Canada - Leachate well 162 metaG | ecosystem: Engineered > Solid waste > Landfill > Unclassified | place...
CAGGCCGTCGCCGTACCCGTCCAGGTCAACCCGTGCGGCGATGACCGGCTGACGCGGGTTGTGGATGTCGCAGATGACCAGTTCGGACGATGCCCAGACGCCGACATACATCCAACCGTTGCGTGCAACAACAGATTGGGCTTCGCCGGTGCGAACGGATGAAAGATGCACCGGATGCCCGGGATCGGATACATCAACCAGTTCTACGCCGGTGTGTGTGCTGGCGATCATGGCAATGTGTCCGGTCAGTTCAATACCGGTCGCCAGGCCGGCGGTATCGTAGTGGCAGAGTATCCGGGGCTTGTCGGGCTGATGGACATCAATGATGAACAGCCCGTCTTCGCGGCTGGTGATGTAGGCGGTTTTATCTTTGACCGCGATCTGACGCACACCGCCCAGTCCCCCGATTTGTCCGACCACGCGCGGCTTGGCCGGATTGGATAAGTCGGCAATCTGCAGCTGCTGCCGACCGATTATGTAAAGAAAACCGCCTTCGATCGCCACATCCATCGAAGGTCCGATACCGGCGGCCTGCATGGGAAGCTGCTGTGCCTGATCCATAGGCGTTTCCGCCCCGGCGCACAGTATTCCGACCAGCAATGCGACCAGAGCTCCGAAGATCGGTTTACAGGATTGAAATGCTGTGCGCACTGGATTCATCATGGCTCCTTCTCTCTAGGAATAATATGAATATGAACTCATACGTATGAATTTTATTGTAACTATGAATTAAGTAAACACAAGTTGCAACAGGGGACATATTTTCAAGGTTGCGCAGCCTGAACAAAACAATACGGCAATAGATGCTCCAAACTGCTTTCCCGATTTTTTCTTCGGTTAAAAAAAAGCGGGCGCAACAGATTCGTTGCGCCCGTTCCTTACTCTTTATTTATTCTGCGGCCGGCGCAGTTTCTGCTTTTTCATTGCCGAACCCGAACTTCCACCATTTTTTGCGGTGTTCTATCCGCATGGCTTGTCCTTTTTCAGATCCTTTATCGAGTTCCTTTTGAACCTGCTCGGTTTTTTGGGTCTTCTGTTTTTCGAGACCTTTGATCTTTTCCTGTTCCTGCTTCATTTTGCGTTCATGTATCTCTTTGGTCTTTTCAGCCTGTTCTTCCGCCATTTCTCTGGCATCCGAACTCATTTTGAGCTCTGGTCCTTTGCTTTTGCCTTCGGGCGGGCCTTTTGCTTGAGAAGCCGGCACAACGGCCAGCAGAGCGATCAGCAGAATTGTGATCGTGACAATGCGACGGGTCATAAATAACCTCCCCCTTTTTGGCGCGAGCCCCATGCCCGCGTTTGCGGGGGTCACTCTAAGGCTGGCCGCAAGCAATGTCCACGCCGGAAAAGGGGTCGCCTAATGATTTTTAGAATTGGCTGAGTTCTACGTTAAGATCGTCACGTTGCGTTTTCCAAACCTTGGAAAATCCGCATTAATACGTTTCATCCGTGATGACAAATGGTGTCACTCCCCTTCGGGTCGTTCCTTTCGGGAAATGCCGAAAGCACTCTCGGTGGAGCCTCGGGTTCAAAAGTTAGAAAAAATCTGCTTCAGGGTTTCCAATGTCTGGAAAAATCAGGCGCGCCCGAAGAAGCGGCGATAGAATAATGCCATCGCAATAACTGTTGCGATCAACCCGGTTGTCGCAGGTTCAGGAATTACTTCTCCGCTGATAGCCATGATGACACTGTGATGCGGCGTGTCGGGATTTGAGTCGCCAGCATTGTCGGTAATAACGACCGACTGCAGCAGGCGGGTTTTGTCAACCGTGAAAATATTTTCATAGAGACGGGGATTGCCGGAGTCAACATATTCATACGATCCTGAAACGGTCGATATGCGCCCATCGGCGGTATAGGCAATCGATCCGCCATTGAACCAATCCTGATTGATCGAATTTGAACCGAGACTGGAGAATACATCATCCGCACCGGTGGTATATTTAAATGTAATCGTGAGGTCTGATGTTCCCTGGCCTGTGGCACCAATCAGTGCAATGCGTGTATAGTTGGTGGCCGCGGTCAACGTCAGCGTTCCTCCTTCATACAAAGCGTTATTGGAGGTGCCTCCTGCTGAACCGAATGATTGAAGCTGAAAGTAGAGGTCTGCTGTGGTTTCGCTCCGGGTCAGTTCCGTCGGCAGGCCGGTTGCCGGGGCGCTTGTGTTTTTCCCAATCCCGTACCAGACGGTAGCGCCGGAACCGGTTGCCGGATTATCCATTTGAGCAGTTGCTCCGGAACTGTAGGTTTCTCCAACTCCGATAACGATATCTTCTTCCCAACCTGTAACATCAACCGGATTCATGGTTCCCGCAAACAAAGACCCCGCCGCCAAAACGGTTCCGATCGCAATCCGTGTTCCCAGCCTATTGCTCTTTCCTGTTCTTGCTCTCAGCATGTGGCTGAATTTAAAAACAAACGGCAGGAAATACAATAAGAGTATTTTACAAAACCGATTGTCTCTCACTGCGTTCGTTGCCGCCGCTTCGCAACGGCCTCCGCCTTCGGCGGCGGGGTCGGTTCCGTAATCCAGGAATTTTCCAATATTCGGAATTTCCGGGTTCTGGCGCTAAAACCGTCGTCCGCCGTGCGCATTCCCGCGCATCCTCTGCTGCTTGGGAACCGGCGGAGTTTCCAGATAGAGCGCGAACCATTCCTCTCCCAGTCCGGCATTTGAGAATGCAGAGTCTTTGTTGTTGGAAAGCATTTCCCAGTTATGAGCGAAGGTCGCGTCGGCGGTGATTTCTTTTGCTTTCGCCAGCAGCTGGCGGGCTTTTTCGGACTCGCCCTGCTGCATGTAGATCCAGGACATCAGCCCGTAGAGCAACGTGCCGCGATTGCCGCGCATCCATTTGATATGCCGTTTGAAGGTTTTTTCGGCTCCGGCGAGATCACCGGTTGTAAACTGGCGTGCCATTTTCATGGCAATGATCATCGGCTCCATCATCAGCGGGCCTTTGAGCAGTCCGCGGGACGCGAGAATTTGATCGACCTCTTCAAATTTCTTGAGCTGGTAGAGGAATTGCAAGCGCATGGTGGCGATCTGCCGGCCCATCAACAGACTCCATTTTTTGAAGGGCTCGAAGCGCGAGACGAATACAAGCGCTTCGGTGATCAGTGCTTTTTGGTCTGTTTCGAGCTGACGCTGGATCTGTTTAATGTTTCCACCGGGCTTGGTTTGGAACATCTGAATTTTCCGGTTCATCTGCTTCTGGCCATTCACAAGCCTTTCTTGAAGCGCCTCCTGAACCTTCTTCATTTTTTTGCGGACAATAAGTCCGATTCCGAAGTGCGGGATAAGGAGTCCGGCGATTCCTGCGGCAGCCGTTCCCCCCGAACCCACATGATAAACCATACCGGCAACAACCGCGGAGGCAGAAACCATTACTGAAATCAGCAAAGCAAGCATGTTCTAAGTCCCTTCTGTCTAAAATTTTAACCTGTTGCATACAGATATCGCATACACAACTTGGCCATAAAGAGGCGTATCGTACAACAATCGGCAGAAGATGTCACCCCTAAGGCGACCCGCGACGGGGGCGGCGGGATCAATCCCGTAATCTGGCAAAATTACCCCTCCCCGGCGGGCCGTTTCTTTCGGAATACATCAGGTTCAATGCTCGGAAAATCTGTCATCCGCGGTTGGATTTTTCCCAATATCTGGAAACGCAACCACCCTTCGCCAAAAACTACGGCTCGGTACGCAAGAACGTCGTGCCATTCCTGCTACCGGTTACTTGCTCTTGGAAATACAAAAGGCACTTCCGACTCCGTCCCGGATCCAATGTTTGGAAAATTATTTCAGCGAATCGTAGATTCGCGGGTAACGGCGACTCCCGTTTTAGACGCCGGCATTCACAAAAGAGCGCCATTTGGCGAGGCCGGCCTGCCACTCGCCGGCGTCCTGTGGATGATAGGTCTTTGATTCGTGCGCGAATGATTTGCTAACAAGTTCGCGGCCTTCGGCGAGTGAGCCGATATCGCCCATCGCCAGCATCTGCATGATGATGTTGCCGATAGCGGTCGCTTCGATCGGCCCGGTGACAACTTTGCGTCCGGTGGCATCGGCCGCAAACTGGCTGAGTGTTTTGTTCTGGCAGCCGCCGCCGACAATCCGCAGGACATCCATTTTCTTTCCGCTGAGTTTTTCGAGCGTTCCATAGGTATCGGCGTAGAGCAGCGCGAGACCTTCATAGGCGGCGCGCAGGATCTGGCCCGGTTCCTGAGGGCGCTTTTGAGCGGTGCGCCCACAAACCTCCTGAATACGCGCCGGCATATTGCCGGGAGCAATAAACACTTCATCGCCGGGATTAATGAAAAACTGAAACGGCTCAGAAAGGAGCGCCATTTCGGCCATTTCGTCCCAGGTATAGTTCTGCCCCTGTTCAGCCCAGGCACGGCGCAGTTCCTGCATAATCCAAAGTCCGGAAAGATTTTTAAGAAAGCGGATGGTGTCGCAGACACCGACTTCGTTGGTAAAATTGGCGGCGAGCACATCGCTGTTGATAACGGGGGCGGGAAGCTCCGTACCAAGCAACGACCAGGTTCCCGAGCTGAGGAACGCACACTGCTCACCTTTACTGACCGGCACGGCGGCAAAAGCACTGGCGGTGTCGTGACTGCCAACGTTGACAACGGGCAGTCCGTTGAAGTCGCCAAGCACGGTGCCGGGATCAACAAACGGCGCAAAAAGATCGGTACGGATATTCAGCTTTTCAAGCATTCCGAAAGCCCAGTCTCTGGTGACAGGATTGTAGAACTGCGAAGTACTGGCGAACGTGCGGTTGGTCACTTTTTTACCGGTGAGCCAGTAATTGAGCAGATCGGGAACAAACAGGAGTTTATCGGCCTGCAGATACTGGGCATCTTTCGATTGCACCAGTGAGTAGAGCTGGTAGAGCGTGTTGAGCTGCATGAACTGGATGCCGGTTTGCTCAAATACAAATTCTTTGCCGACCGCATCAAAAACTTTCTTGGGCATGCCGTCGGTGCGCGCATCGCGATAGTTAACGGGGTTTCCAAGCAGCTTGCCCTGTGCGTCGATCAGTCCAAAGTCCACGCCCCAAGTGGCAATTCCCATCGAAACGAGACCGGAACCGAATTCCTTTTTCGCCAGCGCAACGCCCTCTTGGATGTTGCGGAAGAGATGAACGAAATCCCAGTAGAGGGTACCGCTAATTTCCGTCGGCCCGTTCCAGAAGCGGTTTATCTCCTTAAGAGAAAGCTTTCCCTTTTCAAGCGTTGCCACAATCGTACGCCCGCTGGATGCACCGAGATCGACAGCTAAATAATGTTTGGCCATATGCATTGCTCCTTAAACCTGTTCCTGCCGATAGGACTCGACTTCCCAATTTTCAATAAATTCGCGGGCAGCATCTGTCATATATTCGATGCCGCCGAACGCTTCGGCGAGCTTCATAACAAGCGACCCGTCCTGCGCCAGTTCCAGCGCAAGATCAGCGTTTTTCTGCGACGTACCGATGCCGTAAACCCGTCCACCGGCTACGACAACCTTCGGCGCATAACCGCGTTCGGTTTTGTATTTTTCAACCTCTTCCGTCGTAAGTTCACCGGCAAACGGAAAGGCTTTTGCGTAAACAAGGTGGTCGGGGGTGATCGGACCCGGCGCGACGGCAAACAGTCCGGAGGAGGCAACGAATGCGGCGTCCGCGCCGAAAAGTTTTTTGATCTGCGCTTCGGTTTCAACTGCGACGGGCGCATCAAAAATTTCCAAACATTGGAAAAGTCCGGACTTTTTATAGGTGGCATTCAGTGCGTCCATTACGCGGGCATAGAGTGCGCGAATTTCTTCAGCCGTGTCGGCAGCAATAAAAATACCGTGGTTTTTGAGAACCAGCAGCGCGGGCTCTTTGCCATGTGCAACTTTATAGGCTTCGATACGTTTGCGCACTTCCATACAGAGCGTATAGCCTGGATCGATGTATTCAACCCACAGTGCGTCGGGAAACAGTTTTTTGCAGGCGGCTTCGCCGGTTTTTGAGCAGGTCAGGCCGTTGACGGAGCACGGATGTGTGTGCACGACAAATTTTGCATTGAATACATTGTGCAGCGGCGCTTCGACCGACGGACGGCCCGCGTCGTTTTCCACTGCGGCGGCCATCATGTTTTTCACCAGCTCTTCGCGGGCAGCGGATTCTTTCGGCGTTGCAACGGCATACAGCTCGTTGATCTTCGCGCGGTTCATCGCGACAAACGTTTGTTCGGTCAGCCCGGTCAATGTGGTGCCCGACGGCTTGACCCACAGAGTCGTCGCGTTTTTCACAGAGGTGTTGCCACCGCCTCCCTTGACATAGTCAACGCTTCCGAACTCCCGTGAGAGTTCAACAATGGTTTTTAAATCCCGCATGGGTTCCCTTCTACGTAATTACACCCCATCCGTCGGTTGGAACCGGACAGGAAAATTCTACACATCAATCCATATGAAACACTTCAGCCAGCGGCTTGAAAACCGGCATGTTGTTCGGGTGAACTTCCATCAGGTCGGCCATGTGATCCCACCACTTTTTCACAATCGCCAGATTCTTCAGGTTATCCGCTGCGTTGTCTTCCGACAGCTTCTGGAACGCAAACAGCGTCAACGTTTCCTCGTCGAAATAAATCGAGTAGTCAAAGATTCCTGCATCGGAGTGCGCCTTCGCCAACTCCGGCCAGATTTCGTCGTGCCGTTTTTTATATTCCTCGACCGCTCCCGGCTTCAGCTTTATCTTGAATGCATTGCGGATCATATACACCCCTCTGTTAAAAGCGGTTATCGATTCGACAGCACATCGTTCTCGTATTTTTCCATTTCGGCAATCCAGAAGGCTCCGACCGGAACGTCGGCTTTTTCACAAAGCATATCCCAGACAGCGGCAAACGGCATGGTCTTGAACTCTTCCATCAGTGCCAGACGCTGCGCATTCCTGCCCGCCTTTTCGTAATCCTGAAGCTGTCGGGTCGGATCAAGCAGCGCGTAGAGAATGCCTTTACGGGCGGCACGGGTTCCAATGACATAAGCACCGATACGGTTGATGGAAGCATCGAAGAAGTCGAGCGCCAAAACAACACGATCCCACGCATTACCGCGCTGGATTTCTAAAAAGAGGTTTTTGATGTCGTTATTGAATATCACGACGTGGTCGGAGTCCCAGCGGATCGGGCGGCTGACGTGCACCAGAATTTTATCCATGAAGGTTAGATGGCCGGAAATTTTGTCATGAATGGTTTCAGTCGGATGAAAGTGACCCATATCAAGACAGAGCCCCATGCTGCGACTGATGGCATAGTCGGAACAAAACTCGGCCGAAGCCACAACGTATTCTTCGGAACCGATCCCGAAAAGTTTGCTTTCGATGAAATCGACACACTTGGTTTTGTCCACCGAAGTATCACTCATGATCTCATCGTAGGATTGTGTCATGCGTTTGCGCGGGTTCCAACGGTCAGCCGGGATGTCTTTGCTTCCATCCGGCGTCCACCAGTTAACATAGCATGGCGAGCCTTGCGCTTCGGCCATTGCCTCGGCAATTTTGCGGCAGGCCTTGCCGTGCTTAACCCAAAAGGCACGAATAGCGTCATTCTGACTGGAGAGCGTGAACCCGTCTTCCGCTTTCGGATGCGCAAAAAACGTCGGGTTAAAGTCCAGACAAATGCCCTGCGCTTTGGCCCAATCCATCCACTTCGTGAAACAGGAGGCATCTATTTCGTCACGGTCGACATAATGGCCGGTTTCAGAATAGCAGGCATGAACGTTTACGCGCTGGGTGCCGGGAATCAGCGACATCGTCTTTTCGAGGTCGGCGCGCGCCTGCTCGCCGTTGTTTGCACGTCCGGGGTAGTTACCGGTGGCCATGATGCCGCCGCCGGACAACCCCTCGGGCTTGGTTTCAAAGCCGACGACATCGTCGCTCTGCCAGCAGTGCAGAGAAATCGGAAGTTTCAGGGCTTTTTCAATCGCCGCGTCCGTATCGATGCCAAAAGCTGCGTAACGTTCTTTCGCTAATTTATATGCTTTGTCCACGCTCATAAAAATCTCCTGTCTATAGGTTTTCCGATGCCTGGAAAACCATAGCAGAGGAACCAACCGCTGTTCCTTGACGATACGGACATTTTTTAGCATGATCGCGCCATGAATACACAACTCAGAAAGCAGGACTATTTCGACGATCCGTCTCTGCCTCTGCAGATCCATATCCGCGACCCACAGCCGGAGTTTCCCCTGCACACACACGGCTTCGATGAGTTGGTGATCATCCTGCGCGGCACCGCCATGCACCTTGTGGACAACCAGCCCTTTCCGGTCAAAAGCGGTGACGTTTTCGTCGTCTCCGGAAAGCACGAGCATCAATATCTGGACATGCACGGACTGGTGCTGGCCAATATTCTGTTCGACTCGCGCGCCCTGCAGATGAACCAGTGGGATATTCGCGCCCTGCCTGGCTTTCACGCATTGTTTGCCCTCGAACCGATTCTGCGCACCCAACAGAAATTCAACGGTCGGCTTCAGCTCTCCGAACGGCAGCTCAATCATGTGAACGAAATCATCCACGATCTAATCCGGGAAACGGAAAGACACATCCCCGGCTACCGCGTTATGGCAAAAGGTCTTTTCATGCAACTGACTGTCTTTTTATCCCGTTGCTATTCCGACAAACCGTCCGAAGAATCCCTCGACCTGTTGAGACTTGGCGATGTTCTTGCGCATATCGAAACACGCTTTGCCGAAAAAATCACCCTTGATGACCTGGCCAAGAAAGCCCATCTCTCCAAACGGCATTTTCAGCGGATTTTCACGAAATGCCTGGGGCGCTCACCAATCGACCATCTGCTGCATATCCGCGTGCAAAAAGCCGCTGAACTCCTGCGACACAGCAACCGCACCATCACGGACATCGCTCTCGACTGCGGCTTCTGCGACGGCAACTATTTCTCACGCCAATTCCTCCAAGTTATGCATTCATCGCCCCGGCAATACCGGTCGAAAAGACCGTCAGTCACTGGTTTGGGATAACCTTGCAAACCAAAACGGACCGGCACATTCGCGCCGGGGGTTAAACCTTTTCCAATGCTTGGATCCGAGCGCAACGAGAAAGGCTTTTGGGAACCAAAAGCAATGACGGGAAGGAATGGCAAATATCCGCTTGCTCCCCCAAGGGTGAACCGTTATGTTTTGCGCCTTCATTCCCAGGCTCGGGTGGTGAAATTGGTAGACACGCTAGCTTGAGGGGCTAGTGGCCGCAAGGCCTTCGGGGTTCGAGTCCCCGCCCGAGCACCAGCCTTCGCTTGCAGCGCAGCAAAAGCGAAGGCTGTCACGCCGGAGCCATACGAACCCCGATGAGTATGCGAAGGCGGACTGTTCATATCGCTGCAAGACTACGGCTTGGCATGCCACTTATGGACGCATTTTATTACGTCTACATTTTGAAAAGCAAAGTAGCCGACCATTATTACATCGGTTGCACTAAAAACCTTACCGCCCGCCTCAAGAAACATAATCAGGGAGGATGCCCGCATACCGCAAAATTTATACCTTGGGAAATTGAAACCGCCGTTTCCTTCCGCTCCAGAGAAAAGGCGGCCGTCTTTGAAGCTTATCTGAAATCAGGATCCGGCAGGGAATTCGCCCGACGGCATTTTTAGGACAACTATGAAACTGGTCATTGCCACACGCAACCGGCACAAGCTTGAAGAAATTCACGCCATTTTTAATTTCCAAGGTTTGGAAGTCTGCTCCGCCGTTGACTTTCCCGACATTCCCGATGTCATCGAAGACGGCGACACGCTGGAAGCCAACGCCGTCAAAAAGGCGGTCGAAATCTGCCGGGCAACCGGACTGCCCGCGCTGGCTGACGACTCCGGCCTCGAAGTGGAAGCGCTCAACGGTGAACCGGGCGTCTATTCCGCCCGCTGGTCCGGCGAGGACTGCACCTATGCCGACAACAACGCCAAACTGCTGCGCGAACTGACCGGTAAAGAGAACCGCCGCGCGCAATTCCGCACCGTCATCGCCCTCGCCATCCCCGGCGAAGAGCCACTGACCGTCGAAGGCTCAGTACAGGGAACCATCATCAACGAACTGCGCGGCGACCAGGGCTTCGGCTACGATCCGCTCTTCATACCCGACGGCTACAACCGGACCTTCGCCGAGCTGCCCGCCGACGTGAAAAACAAAATCTCGCACCGCGCCCGGGCGCTCAACGCCGCTTCCAATGTC
>Ga0172380_10009702_pt1 | contig 10212 bp, 7 predicted proteins | sample Leawe162metaG_FD_119747 | JGI IMG/M metagenome (GOLD analysis project Ga0172380, IMG submission 119747) | Leachate microbial communities from a municipal landfill in Southern Ontario, Canada - Leachate well 162 metaG | ecosystem: Engineered > Solid waste > Landfill > Unclassified | place...
ATCGACATCGCCTCGATCGCTTCACCCCCGGCAAGTTTTCTTGCCCGCTCGGTGATCAGGCGCAATGCATCGTCATAGCGCTGTGGCGTGGGAAATATGATCGAGTTATCGAACCGGTCGAGACGGTCGCTTCGCGCTATGCGAGTTTTCGTCCCGCCGATGTCAATAAGAACGTACATGTCGGGTCAAAGTGTGCAGAGCGGAATGCCGCCAAAATCGGCGTGTCGGATCTCTTTGTAGAGCGGATTCGGCATGAGCGCCGGTGCGCCATTCTTTTCAACGACATAGTATGCGAAGCCCCGCATTTTCTTTACTGCTTCGTAATCTGCGTGACCGGGCATCGAAGCAGAATCCTGCACGCCCTCGACCGGACTATCATCGATCATCACGAGCCATACTTCGCCGGTATTCACCATGAGATGCCCATGACCGGGAGGCATATAGACGGAATCGCCTTCCTTGACCGCGATAGCCTTAAACTCCTCAACACGATCGTGCTGCGGTATGCCGCCTTCGTCCATCAATTTCTGTTGCAATACGACACCAGTGCCTTGCCTGAACCAGTAGGTCTCATCCAGATTCCCTATGTGGTAATGGCCATATGTTTTTATGTATTCGCCGCCGACTGTGCCGGTTTCAAGTACCGTTACATTCCTTTTTTTCGAGCCCCCGCGGACCATGTAGTAATGGATAAGCGGCCCCTGTGCATTCGGTTCCATGAGCACCTCCATCATCTTTTCATGTGTGCGGGCGGCGTATGGTTCAAATGTCATGCAACTATTGTACCACTCTCAGTTTTTGCTCAACTCACGTGCGCGAGCGATATATTTGATAACGGCCGTCACATAACATGCATGCGCCCAGGTAAGCGGTGTCGCTCCGACCTGTTCTCCGGTCTGCGGATGCAGTTGTTCTGAGAGCACCCCCGAGGGCCGTGCGTGCTTCACCACCCAGCTGAAGATATCGCGCACTCGTTTCAGGTCTTTTTCGTTCTTCGCGATCGCCAGAAGGTACTCCGCATACCACAACGTGGTGATGACCCAGGGATTCCCCGGAGAGATCGTGTCGATGCGGTAGTAATCGTCGTCAAAGAACCGCGCGATGCCTCCGCAGCTTATCCCCTGGCTGAGCGCCATGACCGTCGTGTCGAACGCCCGAACGAGCTTCGGATCGTTCGGGGGGAGCACACCGAATGAAAAGACTCCGTAGACGCTCGACATATCGATAGTGCGATCGAAGATCGGGTGTTCGGCGTTACCGTTCACCATATTCACGAACGTTCCCATTTTTTCGTCCCACAGATGCTCCACAATGGCAGCACGTACCTCTTCAGCGACCTTGCGGTACTGTTCTTCGTGGGAGTCCTTTCCGAGAATGCGAGACATTTCCGCCGCCGCTGTTAAAGCGCCGAACACCGTAGACGATGTGAACGTGGAGCATCCGCGTTTGCGCTCCCACAGGTCATACGAAGGCTGCGGCAACTTGGTGACCGGATCGCGATACCGCACAAGGAAATTCGCTCCTTTTTCCACAAGCGGAGTGAACATCTCTTCAAGAAATTCAAGATCGCGACTTTTCAGATAATGCTGGTAAAAGGCGTACAGCACGAGAGCGGTCTCGTCCTCCTGTATCGGCAATTGGAATTGTCCTTCGTGTATCCACGGATGCCACGAGGACCCGAGTGATTTGTCGGGAAGATATTTGTGCATGAAATAGCCTTCATCAGTGATCACGTCGCGGCAAAACTCGAAGAAACGCCGTGCCAGGTTCGTATCTCCGAACGAATCAAGTGCGAGCGCCGTATACGCAGCATCGCGCGGCCATACGTACGAATAGGTGTCGAGTCCGTACTGGAGCATGTCGGAGTCCGCCGACGCGAGCACGCCGCCCTCCTTATCTACGTGAGCGCGGACCACGGCGAGACTCCGTTTGAAGAGCGATACGTGTTCGGGCATGAGCGAGGAAAAATCCCATGCGTATGTGTTTATCCACGCATGCCAATAGTTGCTCGCAGTCTTGATCATATGCTCCGGCGATTTCTTCGACACATAGGTATTCAACTCCTGTGCCTCGGCGATCGATTGCGCGGCAAGCAGCCAATAGTACGCCGTACGGGACTGCGCCGGCGCGTAGCTGCCATAGAGTCCCATGACGGAATCGGCGGGCCCGTGTTCGATAGGATTCTTGGAGAGCATGCCGTCCTCGGCATCGCGGTGCGTTCCCTCTTTGCCTTGGAAATTGGCGCGCCCACATGCGTAATCCTGGAACGGCACACCGTCGATCTGCGCGCCCATCAGGAACACTCTGCGGCCCTTGTAGTGGATGAGCGAATTCGAGAGCGGTTCGAAATAAGCGGTATCGCTCCCGTGGGATTTGTAGATCTCAAATTGGTGGCCAAAGTACAGCTTTATCTCGCGATTCCTATCGGCGCTGTTCTTGATCGAGATGCGACGGATGAAGACGGGTTTTTCATTGTACACAATGTCCTTGAAAATGAGCTCGACACCGAGGCTGGCATGCCGCGCGACGACGGCGCTCGCGAGCGCATCAGTTTCGGACGTGATATCGATCTTCCATTCGGGATCCTCGGAGAACCATGACATCGTCCCCTCTACCCACACACCGACGCGATGTAGGTAATGCCCACGCACGTGATCTTCAAGCCCCACGTGCGGATAGTAGATATCGCGCACTTCGGCGTGATCATCGAGTGCGACACAGAGTTCACCGTTCGATAGAACAATAGACCGTGACATGGCTTAATGGAGGCGTTTTTCGACTCTGAGACGAAGGTCGGACAACGCATTCATGTACGAAATATATGCATCGTATGGCGATTCATACGGGGAGAAGTACGCATGCACGTCGCCGTCCTCGAACCACTTAGTGCACATGTAATAGAAATGATCGGACGTCTGGAGGCGCCGCCAATCTTCGAGGATCTTACCGTCGTTGACCTGCATGACGTCGTCTTCCATGCCGTATACGGACTCGATCGCTGCTTTCTGCATCGGATTACCAGTCCACGCCGTGAGATCGCGATCCGTATCCGCCCACGTCAGCGTATCGGGAATATCCACCTCATCCTTCGGCTCGTGCATTTGTATGACTTCCGACGGCGTGCGGAAAGCAATATTTGGATTTCTATAGACCTCCTCCGGCAGTTTATCGAGGAACGCGAAGATGCCGGTCTCCTCCCACTGGTGCTCACCGAACGTTTCGTAGTCCATGAATAGATTCACCGTGTCACCATCGGCCGCATTGACCCACTGACCGAATTTCTCGGCCGTGAGCGGCCACTCCGACCAATCGCGCGACGAGAAGCGAAACGCGACATCATCGGAGAGCCGATAATTCTTAAGGAGGAGCTTTGCATTGGATGCACCTTTCGGCTTGTACACATAGTTGGGACTTCTCCAGCCTAAGATCGGATCCCATCCCTCCGCGAGTACCCCGGCATACCCCGCGGCGTCCGCCCATGTTCCGAGATCGTTGCGGTACGAAAGTTCAGTGTTTCGGAAAATGCGCGGCCAGACACCGAAGAGTCGCCGGACGAGCTCGCGATGTTTCCCTACCTGCCGTTCGAACTCCGGCATTGAGTAGAAGAATGAGAGCGAGTGGTGGTACGTCTCGCCGAGCACCTCGACGCGGCCGGTATCAATGATCTTTTTAAAGAGCTCGATCGCCTCGGGCACATACCGTTCGAGTTGTTCGAGCGCAACGCCAGAGAACGAAAACGAAACGCGCATCTCCGGATGCCGCTCGAGAAGCGAAAGAAGAAGCGTCGTCGCCGGAATGTATGATTTGCGTGCGACTTTCTCGACGATCCGCCGATTATTGAGGTCGCTTTCGCTCCGGTCGTTGAAGTACTCCGGATCGTTGCCGATGTCGAATACGCGGTACCGCTTGACGCGATACGGCTGGTGGACCTGGAAATAAAAACAGACGCTTTTCATGAAAATGGGGACCCCGTGACGCTATTTTAGCACCTTATTTTATGAGTTCGTGCACAATGCCATCAACTTTGATGGCTGCAGCGGCCCAGGTGAGTGCATCGGCCTCGGTCTGCGCATTCCGCGAGAGGGATTCGCCGAGGGCCGGATGCGAAACGACAGAAAGGATCTTATTGGCCATCTCGTCAACGTCCCAAAAGTCGGCTTTGAGGGCGTGCTTCACGACTTCCGCGACACCCGACTGCTTCGAGATCAGAACGGGTGTCCCGAGCTTCATGCTTTCGAGCGGTGTGATGCCGAACGGTTCAGAGACCGACGGCATAACGAACAGGTCGGCAGCCACGTACATTTCGTGCCGATCGGTACCCGTCAAAAATCCGGTGAACACCACGTTCTTCGATATACCGAGGGACGCGGACAGCTGCAAGATACTGTCTTCCATGTCTCCGGAACCTGACACCACGAATATGACACGCGGGTCCTTTTCGAGAACGCGTTTCGCAGCACGGAGAAAATAATCGGGTCCCTTCTGAAGGGTGATACGACCGAGGAACAGTACGATCTTATATCCTGATTCCTTGAGTGACCGCAGCCGGCGCATACCAACGCCGCTCGGCGCCGTCGATTCGTCGATGCCATTGTAGACGACGCGCACTTTCTCGGATGCGATGCCGTAATACCGGATAATGATCTGTTTCGTGAGTTCCGAGACCGCGATCACACAATCGGCCTCCTGCATTCCCTGCCGCTCTACGTCAAACACTTCCTGATTGATCCCGCTCTCTCCCCCACAGCGATCGAATTCGGTCGCGTGCACGTGCACGATGAGCGGTTTGCCTGTTGCCTTTTTTGCTTCGATACCCGCGCCAAAAGAGAGCCAATCGTGCGCATAAATGATATCGAAGGTCTCTTCACGTGCGATCCGCGCACCCGTCGCGCGGTACCGAGCGACCTCACTGAAAAGATCACGACCATAGATGCCTCTCTCGCCTTCTTTGCGCATGTACGTACTGCTCGACAGGTACGGGGTAAGCATCGAATTTACTACATACCCCTCAAGCACCGCCGCATCTTTCGAAGCGTCGACATCCGCAAAGATCATCCGCGCGAATTCGGACCTGACATCAAGTTTCTTCGGCATGACAAAGAGAACTTCGAACCCGCGCCGCGAGAGCGAGCGCGTGAGCCCCTGGCACGCAACGCCGAGGCCACCGGAGTTGAACGGCGGAAACTCCCACCCGAACATGAGTATTCGTGTCTTCACGTGTGGCAATTTTATCACGCTCTGTGGTACTCTTTTGCAATGCAGTGCCCGAAAGTAGCCGTTTTCGACGTCGACGATACTCTTGCCGAGAGTTTCCAGGCTCCGAAGCCCGAGATGCTTCTGCGCCTGGCGCGTTTGCTCGAGTGCATTCCTGTAGCGATCATATCGGGTGCCGGTTTTTCGCGTATCAACGACGGTTTTTTAGTCCCGCTCGAAAAGACTCCTCACATTCGTCGTCTTATTGTGCTGCCCAACAGCTCGGCACAGGCATATACATGGGCCGACGGGTGGAACGAAGAATATAATCTATCACTGTCAGCCGACGAGAAGCGACAGATCAAGATAGCTTTTGCACAGGCATCCGAAGACCTGCCGCTCATTCACGATACGAAGCAATACGGCGAGCGGATCGCCGACCGTGAGGCGCAGATAGCATTTACCGTCGTCGGTCTCGACGCGCCGCAAGACATCAAAATGGGATGGGACCCCGGCGCCGCGAAACGGCGTATCATTCGCGATTACTTGTTGAAAAAACTGCCCGAGTTCGACATTCGCACCGGCGGCGCGTCCACCATCGATGTCACGCACAGAGGCATCAACAAATCTTATGGCGTCCGCTGGTTATCAGAAAAACTGAAGATCTCGCCCGGCGATATGCTCTATGTAGGCGATGCCCTCTATGAGGGAGGCAACGACGCCGTCGTCATCTCCACCGGGATCCAAACGCGTTCGGTCACCGGCCCTGCTGAGACCGCGATCGTGATCGACGAACTTTTGAGTGTCTGCCGTGCATAGGCAGGCACTATGCGGTGTGATCCGCGCCACCCTGTCATCATCTTTTTCGATGGATATTCGACAGAACGCCTAGCCTGCGGCCTAGATTTCTACTTGAATACGAGTACTATTATCGGATGAAACAGGTGCTCCTGATCACCGGCGGCATCATGCTCGTCATTGGACTCATCGTTGGCGGATTCACGTTCGTACAGGCGAATCGCGAGGAGTTAAGCCTATCAGCAGATCTGCAGTATCGGACCCGACTACTCGCGGACAGCCTGACGGAGTCCATCGAACAGCCCCTCATCAATAATGCGACTACCTCTATACAAAAGACCGTCGACCGCATCGCCGATAACGAGCGGGTCGTTGGTCTCGGGGTCATCGACAACGCCGGAGATACGATCGCCGTCTCGAAGAACCTGCCGTCCGACGTGCCCCGCAGTCCGCTCGTTGCGAATGCCATGGACAGCGATATGCCCGAGGGCGCATTTGCACAAGGCAGCACCGGCCGCGTCTACATATACGTAGATCCTCTTCACGATGACGACGATCGTGTCATCGGCGCTTTGGTCATTGCGCAGAACGCCTCGTATATCGATTCCATTGTGGGGAACATTTGGCGAGATAGCTTGCTCCGTCTCGTACTGCAATTATTCTTCATCGCGCTGGCCCTTTTCGTACTGATACGCTGGGTATTCTTCAGGTCACTGTCGAAACTCACAGAATCCATCCGTGCGATGCGCCGGGGGGACACCGTAAGCGAGAATGCCCACGAGCATTTTAGTTTCCTCAAGCCGCTGTCGAGTGAGATCTTCAAGATCTCGACCAACCTACAACAGGCGCGTTTCGCGGCGCGCGAGGAAGCGCGCATGCGACTGGAGAAGATCGATTCTCCCTGGACGGCCGAGCGACTGAGAGAATTCATACAGGCATATCTCAAGGATCGTCCCATCTTCGTTGTGTCCAACGGCGAGCCTTACGTGAATACAAAAGTAAAGAGCAAGATCGAATGGAAGGTCCCGGCGGGCGGCGTCATCACCGCCATCGAACCGGTAATGGAGGCCTGCGGCGGCATGTGGATAGCCCACGGGAGCGGCAATGCCGATAAGGAGATGGTCGACGCTGAGAGCAAACTCAGGGTGCCGCACGAAGAGCCGAAATATACTTTGAAACGCGTGTGGCTCACACCAAAGGAGGTCAAAGGCTATTACAATGGATTCTCTAATGAGGCGCTGTGGCCGCTTTGCCATATGGCGCACGTGCGTCCGCAGTTCCGGAGCGAAGATTGGCTCGAATACAAGAAGGTCAACGCCCTTTTTGCAAAGAAACTGCTCGAAGAGATCAGGCAAGTGGAACACCCGATCATTCTTGTTCAGGACTATCACCTTGCGCTCGTACCCGCCATGATAAAGAAGAGCAGACCTGATGCGCAGGTGTCGATCTTCTGGCACATTCCGTGGCCGAGTGCGGCACAGTTCAGCATCTGCCCGTGGCGCAGGGAGATCCTCGAGGGGATGCTCGGCGCCGACCTTGTCGGATTCCACACGCAGCAGTATTGCAATACATTCATGGATACGGTCGCAAGCGAGGTCGAATCGCGCATCGATTACGAACATTTCTCCGTTTTCCGAGACCAACACCGTACGTTCGTGAAGCCGTTCCCCATCTCGATCGCCTTCCCCGGCAATGCGGAGTCGAACGAAGAACCCGATCGTACTATTTTGGACAATCTGGGCATCAAAAGTGCGCATCTGGTACTCGGCGTAGACCGACTCGACTACATCAAGGGAATCCCGGAGCGCTTCAGGGGGTTTGAATTCCTGCTCGATTCACATCCGGAATATATCGGCACTGTCACGCTTCTCCAGATCGGTTCTCCGACTCGCGAATCGGTCGAGAAGTACCAAGAATATACGGCACACGTCGTTGCCGAAGCCGAGCGTATCAACGCGAAGTTCGCTACGAACGACTGGAAACCCATCGTGCTGGAGCGGCGTAGTTATAGTCATGCGGAGCTCCGCCATCTCTACCAGATCGCCGATGCGTGTCTCGTCACCTCGCTGCATGATGGCATGAACCTTGTTGCAAAAGAATATGTGGCTGCCCGTAGTGATGAATCCGGTGCCCTCATTCTCAGTCAGTTTACCGGCGCCTCGCGAGACCTGAGAGGCGCTCTGATCGTGAACCCTTACAGTGCCGAAGAAACTGCTGCCGCACTGCACGCGGCGCTGACTATGCCAAAGACAGAACAGCACCGCCGCATGAAAACGATGCGGGCTTCCGTACGCGATTATAATATTTACCGGTGGTCAGCTGAACTTATCAAAGCGCTCGTACGACTCGATTGATATGGAAGACGTGCTGAAACAGCCGTCTGATCTTCTCAGCCGTGTCAGAAAGAACGGGCTCCTTCTCATGCTGGATTTTGACGGAGTCCTTTCGCCCATCGTCGCTCACCCTGAACTCGCACGTATGTCGAAACGGACGCGTGAACTGCTCCGTCTGTGTGCGTTACGTGGTCGCGTCGCCGTCATTTCGGGTCGCGCGCTTTCCGATGTGGCGGCTCGTGTAGGCCTCGCGAACATCTGGTATGCGGGCAATCACGGCGCCGAGTGGCGGATGGGAAAGGTGCGCGGTCGCGAAAAACACTCGCGTTCTGTGAACGAGGATCTTCGCGGGGCGCGCGACGCGTTCACTGAACTTGCGAGACACTATCCCGGGGCTTTTGTCGAAGACAAAGCATTGACCCTGAGTGTGCATTTTCGTCTGCTTTCAGTGGCGCGCGTGCGTTCTTTTAAAAAAGATGTCCATTCCGTCGCGAAGAGGTTCCGACAGGTCCTCGATGTGGCCGAGGGCGGTGAGTTCGTATTCAATGTACGATCTCGTACGGGTCATACGAAGGCGTTCGCGGCGAGCCTCGCGTGCAGACTCTCACCTGCACGCGTTGTCCCCGTGTTCATCGGCGACGACACGACCGACGAAGACGTCTTCAGAACGCTTGCGCGCGGCGTCACGATACGGGTCGGAAAGGACCGCAACAGCGCAGCGCGTTTTTTTGTTCGCGAACGCGAGGATGTCGACACTTTGCTCTCGCTACTCGCGGGCGCTTGGTGATCACTCCGCGTGCATGTCGAGGACGAGTGCGCCCCACGTAAAACCCTGAGCGCCCAGCCCTTCCCCCGTCTCCGGATTAAAGCACTCGCGAAAACCCGATGTCTGAAGAAGTGTGACACTCTTCTTGCGGATGTCTTCCGCCTCCGTTTTGTATCCATAACGCATCAATCCGCGATAGATGAACCAATGCACGGACATCCATACGGGGCCGCGCCACGAAAAACCGTCAGCGTACCCTTCGGCGCGATACGAGGGCTCCTTTTTTGAAACGGTCCGTATACCGAACGGTGCGTAGAATGTTTCAGGATTCAGCAGATGGGTACGCACCACCACTTCCGCTTCATCGGCAGAGTAGAGCCCTGCGAAAAGCGGCGCGAAATGCGCCCATGTGGCAACTTTGAGCTGCTCGTAGTCAGTACCGTAGGCCGACCAGTAGACGCCACTGTGAAAAAGCCGCTCGCGCATGGCAGTAGTGATGAGATCCGCATGCAGATTCGCAAAGTGCTCCCCGTCACTGTGTTTCAGAAGCGATGCGATGTGCGCAAGTGCGCGCAGGTTCTCGACGAGAACGGCGTTGAACGGCACGTCTTTCACCCAGAAGAACTCACGCATGCATACCTCGATATCAAATTTGCATGCTGTGTTTTCATCAACCAGTTTTTCGCGAAGCGTGTGATGCTCCTTGTATGAAATATTCGCGCTCGCCGAAAGTGGCACATCGAAGCGGGGCGAATTGTCCTCTCCGGACTCGTCGGGATTGATGATGCCGACCAAGCTGTTATCCCGCGGGTCACGTTTTTCGACGAGATACCGGTAATACGCAAGAAGGGCAGGATAGATCGATTCGAGGAATGGTCGGTCGGATTTGCGGCGATGAATCTCCCATGCGGCATACGCTATCATCGGTGGCTGCGTAAGAGAGCTCGTTCCTTCCACTCCCCAGCGGAACAGATGCAGAATGCCGGGCATCCAATATATGATGTGCGGTACCATACCGTCGACGAACTGTTTGGAGAGCAGCGAGCGCAACTCCGCCTGCGCTGCTTCGGGATCGTATTGAGCAAGAATGATCGCGTGGAAGCACGAGTCCCAGAGCCACTG
>Ga0172380_10009703_pt1 | contig 10211 bp, 17 predicted proteins | sample Leawe162metaG_FD_119747 | JGI IMG/M metagenome (GOLD analysis project Ga0172380, IMG submission 119747) | Leachate microbial communities from a municipal landfill in Southern Ontario, Canada - Leachate well 162 metaG | ecosystem: Engineered > Solid waste > Landfill > Unclassified | place...
CAAGCTTAGAGACAACTGCCCTGGCTTCGGTGCCACACTCGCGCCAAAAAAGGTCTTGAGTACCGAGTACGGATTCGGCGGCCAGAACTTCAACCAGCGCATCTGTGATCTTACCGTCGACGTGGGCAAGGGCAACCCCGGCGCCATTGGCATCGGCTTTCACACCAACAACATGGGCGGGCTCACCAATGTTGTTGTGCGCTCCAGCGATCCTGACAAGGTTGGGCATACGGGTATCATGATGAATAAGGACTGGCCTGGTCCAGGCCTCATCCGCCAAGTCGAAGTAGACGGCTTCGAGATTGGTATGAGTATTATACATGATCAATATAGTATGACGTTTGAGCAAATCACGCTCAAAAACCAGCGTTTTTTCGGCTTTGTGAACAATGGCAATACGGTGGCCATTCGCGCCCTGAATAGTACGAACAGCGGTCCAGCTATACTCAACGAGGGGCCGACTGCCCTCATGTCCCTACTCAATGCGACGCTGCGGGGTGGTCGGCTTGACACTGAGGCCATCTTTAATGAAAATGGCGGCATGCTGATGGCTCGCAATATCACCACAGAAGGATATGGCGGAGGAATCCTTAACGAGAATGCGACAATACCTGGCGGCAACATCAACGATTTCCTCTCTCACTCCAGGCTGAATTGTTTCCCTGTCGTTGGCGCGCCTATTCGGCTGCCCATTAAAACGGCGCCGAGTATCCCTATGGGCGATCCGAGCACGTGGGTTAGCATTGAAGACATGACGGGGTCGGTCGACGACGGAGACGCCATCCAGAAGGCCATCGATGCTGGAGCCGACACCATCTACTTGCCACCGGGCGCGTACAACAGTGCACGGACGATCTACGTGCGAAACAAGGTGCGTCGCATCATCGGCTTCGGCGCTACACTGAAGTTTTGGACGCCGGGTAAGCCAGGCTTTGTGATTGAGAACGGCAGCGCCGCCGCACCCATGGCGCCATTTGCCATCGACCTGGAGCGGACGCTGGACAGCCAAGAAACCTTTTGGGTAGAGCATGCCTCAAAGCGGCCCCTGGTGCAGCGCTGGGGCACCTACACGAACACCGTAACTGGCGGCGAGGTCTTCATCGAGGATACGAGCACCGTGCATTTGGTATTCAACAAGCAAAAGGCTTGGCTTAGGCAGTGCAACCCGGAGTCGTATGATTTCAACGCGCTCGTTGAGAATAACGGCGGCGACCTGTGGATTCTTGGGCTCAAGTCAGAGAAGGACAGAACGATTATCCGTACTACGAACGGCGGTCGTACAGAGGTCTTTGGCGGCCTCCTGTATAAGAATAATGAGCGCCTCGGGCAAGCACCAGCCTTCATCATCGAGAACTCGCAGGCGAATCTGTGTTACCGCAACAAGGGACTCGATTACAGCACGCAGGTTCAGGAGAAGCGCGGGAGTGCCGTAGAGACGCTGCTCGTTGGAGAGATTCCATCAGTAAACCGGCGGCGGGTATCTCTATTCGTGAGCAAGGCGTGAGGCAAAATGGTAGAACAGATTTGGGTATCGTGTGAAAAATTTACGGTATGGGTGCAAGTGCAAAGTGAGACTGCCGTCATACTAGATACTGCACCAGTAACAAGGCGTTTCGTAGGCCAGAAATTAAATAATTTACTCGATTGGTTTGAAGAGTTTGGCGGCTTAAGATGGGAAATAATGTTGTGCACGCGGCTTCCGCTCTCTCCATGACCGTCTGTGGCCATTCCGAGAGCGAAGAAAATGCATATCCAGCTTAAGTGCTTCGAGCACTATATTTTTTCGGCCATGACACCTACGGGTACTTCACCAGCTCGTAGCTCTGTCGCTCACGATTAAACAGAACGGGCCGCATAACGGGCAGTGTCGTGAGCATGAAAAGCCGATAAAATATTAGCGAGGTGACCATTACCTACGAAAGTAGAGACATGAAGACCAACTACGCATTTGTACTCGACACGAATAAAGTCCCACAGACGCCGATACATCCGGCACAAGCCAGACGTTTGCTTGATGAGGGTAAAGCCGCTGTGTACAGGCGTAAGCCGTTCACCATCATCTTAAAGACGGCTGGCCCAGGTCCACTATTCAACAAGCCTCTGCGTTTTAAGATTGATCCCGGCAGCAAAACAACGGGGTTTGCGCTACTAGACGGGGCGTGTGTCATCTGGGCAGCAGAGCTAACGCACCGCGGCCAGCGTATCAAAAACGATATGGAATCTCGTAGAGCGATTCGTCGCGGGAGAAGGAACCGCAAGACGCGCTACCGCAAGCCCAGGTTCATGAACCGCACTCGCACCGTGGGATGGTTGCCGCCGAGCCTGATGCACCGTGTACTTACCACAATGACGTGGGTGTTCCGGATCATGCGGTACACACCGCTTACCTCTCTCAGCGTGGAAACCGTTCGGTTTGACACTCAGCTCATGGCGAACCCTGAAATATCGGGTGCCATGTACCAGCAGGGCGAACTTGCAGGTTATGAGCTGAGGGAATATCTCTTGGAGAAATTCAAGCGCACATGTGCCTATTGTGGTGCTAAAGACGTACCGCTTGAAGTCGAACACATCGTACCGAAGTCGCGTGGTGGCTCTAACCGGGTGAGTAATCTGACCATGGCATGCAGGCCGTGTAACGTGACAAAGGGAAACCAAACTGCCGCTGAGTTTGGTCATCCTGGCGTACAGGCAAAAGCAAGAATGCCACTCAAAGATGCGGCCGCCGTCAACGCGACAAGATGGGCGATATACAATGCGCTCAAGTCAACGGGTATCTGTGTAGAGATGGGTACGGGCGGGCGCACGAAGTACAACCGCACCCGGCAGGGGCTGCCCAAGGCGCACTGGCTTGATGCTGCGTGCGTGGGGGCGTCAACACCAAAGATTAAGCTCAAGACGGAACGCCCGCTGCTGATTACGAGCATCGGCAGAGGAACGCGCCAGGTATGCCGTGTCGACAAGTACGGATTCCCAAGAAGCAAGGCGGGGCGCATCAAGCGCGCATTCGGATTCAGCACCGGAGACATGGCGCGACTCTGCCAGCCAAAGGGGAAATACGCGGGATCGTGGGAGGGGATATTAGCAGGGATTCGAGAGCGTGGTGACCACGATATCAAGGTCGCTTGTGGCCAAAAGATCACGGGCAAGCATGCGAACTTTAAACTATTACAACGGGCGGATGGCTATGCCTACGCCTAAAAGACCGAAGCCGCGTGGACATTATAGGACCTTTACGCATCTCTGCTCCGCGTTCGCTACGCAACCGATGCTCGGGGGTCGCCGCCGTCCATGGCGGCTTCGTGGAAGGTGGAATTTAGGCTTACAAGCCCAGCCTAGTTAATTCAAACGAGAACAAGCGTAAACAGTGCTATCGATATGCCTGAAAAGGCAGCGCCATATACTGCACCTATCAGTATCCGCTCCCACATCATTTTACTCATAGCCGCCACCCATCCTCTCCAACTCTCGCAGGACTGCTAGGTACTCCACAATGGCCAAGTTCGTTGCTTCCCTCACGTTGGCGTGATAAACCTTCACGGTAACGCGGGGCTCTCCCTTAGAGTTCTGGCTGATCTCGACGCTCGATTGCTGCTCAGGATGCGCTGCCTGCTCAAAGACGCCGCTGATGGGCGGCGCTTGCTTCTCCAACTCCATACCTGCTCGTATCCGCTGATTCATCTGATTCCATGCCAGCTCGGCATTTGCCTGCGTCCCTTCGCCTGGACTTGCAGCGTTGCACCAGTGACATATGACGTTGTACATGAGAATAGGAGCGCGCGTGTCGTAATAAGTACACATCGATTTATCGTATATAACCGGCTCGCCACAATTCGAGCAGTCCACAAGTTCATTCACCTGATCGTGAAAATCACTCATTTCCCACATTGCTCATTACCCATTCTTGTGGTTTAAGCGCCGGGGTATCAGCGATGCGGCATAGCTGCTTGCCGCCGTCAATACATGCCTCGATGTGTAAACGGACTAGCTCACACGCCTCATTGTCGTCGCCTACGTATATGGATTCCAGCTCCTTGTTGGCGGAGATTAAATAGATGGTAGAGTTGACGCCTGCTAGCACGATCTTGGCGTATTGATCCGCATTGCAAAGCTTACCGTCTAATGTCTTGATCCACATATTATTCCTCCTCTATCGGTGGGCTGTAGCGATAATAAAGGACAGCATCGCCCGGCAACTCCGTTTCTGTCACTACGGTACTGTAGATGCCGTCTTGTACGAAGACAAAAACGAAGCCTTGAGGGCCGAGTGCAGCAACTCCGTCTTGGGCTGTCGAGTACTCAGTGAGCACGAACGTGAAGCCTGCTGCCCACGTGGTGACTTGAGCAGTGACCTCCTCGTCGATGATGACGATAATATCAGTGACGTCATACTTGCCGACTTCCTCTTCAAGCCAACTTAGGTCGCTGGCTGTAAGTTCAACTGTGCTCCCGCAGACAAGTGCTTTAGGCATGTGTGCTCCTTTAAAATGGCATGTCCTCAGTTTGATCAGGCGCTGGCGGCAAAAGCACGCCGCTGCCATCACACGACAAGCAGCGAACCTCGCCGTCTTCTTCGGGTACGCAGCCCATGCCGTCGCAGCTAGGGCATATGCCAGTTTGTGCAATGATGCGCTTTGCGAGTTCGGCATGCTGACCCATGTCATCTTCAAAGTCGCGAATATCAACCGCGAGCCTGTATATTTCGTAGGCGTTAATCTTCGTGACAGGAACAGGATCTCCTTGGTGAAATCGCCTAAGTTCCTGCTCAGCGTCGAAGTATTCCCGACCAGCAAGTAGCGCCTCCATAATGGCGTCAGAGAGCCGAATGAGATCGTCTTCCTGTAAGTCATAGTGGATGTCCAAGCTATCCATATGTGGCGTATTGAGGTATAGGAGCCATCCACCAGCAGCCACAGACATTGTTTTTAAAGAGAACTGGTCATCTGGAGAGACGCTCATCTTGTCGCCATTGGTTCCGCGGATAATCATAGCTTAGCTCCTTAACATGTTTAGTGTGCATAATACGCCATTGTAATCAAAGGCGAGCTGTGCGTAGATTCCGTGTTCGCGTATGTCGTTTAGGGCTTCCTGAGTGCACAGCAAGAGGCATGGTTTCCTGAATAGGTCTCTTGTCACTCTTGAAACATCAGAATCCTTTATGTAAAACCCGCATGCAATTGCTGCATCCTGAATTGCTTCATCTTCCGTCTCGCCAGCTCCCATAAAGCCCCAAAGCGGTATGTGTAATGCGTATGGCATGTGATTACTCCTTATTTACGCAGCGTGATTGCAAACGCGATGATGATCATGGTGGCGATGTATAAGGCGACTACCATTGCTTTCCTTTTAGTTGTTTTTCTTCATTTCTTCATATGCATTTATTATGCATTGTATATCGCTGCCACATTTCATTTCTTTTTCTGACATCTCTCTCACATGGAATATTTCTACCCCTTGCGGCTTCTCACGAATGCACGAATATATACTTCCACCTGATGACACGGGCATGCACTTTATGAATGGGTCTCTTGCTTCTCCCACCTTCTCTGCCCATGCGCCATAGCTGGCAGAGATGAGCAGTGACGAGCCAATGAGCAAGACGCCGAGTGCTTGTTTACGATTCATGGTTAAGTTCCCTCCTTTGCGGCAGGCATCCGCGCCCGCCGTGTGTGTTATGCCGTCAGCAGACGATAGGTGGTCAGCGCCCGGATATTGCTGCTGAGTTTACTCACTGCATCGTACTCCTTACCGAAGGCGTTTTGCTCGCGGCGTCGCATCAAGGTTTTCAGCGCGAGTTTAACATGGTCGACCGTGCCCATTTCCGCGAGGCCAAGAGACTCCCTTTCCCCGACGGTGAGCTGGGCCTTAATCAGGGTTTGTACATCCTCGTTGCATGCGTCGTAAGCAAGCCTCGCGCCCCTTAGGTTCCTTACGAGGTTATCGCGAATGATGCCAAGCATCAAACGGGCGTTTTCTTCGTTGTCGCCAAACATGTTCTGTGCCATACTGTTTCCTACCTTCATAACTTCCCCCTGAGCTTAGCAGAGGGTTTGACTGCCCCTCTGTTAAGCTGACTATTCTTGCGCTAGGATTCTTTCTACCATTGCCACCATCTCCGGCCGTGTCGTGTACTCCGCAATCTCCCTAGCGATGCCCATTTCAGCGTGCTGCCGGATGCTGTGGGCGATGTCTTGCGCCAGCTTCTCGGGCTTTGGCTGGCGTACCCGCTTCTCCCTTCCCTTCGTGCTTCCCTTGCCTGCGTACACGATGCGCTCCTTTCCTTACTTGGTGTCTCTCTCATTCACTGACTAGATTATACTGCATTCTCATATTTATGCAAGTGGTTAATATTAATAATTGACATAAAAATTAGCATGTCGTATATTTTTACCAAAGGAGGTAGTCTACAATGACCGCTTGTGGACAGGTAATGGGCGAGCGCCTGCATATGCTGAGGCGCGGGAAGGGGTGGACGCAGGATGACCTAGCAGGGAAGGTTGGCGTGTCTCAGTCGATGGTGTCCATTTGGGAGCGCGGCGAGACAAGGAAGATTGACTTGAAGCTCCTCGTTATCCTGGCAGACACGATAGGCGTAAGCCTTGATTATCTACTTGGGCGAGTAGATCAGAACACAATAGGAGGCTCTAATGTTTGACTTGAAATTCGTGTTGACTCTGCTTTACAACTTTGGCATTCAGCGCATCCCAGGCCTTGGCCTACTGATCCCACTCGACGCGCTAATGGCCATCGCCGAGGCGGTAGAGACAGGCGTTGAGCAAAAGCTGAAGGTTGATATGAAGATTACGAAACCTGGCGACATCCTTAAGGCGATGCTTGCGCTTTACGCGGTCGCTGTCAACCGCGGAGGCCCGGATCAAATAGGCAAGGTGTATGACCTTCTAGCGGTGGTGACGAACGTAGAGGATCACAAGACGAGGGTAGAGTTTATCGTCGAGGCGACGGGCATGGTTCCTTTACTCCCGGCTGCGACGATTGCACCTGATGAGCTTATGAAGGAAGAGACAGACGACGACGATGATGTTCCCAGAGACAAGATGCCCATTGTCTCGGCGCCTGCGGTGGTTGTATGAATAGAGACTGGGCGTTTTTCATTACCTGGGTAGTCGTGATGGTCGCGGTTATTACGGTGTATATCTACATGGGGCTAGGATGATGAGATGAGATTCTGGTACCTTAATCCTGTCTGCCTTGCAGGCTTCGCGTGGGTGGTGTGCCGCCGTATCCCTGTGCTAATATTCCTCTATTGGCCGCGGAAGCCCTCGCGTGATGTCAAGCCAGAGTATTGGACAACAACCGCCGAAGGACTACAGAGATTTGCGCAGGCGATCCGGGAAGCGAATAGGGCAGGACGCCCGCTCAGTGGTCTATTTATCGGCGCGCTTATTGGCTTTGGAGTCTTAGCAGTAAACTGGATTGCTTCACCAGGTAAAGAAGAAATTCAGACTAGAATCGAAAAGGATACAGCCGATATTGGCTCAGTTAGCGTGGGGGAAACTCGAGTTGTAACCACACGAGCGCAGTTTGATGCCGCTGTGAACGCATCGGACATAGGTGATGTCGTGAGCATACCTTCTGGCACTTACACGAGCTGGGGAAACGTCATTTTCCCTGACCCACCGAAAGGCAAGATAGCTTTTAGCAACAATGTTTTTAGGCAGGGATCTGTCAATACGGTAATTGACGGAAAGGGAGGGAATGAAATATACAACAACACTTTTTTTGCTTGTAGCTCTAGCGAATGCACCACTGGCGAGCGCTAAAGTGGCCCATGCCATCACGCCGCAAAATTTAGTCGATTACAATTTTGAGGTTGTGTATATCATGCCGTGCGACTGGTCGGGGAGGAATGATCTCTTCGCCTACTACGGCACGCCGCCAGATGTGATTCAGTACGATGTGCATGCTGACTATGAGTTTATCATGGGTCAAAATTACAATATGAGATTCAACTCCACGATTCTAGAGCGCGACGGCAAGCCTCTGCACCGGATCGATATCGACTACAGGCCCGATCCTAAAAAGACCTGGTGCAAGAATAAGGAGTTCGGGTTTCCGGGTCAGCTCACGAAGCCATGATGGGATATGGCATGAAGCTAAGATGGATAGAGACGGTTAAGCTTTATAAGGCAGATAATGACTTCTACTATCGCTATTTGTTACCAGAAGGTTTCTGGGAGCAAGTTAAGGTGTTAGATGAGGACCCTGCATGGTCTGGTAATATCCCAGACGAGGTGATTGAGCAACTCGACGAGGCTATGAGACTTGAGTCATTTTAGAGGAATCCATGACAAGCTACAATCGATCCGTCATAAAAGACAGGCTTGACGCACTCACCCGCTTGGCAAGCGGATGGGATGGATACCAAGGTGCGCCAGTTAGAGAAGAGAATGCCAAACTGCTCATGGATATGCTCGATGTCATCAAAGATGATGACTGCCTGATATCGATAGTGCCGTCATCTGATGGTGGTGTGCAGATCGAGTGGCATGACCGCAAGCTGAGCATCGAGATTTTTATCCTCACGGAGTTCGATATTAGGATTGATCTTTATAGGCCGCAATCCGAATAGCTAATCGAGGGTATCCGTAATGAAATTTAAGCTTGTGGAGACAACAGAGGTTTTCGAAGATGAGCACGGCCTAAAGTATCGGTATCACAAGCTTTATACAAAGTATGGAAAGCCTCTATGGTCGTGGGCAAAATCGGAAACGCCAGGGTCCGGAGTTACATCCTGGGATTACAAGGTGACTGAGGACGAGTTCGTAGCGTTCAAAGAAGCTCGGGAGCGCTGCATGGCGAATGGCGATGGTCGTTAACTTCTCGTTGCCATTTCCTTCAGGCGTGCTAGAATCGTCGCATCTAAATTTATTGCGCATAAACGCCGCCTCACCGAGCCCGTACTCGGGGGCGGCGTTTGTATTTTGGCACAAGAGGGGATTGGTTTCAACGCCTAAACGCTTAAGAATCCTACCTTTACATCCCACGTGGGTGGGTGGGCTGTGGCATAGTGGAATGGATTAGACGGCCATGTCAGATAACCATATTTGATGCTGCGTTGCTGATCTTGCAAGTTACGCGGGTTAACATCCCATTTTATAACAACTGGCCTGTCCGATCCGTAGATAATATTGAGGTTGTCCCACTCAATATAGTCTGCCCATTTTTGTTTGGGAAACTCCCACGAGGCTTCATCGTCGCCTCGTTTGGGACGAACCAGGTTTTCACCATTTAGCATTTTCCAGATGGTTGACTTTGGCGTGCGACCGTGCCCAGAATCAATATCGGCACCGATGTCCGGCTCAAATGCGACGCCAGCGAGCAGATTAGCAGCTTCAAAGTAACCATACTCGTTATCTGGGTCGGAAATCTGTATGCCCATATACCGGTAGGTCTGGACAGTTCCAAATCGGACGAACGTATGTCGGTAGTTAAAAGGCGTCTTATCGCCTGAAAAAACGAAGGTTAGATACCCCGTACTAAAGGCTGCGCCAGAAAATAGCGCGCCTGTACTGGCAGCCAGTGTGATGCGGATTTGACAAGTATCTGAGGCATTGGCGAAAAGCATCGAAACCGCATCGATGGGCTTTGCGATCCCAGCGTCAAAGGTTAGATGATACAGCCCTGTACCCACGACGCCCATGCCATTAGTTACCCACCGTCTGCTATGCTGGACTTGAAGCAAATTAGATGCTGTCACATCCGCGCCTGCATGGCTGTCGTCAGTGACGACTGATCCGCTCGTCCAGCTAGGCGGTAAAATAATCAGTCCAGACATGACCTATCCTATCATTACCAAACGGGTTTGATCTTCCGAGCTATCGGTGGGCGCCAGTTCCGTGATCCCGATAATCACCATGCTGCGCGGCATGTTGAGGCTCCACCTGCGGTACTGGAATAAGACGGTATCACCGACGTCGAGTAAGAATGAATAGCCCATGACCGTCATTTCGTAGATATCTCGCCAGGCATAATCCCGCATGAGCATATCAATAAGAACGTTTTCAACAGTGAACTCAGAATAGGTGTACAGGTCGACGCTCTCAGCCGAATCGTAGCGTGGGACTACAAACGGCGGAAACTTGTAGTCGACGTAGCGCCATTCATTCTGTATCCTCTGCCTTGTACCGTCGTCAGCGCCCTCAAAGATTTCGCCCTCGTTGAGCACGGTGTATTCTTTCTGAAAACCCATGCGG
>Ga0172380_10009704_pt1 | contig 10210 bp, 11 predicted proteins | sample Leawe162metaG_FD_119747 | JGI IMG/M metagenome (GOLD analysis project Ga0172380, IMG submission 119747) | Leachate microbial communities from a municipal landfill in Southern Ontario, Canada - Leachate well 162 metaG | ecosystem: Engineered > Solid waste > Landfill > Unclassified | place...
TATTGTCTGGCCAAGCCGCTGGAATCGGTTTCGGTTTCCGACATCATCCATGCGGTCGATGAGTCGCTCGATGCCACCAATTGCGGCGGCAAGGGCAATTGCGCAGAGGATCAGCGTCCCTGCATGACCCACGAACTGTGGACCAGCCTCAACGAAAAAATGTTCGAGTACCTCAATTCGGTCAGCCTGGCCGAACTCGTCGCCCAGCAGCGCGAGAGGACCGGCACCGCCAACGTGCTGCACGACGAACGTCCGCTGCGCCGCGTGCGCCGTCCGGTCGAGGAACTCGTCGCCGCCTGATAGCGCAAGCCTTGCCATGTTCGCTCCCGTCTATTTCGATCACAACGCCACCACGCCGCTCGATCCGCGCGTGCTGGAAGGCATGCTGCCCTACCTGCGCGAGCAGTTCGGTAATGCCTCCAGCCGTCACGAATACGGTCGCGCGGCGCGGCGCGCGATCGACGAGGCGCGGCAGCGAGTGGCCTATGCCGTAGGCGCGCATCCGACCGAAGTGGTGTTCACCAGCGGCGGTTCGGAAGCCAACAATCTTTTCATCAAGGGCGCGGCCGCCTCGATCACGACTGGTCTGGTGGCGATCTCGGCGATCGAGCATCCCTGCGTACGCGAGCCGGCAAAGCAGCTGGCGCGCGCGGGCTGGAGGCTGCGCGAGATCGCCGTCGATGACAATTGCCGTATCGCCAGCGCCGACTTTCAGGCGGTGCTCGCGGAAAAACCGGCGATCTTGTCCGTCATGCTGGCCAATAACGAAACCGGCGCCGTGCAGGACATCAGCGCCCTCGCTGCGCAGGCCAGGCCGACACGGGCGTGGTTTCACAGCGACGCGGTGCAGGCCTTCGGCAAGCGTCCGCTGGATTTTCGCGCGCTCAACGGCGCCGGGGTGCATGCCTTGACGCTCTCGGCGCACAAGCTGGGCGGGCCGAAGGGCGCCGGCGCGCTGGTGGTCGACAAGCGTGTCGAGCTGCAGCCGCTGATTGCCGGCGGCGGCCATGAACGCGGCCTGCGCTCCGGCACCGAAAACGTCGCGGCGATCGTCGGGTTCGGCCTTGCCGCTGAACTGGCGGTCGCCCGCCTCGATGCGCGCGCGCAACAGTTCGCGGCGCTGCGTGCGGAACTCGAAACAGGCCTCGTGGCGCAGGGGGCGACGATATTCGCCGGCGCCGCCGAGCGCCTGCCCAACACGAGCTACTTCGCCTTCGCCGGCATCGACGGCGAGACGCTGGTGGGAAAACTCGATCGTGCCGGCTTTGCCGTCGCCGCCGGGGCGGCCTGTTCCAGCGCCAATCCGGAGCCTTCGCATGTGCTGCTGGCGATGGGCGTGGAATCAAGGATCGCACGCGGTGCCGTGCGGGTGAGCATCGGCACTGACAACACCGCGTCGCAGGTGCGCGATCTGCTCGACGCATTGAATACTACAATCTTGCAACTCAAGGGCCTGCAGGCCCTGACAAGCTGAACTGGAGAAGTTTTTGATGAATGCAGCAGGCATGAAGCTACCGGTGTACCTCGACTACTCCGCAACCACGCCGGTCGATCCGCGCGTGGCGGCGAAGATGATTCCCTGGCTGACCGAGCATTTCGGCAATCCGGCCTCGCGCTCCCATTCCTATGGCTGGGAGGCCGAGAAAGCCGTGGAAGATGCGCGCGAGGAAGTTGCCGCGCTGGTCGGCGCCGACGCCAAGGAAATCATCTGGACCTCGGGTGCCACGGAATCGAACAATCTTGCCATCAAGGGCGCGGCGCATTTCTACGCCGGTACCAAGGGCAAGCACATCATCACGGTGAGCACCGAGCACAAGGCGGTGCTGGATACCGTCAAGGAACTCGAACGCCAGGGCTTCGAGGCGACCTATCTGGTGCCCCAGGCGAATGGCCTGATCACCGTCGAGCAGTTCAAGGCGGCCTTGCGGCCCGACACCGTGGTGGCTTCGGTCATGGCGGTCAATAACGAGATCGGCGTGATCCAGCCGATCGCCGAGATCGGCGAGATCTGCCGCGAGAAGGGCGTGATCTTCCACGTCGATGCGGCGCAGGCCACCGGCAAGATGCCGATCGACCTCTCCAAGCTGAAGGTCGATCTGATGTCCTTCTGCGCGCACAAGACCTACGGCCCCAAGGGCATCGGCGCGCTCTACGTCAGGCGCAAGCCGCGCATCCGGCTCGAAGCGCAGATGCACGGCGGCGGCCATGAGCGCGGCATGCGCTCCGGCACCTTGGCGACGCACCAGATCATCGGCATGGGCGAATGCTTCCGTCTAGCTCGCGAGGAAATGGCGACCGAAAACGAGCGCATCCGGATGCTGCGCGACAGGCTGCTCAAGGGCCTGATGGATATCGAGGAAACCTACGTCAATGGCGACATCGACCAGCGCGTGCCGCATAATTTGAATGTCAGCTTCAACTTCGTCGAAGGCGAATCGCTGATCATGGCGATCAAGGACATCGCCGTGTCGAGCGGCTCGGCCTGCACCTCGGCCAGCCTCGAGCCTTCCTATGTGCTGCGTTCGCTGGGACGTTCGGACGAGCTGGCGCACAGTTCGATTCGCTTCACCCTCGGGCGTTTCACCACGGAACAGGAAATCGATTTCACGATCAAGCTGCTGCACGACAAGCTGGGCAAGCTGCGCGAACTTTCCCCGCTCTGGGAAATGTACAAGGACGGCGTTGACCTCAGCACGGTCCATTGGGCAGCACACTGAAGCAACAGGAATAACCGGAGAATCATCATGGCATACAGCGAAAAAGTACTGGATCACTACGAAAACCCGCGCAACGTCGGCTCCTTTGCCAAGGACGACGAGAGCGTTGCGACCGGCATGGTCGGCGCACCGGCCTGCGGCGACGTCATGAAGTTGCAGATCAAGGTCGGCAAGGACGGCGTGATCGAAGACGCCAAGTTCAAGACCTATGGCTGCGGTTCGGCGATTGCCTCGTCTTCGCTGGTGACCGAATGGGTCAAGGGCAAGACGCTGGACCAGGCGCTGGAAATCAAGAACACGCAGATCGCGGAAGAACTCGCGCTGCCGCCGGTCAAGATCCACTGTTCGATTCTTGCCGAAGATGCAATCAAGGCCGCCGTGGCCGACTACAGAAAGAAACAGGGAGCCTGATAATGCCAGTCACACTTTCCGAACCTGCCGCCGAGCACGTCGCCGCCTTCATCGCCAAGCGCGGCAAGGGTGTCGGCATTCGCCTGGGGGTCAAGACCTCGGGTTGTTCGGGCATGGCCTACAAGCTGGAATTCGCCGATGCGCCCGAGCCCGAAGATCACGTCTTCGAAAGTCATGGCGTCAAGGTGCTGGTCGATCCCAAGAGCCTGCCCTATCTGGAAGGCACGGAGCTCGACTACACCAAGGAAGGCTTGAACGAAGGCTTCAAGTTCAACAACCCGAACGTCAAGGACCAGTGCGGCTGCGGCGAGTCGTTCAATACCTGAGCCCTCGATGACCACGTTCGACCTGGATTTCGCTGCCGACCACTTCACGCTGTTCGGTCTGCCGCGTGCGCAGGCGCTTGACCTGGAAAGCCTCGACAAGTCCTTTCGCGCGATTCAGGCGCAGGTGCATCCCGACAAGCACGCGCATGCTGCGGATTCCGACCGGCGCATGGCAATGCAATGGGCGACGCGGGTCAACGAGGCCTTCCAGACGCTGAAATCGCCCGGCAAGCGCGCCCGTTATCTGTTGCATCTGCTCGGGCATGACCCGCAGATCGAGAGCAATACGGCGATGCCCGCGGAATTCCTGATGAGCCAGATGGAATTGCGCGAAGCCGTGATGGAGGCCAGGGCCACTGCAGACGAAACTGCCCTCGACGATGTCCGTGCAAGCTTGCTGAATGAAATCAAGGCCGACTACGCGCGTCTGGCCGAGCTGATCGACGTGGCAAAGGATTACACCGCTGCCGCCGATCTGGTGCGGCAACTCATGTTTCAGGAAAAATTGCTGAACGAAATCGACGACGCGCTCGAAGCCGTCACCGCTTAAAAAGAACGATATGGCACTTCTTCAGATTGCGGAGCCGGGAGAATCCGCGGCGCCTCACGAGCATCGTCTTGCCGTCGGCATCGACCTGGGCACCACCAATTCGCTGGTCGCTACCGTAAGGAGCGGCATGGGCGTGGTGCTCAATGACGTACAAGGGCGGCCGATGCTGCCCTCGGTGGTCAGCTACGCCGCCGATGGCGTTGTCGACGTGGGCTACGGTGCGGAAGCGAAGCAGGCGATCGACCCCAAGAACACCATCATTTCGGTCAAGCGTTTCATGGGCCGCGGACGGCACGACATCGCCCACATCGAAACCCTGCCCTACGATTTCGTCGATACGGAGGGCATGGTCAAGCTGAAGACCATTGCCGGCATCAAGAGCCCGGTCGAGATCTCGGCGGAAATCCTGAAGACTCTGCGCAATCGCGCCGAGGCTTCGCTGGGGGGCGAACTGACCGGCGCCGTGATCACCGTGCCGGCCTATTTCGACGATGCCCAGCGCCAGGCCACCAAGGATGCGGCCCGCCTCGCCGGCCTCAACGTGCTGCGCCTGCTGAACGAACCGACGGCGGCCGCCATTGCCTATGGCCTGGATAATTCGGCCGAGGGTATCTATGCGGTATTCGACCTCGGCGGCGGCACCTTCGACATCTCGATCCTGCGTCTGTCGAAGGGCGTCTTCGAGGTCATGGCCACCGGCGGCGATTCCGCCCTCGGCGGCGACGATTTCGATCATCGCATTTTCTGCTGGATCATCGAGCTGGCAAAGTTGGCGCCGCTTTCGCCGCAGGATGCGCGCTTGCTGCAAACGCGCGCCCGTGAAGCCAAGGAGCAGTTGTCGCAGCATGGTCAGGCGCCGATCACGGTCAAGCTCGGCAGCGGCGAGTACGTCGACCTGATGCTGACCACCGAAGTGTTTACCGAGATCTCGCGCACCCTGGTGCAAAAGACGCTGGCACCGACGAAGAAGGCCCTTCGCGATGCCGGCCTCACCGTGGCAGACGTGCGCGGCGTGGTGATGGTGGGCGGCTCGACGCGCATGCCGCAGATCCAGCACGCGGTGGCGGAACTGTTCAAGCAGGAGCCGCTCAACAACCTCGATCCCGAAAAAGTCGTGGCGCTCGGCGCCGCGATCCAGGCCAATCTGCTGGCCGGCAACCGTGCCGCCGGCGACGACTGGCTGCTGCTGGACGTCATTCCGCTGTCGCTGGGGCTGGAGACCATGGGCGGCCTGGTCGAAAAAGTCGTTCCGCGCAACTCCACGATTCCGATTGCGCGGGCTCAGGAATTCACCACCTTCAAGGATGGCCAGACGGCGATGGCGATCCATGTCGTGCAGGGCGAGCGCGAACTGGTTTCCGACTGCCGCAGCCTGGCACGCTTCGAACTGCGTGGCATACCGCCGATGGTCGCCGGCGCGGCGCGCATCCGCGTCACCTTCCAGGTCGATGCCGATGGACTGCTTTCGGTGACGGCGCGAGAACAGACTACGGGGCGCGAGGCGCGCATCGAGGTCAAGCCGTCCTACGGCCTGAGCGACGACGAGATTGCGACGATGCTCAAGGACAGCTTCAGCCATGCCAGCGACGACGCCTTCCGCCGCGCCTTGCGCGAAGCACAGGTCGAAGCCAATCGCCTGATCGAGGCCACCCAGTCGGCGCTGCAGGACGATGCGGATCTGCTGTCGACCCTGGAGCGTGCCCATATCGACTCCGCGATGACCAGACTGCAAGCCGCGATGCTTGGCGACGATCGCCGCGCCATCGATGAAGGCATGCAAGTCCTGGGCGCCGCCACCAACGAATTTGCAGCGCGACGAATGAACCAGAGCGTGAAGCGTGCGCTCGCCGGCCGGAAAATTGATCAGCTATCCCTATGACCCAAATTATTGTTCTGCCCCATGTCGAATTGTGTCCGGATGGGGCGGTGATCGATGCCGTGCCCGGAATCTCGATCTGTGATGCGCTGCTCGGCAACGACATCGAAATCGAACACGCCTGTGAAAAGTCCTGCGCCTGTACCACCTGCCATGTCGTCGTGCGCGAAGGTTTCAATTCGCTGGCAGCGGCCGAGGATATCGAGGAGGATCTGCTCGACAAGGCCTGGGGCCTGGAACCCAACTCGCGCCTTTCGTGTCAGGCTCTGGTCGGCCAGATTCCGCTGGTGATCGAAATTCCGAAATACACCATCAACATGGTCAAGGAAGGGCATTCCAAGAAATGAAGTGGACCGACAGCCTCGACGTTGCCATTGAGCTGGCCGAAGCTCACCCGGAGGTCGATCCGACCAGGATCAACTTTGTCGACCTGATGCGCTGGGTCATGTCGCTGCCTGGCTTCGAGGAAAACGAAAGCCACTGCGGCGAGAAGCAGCTCGAAGCCATTCAACAGGCCTGGATCGACGAGCTGGAATAATTCCATGCTGGTCGACACCCACTGCCATCTCGACGCCGCGGAGTTCGATGGCGACCGCGACGCAGTGGCCGATGCGGCGACGCGGGCCGGAGTAGGGCTGATCGTGGTGCCGGCAGTGGAGCGCGCCAATTTCGGTGCCGTCGCCTCGGTCTGCCGCGATTATTCGAGTTGCGTGGCGGCCTACGGCATTCATCCCATGTATGTCGAGCGCGCCCGCGAAGCCGACCTCGATGCCCTGCGCGAAACCGTCCTGCGCGAGCATCCCCTTGCCGTGGGCGAAATCGGCCTCGATCGCTTCGTGGAGCCGCGCCACGACGTGCAGCAGGAGTTCTATTTCACCGCCCAGTTGAAGATCGCCCGCGATGCAGGGCTGCCGGTCTTGCTGCATATCCGTCGTGCCATCGACCCGATATTGAAGCAGCTGCGGCTTTGCCCCGTGCCCGGCGGAATCGCCCATGCCTTCAATGGCAGCCGCCAGCAGGCCGATGAGTTCATCAAGCTTGGCTTCAAGCTGGGCTTCGGCGGCGCGATGACCTTTCCGCGTGCCAGCCGCATCCGCGAACTCGCAGCGACGCTGCCGCTCGAAGCCATCGTGCTGGAAACCGATGCGCCGGACATCCCCCCCGAGTGGATAGTCGGCGCCCGCAACACGCCGGACCAACTGCCGCGCATTGCGCAAACGCTGGCCGACTTGCGCGGCATTGCCGTGCAGGAGGTTGCTGAGGCCACCACGGCCAATGCCTCCGCGGTGCTTCCCGGGCTGCCCCGGATTCACTAGAATCCGCTTTAACCCTAAATTTTCCCGCCCCAACCCACCCCAATAAGGAGCTACCCATGAGTACAACAATATCCCTGCGCGGAACCCCCGTTCGCGTCGATGGCGATCTGCCCGCTGCTGGATCAAAGGCCCCCGACTTCAAGCTCACCAGCGCGGCGCTGGCCGATGTGTCGCTCAAGGACTTTGCCGGCAAGCGCAAGGTCCTGAACATCTACCCGAGCATCGATACGCCGACCTGTGCCACATCGACCCGCAAGTTCAACGAGGCCGCCGGGGACCTGCCCAACACGGTCGTGCTCTGCGTTTCCGGAGATCTGCCCTTTGCCGCCAAGCGTTTCTGCGAACTGGAAGGCTTGAAGAACGTGGCCCACCTGTCCACCTTTCGCCATCCGGAATTCCTCAAGGCTTGGGGCGTGGCCATGGCCGACGGCCCGCTGGCCGGACTGACTGCCCGCGCCGTGGTGGTGCTGGACGAGAACGACAAGGTGATTCACAGCGAAATGGTGCCGGAGATCGCACAGGAGCCGAACTACGCGGCCGCGCTGAAGTCGCTCGGGTAAGCCTGGTCGCCGTATCGCCAGCGCCGACTTTTCAAGGCAAAAAAACGGGAGCCGCGGCTCCCGTTTTTTTATGCAGTGCCTTCGCGGCTGGCACGCTTGCGTTCGTGTTCCTTGAGCAGGCGCTTGCGCAGCCGGATCGACTTCGGCGTGATTTCGACCAGTTCGTCGTCGGCGATGAATTCGACGGCGGATTCGAGGGTCATCAGGATCGGCGGCACCAGGCGTACGGCTTCGTCAGTGCCTGACGAGCGCACGTTGGTCAGTTGCTTTCCCTTGATCGGGTTCACCACCAGGTCGTTGTCGCGGCTGTGGATGCCGATGATGATGCCTTCGTAGAGCGGGTCGCCATGGCTGACGAACATGCGGCCGCGATCCTGCAGCTTCCACAGGGCGTAGGCGACGGCAGCGCCGTCATCCTGCGAAATCAGCACACCGTTGCGGCGCTCGGCCATGATGCCGGCCATGGGGCCGTAGTCGTCAAAAATATGGCTGGCCATGCCCGTGCCGCGGGTCGCGGTCAGGAATTCGCCCTGAAAGCCGATCAGGCCGCGGGCCGGAATGCGGTATTCGAGGCGCACGCGGCCTTTTCCATCCGATTCCATATTTAGTAGTTCGCCGCGCCGCCGGCCGAGTTCCTCCATGACCGTGCCCTGATGCTCGTTCTCGATATCCACGGTCAACAGTTCATAGGGCTCGCACTTCTCACCGTTGATTTCCTTGAACAGCACGCGCGGGCGCGAGACCGCCAGCTCGTAGCCTTCGCGGCGCATGGTCTCGAGCAGGATGGTCAGGTGCAGTTCGCCGCGGCCGGAGACCAGGAATACGTCGGCATCCTCGGTTTCCTCGACGCGCAAGGCCACGTTGGACAGCAGTTCCTTCTGCAGGCGCTCGCGGATCTGGCGGCTGGTGACGTACTTGCCTTCCTTGCCGGCCAGGGGCGAGGTATTGACCTGGAAGTTCATGGTCAGCGTCGGCTCATCCACCACCAGCGGGGCCATGCCGACAGGCGCGGCCGGGTCGCAGATGGTGACGCCGATGCCGACCTGTTCGATGCCGGTGACCAGCACGATGTCGCCGGCTTCGGCTTCGGTCGCCTGCTCGCGCTCGAGACCCGTGAACATCATGATCTGGGCGATTTTCGATTTGCCCTTGTTTTCGTCGCCGTACATCACGGTGACTTCCTGACCGGCCTTCATGCGGCCCTGCTTGATGCGGCCGATGCCGATGCGGCCGACATAGCTGTTGTAGTCGATGGAGCAGATCTGCAGTTGCAGCGGCTTTTCCACGTCGACGTCGGGCTGCGGCGTGTGCTGGATGATGGCCTCGTAGAGCGGACGCATGTCGGTGCCGGGCTTGGTCGCATCGAGCATGGCGAAGCCGTTCAGGGCGGAAGCGAAGACCACCGGGAAGTCGAGCTGTTCTTCGGTGGCACCTAGCTTGTCGAACAGGTCGAAGGTATGGCTGATGACCCAGTCGGGACGGGCGCCGGGGCGGTCGATCTTGTTCACCACCACGATCGGCTTCAAACCCAGCGCCAGCGCCTTGCGTGTCACAAAGCGGGTTTGCGGCATCGGCCCTTCAACGGCGTCGACCAGCAACAGCACGCCGTCGACCATCGACAGCACGCGCTCAACCTCTCCGCCGAAGTCGGCGTGGCCCGGTGTGTCGACGATGTTGATGTGCGTGCCTTCGAAGTCGATGGCGCAGTTCTTCGAGAGAATGGTGATCCCGCGTTCCTTTTCGAGATCGTTGGAATCCATTACCCGCTCGGTGACTGCCTGGTGGGCGGCAAAGGTGCCGGATTGACGTAGCAGTTGGTCGACGAGGGTGGTTTTGCCGTGGTCAACGTGGGCGATAATGGCGATGTTTCTGAGGGCGCGGGACATAGTGGTCTTGGGATTGTTGCGGTGCGAGATAACCGAATATTTTAACACGCTTTCTTCTTCGTTCTGATTGAATTTTCAGGGAATTTTTTATGCTCGGCATCATAGGCGGCAGCGGCTTGACCCAGTTGGCCAACCTCGACGTATCGCACCGCGAAGTGGTGCGCACGCCTTATGGCGAGCCTTCCGGACCGCTTACGTTTGGTCGCGTCGGCTGTCAGGACGTGGTGTTCATTGCCCGTCACGGTTACGGCCATACGATTCCGCCACATTTGGTGAACTACCGTGCCAACATGCATGCGCTCGAAACTTCCGGGGTCACGCAGGTTGTCTCGGTGGCGTCGGTGGGCGGCATACGCGCCGACCTCGGGCCCGGTTCCCTGGTGGCGCCCCACCAGATCATCGACTACACATGGGGCCGCGAGATGACTTTTCAGTCCGGTGCTGACGGTCCCGTGGTGCATGTGGATTTCACGGAACCCTATGATGAAGGGGTACGCAGGCTGTTGCTCGATGTTGCGCAGCAGGTCGGCGAAGAGATTGTTGACGGGGCGGTGTATGCCACGACCCA
>Ga0172380_10009705_pt1 | contig 10209 bp, 15 predicted proteins | sample Leawe162metaG_FD_119747 | JGI IMG/M metagenome (GOLD analysis project Ga0172380, IMG submission 119747) | Leachate microbial communities from a municipal landfill in Southern Ontario, Canada - Leachate well 162 metaG | ecosystem: Engineered > Solid waste > Landfill > Unclassified | place...
CGCAGAGGAGGCATTGAACGGTTGTCTGGAATCTGATTTTGAACGTAATTTTGCTATTCCTGATCCTTCACCAAGCGACAGTCCTGAAACCCACCAGATTCCTGTCGCACCCCATATTGCCGTGGCAATCATCTTGCGCAAGCTTCGTGCTGATCGCTCTCAAATAGATATAGCTCGACAGCTTCACATTTCTTATCAGGTGTATCAGCGGCTTGAGAATCCTCGTAAATCCAACCCCACTATTAAAACCCTTGAGAAGGTTGCCCGTGTATTCGGAAAACGTGTTGATTTTAGTTTTGTGTAATTGGGGTATATTTGCGCGAGAGGGTGGGGGACATCCTATATTCCCCCCGGCAAGAAAAAATTATTTTTAGAAAATATCCTGTAAAATAAAGATCTTACGAATGTATCCCGTTTTTCGGGCGCAATTTATCCCTTCCTTTTTCCGCAGGATTTAGAACTCCCGGCAAGCCTCTCACCTTCGGCGAACCTTGCACCTCATCGTTACAGCTATTCGGCGTGCCGAAGGATACGGCCGCCCATCATCCCTTATCCAGGTTGCAAGATTCGGTGAAAGCCCCGTTATTGTCCCCCACGAGGTCCGCTGGCGGCCTCAACGTTGTTTCTCGGGGTTCTCTCGCCGAAAAAAAATCAAATGTCTATTGCTGTAGCAGGTATTTTCCCTGAAAAACCTCCTCGTTTTTCCATATGGTCCAGGCAATGACCAGCATCTTCGCGGCCACCTTGACCCGCATTTTCGTCTTGATTCCCCGCTCCCGCTCTCGACCGGCAATCAGTCTTGAGAAGTACTCAATGAAATCCTTGTTGCGGGTGGAGGCGACGAGCGCCGACTGATACAGAGGGCTATTCCGGGGACAGTATATTAAATATGTGGGCGGAGTGGTAGCACAGACCACGTTATCTCAAGCCCTTTATTCACATAACCCCTCATTATCCGACACTGCCGCTTCTTGGTTCCTGGCGGTCTACATGTGCTGAACTCAGCTGCTGTGTATTGCTTCCTTGACAGTATGGGGGGCTTTGATTTACCCTTTATAAGGGAGAAAATCATTGTTCCGAGGAGTCACTATGCCCACTATCAGTATGTTTTACGGTATCATCATCAGCCTTTATTTCTACGACGATGAGAGGCACAAGTTGCCCCACATCCACGCTAAATATCAAGGACAAGATGCTTCTTTTTCGATTTTGGACGGATCGCTTCTGGCTGGGGAAATCCCTATTGCCAAAACTCGATTGGTTCAGGCATGGATTGAAATCCACAGGGAATCGTTATTGGCTGATTGGGAGCTTGCTGTCAATGGACAGACTCCGTTTGCTATAGAGCCGTTACGTTAGGAGGGTTTATGGAATCTGTCACTCGTGTTGTCCCTCGGGAAGATTTTTCTTTGGAAGTCTGGTTTAACACTGGGCAGCATCGCTTGTTTGATGCACGGCCATATCTGAATAGAGGTGTGTTTATCCGCCTTCAGGATATCGCTTTGTTCAAGCAGGCATATGTTGCCATGAATACGGTTTGCTGGCCGGGTAATCTTGACATTGCCCCGGAAACGCTTTTCGATCGCTCGATACCAATGGTGGGTGAATAGCGGGGGTATTAGAGTGGGTATTCCAGAGTGGGTATTCAGAGTGGGTATTCCAGAGGGTATTCAGAGGGTATTAGAGGGTATTCCGGGGACAGTATATTAAACTTACATCCATTGCCGGTAAGGAAAACACAGTAATACACGAAGCAAAAGGGGAGGGCGGAGCAGGTAGGAGAGAGCTTGCTCGCGAACCATCCTTGTCTCCAGGCCACGCCCAATCGCGAGCAAGCTCGCTCCTACAGGGAGGGGGCGCCCTTAACATTTCCCCAATTTCTCCACATAAGCCCTCATTATCCGACAGAGAAGATTACCAACCCCCAGTTAAAAGATACCCCCTTTACATGGGTGTCAACATGTAGTAATGTGTCTACATAATACAAGGGGGTTTCTAGCCATGACGATTACTACTCTTTCAAGTCGGGAGTTCAACCACGACGCCAGCCGAGCTAAGAAGGCAGCCCGCAGCGGTCCTGTATTCATCACTGATCGTGGTCGCCCTGCCCATGTACTGTTGACCATCGAAGAGTACCGTCATCTTACTCACACTCAGCTCAATATTGTCGATATGTTGGCGATGCCCGGGGAAGATGATCTCGAATTTGCCCCTGTCCGCTTGAGTGACTTGTATCAGCCAGCGGACCTGTCCTGATGTACCTACTTGATACCAATGTTGTTTCCGAATTGCGCAAGGCCAGGACTGGCAATGCCGACCCAAACGTCATTGCTTGGGCAGCCAATGTGTCGGCTGCTAATCTGTTTCTGTCAACCATCACAATCTTAGAGCTGGAAACCGGCATTCAGTTGGTGGAGCGACGTGACTCTACTCAGGGAAGTTTATTGAGGGCTTGGCTTGAAGGCCATGTTCTGTTGGCATTCTCGGGGAGGATTCTTCCGGTTGATGTGTTGGTTGCTCAGCGTTGCGCTAAACTGCATGTTCCCGATCGCCGCTCCGATAGAGATGCTTTGATCGCTGCCACTGCCTTGGTGCATGGCATGACCGTGGTTACTCGCAATATCGTGGACTTCCAGGCAACAGGGGTGAATCTCCTGAATCCATGGGAACCGTTGCGTAGGGGGTAAAAGGACGCCCTTTGGTATTCCGGGGACAGTATATCTAATTATCATTCGTCGTCGGTAAGCGGGTGGTAGGGCACAGGCCAGGTTTTCTGCCTAATTTTTCTACCATTCTACCCATAACCCCTCATTATCCGACCCTGCCGCTCCCTTTCCTGCTTTCAAGCTACATTTCCCCCCCCGCGATGCAGATGGCAGCCCTTTATTCCAATTTCATTGACCGGTTTTGCCCGAAGTGTTAAGCTAAATGTACAGATGAAGAGTACATATCGGAGGCGTCAAAATGCAACAAGTTAATATCACCGAGTTTCGTAATCACCTTCCGAAATATCTGGCCAGGACAACAGCCGGGGAAACTCTGGAAATCACTTCCAGGGGCAGAATAGTAGCCCGCCTCGCCCCTCCCGGCGGAGACAGCACCAGGGTCGATGCCCGGCAAGCGCTTGAGAAATTGCAGAGCAAGTGCAGGATTGGCGATGTTATTTCTCCCATAGACGAGCAATGGGACGCGGCCAATGATCATTCTTGATACTTGTGTCCTTATTTTTGACAGTCTTAGCCCGGAACGGCTCAGCAATAAGGCTCTGGCGGCCTTAAACGCGGAAGAAAATCGTTCCTCCTTGTGTTGCAGCGATATTTCCCTGTGGGAAATCTCCATGCTGACTAGAAAGGGCCGTCTCCAACCCGGTACTGATTTTTTGACCTATATTCAGCTTGTTCTGGATGCCCGGCAGATCAATATCCTGCCAATAACTCCCCGGATCGCCCACTTATCTGTCTCCATGCCGGAAATCAACCACCATGATCCCGCCGACCGCATTATTGCTGCAACAGCTAAAGAACACCGAGCAACACTGGTTACCGTTGACCAGAAACTTCTTGGCCTCACAGGAATAACCACCATCTGGTAAGCGTCGGCGGAAATGCGGAAATGGGACGCCCTTAACATTTAAACATTTTCCCAATTTCTCCACATAAGCCCTCATTATCAGACCCTGACTGGAATACTTGGCTTTATTTCCCAGACCATGTTTTTGGTTGCTTCTGTGTTCAGTATTGAATATTGTGAATACACAAAACTATAAAAGGAGCGTTTCATGAGCAGAGCTACGACTACGACGATGACGGTTCGCCTCAGTGGCGCACTCAGCGACTTCGTTTCCGCGAATGTGGGTGAGCATGGCGCCTACGAGAACATCAGCGAATATGTGCGAGACCTGATCCGGCGAGACAAGGAACATAAGGAAGCGGAAGCGTTCGAGCGCCTCAAAACCGAACTGATCCACGCCTATGCAGCGCCCGAAGCATCGTATCACCCACTGACGGCGGCGGACGTGATTGCACGCAACCGGGTTTGACACGGCATGACCAAAGCCAATATCCGCATCCAGGATGCCGCTTCCTACCGGCTTGACGAGATATATCGTTACACCCGCAACCGCTGGGGAACGCAGCAGGCCGATTGTTACATTACCGGCCTGTTTGATGCCTGCGACGGCATTGCGGATCACAGGACGTTATCGCGCCCCGTTCCAGCCGAGTTCGCTATCGAAGGCTACTTCTTCCGCTATGAACAACATTTCGTCTATTGGCGCTGGCTCTCGAACGGCGACATCGGTGTTGTGACAATCCTGCATGAGCGGATGCACCAGATCGACCGCTTCCGGGAAGACTTCGGCGTGAAGGTCGAATAGGTATTTCGGGGACAGTATATCTAATATCATTCGCCGCCCGGTAAGAGCGGTATTCCCCAAAGCAAAAGGGGAGGGGGGCCGGTAGGAGCGAGCTTGCTCGCGAAGTGGGCGTATCCTGTAAGACGAGGCATTATTGCGCGAGCAACCTCGCTCCTACCTACCCGGCGCCCACCAAGGCGGTGCGGGGGCTAAATGTTATCAAGCTCCCCGCTAGTTTGTCGGTCAAGGTGTTGTTGCTCAATGAAATGGTCATCCATATGCGACCTGCCGAGCATGCGCGCCGACTCAATAACTACGCCACAAGAAGTAAATCGGCTGACCAATATGCGACACACCACCAGCATTGATGGCATCGCCGCTGCTCTGCAAGCCTTGGGCAAGCATCTTGACCTTCGGGTTGTTTAACAGAATAAGCGGGTTGCTTCCACCGTAAAGGCCGAATAGTTTTGTATACTGTCCCCGGAATATTCGGCGACTCAATAACTACGCCACAAGAAGTAAATCGGCTGACCAATGTGCGACACACCACCAGCATTGATCGCATCGCCGTTGCTCTGCAAGCCTTGGGCAAGCATCTTGACCTTCGGGTTGTTTAACAGAATAAGCGGGTTGCTTCCACCGTAAAGGTCGAATAGTTTTGTATACTGTCCCCGGAATATTCGGAAACGCATTGTTCCTGTCAGCACTACCTGTTTTTTTGTAAAAAATCTGTCCCAGATATGATATGTAGACCGTATGCCTGCCATGGCAACTGTCCTTGGTAAGCCCGGCTGGTTGAGAATAATCAGGGGCAGACTTATTGGGGAATCAGTATTCGATCCTACGAAAAGAAAAAAGATGGAGGAGGGAAAGCATGGAAAGCAGGAGAGACAAAATGAGCAGCAGCACAACCGGAAAAATCCTTGCCATCGCCTTTTTGATCATGGCGGCCCTGGGGTTCGGACCGGCTGACGGCATGGCCGACAGCCCGACCCTTGGCGGTGCTTCCGACATGACCGTCACCGGTGGCGCCGGTGGCGCTTCGGCGGAAGGGGCTAACAGCCAGCTCGCTCATTGTACCGAATCCTTTGGTACCCTGGCGGTTGACGAGGATCAATCCGCGTCCTGGTGGCACGACTATTACAGCCGCTACCCATCGCTTGGCAGCACGACCCCGGTGTTGCGCATGCTGATTCAGCAGTCGAATTGCTTTGTCGTGGTCGAGCGGGGCCGGGCCTTAAACAACATGATGAAAGAACGCTCTTTGCAAGACTCGGGAGAATTGCGCTCAGGCAGCAACTTCGGCAAGGGACAGATGGTGTCGGCTGACTACACCATGAGCCCGAGCATCCAGTTTTCGCAGAAAGGGACCGGCGGGGTCGGCGGAGCCATAGGCGGCCTGTTCGGCTCGGCCGGCCGGGTGCTTGGCGCCGTGGCCGGCGGGCTTAGCAGCAATGAGGCGGCAACCACGCTGCTTTTGATTGACAACCGCTCCGGGGTGCAGATTTCCTCGTCGGTCGGCAGCGCCAAGAACTTTGATTTCAAGCTGTTCGGCGGCGCTTTTGGCGGCGGGCTGGGGGGCGGCGCGGGCGCTTTCAGCAATACCCCGCAAGGCAAGGTACTTACCGCGGCCTTTGCTGATTCCTACAATCAGATGGTGGCGTCGCTGCGAAATTATAAAGCGCAGACCGTTAAAGGCGGTCTGGGCAAGGGCGGCAATCTTAAAGTCGCGGATTAACAAAGAGGCGGGCAGAAATATTTGTTATTGCTTGCCAAAAACAGGAAGGTGATTGGTTCAATGGCGCAAGATAAGAAGAAAAAACCAAAAAAGGAGAAGAAAATGGCCGAACAGGCTCCCCAGAAGGTTAAAATCAATGACAAGGAATACAACCTGGCAGACTTGAGCGACATCGTCAAGCAGAACATCGCCAGCATCAGATTTGCCGAACAAGAGATGATCAGGCTCCAGCAACTGCTGGCCATGGCCCAGACCGCGCGCAACGGTTATATCGCCAGTCTGCAGAAAGAACTGCCCCAAGGATAAATTGGTCGCCAGCTACCCCCCCCTGCTGGGGGAGGGTAGCTGGTTATTCGCGGTTATTCCGGCGGTTATTCGGCGGTTATTCCGGGGACAGTATATCTAATTGACACCCTAACCCCCCTCTGCTATGCTTTTTTCATGGCACGAATGGCACGAGTTATAGCCCCTGGTATCCCCCACCACCTGACTCAGCGCGGTAACCGGCGTCAGCAGACATTCTTCTGCGATGACGACTACCGGGAATACCTCGCTTTGATGGCCGAATGGTGCGATAAATGCGGGGTGCAGATCTGGGCGTGGTGTCTTTTGCCTAACCATGTCCACCTGATAGCCGTGCCCTCAACCCCAGAGTCCCTTGCCCGCGCCATCGGTGAAGCACACCGTCGTTATACCCGCATGATTAATTTTCGCAAAAATTGGCGAGGCCACCTGTGGCAGGAGCGTTTTGCCTCATTCCCCATGGATGAAAGTTATCTGCTTGCCGCGGCCAGGTATGTGGAGATGAATCCCGTGGCGGCAGGCCTTGTCGCCCAGCCTGGAGACTATCCGTGGAGCAGCGCCCGCGCACATCTAGCCGGGGAAGATGACCAGCTGGTAAAAGCATCTCCTTTGCTGGCGATGGTTGGCAACTGGCGGGAGTTTCTGTCATTGTCCGGGGAGCAGGAGACAACCTTGTTTCACAGGCATGAGCGAACCGGCAGACCGCTTGGCAATGATTCTTTTGTTGATCAACTTGAAGAGGGGCTGGCGCGCCTGCTCCGCCCGCAAAAACGAGGGCCTAAAGCCAAGGCCGAATAATTTTGTATACTGTCCCCGAAATACACCGAAATACACAATGCCAGAACTTGAACGAATTACTACCGAATATAACAAGGTGGAAGATCGCATCCGCCTGGCGGGCGAATCAGCCGGGGAAGCGAACGTGATCTGGCTGACCCAGCGGCTTCTGAACCGCCTGTTGCCAGTACTCCTTGGCTGGCTTGAGCGGCGGGGAGGGGACATCCCGCGGGGGGATATGCTGCTCGGCTTTGCCCAGGATGCAGCTATGGCCGAGATGGTGCCGCAAGCACCGGTAACCGCAGACTCGAAGTGTCCGCTCTGGCTGGCCATGACGGTGGATGTCGAACAGGGTGAAGAGTGGGTGCGGCTGCGGTTTCGCGGGGAGGGCAGCCATGAGCCCGCAACGCTTACCTTAAGCGCCAAGCAGATGAGGCAGTGGCTCGCCATTCTCCAGAATGCCTGGGGCAAGGCCGGCTGGCCAATGGACCTGTGGCCGGAATGGATCGGGAAACGGTCGACCGCCGTTATTCGGCCGGAGGTGATTGTCCACTGACAAAATCATTCCAGATACGTATTCTTCGGAGAATAGTTTAATATACTGTCCCCGAAATAAAAACAGGGTGTGGTAGGGGTGCCGGGTTTCCGGTGCCCCTTTTTTTATGTGGTGCGCCCGCTGCGGATGGGCGGCGCAGGCACGGGAGATATTTATCTTGACCCGGGAAACCACTATTGGCCTACAATTAATAAGCTCCGCTGGCCTGCCTCGGACGAAACTCGAAGATTATAAGGAAGCGAATTCCCGATGTATTACACCGCATTGAAAATGCTGATGGGCGACCGGAGCAAGTATTTCGGTATGGTGATGGGGCTGACCTTTGCTTCGTTCATCATGACCCAGCAACCGGCGATTTTTACCGGGCTCATGGCGCGGACCTTCAGTTTCATCACCGATCTCGGCCAGCCCGACATCTGGGTGATGGACCCCAAGGTTCAGTTTATCGACGATATCAAGCCGATGCAGGACACCCAGCTCTACCGGGTGCGCGGCGTCGAGGGCGTGGAATGGGCGGTCCCCTTGTACAAGGGGCTGCTTAAGGCGCGGTTGGAGAACGGCAATTTCCAGACCTGCATCGTGGTCGGTCTAGACGATGCCACCCTGATCGGCGGCCCGGCGGTGATGATTGAAGGGCGGCTGGAAGATTTGCGCCGCGCCGAGGGGGTGATCGTGGATGCGGAGGGGGCGCGGAGCAAACTGGCGAAAGTCTCCGCAACCCCGGCCGGTAAGCCGATGCCCCTCCGGATCGGCGATGTCCTGGAATTGAACGACCGCCGCGCCACGGTGGTCGGCATTGCCAAGGTAACGCGCACCTTTCAGTCGCAGCCGCTGATTTACACCACTTACACCCGCGCCATCGGTTTCGCTCCGCGCGAGCGCAAACTGCTCTCCTTCGTGCTGGTCAAGGCCAGGGACGGGGAAGATCCGTACGCCCTGACCGCGCGCATCCGCAAGGCTACCGGCCTGGCGGCGTACACCCGGGAAGAATTCAAGCTGCTGACCGTGCAGTACTTCATGAAAAATACCGGGATTCCGATCAACTTCGGCATGGCGGTGCTGCTCGGCTTTATCATCGGCGCGGCGGTGGCGGGCCAGACTTTCTATAATTTCACCCTCGACAATCTGCGCCAGTTCGGGGTGCTCAAGGCGATGGGAACCGGTAACGCCACCTTGCTGCGCATGATTCTCTTGCAGGCCGCGGTGGTGGGCAGCATCGGCTGGGGGTTGGGGGTCGGCGCGGCCGCCCTGTTCGGCTACGTGTTCCGTGACGGCGTTCTGGCCTTCAAATTTCCCTGGCAGCTGCTGGTTATCTCCGGCGGGGCGGTGACGCTGATCTGCATCTTCGCCGCCTTGATCAGCATCCTGAAGGTGATCAAGCTGGAACCGGCGATCGTGTTCAAAACCTGAGGCTGCCTGGTGCTTTGTTAATCGACAGCAAATTAATTCCCTCCCCCCTTGCGGGGGAGGGTTAGGGAGAGGGTGAAGTTGCCATTATATCAGCAGGTTGTAACTACCCCCCACCCCCAACCCCTCCCGCAAGGGGAGGGGAGTTTTTCAGAAATATAAAGAGTTACAAGGTCCCAGGATGGCCAACGAAATCAGGGAGACGGAAGAGTGTGCCGACGAGGCCGAAAAGCTGGCGGTGCAGTGCCATGGCGTGATCAAGAGCTATGGCGCCGAGGAGGCTAGAATCATGGCCCTGCGCGGCATCGAGCTGGAAGTGCGGATGGGCGAGATGATGATGCTGGTTGGGCCGTCGGGGTGCGGCAAAACCACGCTGATCTCGGTGATTGCCGGAATCCTGGACCAGGACGAGGGGAGGTGTTGTGTTTACGATCACGACATGTTGCGCATGCCGAGCTCGGAAAAAATCGGCTACCGGGCGCGCAACGTCGGCTTCGTCTTTCAGGCCTTCAATCTGCTGCCGGCGCTCACAGCCGCGGAAAACGTGGCCATGCCGCTGATCATCAACGGGATGAAGCGCAAGGAAGCGATCGACCGGGCCGGGGAGATGCTGGCGAAGGTTGGGCTCGGCAGCCGGCTCCGGGGTCTGCCGGCGGAATTGTCGGGCGGTCAGCAGCAGCGGGTGGCCATCGCCCGGTCATTGATCCACGGTCCGCGGCTGGTGGTGTGCGATGAGCCCACCAGCTCGCTGGATCATGAAACCGGCCAGAAGGTGATGGAGTTGCTGCGCAACGTCGCCCTGGCCCAGGATCGCGCCCTGGTTATCGTTACCCATGACGCGCGGATCTTCCCGTTTGCAGACCGCATCGCCCGCATGGACGATGGGCGGATCGTGCGGGTGGTGGAAACCAATCTGGATCGCTTGCTTGTCCGCGCCCCGGTCCACAGCGGGATATTGCAAGTTAACATCAGGCCGGGCGAGTATGCGGCGACCGGGGTGCTGGCCAGGCCTCTGGTGCTGCTGGGCGATCTGGAGCGGCTGCATGTCCGGGTGGATATCGATGAAAACGATGC
>Ga0172380_10009706_pt1 | contig 10208 bp, 10 predicted proteins | sample Leawe162metaG_FD_119747 | JGI IMG/M metagenome (GOLD analysis project Ga0172380, IMG submission 119747) | Leachate microbial communities from a municipal landfill in Southern Ontario, Canada - Leachate well 162 metaG | ecosystem: Engineered > Solid waste > Landfill > Unclassified | place...
ATTTATCACCGGCAAACAGGTTCTGACCGTCTTTCCAGATTGACTGGTGGCAGTGCATACCGGAACCGTTATCACCGTAGAGCGGTTTTGGCATAAAGGTAACGGTTTTACCGTTGCGATAAGCAACATTCTTAACGACATACTTGAACCACTGCAACTGGTCAGCCATATCAACAAGCGAAGAGAAGCGCATATCGATTTCAGCCTGGCCACCGGTAGCAACTTCGTGATGCTGGCACTCGACTCGAATGCCGACATTCTGAAGTTCCTGAACCATTTCGTTACGCAGGTCATTCTGGGAGTCAACGGGTGAACAAGGGAAATAACCTTCCTTGTGGCGTGGTTTGTAGCCAAGGTTCGGAAATTCTTCGCGGCCTGTGTTCCAGGCGCCTTCGGATGAGTCGACAGCAAAGAAAGACTGATTGGCGGTTGAAGAGAAACGGACATCGTCAAAAATGAAGAATTCCGCTTCAGGACCGAAGAAAGCGGTATCGCCGATACCGGTTGATTTCAGGTACATTTCCGCTTTTTTGGCAATATTACGCGGATCGCGTGTGTAGTCTTCCTTGGTAATTGGATCGAAGATGTCACAAATGATGGATAGCGTAGGAACCTTGATGAATGGGTCCATTTTGGCGGTGGTAGGATCGGGAAGCAGGATCATGTCCGAAGCATGGATAGGCTGCCAACCGCGAATCGAAGAACCGTCAAAACCCTGTCCTTCCTCAAAGGTATCTTCACTAAATTCGCTCATCGGCACTGAAACATGCTGCCAGGTTCCGACAAAATCCATAAATTTGTAATCAACCATCTTTGCGCCGTTTTTCTCGGCAAATTCTACAACTTGCTTCGGGGTCATCTGTTGCTCCTTTCGGGATAAATTATTGATTACAGTGCATCTTCTCCGGTTTCACCAGTCCTGATACGAATTACTTCTTCAACATTGGTAACAAATATTTTCCCGTCACCGATACGACCGGTTTTGGCAGATTTCTCGATCGCTTCCACGACTTGCGGAAGGATTGAATCGGAAACAATGATTTCTATCTTAATTTTAGGGATAAAATCAACAACATATTCCGCTCCACGGTACAGCTCGGTATGACCTTTCTGACGCCCGAAGCCCTTTACTTCACTTATGGTAATACCCTGGATACCTATTTCATTAAGTGCTTCCTTGACTTCATCCAGCTTGAACGGCTTTATAATCGCTTCAACTTTTTTCACGACAATTCCCTCCCGTTACTTTGAGATTAATTACGAAAGCAAGGAAAACCAGGTTTCACAAGGCTCAATACGCTATACCTCTCACTACTTCAAAAGCAAGCTTCTTGCCAAGTTATTATCAAATTTATTATAGTCGTATATTTGATTAGTTATGAACATCTTCCGAATTACAAAATTTTCCGGCCGCCACGAAATGCCCAATTAACAGTCACAAGACAACCCTTTTATGCACACAATAGAGGCAGAAGGCTCAGTTTATTCCTCAGTCACCTATCTCTTTAAGCTCCTTGATTATCTCAACCTGGCGCTGGTTGATATAGTAAGCAATCTGTTGTTGAGAATGTTTTTCCGCATGAAACTCTATAATGCCGGTGTATGGAGCACTCGTCCCGATAACTTTGATGATCGTCGCACTCATTCCCACTTCATGCCTGGGTGTGCCCGAATGTTCGGGAAGTTTCAGAAAAATATTTATGTCAAGCCCCGGCACCAATAGATCGGCAGACATGGTGCTAATGGCGGCCCCTCCCAGCGAAATATCTTTCACATTGCCCTTTAAAATATCACCTTCGAAAAGCAACTCGGCCTCGACCGGATTATCAAGAAGAACCCGCACAAACCGCCGCATGTCCGAACGTATTTTGGCATAGCCAAAGTTACATAAAACAACTCGTTTTTTTGCCGGACTCACATAAAATGCCTCGCCAATCATGTCTTCCGGAAACTGGCTGAGGGGATGCGTGTGAATTAGCGTTCTCTTCTCGATATTAATGACTTTGGCCTGATACTCATGAACGGAAAACTCAGCCATTTCGTGTTCAACACTCAACAGGGTTGCGTCATAAGAAACCGGAATCTCTTTATAGTAGTTCAAAAATGAAAACTTCTGACCGATCATCTCCTGCAAAAACTGGAAAATGACCATCATATCTTCCCGCTCGGTTCCCCGCACGGTTTTGTCGAAATATTGAAACACCCCAGCACCCCAACAGATGATGAATTGAACTATTTTTCAAAATGGTATATACACGAAGAATGGATTTAACTATCAGAAAATGTGCCGAACAACAAGCACAATTGACGCCCCCCGCCAAAGTGGCTTACATGTTTCGGAGCAAGTTCCGCAAGTTGTATATACTGCCCCTCACTATTGTGTTCTGCCTGCTCAACTCTGAGGCAAGAGCTGATATTTACCGTTTTGTCACTATCGATGGCGTTGAAACCTTTACTGATGCACCCAGTAACAAAAATGCCACAGTGGTAATAAAGGACCGACCGGCAACCGCCTCCAAACAGCGAAGATCAACAAAGAAGCAAAAAATTCATGATATTTCACTTGATGAAATTGTCCAGAAAGCAGTTAGCGCCACTCTTAATCCCCACGAAACGGAACAAAAAAGCTTCGAACCACATCTTCCACCTGTCGGTGGGACGATAACCTCGAAAGTCGGGATGAGAATAGACCCTATCGACGGGACCTGGCGCCAGCACAACGGCATCGACATTGCGATTCCTTCCGGAACCCCGGTTAAACCGGTTGCCGCCGGTGTGGTCGTCTACAGCGGGAGCCGTTCCGGCTATGGCAATACTGTTGTCGTCGAGCATGAAAACGGAATCATTACCCTGTACGCCCACAACAGCCAAATTCTGGTATCACAGGGTCAACCGGTTACAGAAGAAAGCACCCTCGCGCTTTCCGGCTCAACCGGAAGGTCAACCGGACCTCACCTCCACTTTGAGGCATGGCAGGCCGGAACAAATGTCACCAGAGCATTTCTTCCCGACAGCGGCATAACACTGCCAAACACAACACTTGTTGCCAGCAGTCAACGGTCGCCCCGTTTCCGGAGTGAAACCCTTTCCGACGGGTCGATACTGTTTACCAACATTCCTTCATCTACCCCCTGATGCACGACCAGATTGCAAAATACACCTCAAAACTGATTTCGGAAGGTTCGTCGCAGGCAGGGCGGATCGCCTTTGCCGCTCAGGATGACATCATAATCTCCGACGGCGACCCATTTCTTGCCGCGCTGTCGAAAAGGGTTCTCTCACGTCTTAATTGTCTCGCCCTTGCCGCCACCGCGCCTTCACTCCCCTTTGCCGAGTTTCTTATCCAGAGGACCGCCACTCATGAAAAGATCATTGTACCCCGCGATACTGAAACCCGAACTTTTCTGCATGACATTCCTATTTTACGAAAAAACGAGCTCGGCTCTGATCCTGCGGAAACAATTGCAGCACTGCTAGGTAACCGAAAAGGGATTGTTGTCGAAGGAATTGGAATCATTGCAACTGGGGCATTGACTGTCGAACAGGCCTACATCAACTGGTCTTCGGTTTTTCATTCAACCTATATAAAATATCTCGAAGATCTTCTCGAACATGGCTTCATGCTTCCGGGCGAAAAAGCATTCTTCAACCTTTTTAGGCGTGAATTGCTCGTCCCGCTTTCATCCGATGGACTTGATTTCAGACAGGGACCGTTCTCTGAAATAAATATTATCCTGGAGGAGATAGCTCGCGTCGGCTGGTATACGGTGCAGCGACGCCTGGTTGATTCTTTTTTCGGCAACATTTCATATTCGAACGGAAACCTGATCTATATTTCACAAACCGCATCCAGTCTGGACGAACTCTCCGGCTGCATCGATCCGGTTCCTTTTGAGAACAGCTCGACAGTCGGCATAACCGCGTCCAGCGAACTGGTAGCACACCGTTCAATTTTTGAGTCAACCGGCTGCCGCGCCATTTTGCACGGTCACCCACGCTTCGCAGTTGTCATGAGCATGATATGTGACGAGAAAGAATCGTGTCACGTAACCGACTGCTGGAAGGAATGCTCAAAAGTTCGTTTTCTGGGGGATGCTCCGGTAGTGGCGGGAGAAATCGGTGCCGGCGGCATTGCAAAGAATGTCCCGCCGGTGATCGGTAACAGCGGTTCTGCCATAGTATACGGACACGGAGTATTCAGTATCGGAATGAACGATTTCCGCGAAGCATTCCAGAGGCTGGTTGATGTCGAAAACTGGTGCCGCACGGAGTATTTCAGGCGGTTGGATGAAAAGTATTCAAGACAAGAAGTCTACGCGTCTTAGTGTTGTTATAAACAGATCTACCACTCTACCCGCACCGGGTAGCGGCTAATGTGTGAATCCGGCGTAAGTATGGTCATGCCGCCGGCAATGGCTTGACAGATGAGTATACGATCAAACGGGTCTTTGTGATATTCCGGCAGGCGTGATAGTTGAAGAACGGCGGCTTCGTCAAGCGGCAATGTTTCTATCCGGTGACGAATACGGTTATTTTTGATGAAGTCGTGCGGCAGCTCGGGAAGAGGCAATTTCCCCAGGTTGTGTTTGACAATGATCTCCCATGCCGATGCAACACTGAGATAAACATCATTTGCAGGGTCTTCAAACAGGCGACGGGCATTCAAGGATAGTTCGGGACTGTCGGCAACAAGCCAGAGAAATGAACAGGTATCCAGCAGGATATTCATGGTGTCTCGCCGGAAAACAGGGACATGGTCTCTTCAGGCAGCTCATCAAAAAATGAGGCAGGCACCGAGAACGTTCCCTTGGCAAGACCAATCGGGCGTTTTGCCACAACCCTGCTGATTATGGGACGAATTTCCGCAACAGGTTTGTTCCTCTTGCAGAGGATAAAACTCTCACCCTTTGCCACCTCGTCGAGATAGTGGGAAAAATGAGTTTTTGCTTCCTGGACGTTTATAGTTATCATAGTAGTTGAATACTAAACCTGGTAGTTGACCAGGTCAAGGATATACTTACCCCCGCAGTTTCCTCGCAATCTCAAACAGCACAATCCCCCCGGCTACCGAAGCATTCAGCGAGCTTACCCCGCCGTACTGCGGAATAGACATCACCACATCGCACTGCTTGCGTACAAGGGGCCTGATCCCCTCTCCTTCACTGCCCACAACCAATACGACATTTCCGGAAAAATCCGACTGATAGACAGAATGCCGGGCAGCCCCGTCAAGTCCATATACCCAGTAACCACGTTTTTTAAGGATTTCAAGAGTTTGCGCAATATTGGTTACCATCGCCACCGGAATAGTTTCAACCGCCCCCGCCGAGGTCTTTTCGGCAGCGGCAGTGACGCCGCAGGCCCGATCCTTTGGAATGAGAACGCCATCCGCCCCGGCACAGGCTGCCGAACGAATCAAGGCGCCCAGATTATGAGGATCCTGAATGGCATCAAGGACAAGAATAAATCCAGCTTTTCCCGACTGGTCAATTGCTGTCATCAGATCGTCGAAGTCAGCATAGCGAAACGGCTCAACCTCCAGAGCGATCCCCTGGTGATGTGAAGAAGCACACATTTTGGTAAGATCGACCTTGTCCCGGCGGTGAACCGCAACCCCCCGCTCCTCGGCCAACCTGATAATCTTTTCAACCCGGTGATCGGTGGCACTGTTCTGCACGTACAGATTGAAAGCACCGCGCGTCCCTTGCAACGACTCTTTTACCGGATTGACGCCAAAAATCAATTCACCTTTCATGCCGCACCTTCCGATATTTCAGCGGCAATAGCCTCAGCCGCCTGAACCGGATCGACCGCTTTGGCAATCGGACGGCCTATCACCAGATAGTCTGCGCCAGAGGTCACCGCTTCAGCCGGGGTCATGATGCGCTTCTGATCATCCAGCGCAGCAAAGGCTGGGCGCACGCCAGGAGTAACAATCATAAAATCAGGGCCGCATGCCTCTCTGATGAGGCCGATCTCAAGCGGGGATGCAACGACACCATCCATACCTGATACCTTGGCAAGCCGCGCAAGACGAACCACCATATCCTGAACAGAATGTTCGATACCAACCTGGCGCAGCGTATCTTCCGTGGACGAAGTCAAAATAGTTACCGCCAGAAGACGGGGCCGTTCCGTAGCGCTGAATTCTTTATGTACGGCAACAACAGCGGTTTCCATCATTTCAGCGCCGCCCAAAGCATGCAGGTTGGCAATCTGGACACCGAGGCGGGCAGCCTCGCACATCGCACTGGCAACCGTATTCGGGATATCATGGTATTTCAGGTCAAGAAACACCTGGCCGCCATGCCGCTGGACAGCCTTCACCGCGGCAGGGCCGCAGGAGGTGAACAGTTCCTTACCAACCTTGAACATGCCGACTTTACCTGCCAACATGTCAGCCCACCGGTCGATATCTTCAAGTCCATGTACATCAAGGGCAAAGATGATTTTTTTACGAGCTTCTTCTGCAGTCATGGTGTCCTCATTTCATAAATTCCAAAACAGATAACGTGATTCCTTCCGCGTCAATCCCCATATCCTTGCGTAACTGGGCCTGGCTGCCCTGTTCGATATAGTGATCCGGCAGACCAAGCCGCCGCACCTTGACATTCTGCAGGTTATGATCATGCAGCAGTTCCAGTACGGCACTGCCGAATCCGCCCTGCAGGGCATTTTCCTCGACAGTCATGATTCTGCCGGTCCGGCGGGCGACATCCAGGATAAGCTCCGCATCAAGCGGCTTAACAAAACGGGCGTTGACCACCCCGGTGGAGATCCCCTTCAACCTGAGTGCGTCAGCGGCTTGAAGCGCCGGATAGACCGTTGCTCCAATTGCAATTATGGTCAGATCATCACCATCAAGCAGCTGCTCACCCTTCCCTATTTCAATGCATTTCAGATCGATATCCAGATCGACGCCATAGCCCGCGCCTCTCGGATACCGCAGCGCTATTGGCATTCCGGAATAAATGGCTGTCTTGAGCAGATGGCGCAATTCGTTCTCGTCTTTGGGAGCCATCACCGTTATTCCAGGAAGGTGCCGAAGATAGGAAAGATCGAATGCACCATGATGAGTCGGCCCGTCATCACCGACCAGTCCGGCGCGATCCATGGCAATAGTTACCGGCAAATTTTGCAGACAAATATCATGAAAGACCTGATCGTAGGCTCGCTGGACAAACGTTGAATATATTGCGGCCACCGGCTTGAAGCCGTCTGCGGCAAGTCCCGCCGCAAAAGTCATGGCATGCTGTTCGGCTATGCCGACATCGAAAAAGCGGTCCGGAAAACGCAAGGAAAATTGATTAAGTCCTGTCCCATCCGGCATTGCAGCGGTTATGGCAATAATTTTCGGATCTTCCTCTGCCAATTGCACCAGAGTCTCGCCGAACTGATCCGTATAGGATTTGACCGATGGCTTGGCGGACCCTTTGCCGGTAGCTACGTCGAACGCACCGACACCATGATATTTGGCCGGAGTCTCTTCGGCAGGTTTGTACCCCTTCCCTTTGGTTGTCATGATATGCACGAGCAGCGGGCCATCCAGCTCATTGATGTTCTTGAACACCTCAACCAGTTGCGGCAGATCGTGACCATCCAGAGGCCCGATATAATCGAAACCAAGCGCCTCAAAGAGAGAGCCGGGAGTAAGAAATCCTTTCAGCGAGTTTTCCGCACGACGGGCAAAATGGAGGATATCGGTGCCAAACGCCGGAATATTCTTGAGCAGTACCTGCATCTCTTTTTTTAAATCACGGTAGTAACGGCCTGTCATCTTCCGGGAAATAAACGCGGAAAATGCGCCAACGTTCTTTGAAATCGACATTTCGTTGTCATTAAGGATAACGATCAGATTTTTTTTGAGATGTCCCGCCTGGTTCAGCGCCTCAAAGGCCATTCCGCCGGTCAGGGAGCCATCACCGATCACAGCAATCGCATGATTCCTCTTTCCGTCTAGACTGGCAGCAGCGGCCATGCCAAGCCCGGCTGATATGGAAGTGGACGAGTGGCCAACCCCGAATGCATCATGCTCCGACTCGCAGCGCTTCGGAAAGCCAGAAATGCCTTTGTACTGGCGCTGGGTATGAAAGCGGTCGCGCCGTCCGGTGAGGATTTTATGGGTATAAGCTTGATGCCCCACATCCCAGATTATCTTGTCACTCGGAGAGTTGAAACAGTAGTGCAAGGCAATCGACAGCTCAACTGTGCCAAGATTGGAACCGAGATGCCCTCCGGTGATAGAGACAGTATCCAGAAGAAATTTCCGAACTTCAGCCGCGAGATCTGGTAGTTGGTCAGTCTTTAATTTTTTCAGATCTGATGGTGAGTTTATAGTTTCAAGCAGCATTAGTGATACCTCTTACTTTGTTCAAGCATAGCCGTACATGCGAAACCATTCGACTGCCCGTGCCAAAGCGTCCGTAACGGGTGTCTGTGGCAAACCGAGTTCCCGGACCGCCTTTCCCGAGTCAAAATACATATGATGTGCCGCCATCCGGACTCCCGCCAGCGGTATCAACGGTTCACGGCCGGTTATCCGCGAAAGTCCTTCATTGAGCCAGGCGGCAACAAGGACCGGAGCATACGGCAATCGGACTTTTGGCGCCGGAAGCCCTGTTATATCTTGCAGCATCTTAAAAATATCGGCCAAAGAAAGGTTTGAGTTGCCAAGGATGTATTTGCTGCCGGTGGACCCTTTCTGCTCAGCCAGTATATGTCCGCGAGCACACTCCTCAACGGCAATCAAATTCAAACCGGTGTCAAGATAGGCCGGCATCCTCCGTTTAAGAAAATCGACAATTATTTTTCCGGTAGGAGTCGGCTTTATATCCCACGGCCCCACCGGCGTCGAAGGATTCACAATTACCAGCGGCAATCCCCGGGCAACAAATTTCTCGGCCTCGCGCTCTGCAAGAAATTTGCTTTTCTTATATGGCCCGACCATATCAGCCAGAGACACTTCCGTTTCTTCACTACCCGGTATCCCGTCTCCGGAATTACCGAGCGTACCAACACTGCTGGTGTAGACTACCCGTGAGATATTGTTCTCCAGAGCGGCTTCCAGCACAGCTGTCGTCCCCCCCACGTTGATGCGGAACATTTCACTGGAGTCGCGCGTCCAGAGGCGATAATCGGCTGCAGCATGGTACAGGACATCGCACCCTTTGAGACCCTGCCGCAAACTGGAGGGATCAAGCAAGTCCCCCTTCCACATCTCTATATCAAGCCCTTTCAGGTTGGAGAGATTGGAAGACGATCGCACCAGCACCTTCACTTCCCTCCCGTCGCGGAGCAGTTCACGAACAATGCTGGCACCGATAAAACCGGTAGCACCGGTAACAAATGTTTTCATATGAAACGAGTTACGAAACCACGTTTTTTGCAGACTCAAGCAGCAATCGTCGATATCGGCCAAGTGCTGTCATTGGGAAGCAATTACGGTAAATGTGATATTTTATCATAAAAAATTTCGGGAACCCCGTTCCGGTAAAAGCGTCCTCATCCCAGGAGCCATCGGATTTCTGGGTCGCAATAAGATATTCGACTCCACGCAATACCGCCTGTGAATGTAATTCGCCGGCGGAAAAAAGCGAGAGAAGCGCCCAGCCTGTTTGCGACGGCGTACTTGGGCCGCACCCCATCAGAGAGCGATCATCATACGACTCACAGACCTCCCCCCACCCGCCATCCAGATTTTGACTTGATTTAATCCAGTTGACAGCCTTTCTGATATACGGCTGGTCCATGTCTTCACCAATGGCCGCCAGCCCGCCAAGTACCGACCATGTTCCATAAATATAGTTAACGCCCCAGCGGCCCCACCAGGGGCCTTCCGGCTCCTGTTTCGACTTGAGAAAATCCAGTGCCCGGACCACGGCTGGATGGTATTTTGAAAAATCAAACGTCCCCAGAAGCTCAAGCATCCGGCCGGTCAGGTCGGCTGTCGGAGGATCAATCAATGCTTCTAAATCAGCAAAAGGAATCTTGTTCAAAAGATATTTTGTATTGTCTTTATCAAATGCTCCCCAACCGCCATTTGCGCTTTGCATCCCGAGACACCAGTTAATGCCGCGTTTGATGGCCAGCTCTTTCTGCTTTTTATCACGAACCTTGATATCTTTAAGCGCCAGCATGACAAAGCCGGAGTCATCAACATCAGGATAGCGATCATTCAAAAACTCAAACGCCCACCCACCCGGTTCGAG
>Ga0172380_10009707_pt1 | contig 10208 bp, 6 predicted proteins | sample Leawe162metaG_FD_119747 | JGI IMG/M metagenome (GOLD analysis project Ga0172380, IMG submission 119747) | Leachate microbial communities from a municipal landfill in Southern Ontario, Canada - Leachate well 162 metaG | ecosystem: Engineered > Solid waste > Landfill > Unclassified | place...
ACTTCGAGGTGGACATCACCCAGCACTTGCAGGATGCGGACGGCCAGCCGCTGCGGCAGGAGAACGTGCTGTGGTTCTACTCCAACGAACTCGTCGACCTCGAAATCACCGTCCGCTCGCTGGTCACCGCGACGAGCCTGATCCCGGTCGCCTAGTTGATGGCGAGCGGCGCGTCCTCACGAAAGTCAGATCGCCGAGGAGCACATACCGCGATAGTCGCACGATCCGCATTTCGCTGGCCCAGGTGCGGGCGAGTAGGCGTTAGTCCTTAGCGCAGTCGCAGCGAGATTGATCCCCTTGCGCACGCCATCGATCAGGTCATCGTCAACCGATCGGGGATGCCGCTCCCCTTCGTCCAGTTCGTAGATCTCCAAGAAGTCCGCATCACGCCCCGTCAGTTCCTGGTAGCCGAGCGCGTAGATGTGCAGTTGCGTTTCCGTGACCTCTTCGGCTTGAGCGCGGTCGCTCGACTTGAGATCGACGATCGTCGTCTCATCGCTGTCGAGGCGCCTTACCAGATCGATCCTCCCGATGACGCTGACACCGTCCCCCAGGTCCACGGAGATCGCCTTCTCCGAGAATTCAATGTTGTGAAGCTCCGGCGCGTTGTCCTCAAGGTACTTCGCGACAACCGTCTTCGCGGCACGCTCCAGAGCGTCCTTCAGCGCCGGGTATGCATAGGGTGTGTGGAGGTGGTCCTGGACAAGGCGATCTGCTTCGGTCGCCGGAGTGATTTCACCTCGCAGTGCCCTGGCATGCACTTCGGCGAGCGCGTCGTGGAGTGACTTGCCGTATCCCAGGGCTTCGTGGATCGGGGCGTTGAAGCCGTATAGCACTCGGAGTTTGAATTGGTAGGGGCACTCAAAAAAGTACTTAAGGTCGGAAAAGGAGAAGACGACGTTCGCCACGTTCGCCTTCGGCTGCGGCTCGGCTCGCTTCCTCGACGAGTAGTCAGGCAGTGTTCGTTTCACCTGTTTCGATACGAGGACGTCGTCCCAGAACTCTGACTTGTGCTGCGCCTGCTTGTTGCCAGGAATGGGTGCCCAGGTCAGGTGCAGGAACTTCTGGCTGCGCGTCATCGCGACGTAGAAGAGCCGCCGCTCATCCTCGATGCCGCCTTCGTACCGCGCCTGATCTCTAACCCCGTCCCGCGGGAGCAGGTGCCATACTGTCCGGCCTCCTGGCTTCTTCGTAGGGAAGCGGTTGCGGAGCAACGCCGGAATGAAAACCACCGGCCATTGCATGCCTTTGGCTTGGTGGACGGTCATGATCTGAACAGCGTCGGGATGCAGGTATTGGTTGTCTTGCCACCCCTCTGGATAGGCATCGGCCGCTCGGAACTGCAGGAACCCGGCGAAGGACTCGTACTTATCCTTTGGATTGGATTGGTAGTGGATCGTCTCGAAGTCCGTGATCAGCTGACTGAATTTCCCGAGGTTGTACAGGACGACTTCGCCGCGCTCGCCGGGAACACGCTCTTCCCGGAGTTCGGCCTCCATCAGGAACGCCAGGAAGACACGCTGAATCGAGTACTGCCCCCAACGCTGCTGTTCTGGCTCCGTCAGGGCATCTCTCGCGCGGGCGAGGCTGGCGAGCGCACGTTCCAACCCCGTATGGGTCAGGCCAATGTCGGCGTCGAGCCACGCCTTCTTCACGCTGGCCAGCGTGACCCCTTGCGTGGATGCCATGAAGTAAAAGGTCTGTCTCGCCGCCTCGGCCTCGAGCGTGTCGAACAGCCCTGTCATGCCGCGGACGACGAAAGGGATGCCGGCAGACGCTAGCGCACTCGTAAGCGGATCGGCGTTGGCTTTGACGCTACGAAGCAGGATCGCCATGTCCGACCACGAGAGACCGCGTTCCACTCCATCCTCTGTGAACGCGACGCCGCGCAGTGCTTTCGCCGTCGCCACGATGTGCGCAGCCTCTGCGTCAGGATCGGAGAAGTGGAGCGCGACCACGTCTCCAACCTCGTAAGTCTGCTCGCCCGCCGCCTTCATGTCCTTCGGCAGGTGGCTCGTGTTCTGTTCGATGAACGGCCGGGCCGTATCGACAATCGCAGGGCTAGAGCGGAAGTTCTCGGCCAGCGGGATCTGCTCGACGTCTGGGTACCGAGCCTGGAAGGTGAGGATGTTGTTTACATCGCTTCCGCGCCACTGATAGATGGTCTGATCGTCGTCACCGACCACGCAGATCTTCGCGCCGAGGTCGTGCAATGTGCGCACGACGCTCTCCTGGATCGGGTTGACGTCCTGATACTCATCGACGATCACGTAGCGCACCCGTGCTGCCATGCTTTCGCGCACCACGGCATTCGTGCGAAGTGTTTCGGCGGCCGCAGCGAGGATGGACGTGTAGTCGAGGTAGCTGTGCTGAGCCAGCAACGCCTCATACTGCTCCAGGCCCTGCACGACACTGCACCCCTGTAGCTTCGCGGGCACGAGTTCAGCCTCGCGGAGGACTGACAGTGCGGAGACGTAGTGCTTGGTATCCGTGTAGCGCTTGAGCAGCACCCCGCTCGTCGTCGTTGAAGACGTCAGCCCGCTCTGCTTGCTGTTGCGGTCGACGAAGAGCCCCTGCTGAACCTCGTTCAAGACCTCATACTTCAGGAACCGCGGGACCTCGGTCTTGATGAGCTCCAGACAGAACGCGTGGATCGTGCCAACGAACATCTCGGCGAGTCCGTTGATGTCGCCCAGCGCCTCACGAGCGCGGGTGACTATCCGGTCCTTGAGCTCAGCTGCGGCCTTCTCGGTGAATGTGAACGCCACGATATTGCGCGGTTCTAGCGAATCCGGATGTCCCGGCGTCAGGAGGTGGACGACCCGCCTCGCGACGACCTCCGTCTTCCCGGAACCTGCACAGGCGAGCAGCTGGAGGTTCCGTCCGCTGTAGCTGATCGCGCGTTGCTGGTTCTTGGTCAGGTTCATGCGATGCCGCTCCTGGCGAAATCCCCACCATTCGCCAGCAGAGTACGCCTCGGGAGTACATCACTAACCGGAGCCCGGGGCTGAACGACTCCTCGGGGCCGGGAGAGTCCGACTACTGCTCCGAATCGTCCTCGCCTACGGCGTCGGCCGGGTCGAGAGCGCTCAGGATTGCCGCAAGCTCTACGCCGCCGGCAAGGTGGCCAGCCAAGAGCCAATCGGCGGTAGCCCCTAGCGTTCCGGGATTGTCCCGGCCGAACGTCGCCAGCGCTTCTTCAACGGACAAGCCGGCTGCATCCGGCAGGTCTTCCAGGTTCGCGAAGCGCTGCACGTACGCAGAGGCAAGCCGCGACACGAACGTCGCATAGTGATCGCTGTCGCCAATCTGAGGGGCAGGAGGGGCCGTATGCAGCTCGACGCGGCCCTGATTGTCGACGTCCATCACAAAGGTGCAGTAGGCGTCGAACCCGACATCGTCGACCCGATCTCGGATGTTCAAGCCTCTGAGATGGCGCACCATCGCGGCAGTCACATCGGGCTGACTATGGGATGTGATTCGGACGGGACGCTGCGGATCTTGCAGGAGGGGTGAGATGAAGGTCGGAGCGACGTTGACGACCGTAAGCCCGCCGGCGATCGCCCAGCGATCGCCTTGATGAACGATGACGTGCGAATCGTTGAGCTCCGAGAAGACACGGGGCTGCGACTTGCCGTGCTCGGTCATCACAGCCTTCTCCTCGATTCCGATCAGCAATCGGTCGAAGTTCCCATCATCGCGTCCCAGTCGGCGGATCGTCCCGACCGACGGCGCGGCCCTCGTCGAGGGAATCCCGAGAGCAAGGTCCAGCTTCTTCTTCTTACCGTTGGGCCAGCGATGCTCTCGATCGATCGCGTATGCGACATCCCCCCGCGCCGCCTGCTCAGCGAGCACCGGACACGCTTCGAGAAGGTCATCCACCACGAACTCTGCGAGCTGCTGTGAGGGCCGCGAGCTGCGGGAGTGATACTGCAGCTTGAGCCCCGCCGGAAGCCGATGCTTCCGATCAACGTGCTCATAGGCCCGCATCCAGTCGGCGAATCTGCTAAGCGCACTCATACGCGAACGGGAACAGACCTAGGCACTCTAGTCAAGAGTCCCGTTTGGAACCGCAGGATGGCCCTTCGCGTCGAACTGAAACTGCTAAGGCGCTAGCGCGGGATCGACCCGACCGGGTAGTGTGCTACGCAACCGGTCAGGAGGGGCTCGATGGTCGCATCGTTGCGCTGGGAAGATAGCGACGAGCTGGCACAGTATGTGCCGCTGGCGCTCCGTGACCTCGCGAATCCGCAGACCGATCTCCCTCGGATCGCAAAGGACTCGGCGCTCCTACAAGAGATCGAGGAAGCTGTCCATCGAGTCCCAACGCAACACAGGCTATTCCGCCGCGACGCCCGTGATCTCTCGCCGATTCCGTCGGGCACTGTTCACTTAGTCGTCACGTCCCCACCCTATTGGACGTTGAAGGACTACAACCCCGGCGAAGCCCAGCTCGGCGATGTCGAGGACTACGAGCAGTTTCTCGACGAGCTCGATCGAGTCTGGCGGGAATGTTATCGGGTGTTGGTGCCGGGCGGACGACTCGTTTGCGTCGTGGGCGACGTTCTGCTTTCCCGCCGCAAGAATGGTGGCAGGCACACCGTCGTTCCGTTGCACGCCTCGATTCAAGAACGTTGCCGCTCGATCGGGTTCGACAATCTAGCTCCGATCATTTGGGCCAAGATCGGCAACGCCCAGTACGAAGCGGGCGGTGGCGGGTTCCTGGGAAAGCCGTTTGAGCCCAACGCAATCATCAAGAATGACATCGAATACATACTGTTCCAGCGGAAGCACGGCGGCTATCGAAGCCCGTCCGTGTCGGCACGGGTTCTGAGCGTAATCTCGGGGTCGAACCACCAGCAGTGGTTCCAACAGATCTGGACTGGCGTCACGGGTGCTTCGACAAGAGAGCACCCGGCACCGTATCCGCTCGAGCTCGCCGAGCGCCTCGTGCGGATGTTCAGTTTCGTTGGCGACACCGTCCTCGACCCATTCGCCGGAAGCGGTACGACAAGCGTGGCCGCCGCGAAGTGGGGGAGACACAGCGTCGCAGTTGAAGTGGATCTCGATTACGCGCGCATGATCGAGAAGCGAATTCGAAAGTGCACGGGCGACTTGTTCGTTGCTGCGAGCCTGACGACAGACGGCTTGGACTAACACCTCGGAAAACGGGCTGCCGGTCGCCGTGACCAGAACCGAGTAGGTGATCTAGCGATTCACGACTACAATCGTGCTGCACCGGAGTCCTCCCCTCTGCCGGTGGAGGAGTCATGCCCGGCAAGTTCAACCCTCGCCAGTTCTTCCGTATCGCTTCGAACCAGGCGCTGGCAGCCTACTTCGAGCGTGTCTCGGGGTTCCCTGCCCTCGACTGGGCATCGATGCGCGAAACCCAGGTCGATCCGATCGTCGACGGCTTTAACGAACTCGACCCGGAATCACGCGCCCTCGTCGAGAGCGACCTCACGCTGATCCACGGACTTGCCGATGACCTCGGTCTCCAGGCAGTGCTCGACGAGGCCCGATTCCACGATGTCGACCTCGAGCCGGGATGGCAGGGCCTCGACGGTTTCCACGAGAAGCTGATTGCGACTTACCTCCGCGAATCGTCGTGGCTGATAGCGGCAGGACGGCTCCGGGATGCGGACAAGTTGCCTGCAGGACGATGGGTGCGCCGCACGGGGGTGGTTGTCGATCAGGTTCGCGACGACAAGACGGCGCGCGATGAACTCGGGACGGCTCTCGCTGCCTACCTCCGCCAGGCCCAGGGACGCGGGTATCAATGCGAGGTCGAAGCTCTTCGGCGCGGAGAGGCGATCTACTTCTTCGCCTACCCGGAGGACTACAGCCGCGTCGAAGCCGAGTACGTTGAGCGGCACCTGGATCGGCGGCCGCGGCGGTTCGCCACGGAGATGGTGTTCGTCCTCCGATCCGAGGCGGGTACCCTCGACACGTGGTTCAAGGCCCCGAAGAAGGTCGTCGCGGACCTCGAGGACATCTTCGGACGGGTCATCCTCGGTCGGCAGCTCGGCGAACTGGTGGATTCGAGGCCGGTCTACCACTTGAACGCGCTCAAAGAGCGCGACTACGCCTTCGCCATCGAACCCGGACAAGGGCTGGAGGAGATCCGAGTCCAGTCCCTTCGGCTCGCAATCCTCGGGCGTCGAGCCGACCGCGTGACGATCGAAGCGGACACATCCGGCGACCGACTCGCCGTGTACGACCTGCTCGCTGACACGCTGGGCCGGCAGGGCAGTCGCATTCCGCTCGACCTGCTCAACGTCACGCGGGCCAAGCTCCAGGTTCGCTTCACGCCGGATGGTCGCCGCGGTCAGAACACGAAGACGTTCGAACTCACCCATCCCAATGGCTGCAGTCTCGAACACCATGGGCGCGATGCGGTGATCCGAGCGTGCCTTGCCGCATCCGGGATCGAGACCGCCCCGGAACCACCGGGCCAGACGGCGTGAACGAGCGGGAGTTGCGCGCCACGCTCTCCGCCATCCTGGTACGGGCGGATAGCCAGCGAGCAGATTCCGCAACGTTCACGGCCAGCGAGTTGGATGGCTGGCCAACGGACCTCCGCGACGCACTGATCCAGTCCCGCATCCTTCGGCGTTCCCGCCCGCTGCAGGCCGTCCCCTGCCCGCAGTGCGACGAGGATCACGTCGTCGCGGTTGAATGGATCGATGAGCTTGCGCTGGCCTGGTGCCCCACTGCGGGCCGCATCACCATCGACGCACGCCTCCTCGATTCCTACGTCGTCGTGCCAGGGCGCCTCGCTGAACTCGTGCACGAACTGCTTGGCATCGGGGAGCCGCTCCAGGCGATCACCCCTGACCGACTCTGGCGGCTCGGCGCAACCAGTGACGCCAAGCTTGCAACCGAGTTCTTCCTGCTCCGTGGCGCAGACTGGGGAGACGCGCTCCTGGAACATCCGTCGATCAGTCGTTCCTCGGACGCAGCGGTGGTCACCCTTGTCGACGTACCCGTTGCCGGAGCAATCCGGACGATGCCGCTGGCCCGCGTGCTGACAGTCTCAGGCGGAAAGTTCGAAGTGGACAGGGCGTCCGCGCTGGCGGCGCTCGCTGCACGCGAGCCAGTCGCGTCACCGCCGACCCTCCGTCGAGAAGGCAGCGGCTGGCACGTCTCGTTCGGGGATGAACGAGCAGCGGTGCACGATCTGCTCGGCCTTGGCTACATCAGGCTCCTAGTGAGGTCTCCGCTCCACGACTTTGAACCCGAGGACCTGATGTCTCTCGTCAGCAGTCCGACCGAGAGGGTGCGTTCGGCGGATGCTCCGGAGGACGGCCTCCTGCGTGACGAATCCCCAGCCGTCCCCGTCCTCGATCGAAGAGGCCGACGCGAACTCGCATCGCAACTCACCGCGCTCCGGGACGCTGGCCAGATTGAGGCGGCCGAGACTCTGCAGCGTCACCTTCGGCAGGCTACTCGTCCCGGTGGCAGAACGAAGACCTTTGAGACCCCGTCAACCAAGGCCGCCCGGAATGTGCGCAGGGCGATCACGAGGGCGCTAGAAGCGTTGCAGGAACAGGCACCTCATTGCTCCTTGCATCTTCACGGAGCAATCGCGTTGGGCCCCGGCAAACCCCTCGCCTACCGGCCCGAGCAGCCACTCCGTTGGGCAACTGACTAAGTCCGACCGTCGCTGCCGTCGACTATGGGCGAGGACGCCGCCCGCAGCGGATTGCAGGTCGCTTAGCTGGCACGGACGAAGTCGTTCCCTCCGCCACTCACGCTTTCGGGAGGAATGTACCGTGCGCCGAGTGGGAGACGAGGACAAGCAGACACCTATGACTGGCAAGACGTGTGCAGAGTGGCTCGAACGTGCGAAGGAGTGCCACATTGCACTGGAAGAACTTGTTGGCAGCGCATCCTTCGCCGGGAACGACGACGCGCGACAGGGGGCTCTACCTGTCGCCATCAGCGACGCAACTGACTTTGTGGCGGCCTTACTGCAGCTGGCTGCATCCGATACCTGGGCACCTGCGCGCGCACTTCTCCGAGGCTTGCGGGAGCGTACTGGCTGGGTATGGGCGATCCATGAGGACTCCAAGTTCGCCCGCGAAGCGACCCTCGAATCGCAACGCTGGGAAGCGGGTGGACAACCACCGCGAGCCGGGTTCGCCAGAGCTGAGCGCATTTGGATGAAGCATCTCGAAACCATTGGCGTGCTACAGCCGGATGCTTCCCGAGAGAAACTGGCCGAGGAGCTCTACCGGTCGCAGGCCTCGGCAGACCATCCGACTCTTTTCTCTGCGCAGCAGGCATTACACGCCGCCATACATCCCGAATCGAGCGTGGCCATCTACTTCGGATCTGAGGTTGCCGTATTCACGGCTATGCTTACTTCCGCTGTTGCGCAGATCGCCATTGAGCGAGGGAATACCGGCGAATTGGCCCGCCACGCACTGGAGTTGAGCGCCCAAGTGCAGTCCGAGTTCCGGCAGGCTTAGAGAAGTCAATCGCGTGTCAACGCTCCCCGATCGACACGCTCGGGGCGACTTTGACTCTCTAGGGCCCCAGCTCAGTACGTGCCACGTCCGAGGCACGACGTGCCCCACCTTGGCACGCGGTACTGGGTAACGGGGCCAAGAAACCCCGCCCGGCATCCCACCCATCGTCGTTCCAGCGTCCCACAGGCGCTTGGGCGTCCGCCCCGTCGGGTGCTGCTGCCGGGCTGCATCCGACGGGGTACCTCCATGCCCGAACGAGCCTGTCCCGACCGCTTCGTTGCCACATCGATCGCACTGGAGCGTCACTACGTCCCGGAGCGTGACGCGATGGTCGCCGCGCTCCGCGTGGCGCTCGGATGGAGCGCCTGCGCGCGGACGGAGCCAGGACGATGAACAACCAGAACACAGAACGCCGCGTCGTCACGTACGAGCGCGTGTCCAGCGAGGACCAGCGCGAGCGCGAGACGATCAAGACCCAGACCGAAGCCCTTGTGCGGCACCTGAACGCGCAGCCCAACGTTCGAATCGTCGGCCTGTACCAAGACGACGGCGTCAGCGGGACGATCCCGTTCGGGCGACGGCCGGCCGGCGCACGACTCCTGCAGGACGCCGCGAAAGGACAGTTCACTGAGATCTGGGTGTACCGCCTCGACCGGCTCGGGCGAGACGATATCGACCCTATCGTGGTTCGGCGTCAGTTGGAGGCTCAAGGGGTCACCGTCAACTCTGTCGTCGAAGGCCATCCTGATGACTTCGTGTACGCGATCCTCGTGGCCGTCGGTGCCCAAGAGCGGCGCTCCTTCCTGGGTCGGTCTATCGACGGGATGGATCGGGCCGCGCGCGAGGGGCGCTACACGGGTGGGATCGCGCCCTTCGGGTATCGCGTGGAAGGGAAGAAGCCGCAGGCGCGCCTCGTGCCGGACAACCAGGTGTTCTGGAGCGACCTGTCCGCAGCCGACCTGATGCGCCGCATCTACCAGTGGCTCGCCGACGGTTGGACGTGCGTACGGATCGCACAGGAGCTCAACTCGCTGGGCGTACCGACTGCGGCGTCGCGGTCGGGCCCAGGCACCCGCGTGAAGGCAGTACAGCCGCGATGGCGTGCGGGACGCATCCGGAACATGGTGGTGAACTCGGTCTACAAGGGCGAGTATCGCTACGGGAAGCGCGCCACGCGGCGCAAGGAGACTATCCCCGGCCTCGTGCCCGCTCTCGTCCCTGCCGAACTCTGGCAGGCCGCGCAGGACACGCTGGCCCGCAACCGCCTCATGCCCAAGAACTCCCCCCGGAGGTACCTACTCCGAACGGTGATGACGTGCGGGATCTGCGGGCTGACCTACGTCGGCACGACAAGCCGCGGGAAGACGTGGTACCGGTGCAACGGCAAGTTCGGCGAGCGTGGCCCGATCAACGGTCGCTGCCCGGGCAAGGGGCTCGACGCGACGAGGATCGAGCCCCTCATCTGGGGTGACATCGAGCGCTTCCTCCGTGCCCCCGGAGTCGTACTGGACGAACTGTCACCTGACCTGGAGGTCGAGCAGGCCGCCGCCCTCAACGAGGCCGAACGGATCACGTTGCAGACTCAGCTCGCCGATCTCGAACGACAGCACGATGCCGCGATCGACCTCAACATCCGCGGGATGCTGCCGCTGGAGAGGCTCCAGAACCAGATCGATCGCATCAACTCCGAGCGGGAGTCGCTCAACGCCCGGCTCGGTCGCCTAGCCCCCGTGG
>Ga0172380_10009708_pt1 | contig 10208 bp, 7 predicted proteins | sample Leawe162metaG_FD_119747 | JGI IMG/M metagenome (GOLD analysis project Ga0172380, IMG submission 119747) | Leachate microbial communities from a municipal landfill in Southern Ontario, Canada - Leachate well 162 metaG | ecosystem: Engineered > Solid waste > Landfill > Unclassified | place...
ACGCTGCACCCAATCCGGCCTGGCTCAGCTATGTAAAAAGCGCGCGAGCGCGCTCGAAGATCCGTCACTTCCTCAACACCAAGCAGAACGAAGAATCGGCTGCGCTCGGCGAGCGCCTGTTGTCGCACGCCTTGCGCGACCTCGGCCTGGCCCTGGCCAAGCTGCCCTCGCAAGCATGGGACCGGCTCAAGCGGGCGTCGGGCGCTCGCTCGGAGCGCGCCATCCTCGCCGACATCGGCCTCGGCAAGCGTTTGCCGGCCATCGTCGCGCGGCGGCTGGCGGAGGGCGCCGAGGAAAAGGCAGTCGGCGCGCCGCCGCAGAACCGCCCGCATCAGGCCATCCTGATTCATGGCACGGAAGGCGTTGCGGTGAAACTCGGCACCTGCTGCCGGCCGATACCCGGCGACCCGATCGTCGGCCTCATCCGCAAGGGCCAGGGTCTGGTGGTGCACACGCATGATTGCCCGAGCATCGCCAAGCTGCGCAGCGAGCGCGGCAACTGGATCGACGTCGAGTGGGAGCCGGACATCACCGGCATGTTCGAAGCCAGCATTCGCGTTGTCGCGAAGAACGTGCGCGGCGTGCTGGCTCGACTCGCTGCCGGAATCGCCGAAGCCGACTCCAACATCGTCAATATCAGCATGGACGAGGACAACGGCGAAGCCACCACCCTGTTCTTCACGCTGCAAGTGACAGATCGCATCCATCTCGCCCGCATCCTGCGCGCCCTGCGACGCGTGCCGGAAGTGGTGCGCATAACCCGTTACGTCAACCCGAAACACTAAGGAAATCTCATGGCCCTCTACGAATCCGAGCACACCAAGTTCATGCGTGAATGGATGGCAAAGCATCCCGAGGAATCGCTGGAACAGCGAAAGGGGCGCGCCCTGTGGTGGGACAAGCCGCCGCGACCGCTGGAAGCGCTGAAGGATGACGACGCGGCAAAGGTGCCGAACAAGGCTTACTACTACGACGCGAACTGACGGCGCCCGATTCGGACCGCAACCTGCTCGAATCGCGCCGGCATACCTTGAACAAGAGTCGGCGCCGGCGACACGGCGGGGACTGCGAAGTGGGACTCGCGGTGTGATTACGGCGCACAAAAGAATGGCCACCCGAGGGTGGCCAATTGAATTCTTGTGGCAAGCGGCGGGAGTTGCCCGCCTGGTCTACTTGAAACTGTAGATGTAGCTCACCCCGAGCACATTCACCGTGTAGTTCGGAGCCTGTTCGTTGGTCGGCAAACCGCGAGCGAGGTTGGAGCCCATCTGGGTCGTGTTGTAGTAGTAGTCGTTTGTCTTCCTGTTCTGATAGACATACGCCACGGCCACCTTCGACACCTTGTCGATACTGTAGGTACCTGTCAGCTTCAAGGTGGTCAGTCGGCTGGTGATATCCGGCAATGCGCCGCATGAGGTCGCGTTGGTAGCCGAGCAGGAGGCGAGAACGTACTGCAACTGCGTGTTGTAGCCCGACTTGTCGAACGAGTAGGACAAATCGCCCACCAGTTCAAGCTTGCCGCCCATCAGGCCGCTGTGCTTGGTGGCAAGACCCAGCGCGTCGCTGCTCTCACTAAGCGAGTAGGTAAAGATATTTACCGGCGCCACCAAGGCAGCATAAGTCGCCCCTGTATTTGCGGCTCCCCCCCCCGAAGCGCCTACCCTGTTTTTTCTCTTGTTGTCCTGAAAACTGGCATACGCGGAAACACTGGCTTGATCGGTATAGGCGTACGTCGCATCGAGATTGATGCCGGTCGTCTTGATGTCTTGAATGCCGAGAGTGGCATCGTACTTGTCCTTGGCGTAGCGGCCTTCGACACCCACGTCGAGCTTCTCGGTTGCCTGCCAGTTGACGCCCGCCTTCAGCAGATCCTGCTTGCGTCCGTCATACAGCACCGCAACGAAGCCAGGGTAGTTTTGGGAATTGACGAAGTTTGGCGTTGCCGTGTCACGGCCAATCAGGGGAGTGCGCGCATTGAAATCATACGAACCCTTGCGATCGGCGACGGAATACCCGGCATTGAGAGTGACTCCGTTGCCGGCCTTCAGCTTGTATTTCGCGCCCAGCTTGTCTTCGGTGTTCGATGTGGCGATGAGGCAGCCTGCGGCGTTGGCGTAACTGTTGCACCAGCGATCGGTCTTGTCATGGTTGTAGACAACCTGGACCGATTGGCGTTTGTCTATCCGATAAGTACCGGCCAGTTCAATCTCCGCCTTCTTGTTGCTGTAGGGCGCGTTGGGGGCGTAGTCGTTTACCGTTGCGTTGTTGATGGCCGCATATATGTACGTATTCGACGACGTGCGGTTATCTCGCTCGTTGAACTTGTAAGAGGCGCTCAATGCCAGATCCTTGGTTGCCTGATGCGACAGCTTCAGATCGGCATGCTTGGAAATCACGAGACCGTTAAGTGACGCCTGCGGGAGAGCTCCAATTTCAGGCTGGCCAGCGATAAAACTGTCGTTCTGCGTATTGCGACCGTAGGAAAAACCGCCGGTGAGTTTCGTCGCCGATGAAAACGCATAGCCGCCAGACAAGTTCAACTGGTGGAAATTGTTGCTCGGCGCGGTGCTCATCACCCCCGTGTAGTAGCAGGTGGCGCTGGTGGCGCCCGGACCGCAGGCGGCGGTCTGCAAATTCGCTGCCGCCCCTTGCGAAATCGGGCTGTTCCAGCTCAGCCTGTCGTAGCCGTCGCGGAAGATCGAGGCAAAATAGCTCGCATTTACATGACCCTTGTCGCCCACCCAGTTGAGCGCAAAGTTGAACGTGTCGGTCTTGTAGTTGGTGGGATTCATCAGAATCTGAAAGCCCTCCGCCCTCCATGCCGTGCCCGTTGTAGGCAATGGGGCAGTCTGCGGCGAGTTTGCTGCGGCAATGAGCTTTGCACCGGACTGAGCGAGGTGGTTGTAATCAAACTTCAGGCTCAACTGAGGATTGAACGCAAAGCCGACATTCAACGAGGTATTTTTGCGCGTCGTGCTGACATCCTCCGTGTGGAAGAGGCTCTTTTGCGTCGCACTGAGCACTCGCGTGCCAACTGCTTGCGAGGTACCCAGAACGGGATCAAGCGGGTTGGCTCCATTACCGGCATTGGTAGCGCTGCCGTTAATAATGCCAAAACTGGTCGGCAAGGTGAAATTGTTGCCACCCATGCTGCCCTGCAGGGGGGTCTGGTAGGTGTCGCTGATGTTATGGCGCAGTTCATCATGACTAAAGCCCAATATCCAGCGGCCCTGATTGCCCACGGTCGCGCCGAATTCACGCGATGTAGTGCCGATATCCCTTCCGGTGACACCCCAGCGCAGGGTCCCGTTGCCGCCTTCGTAAGCGTCGCCACCGCGCACGCTGAAGTTGCCGATGAACTCGGTTCCCGACTTGTTGAGGCCGTTGTATTCGCCAAACTTGGCAGATGTATTCGAGACGTTCTCGACGCCAGCCTCGACATAGTTGGTTGGACGCCTGATGGTGGCAATTTCGGCTTCCGACGGATCTGCGGCAAACGCCGTCATCGGCATGACGCACATCGCGGCCAAAGCGCCCTGCACGGCAAAGCTCAGCGTGCCAAGCTTCATGGTTTCGCTATTAGTTTTCATTTTGGTAATCCTCGAATGTCCAGATCAGCGTTGCAGGAGAGCGCCGGCGGGATGGTTCGAACCATGAACCATGGAGTGGCAGTTCATGCAACCACGATAGCCCGCGTTTTCCGTCGGAAGAACCGTTGAGTTGGGCGATGCCTGGCTGCCTCCTGTCAACGTGCCATAGGGCGTCTTGCTGTTGTGAGCACCATCGTGGCATTCCGAACACATGAAGGGTGAGCGCGTTTTCAGCAGCGGCGAAATGTTGGAACCATGCGGCTTGTGGCAACTCGAACAGTCTTCCGCGACAGGCTGATGCTCCCAAAGGTAGGGCCCGCGTTTCTCGGCGTGGCAGGTGTAGCAGGTCTCGTTCAGCGTAGCCTTCTTCAGCATCTTCGGACCGGCTGAACCGTGCGTGTTGTGACAATCCGAACACGCCATCTTGCCGGCCGCCAGCGGATGCGAGGAGATCTTGTGGGCTTCCACGCGCTCCGTCTTGTGACAAGTGAAACAGACTTCCGCCTGGGTCTTCTTGTCGCGCACCTTGTCGCGCTCGGAATGGACCTTGTGGCAGGAGTTGCAGGCCACTTCATTGCTGGCGTGCTGGCTGCCTTCCCAATGGTTCCGCTTGTCGCCCTTGTGGCAATTCATGCAGGTGGCGTTGCGATCTGCGGCGGCCGTCGGTGTGTTTTTCCGGAAGCTGCGATCGACCACGGGCGGCTTGCCGCTGCCCTTATGATCGATGTGCTTCTGGCTCTCGCCGTGGCAATCGACGCAGGTCGGCGTACGCGAATCGCCCTTGACGCCGTGGCGGGTGGTGGCAATGGCCAGCACGCCGGGGTTCAGTTCGAGCATGGTGGCCTTGCCGGTTGGCTCGTCGGCCTCGTCATGGCAGCCGGTGCATTTGGCATCACCCTTGAGGATGAGGTCCTTGGCGTTCGGATTCGCCGCCAGGTTCCTGGTCCCCGCCGCTGCCGGCTTCGCCGCATCCGCTGCAGCCAGCACAGGTGTCGCGCCGGCCAGAAGGCCGAAGCCCACGCCTGCTGCACAAACCGCAATAAATTTCTGCCACTGCTTCATGTCTATCCCCCAGTTTTCCCAGCTAATCGCATCGGCGAGTAACAACTTTGTACAAGTGGGATTTTGCCGCGTAGCACCAAGATTACATATCAGTAGCGGATTCAAATTCCTGTAGGAGTACTCCTACGTTCCGCCCGCTGATGCCGGTCACTCGGGCATCGTTATCAGGCCTTTGGCGATGGCGTAACGAACCAGATCGGTGTCGCTGGTCATATGCATCTTCTGCAAAATCCGTGACTTGTGGGTGCTGACGGTTTTGATGCTCAGGTTGAACTCGTCGGCGATGTCGGTCAGCCTGACGCCGGCGACGATCTTCTCGAAAATCTGGAATTCGCGATCGGACAGGCGGGTGTGCGGGAGTTCGTCGATATTCGGCATGCGCTCGCGGGCCAGCAATTCGGCCACCTTGCCGCTGACATGGACTCCACCCGCCGCGACTTTGCGCATCGCAGCAATCAGCACCTCGCTGTCGCTTTCCTTGGTGAGGTAGCCGGAAGCGCCCGCATGCAGGGCGCGCAGCGCGTACTGCTCCTCCTGGTGCATGCTGAAGACCAGGATAGGCAGGTGCGGCTTGTCCTGCCTGATCAGCTTGATCAGCTCCAACCCGTTCTTGCCGGGCATCGAGATGTCGAGGACCAGCAGGTCCCAGTCATGGTCGGCGACCATCTTCAGCACCTCGGCGCCGTTGGCGGCTTCGCCGGCTACGACAAGATCGTCGGTATCGGCCAGAATCTGCTTCACTCCATCGCGGATGATGGCGTGGTCATCGGCAAGAAAAACGCGGATCATGTCAGTTCTCCCGACAGTTCAGGGACAAGCAGCGGTATACGCACGCGGAGGGTGAAGCCTTCCCCCGGCGCACTTGCAATTTCCATGCGTCCGCCGAGCAGCAGCGTCCGCTCGCGGATACCGACCAGACCGTGCCCCAGCTGCGGCTTGTCGCGCAGCTCGGTGCCGCAGCCGTTGTCGCTAATCTCCAGCGACAGACCATCTTCCGTCCTCGCCAGCGACACGCTGACCTGAGTCGCACGGGCATGGCGCGCAACATTGGTGAGCGATTCCTGCAGGATGCGAAAGACATTGATTGCGGTACGCTGGTCGAGATCCATGTCGTCGATGGCAATACTCGATGTCACTTCGATTCCGGTGCGCTGCGCAAACTCGTTCAACTGCCAGCGCGCCGCTTCTGCCAGTCCGAGATCGTCGAGCAACGGCGGCCGCAGACGGGTCGTCACGTGGCGCAGCACATCGACGGTGGCGACGACGAACTCCTTCATGCTTACCACCTTGTCATGCAGCGCCGGCGCCAGATTCTTGAGGCGGCTCTCCAGCCAGGAGAGGTCCATGCGCAGCCGCAGCAGTTGCTGGCCGAGCTCGTCATGCAGTTCGCGCGCAATCGAGGTGCGCTCTTCCTCGCGCACCGCCTGCAAGGACGTCGCCAGCTCGCGCAACTGGCGATTCGATTCGCGCAGCTCGTCCTCGGCGCGGCGGCGTTCGCTGATGTCGCGCAGGATTGCGGTAAACATCGTCTGGCCGCCGATCGCAACCTGGGCGATGGTAGATTCAAGGGGAAACTCGGTGCCGTCGGACCGCAGGCCGACGATCTCCATGCGGGCCTTCTTCATGCGGGCCGTTACGCCGCTTTCGCGGAACGCGGCAACGTTGCGCTCATGCACCGCCCGAAGACGTTCCGGCAGGAAGCGATCGAGCCGGCTGCCGCGCACCTCCTCGGCGCTATAGCCGAACATGCGCTGAGCGGCCGGATTGAAGACGACAACGCGCCGTTCGCTGTCGATGGTAATGATCGCATCCATGGCCGAATCGACCATGGCACGGAGTTGATCGTCGCTCTCCCGTGCCGCGGTGGCCAACTCCGCCTCGTGACGCTGTTCGCGCAAAAGGAAAGCCATGGCCGCCAGGACCAGCAGGATGTTCAGCGCTGCTACGCCGACTATGATCCCGGCGGTACTGCGCCATCCCGCCAATGCCGCGCTGTCGCGATTGCCAACGGCGAGGACCATCGGAAACCGGCTGATTCGGCGATAGGTGGTAATCCCGGCTTCCGCGCCTTCCGTTCTGACCGTCTTGAACCGGGTTCGCTCGTTCGTTCCATTTTCAATCGCCGGCAAGGCCGCCCTGCCCGCGCCAAGGGAGTCGTCGTGCGGCGCCCGCGCGATCAGGGCGCCGTCTTCCAGATAAAGGGCGATCGGACTGACCGTGTCGAGTTTTATCCCATCAAAGAGCGCCTCGACGTAGGCGATATCCAGTGACGCCGCGATCACGCCGACAAACTCTCCCTTCGCGTTCCGGATGCGCCGCGAGAAGAACAGCGTCCGTTTGCCGTCGACGCGATTGAGAGCGGGCGAACTCACAAAGCGGTCCAGATCCGGCCGGTCTCTGACCAACGTGAAATAGTCCCGATCCTTCACGGAGTATCTTGGTGTCGGGTGGCTCAACGCCGAACTTGCCACCTTGCCATCGGCATCGGCAATGAACATGGACCGAAGTTGCGGCATGCCCTCGACGCGCGAACGCAGCATGGCATGGATGGCGAATGCGTCGACGGAAACACCCAGTTTTTCAGCCTCCGCCAGCCGGCCGAGGGCAATGTCGAGTGCCAGATCGACGCTTTGCATGGAACGCGCGGTTTGCTCGGCGACGATATGGCTCAGGCTGACCGTTTCTTCTCGTGCATGCCGCAGTTCCTGAACTCGCAGTTGCCAGATCAGAAGAACGGCCATCACCACGATCGTCGCCACCGCGACGAGGCCAAGGATGACCGTAACACGGCTCGCCCGCGAGTTTGACGACATGGATGTCATGTGTTGCAGCATGGTGCGCGTCCGCGTCGCCGGGTGGCTAACAGGCCGCCAAGCTCACAGCGAAAGGATCCACAGGGCGAGATTTCTGAGTTCGGCGGGATCCCTGGTGTCGATGATCCGGTGACTCTCCTCGGTGCCGTCTTGCAGCTTGACCATGCGGCCGCCGCTAATGTGCTCGACGATCGCCTCCACTGCATCCGGCTTGGCCTTCAGCCGGGCGGCAACCCTTCTGTAGGCGGGCGCCTTTTTGGTCTTGTCGATCGCATGGCACTTGAAGCAGTCGTTCCTTTTCGCCAGAGCCTGGGCCGCCCCGGTGTCGACCTCGGCGTGCGCCGGCGCGGCGGCGGCCAAGGCAAGTAACAGCAGCCCTGTCGAAACAACGACGGCTCTTCTATCCATGGAAACATCCTTGCCAGCCGGTTGCAGAAAACACAGGCTGAACGCCCGGGAAGCAATTCCCCGAGCATCCAGCCTGCCATTGCTTCGCTTCAAGGCCTGCGCCTTGAAGCGGAAATCCATCAGTGTCCGCCGCCGCCGAAGAAGCCGATCGCAATCATCACCAACATGCTGAGGCCGAACGCGATCAGCACCAGACCGAGTATCTTCGAGCCCAGCGTGAAGGGCCGCGACGGTGCATCAACCAGATACTTCTCGAGTCGCCCGGTTTCGACCAGACGCTGGTACTGCGCCGCGTGCTCATGCCTGAACTCCTGCAGCGACTGCGTGCCGGTGAACATCACCACATCCGGCGGCGGCAGCTTGTCGGGCCGGAAGTGGTTGTTGAAGAAGTGCACCGTGAAGAGGAACACCGCAGCAAGGAAGGCTTCCTCGCCGTGCACCACCATGGCCACGTTGAATACCCAGCCCGGGGCGTACTTCGCCACGATATGCGGGAAGGCCAGCATCATGCCGCTGCCGCCGATGATCGCCATACCCCAGAACACCGCCCAGTAGTCGAATTTCTCCCAGTAGGACCAGCGCTCGATGGCCGGGCGCGGGCCCTTGCCGAGGAACCACTTGAACATGCCGATCATGTCGTACATGTCCTTCCAGTTCGGCACGAAGGAGTCGGGGCCGAAGAACTTGAAGTCCTTCCAGTTGCGCAGGATGTTCCGAGACACTGCGATCAGGTGGATGAAGAAGATGCCAAGCATCGTGAACGCTGCCACGCGATGCACCAAGCCGGCCGTCCTCGGGCTGCCGAACGCCGCCATGACCGCCTTGGCCCAGCCGGTTTCGGCGTAGAACGCCGACATTCCGGTCAGGACCAGGATCATCACGCTGATGGCGAACAGCAGGTGGGCGAGCCGCCACATGGGGCCGAAGCGACGCACGTGCTTGGTGGCGGCCTCAGGCGGCAAGTCGTCGGTGCGGATATGCGGCACCGTCTTGCCCTGCTTGCGGTCCATGTACTCGCGATACCACCAGAGTATGGAATGCGCCCAGAAGAACACGAAGACACCGATCAGCAAAGCGACCATGAATTTGGTGGTGAGCCATATCTCCGGATACTTCTCGAAGTTGTCGGCAGTGCCGTGCGGACTGAAGCTCAGGAAGCCGGGCGTCGCCTCGGGCAGGTCTTTCTTCCCGCTGTGGCACTTCTGGCAAGTCTTCAACCGGTTCTTCGGATGCAGCTTCGAGGCCGGGTCTTTGGAAGGCTGGATGGCGTGGCTGCCGTGGCAGTCGAAGCACTTGGCCGTATAGGAATAGCCCAGAGTATTGACTTGGCCGTGATAGGAAGCCTTGTAGGACTTGAACGCTTCCTTGTGACAGTCGCCGCAACTGGCGGTAATCGAAAGCTTGGCCTTCTCCGAGGAACTGCCGACGATGTCGTGGGTCGTGTGGCAATCCGAACAGACCGCCGATTTCAGGTTGTGCTTCTCCGTGACTTCCTTGCCGTGGACCGACCCGGTCCAGTCTTCCAGGTGATCCTCATGACATTTGCCGCAGATGTCGGGAACGGTCAGGTGCCATTCCTTGCGCTCGGCGGTGCCGCGCGGCGGCACGTCGAAGGTATGCACGTTGTGGCAATCGCTGCAAACGGCATTCTGCTTGGTCGGATCGTCCTTGTTCTGGCGGGCATGGAACGACTGCTTGTAGGCCGCGACGTTTTCGGCGACGATGCCGAGGCGGGGTTTCTCGGCCGTCTTCTTGTCCCTCTTCGCTGCGTCCCACAAATCAAGGTGGCACTGGGCGCACTCGGCCTTGGGTGCAGCCACCCGACGGTGAGGCGCCGTACTGTCGATGATGTCCTTGTGGCAGGCGACGCACTCCATCTTGCCGTGCACGCTCTTCTGGTACTTGTCCGGGCTGACGGACTGCACGGCGCGCTTGTCTCCGCTTGCCGTGGGCATCTCCAGCTTGCCCTTCTTGCCGTCGTGACAAGTCTGGCAGGTGGCATTGTCGAGTTTCTGCGCGACAGGTGCAGCGTCCTTGCTGCTGGCCGCTGCGGCCGACCCGACTGCCGCGCTGCCGGCTGCAAAGACCGCCGCGGCCACAACCCACGCTGCAAACTTGCTGGTACCCATGATTTTATGTTCCCGATGACTCGTGATTTTCAGGTGCTGACCCTGTCCGCCCGCTTGACGTGCGGCCGGGTCCATTCACGGGCGCAGACGCCGGCAAAAAGCGGCCGGGGCCTGTTCGACAGGCCCCGGCAGGGGGTGCTGGATCAGCGCGAAAGAATCCACTGCGCCAGGTTGCTCAACTCTTTCGGATCCTTGGTCTCGATGAT
>Ga0172380_10009709_pt1 | contig 10208 bp, 6 predicted proteins | sample Leawe162metaG_FD_119747 | JGI IMG/M metagenome (GOLD analysis project Ga0172380, IMG submission 119747) | Leachate microbial communities from a municipal landfill in Southern Ontario, Canada - Leachate well 162 metaG | ecosystem: Engineered > Solid waste > Landfill > Unclassified | place...
GCGCTGTCAGCGGCCTTCCTCCTCCCGATCGGCGTGCTCGGCGCCGCCGCTGCGGTCTACGCCCGCGCCTACTGGGACGACGAGCCGAGCGCCGGGCGCACCCGCGCCGCCGTCGCCGTCCTGCTCGCCGGCATGGCCCTGGTGGTCAGCGCCAGACAAGGCCTGTGGTTCCTGCTCTGCTGGGAAACGATGGCGCTGGCCGCCTGGGTGGCGCTGTCGGCCGAGCACCGCGAGCGCGAGGTGCGCATCGCCGGTTGGGTCTACCTCGCCTTCACCCATCTCGGCACCGCCTGCCTCATCGCCATGGTCGTGCTGCTCGGCCTGCGCGGCGGCAGCGACTGGCACGCCCTGGCCGGCGCGGCGCATCCGCTCGATCCCGCCATCGTCGTCCTCGCCCTCATCGGCTTCGGCGCCAAGGCCGGGCTGGTGCCGCTGCACGCCTGGCTGCCGGCGGCGCACGCCGGCGCCCCCAGCCACGTCTCGGCGCTGCTCTCCGGGGCGATGCTGAACACCGGCATCTACGGCATCCTGCGCGTCACCGGCATGCTCCCCGAGCCGCAGGTATGGTGGGGCGCGCTGCTCGCCTGCCTCGGCGCCGCCACCGCCCTCTACGGCATCGCCTCGGCCCTGACCCAGGCCGACTACAAGCGCCTGCTCGCCTGCTCGTCGATCGAGAACCTCGGCATCATCGCCCTCGCCGTCGGCCTCGCCCTGGTGGCGCGGGCCCAGGGCCGCGACGGCCTCGCCGCCCTGGCCATGGCGGCGGCCCTGCTGCACGTCTGGCACCACAGCGTGTTCAAGGGCCTGCTCTTCTGCGGCGCCGGAGCCCTGCTGCATGCCACCGGCACGCGGCGCATCGACCGCCTCGGCGGGCTGATGCAGCGCATGCCCGCGACCGGCGCGCTGATCCTGCTCGGCTGCGCTGCCGCCGCCGGCCTGCCCGGTCTGGCCGGCTTCGCCTCGGAGTGGCCGCTGTACTGCGCCGGCTTCGCCGATCTGCGCGCCGGCGGCTGGATCGGCGCCATCGTCGTCATCACCCTGGCGCTGTGCGGTGCCCTCGCCGTCGCCGCCTACGCCGGCCTGGTCGGCAGCGCGCTGCTCGGCGCGGCACGCAGCCATGTCGGCGCCGAAGCGCACGATCCGCAGCCGTCGATGCGCGCACCGATGGTCGCCCTCGCCGCCGCCTGCCTGCTGCTGCCGCTGGCCCTGCCGTGGACCCTGCCAGCGCTGGCGCCGGCAGCGGGCGTCGCCCTGACCTCGGCGGGTGCCGTGGCCGTTGCGCCGGGCCTGCCCTGGCTGGCCGGCAGCGGCGCGATCATCGCCCTGCTCGGCGGTCTGCTGTGGTGGCGTCTGCGCCGTACCATCGCGACGGCGCCGAGCGCCCGCGCCGGCACCTGGGACTGCGGCTACGCCGCGCCGGATGCGCGCATGCAGTACACCTTCGCCTCCTACGGCTCGCCGCTCGGCCGCGATCTCGCGCCCGAGCCGATCCGCCCGCCCGACGAGATGCTGCCGGCGCGCGGCCTGTTCCCGGTGCTCGCCCGCTTCGCCAGCCGGCGCGGCGACGGCATCCTCGACCGCTGGCTGGCGCCGTTGGCGCAGGGTTGCGCCTACTACTGCCTGCGCCTGCGCCTGCTGCAGCAGGGCAGCCTGCACGCCTACCTCGGCTACATCCTGATCACCGTCGTCCTCCTGCTCGCCGCCGCGCTGGCCAGGCCCTGACATGGATGCCGCCGTGCTCGCACTTGCCGCCATCGCCTGCGCCGCCCTCAGCGGCGTACCGGGACTGCGCTGGCGCAAGCAGGGGCCGCGCCTCGCCGCCATCGGCCTGGGCCTCGGCGGAGCGCTGGCGGTGGCCGCCGGCATCAGCGCCCTGTTCGCCCCGGCCCGCCTGGGCACAGCCGCGGAAGGGGTCATGGCCGGCTGGCGCGGCAGCCTGCTGGTCGATGGCATCAGCAGCGTCTTCCTCATCGCCTGCGGCCTCGTCGCCGGTGCCGTTGGACTGTATGCGGTCGGCTACTGGCGCGATGCCGAGCAACCGGCGGCGCCGTGGACGCGCCTGCTCGCCGGGCTGCTGGTGGCCGGCATCCTCGGCGTGTTCGCGGCCGGCGACCTGCTGACCTTCCTCATCGCCTGGGAGGTGATGTCGCTGTGCGCCTTCGGCCTGGTGGCGACGAAGCACCGCGAAGCCGAGAGCCGCAACGCCGCCTGGCTGTACCTCGCCACCACCCGCGCCGCCACCCTGTCGCTGATCGCCGCCTGCGCCCTGTGGCTGCAGCTGACCGGTGGACCGGGCTGGAGCACGCTGTCCACCGCCGTCGCCGGCAGCGCCGCCGGCGTGACCATGCTGGCGCTGTTCCTCGTCGCCTTCCTGATCAAGGCCGGGGCCGTGCCCGGCCACATCTGGCTGCCGCCGGCGCACGCCGCCGCACCCAGCCACGTCTCGGCGATCATGTCGGGCGTACTGATCAAGACCGGCATCTACGGCCTGTGCCGCCTCGGCAGCTGCCTTGAAGCACCGCCGCTGTGGTGGGGCGGCATCATCTTCGGCCTCGGCGCCGCCTCGACCCTGCTCGGCGTCATCTGGGCCCTCGGCAGCCACGACCTCAAGCGCCTGCTCGCCTTCCACAGCATCGAGAACATCGGCATCATCCTGCTCGGCCTCGGCCTGGCGATGGTCGGACGCAGCCTCGGCGATCCCCTGCTGGTGGTCCTCGGCCTGTCCGGGGCGCTGCTGCACGTGCTCAACCACGCCCTGTTCAAGTCGCTGCTCTTCCTCGGCGCCGGCGCCGTCGACCACGCCTGCGGCACGCGCCAGATCGACCGCCTCGGCGGCCTCGCCCGACGCATGCCGACGACCGCCGCCTGCTTCCTCATCGCCGCCGCCGCCATCTGCGCCCTGCCGCCGTTCAACGGCTTCGTCAGCGAGTACCTCGTCTACCTCGGCCTGTTCCATGGCGCCGTCGGCGGCTGGACCTGGGCCCTGGCCGGGCTGGTGGCGCTGGCGCTGACCGGCGGCCTGGCCCTGGCCTGCTTCGCCAAGGCGGCGGGCATCGTCTTCCTCGGCGAGCCGCGCACGCCGGCGGCGGCGCGGGCGCACGAATGCAGTCCGAGCGAACGCGCGGCCATGGCCATGCTCGCCGGCTGCTGCCTCGCCATCGGCGTGGGCCTGCCGGCGCTGGTGCCGGCCCTGCAGGCCGCCGCCAACGCCAGCCTGCCCACCGGCACCGTCAGCCTGCCGTCCCTCGATGCCGGCTGGTATGTCACCCTCGCCGCCGCCGTCCTGCTCGCCGGCGGGCTGCTGCTGTGGCGCTGGCAGCAGCGCGCCGTGCAGGGCGCCGGCGCCACCGGCACCTGGGACTGCGGCTACGCCGAGCCGACCGCGCGCATGCAGTACACCGCCACGTCCTTCGCCGCCCCGCTGGCCGAGCAGGTCGCCGGGGTGATGCTGGTCGAGCGGCACCGGCCGCAGCTCGCCGGCGGCGCCCGCTTCCCCGCCACCGCATCGTTCAGCGATCATCCGCGCGACCCGGTGCTGGAACGCTTCCTGCGCCCCGCCGCCGAAGCGGTGGCCTGGCTGGCGCGCGGGCTGCGCGTCGTGCACGGCGGCTGGGTCCATCTCTATCTGCTGTACGTCGCCCTGACCTTCGCCGCGCTGCTGCTGTGGAGCCTCGCATGACCTGGATCGAACCCGCCGACCTGGCGGCGCACGCGCCGCGCATCCTCGCGCACCTGGCGGTGCTGCTGGTGCTGCCGCCCCTGCTCCTCGGCCTGATCGCCAAGGTCAAGGCGTTCTTCGCCGGCCGCGTCGGCCCGCCGCTGCTGCAGCCGTACTACGATCTCGCCAAGCTGCTGCGCAAGGGCACGGTGTTCAGCCGCACCACCACCTGGGTCTTCCGCCTCGGCCCGGTCGCCGGTGTGGTCACCGCCGTGCTCGCCGGATTGATGGTGCCGCTGGGCGGGGTGGCGGCGCCGATCTCGTTCACCGGCGATCTGCTGCTCGTCGCCTACCTGCTCGCCCTCGGCCGCTTCTGCACCATCCTCAGCGCCCTCGACACCGGCTCGGCCTTCGAGGGCATGGGCGCCAGCCGCGAGGCGGCCTATGCCTGCCTCGCCGAGCCGGCCCTGTTCCTCGGCTTCGTCGCCCTCGCACTGCTGCTGCCGGAGGGCGCCCAGCTCAACCTCGGCAATCTGCTGGCGGCCTCGCCCGGCGGCTGGGAGCTGGCCGCCGGAGGCATGGCCCTGGTCGCCGCCGCCTGGATGGTCGTGCTGCTGGTCGAGAACTGCCGCATCCCCTTCGACGATCCCAACACCCACCTCGAACTGACCATGATCCACGAGGTCATGGTCCTCGACCACTCCGGTCCGCCGCTCGGCCTGATCCTCTACGGCGCCTCGGTCAAGCTGGCGGTGATCGGCATGCTCGTGCTCGGCCTGATCCTGCCGCGCAGCGGCCACCTCGCGGTCGATCTGGCGGTGGGCGTCGGCGGGCTGCTCGGCCTGGCCGTGGTCATCGGCATGATCGAATCGTCGATGGCCCGCCTGCGCCTGCTGCGCGTGCCGGCCCTGCTGGTATCCGCTGCCCTCCTCGCCGGCTTCGGCGTCATCCTCCTGGCGGTGCGCTGACATGGTCGACCTCCTCCTCGCCCTGGTCATGCTGCTGAATTTCGCCCTGCTCGGCAGCGGACGCATCCGCGTGCTCATCCGCACCGCCGCCCTGCAGGGCATGGTCATCTCGGCCCTGCCGCTGGCCCTCGGCCACGAACTCGGCCTGCGCGGCATCGTCCTCGCGCTGGTCGCGCTGGCGGTGAAGGGCATCCTCGTGCCGGCGGTGCTGCTGCGCGCCTTCGACAAGCTGGCGATCAAGCGCGAGGTCGAGCCGTTCATCGGCTTCGTCGCCTCGCTGCTGCTGTGCGCACTCGGCACCGGCTTCGCCGTGCTGATCGGCCGGCACCTGCCGCTGGCCCCCGAGCACGCCGGCAGCCTCGCCGTCGCCGCCTCGCTGGCGACGGTGATGGCCGGCTTCCTCCTGCTGATCACCCGGCTGAAGGCGATCACGCAGGCGACCGGCTATCTCGTGCTGGAGAACGGCATCGGCATCTTCGGCCTCACCCTGGTCGGCGGCGTCCCCTTCCTGGTCGAGACGACGCTGCTGCTCGACCTGGTCGCCGGCGTCTTCGTCATGGTCATCGTCATGAACCACATCCACCGTGCGTTCACCACCCTCGACACGCGGCAACTGACCGCCCTGAAGGAGTGAGGCGCCCGTGATCGCCATCGCCCTGCTGCTGGCCGCCCCGGTCCTCGCCGGCCTCGTCGCCATGCTCGTCCGCTCGAACGCCAAACGGCCGTGGGTGCTGCCGGCCCTCGGCGTGGTCCACGTCGCCGCCGCCCTCGCCGCCATCGCCGGCCGCGCCGACGGGCATGCGCACGATCCGCTGGTCGCCTCGCTGTGGATCCGCCTCGACGCCATCGGCTCGGTCGTGCTGCTGACCCTCAGCGTGCTCTTCCTGATCATCTCGTGGTACGCACCCGGCTACCTCGCCGCCCGGTCGGAGCGGCCCAACCGCCTGCTCATCGTCTGCTCGTGCCTGTTCCTCGCCCTCGCCAGCCTCGCCACCCTGTCGCAGCACCTCGGCCTGATGTGGGCGGCGATCGAGGGCGCCACCCTGGCCTGCGCGCCGATGATCTACTTCAACCACAACCCGCGCTCGATCGAGGCGACGTGGAAGTACCTGATGGTCGGCGGCGTCGGCCTGGCCCTCGCCCTGCTCGGCACCTTCTTCCTCGCCTACGCCGCCATCGCCAGCGGCAAGCCGGTCGAACTGACCTACGAGGCGCTGGCCGCGCACGGCGCCCTGTCCGAGCCATGGGTGCGCGTCGCCTTCGTCCTGCTGCTGGTCGGCTACGGCACCAAGATGGGCCTGGCGCCGCTGCACACCTGGAAACCCGACGCCTACGGCGAGGCGATCGGCTTCGTCGGCGCCCTGCTCGCCGGCGGCATGACCAGCGTCGCCGTCCTCGCCCTCGCCCGCGTCGTCGGCCTGGTCGATCTGCTCGGCCAGGGCGAATTCGCGCGCCAGGCGCTGACCGTCATGGGCCTGCTGTCGATGGCCTGGGCGGCGGCGTTCATGATCCGCCAGACCGACATCAAGCGCATGCTCGCCTACTCGTCGGTCGAGCACATGGGCATCATCGCGGTCGGCCTGGCCCTCGGCCCGGTGGCACTGCCGGCGGTGCTGCTGCACCTGGTCGGCAACGCCTGGGCCAAGAGCGCGCTGTTCCTCAGCGCCGGCAACATCCACCGCGCCTTCGCCTCCAAGCACATTCCAGCGGTCAGCGGCGCCATCCTCCGCCTGCCGGTCTCGGCCTCGCTGTTCCTGATCGGCTTCCTCGCCGCCACCGGCACGCCGCCGTTCTCGCTCTTCCTCAGCGAACTCGGGCTATTCAAGGCCGCCGCCGCCACCGCCAGCTGGTGGACCGCCGGCATCTTCCTCGCCTGCCTGGTGGTCATCTTCATCGGCTTCAGCGCCACGGTGGTGGCAGCGGTGCTCGGCGACACCGACGCGCCCGAGCCGGAACCGCTGCTCGGCGATTCCTGGCGCACCACTGCCGCGCCCTTCGCCGGCCTCGGCCTGGTGCTGGTCCTCGGACTGTGGCTGCCGGCGCCGCTGAAGGCGCTGTTCGATGAGGCGCAGGAAGACGCCAGGCACGGCCGGGTGCTGGAGGCGCAGCCATGAGCGGTCCGTGGTGCACCTTCACCGCCGGCGGCGCCGTACCGCTGGCCGACGTCCCCGACCTGCCGCTCGACGCGCTGCGCTCGGCAGTGGTGGCTGCGGTCGGCACGGGCGCGCGTCTCGGCTGCTGGTGCGGCGACGGCGCCGGCCGGGTGGTGGCGATCATGGTCGACGACGCCAACCACCGCCTGCTGGCGGCCCGCGCCGTGCTGCCCGAGCGCTATCCATCGTTGACCCCGGAGTGCGCGCAGGCGCACCTCTTCGAACGCGAGCTGGCTGAGCAGTACGGCACCGTCCCCGAGGGCCATCCCTGGTTCAAGCCGGTGCGCTACCACCACCGCCTGACTCCCGGCCCCGACGCCTGGGGCCGGCCGTCCGACCAGCCGATCCTGCCGGCCGTCACCGACATGTTCACCGTCGTTGGCGACGAGGTGCACGAGGTCGCGGTCGGCCCGGTGCACGCCGGCGTGATCGAGCCGGGCCACTTCCGCTTCCAGTGCCACGGCGAGCACGTCTTCCACCTCGAGATCCACCTCGGCTACCAGCATCGCGGCATCGAGCGCGCCGCCCTCGGCGGACCGCACCCACGCAGCCTGCTGCACATGGAGACGGCGGCCGGCGACAGCAGCATCGCCCACGGCTGGGCGTACTGCCAGGCGGTCGAGGCCCTGGCCGGACTGACGGTGGCGCCGCCAGCCCTCGCCCTGCGCGCGCTGATGCTGGAGTTCGAACGCCTGGCCAACCACACCGGCGATCTCGGGGCGCTGGCCGGCGACGTCGGCTTCCTGCCCACCGCCTCGTTCAATGGCCGCATCCGCGGCGACTTCCTCAACCTCAGCGCCGCGGTCTGCGGCAGCCGCCTCGGCCGCGGCATGCTGCTGCCCGGCGGGGTGCGCTTCGCCATCGACGACGAGCGCCGCGACGGCCTGCGCCGCAAACTCGACGCCGCCGGTGCCGACGCCGTGCATAGCGGCGAACTGCTCTTCGCGACCAGCTCGGTGCAGGCGCGCTTCGAAGGCGTCGGCGTGGTTCGCGGCGAGGACGCCGAGTCCGCCGGCCTGGTCGGCGTCGCCCGCCGCGCCTGCGGGGTGGCGCGCGATGCCCGCCGCGACCATCCCCCGGGCGGCTACGACGGCCTGATCGGCCTGCCCGCCATCGCCAGCAGCGGCGACGTGCAGGCGCGCGCCGCCGTGCGCTTCGCCGAGCTGCGCGAGAGCCTGCGCCTGACGCGCGAGCTGCTCGGACGCGTCCCGGCCGAGGCCCCACCGCGAGCGCCAACGCCGGTGCTGCGCCCCGACCACCTCGCGGTCGGCCTGATCGAAGGCTGGCGCGGCCCGGTGCTGCACCTCGCCATGACCGGCGCCGATGGCCGTTTCAGCCGCTACAAGGTGGTCGATCCCAGCTTCCACAACTGGTTCGGCCTAATGCTCGCCCTGCGCGACGAACAGATTTCCGACTTCCCCCTGTGCAACAAGAGCTTCAACCTGAGCTACTGCGGTTTTGACTTATGATCCCCCCGATCCTCCCCCGTCTGCGCCAGGGCCACCACACCAACGGCTTTCCCGAACAGGCTCCGCCGATGCCCGACCGCCTGCGTGGCCGGCCGGTGATCGACGCAGCTCTCTGCCCGGCGGGATGCACGGTCTGCGCCAAGGCCTGCGCGGTCGAGGCGATCTCGTTCAGCGCAGCCGGCAAGCCGCGCATCGATCTGGGGAAATGCGTGTTCTGCCCTGCCTGCGTCGAGGCCTGTCCGGAGAAGGCGCTGCGCTTCACCGACGAATTCCGCCTGTCGACCGGCCGGCGCGAGGACCTGATGGTCGAGGACGGCAAGGTCTACGCCCTCGGCCAGCGCCTGCGCGACGAAGTGCTGCGCCTCTACGGCCGCAGCCTCAAGCTGCGCGTGGTCTCGGCCGGCGGCTGCAACGGCTGCGAGGTCGACGTCAACGTGCTCGGCACGCTGGCCTGGGACCTCGGCCGCTTCGGCATCAACTACGTCGCCTCGCCGCGCCACGCCGACGGCATGCTGCTGTGCGGGCCGGTGTCGAAGAACATGGAGCTGGCGGTGCGCAAGACCTGGGACGCCATCCCCGAGCCGAAGATGTGCATCGCGGTCGGCGCCTGCGCCATCAGTGGTGGACCCTATGCCGGCCATGCCGAGCAGTGCGGCGGTGCCGCCGCGGTCGTGCCGGTCGACCTGTTCATCCCCGGCTGCCCGCCGCATCCAGCGACCATCCTCGATGGTCTGCTGCGGCTGATCGGCCGGATCGCGCCGCAGCCATGAGCGCCACCGCGCACGCCCCCGAAGCCTTCATCAACGTCCTCGGCGTGGTCTACCTGCGCCAGCCGACCAGCGATGGCGGCGACATCTATCTGACCCGCTACGGCATGGCGCACGCCCGCCACCTGCAGCTCGAGAACTGGTTCGAGCCGACCTGGTTCGAGAACCACCGCCAGCGCCTGCAGGGCACCAGCACGGTCTACCGCGTGCCGACCATGCCGGTCGACGGCAGCAGCCTCGATCTGGTGGTGAAGAACTGCCGCGTCGGCGAGGACGTGCCGGTGGACACCAAGCTGCTGCGCCAGTTCATCGATGCCGAGTTCAACAGTCCGTGGGAGGAGTTCGCCCTGGTCATGGAGCTGCGCGAAGGGCTGCATGGCGTGCCCGACGTGCAGATCGCCACGCAGGAGCCGCTGGCCATCTACGTGCCGCCGGAGCGCCTGCAGAGCTGGCAGACCGGGCGCAGCGAGGACCGCATCAACCGCATCCAGCAGCGCCACCCCGGCGTCGGCCTGGACATCCTCAAGCAGTACAAGCTGATCTACGGCTGGATCCACGGCCGCAATGTCGTCGAGCTGCTCGGCGACCTTGGCGCCCCCACCGAGACGGTCGAGGAGCTGCCCTGGCGGCTCAACGAGCGCGTCCTCGGCGACCTCGAGCGCATCGGCTACACCGTCGCCGACATGAAGCCGGTGCACATCATCGTCCCCGATGCCGAGATCGCGCGTCTCGCCGCGCAACCCGCGACGGCCGCCGCCGCGGTCGAGGGCGTGGTCGCGCAACGTCGCTACGCGGTCATCGATTACGAACTGCTGCTGCGCACCCCCGAGCACGATGCGCAGGTGCATCGCCATCGCCGGCACTGCTACCTCGACGACCTGCGCCACCGCTTCGAACCGACGCCGCTGCCCACCCACCTCGCCCAGGTCGAGGTCATGGGCGTGCCCTACGTGCACGGGCATGTCGAGAGCACCGGCGGGCGCCTGTGGGTGGTCGGGCGCAACGCCCGGCTGTTCGATTACTTCCTCCCCGAACGCTGGCGGCGCACGCCGGGGGCGCGGCTGTCGGCGTGCAACGATGTGCAGTACACCCTGACCAAGGACACCGTCCATCTGGTGTGGAAGACCTCGATGGTCGGCGAGCGACCGGGCGCGAACGCCGGGGTGGCGGCACGCGAACGCGGCTTCAACAGC
>Ga0172380_10009710_pt1 | contig 10207 bp, 8 predicted proteins | sample Leawe162metaG_FD_119747 | JGI IMG/M metagenome (GOLD analysis project Ga0172380, IMG submission 119747) | Leachate microbial communities from a municipal landfill in Southern Ontario, Canada - Leachate well 162 metaG | ecosystem: Engineered > Solid waste > Landfill > Unclassified | place...
GCATCGGTGTGAATATGGTAGTTGAGCTTTGCCAATTCACGTTTTGCCGACCACCCCAATTGCTTTTGTTCTTCTTCTTTCAGACGTTGGAATTCTTTAATCAGATAAAATTTGAATTCGGCGCTCAGCCACGATGCAAACTCAAAAGCAATATCGCGATGTGCAAATGTACCTCCATAGCGACCCGTTTTTGATACAATGCCCTTGGCATTTGTTGTTTCAATCCAACGTTTGGGCGTTAAAGCAAAACTGTTTGAACCTGCTATATTTTTAATTCCATCGAATTCGATGGAATTAAAATCCGGATTATTGAACTGCTCCCAAAGGCCAATGAACTCAATGGTACTGCGGTTTCGCATCCAGTTTTGCAGAATATAATCGCTTCTTTCTGCATCTTTGAAACGGGCAATGTCGGTTAAACTGATGTACTCGTTTTCTTTTTCAGAATAAATCAGTATTTCAGTTCCATGTACATCAATTGTTTTGCTCTTTGTCATGATGGTAACATTTTTCTTTTTTTTAACCTCTCGAATTCGAGGAGTTTAGATTTTAAATGTGGCGAATTAAGCTTAATTAAAACCAAATTGGTCGATTTCGAACCTCTTATTTTTTCTTGTTCATCCTCAATCTCCTCTTTTACCGCCTCCACAAATTCAATTTCCCAAAACATCAGACAACTTTACTGCCGTTCACACTTGCGTTAAATTAACGGGATAATATACGCAAAAGGCTGGCGAAAAGCAATTATCTTTCCGTGCATTCCGCAAAACATGAACAAAAAGGCAACGTTGTTTCATCGCATTTTGCCGATGGTGTTTTCGGTTGGTTGAAATGGTAGCCAACTCGCAACTTCGCAATAACGGGTTGGCTGAATTGGAAAACGGAGATAAGCTGACACTTTACGGGAAATAAAGCCGCCCATGATTGTTCGCAAAAGAGCACAAGAAAATAAAATATATTATTTTTAACTGCAATATTTTGAGGCAGACGCAAATGGAGTTATTTGCGGTAAATTGCGATATTCTGTTCAAAGGGCAGGTTGTTTTCGGTAGATAAATGGATAATCATCGTCATTTTATATTGTTTTTCGCCCGGCTGGTCGCTGGCGGTTTTTATCAGCGGATTAATAATTTTTACATATTTCAGCCGGAGGCAGTTATTGCCCTGGGTTAGAATAATTTTTGCCGCCGGTAACAGTTCATGATTGTCAACCAGCAGGGAAAATATAAGGACTTGATTACAGTTTGAGCTGATTTTCACTACCGGCGTGATGACTGCGATTTTTCCAGCCTGATCCAGCTCGATATCGTATGTAAGGTCTTCGATTTTCATATTGTCATTCGAAAAAAGCATTTAAAATCCCTGAATGAATGGTTGTAATCGGTGGAATATATTGCTATCCGGCGACTATTTCAATCTGCGGACTACTGAAAGGCGGTACTAAAGATTGGTGTCCGGTTTAAGTTTGCGATTTTTGACGGGCATTGCTTGAATATTTTTAAAAGCAGTGTAAATTCAGTCTTTCACATTGTAAATGTAACGCGCAGGATTAAATATTTCGTAACATTGTCCTGTTTAATATTAAAAACCTTATTGTAAAAGGGAAGATAATGAAAAGAACTTTTCAGCCGTCTAACAGAAGAAGAAGTCGCAGACTGGGTTTTATGGCAAGAATGGCAACGCCAGGAGGCAGAAACGTGCTTAAAAGACGTCGTTTAAAAGGTCGTGCCAAGCTTTCAGCCTGATTTGTGATTGTTGCAGTTTCGGCTGCAACATGAATGTTGTTTCTATTTTTTGGACGATTCCGTGCGGAATAATTAAACTTTGAGCAGTAACTGGTGCATTGAAAAAAACATTGCAAACATCCGACAAGCTATGCTTAAAGTCAGAGTTTGATTACGTTCGCAAAAACGGAATCAAATATGTCGGGAATTGTCTGTTGCTTGTTTCAGCTCCGTCCCCGGATGGAAAACTGCGTAGCGGTGTTATATGTGGGAAAAAGTACAGCAACAGAGCCGTGAAGAGAAACCGTGCCAGAAGACTGTTGTGGGAATCTTTCCGGCTTCTGAAAGAACAGATAAGTCCGAGTCATCTGATATTGATTCCGCGCTTGCGGATGGCAGTTTTGAAACAACCGGAAGTTCAACGACAGATGAATTTGTTGTTGGGAAAAGCCGGCTTGCTGCCAGATGGACGCAAGTCTTGAATCCCGCCTGGTGGGCGGTTCTGATGCTTCGGATTTACCGTTATGTAATTTCTCCGTGGTTGCCGTTATGTTGCCGATTCACTCCGACATGTTCCCAGTATTCCATGGAAGCATTTCAGCGTTATGGTTTTTTTAAAGGTGTCTGGTTGACAACATGGCGGCTATTGCGCTGCCAGCCGTTTTGTCATGGTGGTTATGATCCCGTACCGCACCTGAACGACAGAATCAATCAAGAGAGGATTGAATAGTGAAATTTGATAAAGAGATGATAATAGCTCTGATAGTTTGCGCAATAGTGCTTATGGGCTGGAATCCGTTTTGTAAAATGATGGGTTGGTTGCCGGAAGCTGCACCTGCGCAAATCGCGGGAACTGCACAACAACCTGCGCCTGTTCAAACTGAAAATACCGCAACCGGCAACGCCGGGCTGCCGGTTGTAAAAAATGTTACGGCTCAATCGAAGGCCGTTGTTCCTGAAAAATCTGTTGCTCCGATGTTGCTGAATATTCCTCCGCAATCTATTTCCAACAAATTTATGACGCAGGAGTTCGCTCCGGCAGAAGGCATACTCAAATCAGTTACACTGGAAAATTATTTTAACTCCGCCAAAACCAGCAAACTGGTTTTAGACAAAAATATTTCTCCCGGCGCCTTGGGCGTTTTTGCCGATTCGGCGTGGACCGTGCTGGAAGTTGTTGACAACAGCAAGACCGAAAGCAATATTTACACTTTAGTCAGAAAAATTGCCGATGTCAAGGGGCGGAATTTCCTGCTTACCCAGACGTGGAAAATAACTGACGAATATTCTACCAGTTACCAGTTACGGTTTAAAAACGTCGATAAAGTTGCGATTCAGTTCGGCTCAGTTTCTGTTGTCGGCGGCGGTCTTCAGCCATTCGCGGTGCTGTCCGGAGACAATATCCGGCAGGAAACACACAATGTGGATTTTATAACTGTCGATGGAAAATTTTATGATATAAAGGCGGATGTCGACAGTGATGTTGATTTCAACCTGAACCCCGGTTTGAACATTCTCTGGGCCGGAATAAGCAATAAATATTTTACCACAATTCTTCTTCCGGAAAAACCGTGCCGGCTGTTTCAGAAGCGCGAACGGTTTAACGAAACCTCTTCCAATGGCAAGAGTGTTGATTATTATACTGCGGCGATTGGCGGACGATACGACAATGTGATTGTTGAACCCGGCCAAGAAGTAGTTTTTAACTTGAAATATTATGCCGGCCCCAAGATTATTACTGAACTTAAAAAATTCGACCCGTCAACGGCTAAAATTATGCACCTGGCCTGGGGACCGCTGGATTGGCTGGCGAGAATATTGCTTAGCTCGTTAGTATTTCTGAAATCATTTTGCGGCTCTTACGGCTGGAGTATTGTCATTCTCACGATTATCGTAAGATTGTTGTTCTGGCCGATTACTCAGAAAGCCAACGGCTCGATGAAAAAAATGCAGAAACTACAGCCTAAGATTAAGGAAATCAAAGAAAAATACAAGAGCGATCCGCAGATTATGAATTCTAAAGTGATGGCTTTGTATAAAGAGGAAAAAGTCAATCCCGTGGGCGGCTGCCTGCCGATATTGCTCCAAATACCAGTATTCTTTGCGCTTTATGCCACCCTTGACGGCGCTGTTGAGTTGCGTCAAGTGCCGTTTTTGTGGGCTGCCGATTTGGCGCAACCTGATACTGTTGCGATTCTTTTCGGCGTGCCATTGAATCCGTTGGTTTTGGCTATGACTGGACTGATGGTGGTGCAGCAAAAATTGCAACCAGCTGCGATGGATCCGATGCAACAGAAAATGATGATGATGATGCCGGTTGTAATGTTGTTTTTCCTTTACTCTCTGCCGGCTGGACTCACCCTTTACTGGACAGTCAGTCAGGTGTTCAGCATTATCCAGTTGCTAGTGCAGAAAAATGCCGGAAAAAATGAAACTAATCAACAATTAAAAACAGTTTAAACACGCTTAACTCATAAGGAGAACCTGAAATGGTAGATGTAAACAAAATGGAAGAACAGAAAGCTAAAACATCCAAAACGCTTGCTACAATGCTTGATTACCTTGGCTTGGATGCCGCGCTGAAAACAGAAGACAAAGGGGCAAAAATCTTCATAAAAATTGCCTCTGAAGATGCCGGTCGTATTATCGGCCGCAAGGGACAGACGCTGGAAAGTCTCCAGTTAATCTTAAATCGTATGATGTTCAATGCTGATCATGATTGCCCGAGAATTTTATTGGACATTGATGGCTATTCCAGAAAAGAACGTGAACCCCGGCGCGAAAGCGAAGGCGGTCGCGGCGATGGTGGCGGCAGACGGCACGAGGACAGACGGTCAAGCGAAACCGAAGAACTGTTGGAACAGCAGGCACGGGATGCCGCTATAGAAGTCAAACGGTGGGGCGAGTCAATTGTGTTGCCCAAAATGAATTCTCATGAGCGTCGCATTATCCACATTACTTTGCAGGATGATCCGGAAATTATCACTGAAAGTGAAGGCGAAGGTTCATTGAAAAAAGTAGTGATATCTTTAAAGAAATAATCATTGCCAAGTTGTAATTTCAGCAAAATACACTAATGTAAAGGTCTTGTCGAAATGACAAGACCAGTTTTAATTCGGAGCGTGGCTCAGCCTGGCTAGAGCGCTGCGTTCGGGACGCAGAAGTCGGAGGTTCAAATCCTCTCGCTCCGACCATTTTCCCCGCTAAATTTTTCTTCGATATTTGCCTGCTATGTTGAGCTACTTGGGCAGACTTTTAGTGTTTTCGTACCGTATAACATTGATTGCCCGTTTACTTTGTTTTTTACTTCAACGGTTAATAATTTTTATTCGGCTGCAATCCGGTTTTTTCGTTAGTTTCTTTATCCGGTAAAATTGGTCAATGCCTGGAGAGTCAGGTCTTTATGCAAACGCAAAAACGGCCATTCAATCAGACACATTTACCGAGCTCTGGGCTTCACGTTTTTTTTATATCTGGCTGTTTCTCGATGCGGCCGAGCAGCCGGAGGAGACCGTCGAGAATAGTCAGCGGATGCGGCGGACAACCGGGAATGTAGAGGTCTATCGGAACAATATTTCCGGCGCCGTTGTTAACCTGTTCATGGTTAATGTAAGGACCGCCGTTAATCGCGCAGGCGCCGACAACAATAACAATTTTTGGAGCGGCGACTGCGTTATAAGCTTTTTTCAGGGCGAGTTCCATATTTTTTGTTACGGGACCGGTAATCAGCAAGCCGTCAGCGTGGCGCGGGGAGGCGACAAACTGAATGCCGAACCGTCCCAAATCCCAGCCAACAGTATTTAGAACGTTGACGTCGGCTTCACAGGCGTTACAGCCGCCGGCGCAAATCTGACGAAGTTTCAGAGAGCGTCCGAAGATTTTCTTCATTTTCGCATCGAGTTCTGCGGCGAGATTCAGAGTTTGTTTTTCCTGGTCAACAAGTAAATCCTGACGTTTTCTGACGGACAGCCGGTAATCGCCGGAGAAGGTGATGGCGTGTTGCGGGCAGGCATTGGCGCAGTCGGTGCAGAAAAGACATTTCCCGAGGTCAATGCGAATTTTTTCATCTTTAGTAATTGCTCCAACCGGGCAGGCGTCAACGCAAGCGCGGCAGTTGTTCTGGCATTTGGTCGCGTCAATAGCGGGAAGGCCGCGCAACCGGTCGGGCAACGCTGGTGGCGGCGCGGCGGGATATTTAATTGTGCGATGCTTTTGTTGCAGTCTGGCAAGAATTACTTTCAACATAATTTATTCCTGATAATTACGCTTCACAGGTCATGTCCGCAATAAGACAGATTGAAGCTTTTGTTGCAAATCGGAAAATCGGAAATACCCTGTCCGCGCAATGCGTAAGCCAGTCCCATCCAATTATGGAACGACGGGTCAACAATTTTATAACGGCTGAAATGTCCTTCCGCGTCGGTAATTGCCACATGGCAAACTTCACCACGCCAGCCTTCATTCAAGGCAACGGCGAGGCAGTTTGGCGAAATTGCGCCGGGCTTGACAATGGGTTCACCGGCAGGGATGGCGTGCAACTGGTCGCGAATAAATTCTATTGACCGTTGAATTTCCAGCCAGCGAACATAAGCGCGGGAAAAGACATCGCCGTTTTCACAAGCCGACACCGGAATATGAGCAAAACGATAAATTCCGGCGGGCTGATCGCGCCGAATATCACGATCCAGACCGGAAGCGCGCGCCGCCGGACCGACGATTCCCAGCTCAAGAGCAATATTTTTTGGCAAAATGCCAATATCTTCAAATCTTGCCATCACTGACGTGGTATCCCAAAGCAGATTGATGGCGACGGAGGTATCTTTCTCGAACATATCGAGGCGTTTCAGCAGTTCAGCAATACGGGATTCATCAACATCAAATCCAACTCCGCCGGGCCGGACCATTCCTCGTCCGAAACGGCTTCCGCAAAGCAAGGCGGTCATATTGAGAAAATCTCCGCGGATACGTCCGCAAAAACTGGCGGTCGGCAGAAATCCAACATCATTGGCCAGCGCACCCAAATCACCGACATGATTGGCGAGACGTTCCAGTTCCAACGCAATGCCGCGCAAAGTCTGAGCTCGCGCACTCTTCTGACAATGCGCCAACGCTTCAAGCGTTTGACAATAAGCGGTGGCATGAGCAATAGTTGCGTCGCCGGATAAAGTTTCAGCGTAATGAATTGAGCGCGAATTCGGGCCGCCAATCATCGCCTGTTCGACGCCGCGATGCTGATACCCCAGAGCAATTTCCAGGTGGAAAACTTCTTCGCCGTGACATTGAAAACGAAAATGACCAGGTTCAATAACCCCGGCATGCACCGGTCCGACCGCGACTTCATGCACTTCTTCGCCTTTAACCTGGAAAAAATCGCCAACTCCCGGAAGAATTTCCTGATCAGCCGGACGATTCCAGGCATCGCGCCCAGTCCAGGAATGGTGATAACGCACCGGTTTAAGCCGCGGATGTCCGACCGGGGTCAAACCGAACTGTTCGGCAATTTCGCATTCAAACAGATGCACTTGCTGGCAGAGCGGAGTGATGGAACGGAATTCGCCACCGGTGATTTCTGTCCGTCCGACGCGCAGACTGTTCTGTTCATCATCGGCCAAAATTATGTAAATTTCAGTCACATCAGTATTTTTGGACGCGGCGCCGAACATTGCCGACACTCGCTGTCCGCGTCCGACTCCGGCAATAATTTCTTGTTCAAACTGATCAAAAGTCAGAGTCGGAATATTTTCCAGCGGCACCGCCATACCATTGGTAAAAACGGTTAAACTTGAAGCTTTTTTAATCATTGTTTTACCTCCAGATAGCTGGCTGCGTCACGCAACAGTGTATTCAATGAATCCGGGATATAAAGGCCGGTAAGCAAAACCAGCGCCATAAAAATCAAAACTGGAGCTATCGTAAAAAATCCGTCGCGATACGGCGTATTGCGCACTTCTTCCGGAACTTTTCCCTGCACGACTTTCAATACCGTCGCTCCCATGCCGATAAACACTACCAGCAGGAAGAAAAGAAACATTCCGCCGGGAAAAAACTGTTTGGAACTAAACGCGCCGTTAAGAATGGAAAATTCGCTGACAAACGGCCCGAACGGCGGCGAACCGGTAATCGCCAGAAAACCGGCGAGAAACAGTGTTCCAGACAGCGGCAGTCGCCGCATTGCTCCGCGCACCAAATCTGTGCTTTTGCTGCCGTAAGCCCGGTGGATATTACCGGCGGAAAGGAACAGCACTCCTTTCGTCATGGCATTGGTTACAATGTGAAGCATCGTTCCGAACAGCGCGGGAGCTCCGAGACCAAGTCCCAGCGCGAGAATTCCCATGTGTTCCACACTCGAATAGGCGAGCATTCGTTTAAAGTCCCGTTGGCCGACCATGAACAGACCGGCAACCGCCATGGAGAACAATCCCATGAACAGCAATAATTTTGAAGTATAAACATTCTCACCGGCGGCAGCGCAGATGTGATAAATCCGCATAACCGCCAGAAACGCGCAACTGGTAACACAGCTGGCAAAAATTGCGCCCACCACGCCCGGCGCTTCGCCGTAAGCGTCAGGTTTCCAGGTATGCATCGGCGCCAGTCCCATTTTTGTTCCATAACCCACAAGCAACAGAATAAACGCGGCGCGCAACCATGTTTTTGACATCAGCGGCGCATTTTTCAACAGACTGTCAAACGAGAGCGAGGGTTCCATTCCGGCGTGCAGCGAAGCATAAGCCAGGAAAAAAGTTCCCAACAGCGCCAGCGCAATTCCGACGGAACATATTAGCATGTATTTCCAGGTGGCCTCAATACTGCGCGAGGTATGGTTGAAATAAATCAGCGGCGCGGTTACGAGTGTGGTTGCCTCCACCGCTACCCACATCAGCCCCATGTGATGCGACCAGATTACCAGGCTCATAATCCCCAACAGCGCCAGCAGACAGGCGCAAAATACGCGATTGGAACGTTCCTGCCGCGCCTTGAGATAACCCACCGTATAAAATGAGCACAAAAAGAAAAATATACTGATAACCAGTAATACGATTTTACCAAGCGGGTCAAGCGCCAGCCAGGAGGTGCAAACCGTCAAGTCAGGTCTGGACAGAACAAAAAACGTCATAATCAAATGTCCGGTCGCGGTCACCGGAAGCAGCCACGGACGCAGCCGGTTTGAGGGAAACGCGGCGGCAATTGCAGCCATTACGAGTGGAGAAAGGATTAAAAAGAATGCCATAGTTTACTCCTTAAGCGAAGTCAACTGGCGTGTATCCATTGAAGAAAACGCCCGGTTGATGTGATTGACGATTATACAAATTACAAAAATAGCCACAAACAAGTCCAGCAGCACGCCCATTTCCACCACGAATGGCATTGCTTCAACCAGCAACATCCCGAAGATGAAAATACCGTTTTCCAAAATCAGATAGCCGACTACCTGGCTGAGCGCTTTGAACCTGGTAATCAAAATAATGAACCCGACCAGAATCGTCGCAATAGATGTTGGCACAAACAAAGCATATTCATGGCCGCTGCTCAAAGGCAGGTGATTGGCAAACAACAGCGAACCGGCGGTTACCAGCGCACCAAGAATTATTGACGGCAACAGGCCAATCAACGGTTCCACTTCGCGCTTGATTTGAGCATCGCGCAACGCACGAAGCATGATTACAGGAATAATAATGCCTTTGAGAATGATGGCGGATAGCGCTGTCAAAATAATCGCGACCGACAGATGTCCGTGCAACAGTAAAGGCAGCATTCCCAGCAACACGCCCTGCATTGCCACCGTTCGGATAACCGCGAGAATACGGCTGTTGCCCAACGCAAATAAATTGAGCATCAAAACAATTACGAGAACTGCATCAATCATACTACTATTCATCAATATTACCTCACTAATAAAATAAAGCTAAATCCGCATAAAAGTAGCGCCCCAACCAGCAAATATGGCACATGGCGCATCTGAAGACGCGCCATTACTGATTCCACAATGCCGATTACAACCGATAACCCGAACATTTCCAGCACAAACAACACGCCATCCTGCCACAGATTGCCTGTTTGAAACGGTACAATCACATGCAACAACACCGCGCCAAGAATGAACATTTTCAACGCGGCGGAATATAAAATTACCCCGAACAGCGGCCCGCTATGGTCAAGCACCATGACTTCATGAATCATCGTCAATTCCAGATGCGTGTTGGGGTCGTCAACCGGAATCCGGCAAGTTTCCGCCAGCAATATAATAAACAGACCGATTGCAACCAGAATCAACGGAGCGGCAACTGCCACGGAAAATCCCATGGCCGCACCGTGCAGCATATTGTTCAATGTTAACGAGCCGGACAGTTTTGCCAGCACCAGCAACGCAAAAAACAACGCAGGTTCTGAAAGACAGGCAAATGTCACCTCACGCGCTGAACCCATTCCTTCAAAAGCCGAACCGGTATCCAAAGCGGCGGCAGTGGTAAAAAACCGTGCCA
>Ga0172380_10009711_pt1 | contig 10206 bp, 16 predicted proteins | sample Leawe162metaG_FD_119747 | JGI IMG/M metagenome (GOLD analysis project Ga0172380, IMG submission 119747) | Leachate microbial communities from a municipal landfill in Southern Ontario, Canada - Leachate well 162 metaG | ecosystem: Engineered > Solid waste > Landfill > Unclassified | place...
ATGCTCGAACGCGAGCGGCATACCGATTGGGTGAAATATGCAGTGGAATAGCATCGGCGAATTCTTCGCCATGGGCGGCTACGGCTTCTACGTCTGGGGCAGCTTCGGCGTCACCGCCTTGGCACTCTTGATTGAACCTTTATTGCTGAGGAAGCGTCAAAGCGACGTTGCCAACAGCCTGCGGCGTGAACGCAGCGCCGACGAGCGCCAGAAATAGTCCGCATCGTGTCTTCGTAATGTTGTTTTTGCCGAGCTGCTTCCAGAGTACGCGCTGCGGCCTCTTCAAGGGAACTTTGTCATGAAATCTCGCCACAAACGCATCGCCATTATCGTGGGCGGGCTCGCCTCGCTTGGCGTTGCGGCCTTCTTCGTGCTGAACGCACTCAACAGTAACATCGCCCTGTTCTACACGCCCACCCAGGTTGCCGCGGGTGAAGCACCGAAGGAGCGCGTCTTTCGCATCGGTGGCCTGGTCAAGGATGGTTCGCTGAAAAGAAACGAGATGACCATCCGCTTCATCGTGACCGACACCGCCAAGGAAATCCCAGTGTCATACACGGGGATCCTGCCCGATCTCTTCAAGGAAGGCAAAGGTGTCGTCGCCCAGGGCAAGCTCGCTGCCGACGGCCAATTTACCGCCAGTGAAGTGCTGGCCAAGCATGATGAAAATTACATGCCCCCGGAAGCCAAGCACGCCGTCGACAAGGCGGGCGAGGCAGCCAAAACACTAAAACAATGAGAACAACGCCATGATCCCTGAACTCGGACATTTCGCAATCATTCTTGCCCTGCTGGTGGCCGTCGTGCAAGGTGTTTTGCCGCTGCTCGGCGCGCATCGCAACGACGCTGCCTGGATGGCCGTAGCCCGTCCCGCGGCACAGGCGCAATGGCTGATGCTGCTGGTCGCCTTCGGCTGCCTGACGTATGCCTTTGTGGTCAACGACTTTTCGGTGCAATACGTTGCCGAGCATTCGAATTCGAAATTGCCGGTTCTGTACCGAGTCGCCGCAGTCTGGGGCGGGCATGAAGGCTCCTTGTTGCTCTGGGTGCTGTTGCTGGCGAGCTGGACTCTGGCGGTTTCGCTGCTCGCCCGAGCCCTGCCGGAAGCCATGGTGGCCCGCGTGATCGGTGTACTGGGCCTGGTCTCCTGCGGCATGCTGCTGTTCATCCTGCTCACTTCCAGTCCATTCGAGCGGCTCATGAGCATCCCCCAGGATGGCCGCGATCTGAATCCATTGCTGCAGGATCCGGGACTGGTGATTCATCCGCCGATGCTCTACATGGGGTATGTCGGATTCTCGGTGGCGTTTGCCTTCGCCATCGCCGCACTGCTCTCGGGCAGTCTCGACGCTGCCTGGGCGCGCTGGTCGCGGCCCTGGACGCTGGCGGCCTGGATATTCCTGACGCTCGGCATTGCCCTGGGCAGCTGGTGGGCTTATTACGAGCTCGGCTGGGGTGGCTGGTGGTTCTGGGATCCCGTCGAGAATGCCTCCTTCATGCCCTGGCTGGTTGGCACCGCGCTGATTCATTCGCTGGCGGTCACGGAGAAGCGAGGCGCTTTCAAGAACTGGACCGTGCTGCTGGCCATCGGCGCCTTCTCGCTGAGCCTGCTGGGAACCTTCCTGGTGCGTTCCGGCGTGCTGACTTCAGTGCATGCCTTCGCCACCGACCCGCGCCGCGGCATATTTATCCTGACTTTCCTGGTCGTCGTGATCGGCACGTCGCTGTTGCTGTTTGCCTGGCGTGCGCCGAAGGTCGGTCTGGGCGGACGTTTTGAACTCATGTCGCGGGAAACCCTGTTGCTGGTCAACAACGTCTTGCTCGTGGTGGCCTGCGGCTCGGTGTTGCTGGGCACGCTCTATCCCCTGCTCATCGATGCACTCGGCCTGGGCAAGCTGTCGGTCGGTCCGCCGTATTTCCAGGCCGTATTCGTGCCTTTGATGGCGCCGTTGCTGTTCCTTATCGCGATCGGTCCGACAGCGCGCTGGAAGCAGGCCAGCGCCAGTGAGATGGCCAAGCGCTTGCGCATCGCCTTCGCCCTGGCCTTGGCCGCCGGCATTGGCCTGCCCTTCCTGCTGGGCAGTTGGACGCCGCTGGTGGGCCTGGGCCTGATGCTCGCGGTCTGGATCGTCGTCAGTGCTGCGCTGCAGATTCGCGATCGCTTTCGGCACAGCGGGACGCCGCCGCTGTCGTTCTGGGGCATGCAAATCGCACATCTCGGCATCGCGATCTTCGTCATCGGCGTGACCATGGTCAAGGGTTATGAAACCGAGAAGGATGTACGCATGGCGCCGCAAGATACCATCGAGGTGGGCGGGTATACCATCCGTCTGCTCGGCGTGAAAGACGCGGCGGGGCCAAACTACCGCGCCTCGATCGGCGATGTCGAACTGTCCAAAGACGGCAAGCTGTTGCGCACGATGCATCCGGAAAAGCGCAATTATTTCTCTTCGGCCATGCCCATGACCGAAGCCGCCATCGATACCGGGTTCACGCGCGACGTCTATGTCTCGCTCGGCGAACCGGTGGGCATCGAGGATGGCAGCGGCGCCTGGAGCGTGCGGGTGCATTACAAGCCTTTCGTGGACTGGATCTGGTTCGGCTGTCTGTTCATGGCGCTGGGCGGTCTGGTCGCAGCGAGTGACCGCCGCTACCGCATCAAATCCAAAATGTCCGCCAGCATCCCCGGCGGATTGCAGGGAGCAAAGGCATGAAGCGCTTTCTTATTCCTTTGGCATTGTTTTTCGTGCTGGTGGGTTTTCTTGCCTGGGGCCTGAAGCCGGGATACGATCCGCACGAGATTCCTACGGCGCTGCAGGACAAGCCGGCACCGCTGTTCAACTTGCCGCAACTGGCCCAACCCGACAAGAAATTTTCCCCGGCCGACATGAAGGGCAAGGTCTGGCTGCTCAACGTCTGGGCTTCCTGGTGCGTCTCCTGCCGCGCCGAACATCCGCTGCTGGTGGCCTTCGCCAAGCAGAGCAGCCTGCCGATCGTTGGCCTGAGCTACAAGGAACTGCGTGGCGACGGTGATTTCAAGGTGCCGGCCAAGGAGACGCCGGAGAGCAAGGCCGCCGAACTTGATCTGGCGGTCCAGCGCGCCGATGCCTGGATCAAAAGACATGGCAATCCCTATGCGTTGTCGGTCATGGATATCGACGGCAGGGTCGGGATCGATTATGGCGTCTATGGTGTGCCCGAAACTTTTCTGATCGACAAGAACGGGATCATTCGCTACAAGCAGAGCGGACCGGTGACGCGTGAATTGCTCAGCGAAAAAATCCTGCCGCTGGTGAAGGAATTGGAGAAGTCATGAAGCGAATCCTGATCATCCTCACGCTGTTGCTGCTTGGCGCCACGGCCATTGCCAAGGAAGCCGCGCCGCTTGCCGAAGACGAGGCAATCGAAAAGCGCATGGTCGCGATCTCCGAGGAGATGCGCTGCCTGGTCTGCCAGAACGAGTCATTGTCCGGTTCACGTTCCGAACTGGCGCAGGACTTGCGGCGCGAGATCCGCACCCTCATCAAAGAAGGCAAGAGCGATCAGGACATCATGGAATTCATGGTCAGCCGTTATGGCGATTTTGTCCGCTATCGGCCGCCGGTGAAGTCGACGACTTATCTGCTCTGGTTCGGTCCCTTCCTGTTGCTGGTCGGCGCCATTGTTGCGCTGGTGATTTATTTGCGCCGGCGCAGCGGTCGAGCAGAAATCGCGGCGGAAAGCGCGTTGTCGCCGGAAGAGCGCCGCCAGGCCGAGAAACTGATGAAACTGAATGAGAGCGAGAGCAAGCAATGAGCATCCCCTTCCTTTCCGCTGCCGCGCTGCTGGCGCTGTTAGCACTGGCCTGGCTGCTACGCCCGCTGCTGTGGCGTAAATCTGCAGCGCCAAGCGCGTCGCGCCAGGCACTGAATGCCGCCATCTATCGCGATCAACTGGCCGAGCTGGAATCCGATCGCAGCAACGGCACACTCGCCGATAGCGATTTTGAACAGGCGCGCACCGAACTGCAACGCCGCCTGCTGCAGGACGCAGCCGAAGCCGATATTCCGGTCCCTGCCGCTACCCCTGCCAAGCGCACCGCGCTCGCGCTGGTCTTGCTGTTGCCGCTCTCAGCGGTTCTGCTTTACGCGCTTCTGGGCCACCCGACGGCGATGCAGGCAACCCGTTCCGAGCATGAAATTACTGCCGGCCAGATGGATGAGATGATTACCAAGCTGTCCGCGCGCCTGGAGCAGGAACCCAACAATCCCCAGGGTTGGGCCATGCTGGCGCGGTCCTACAAGGCTACCGGCCGCTTTGACGAGGCCGAGAAGGCCTTTCTGCGTGCCGGCGATGTGCTCAACAGCGAGCCGCAACTGCTGTGCGAATATGCCGATCTTCTGGCAGTGCGTGCCAATGGCAATCTCGAAGGCAAGCCGCTGGAACTGGTCAAGGCCGCGCTCAAGCTCGATCCGATGCTGCCCATGGCGCTTGCCCTGGCTGGCACGGCAGCATATAACCGCAAGGATTTCCCCGAGGCAATCCAGTATTGGGAGCAGTTACTGAGCACCTTGCCGCCGGATTCGGAAGATGCCAATTCGATCAGCGCCACGCTTGAAGAACTGCGTGGGAAGAGTGTGGGTAGCCCGGGCAAAGTTGCTGCCAAGGCCGCGTCCGGCAAGCCCGAGAAAATCGTTCCAGGCAAAACCATCAGTGGCAGCGTGACCTTGGCGCCGGCACTGGCCGGCAAGGTCCAGCCCGGTGACACGCTCTTCGTCTATGCCCGCCCGGTCGATGGCTCGCGCATGCCGCTGGCTTTGTTGCGTGCTCGCGCTTCCGATTTGCCACTGACATTTACGCTTGATGATTCACTGGCGCTGAGCCCGGAGCAGAAGCTATCCCAGGCTAAGGAAGTGAAGCTCGAAGCGCGCGTCTCGAAGTCAGGCCAGGCAGTGCGGCAACCCGGCGATCTCGTCGGCGAAAGCGGCACGGTGAAACTGGGTGCCAAGGGCGTCAAGCTGAGCATCGATAAAGTGACTCAGTAGCTGTCAGGCGAATCAGGCAATCAGCCCGAACAGTTCCTCGGCCGCAGGTTGTGCGTGGGGGTAGCGTTATGTCTGTATGCGTTTCTTGGTCTGCTGTACCGGGGCTGATTGTTCTTGTCCGGCTTTTGTCGCGGGTAGAGGCGCGACAGGCAGAGGGAATCCGAGAAATACCATGACGATAAATATCGGCAACAAGAGATAGAAAAGCGGTCTCTTCCAACTGAGCTTTTGCTTGAGCATTGCCCGAAGATGGGGGCACGCCAGTGTTATTCAAGCGGAATGGGCTTGGACTCCTGCTCAATCAGGCGCGCAACTTTCTGACCATCGTGGCATTGGAAATCTCGATCCCGCGGAGCATGAATGTGTTGACTGAAGTAATGCCAAATCCATTTTTCAGGAATAGCGGCTGAGCGGAAAAACTTACCTTCGAATACAGGCTATCCATCTGGGTCCGTCTCGCCTCAGCAAGCAGGTAAGCCATCAGGGCTGAACCAATTCCCTTTCCACCGTGGCCACCGGAAACATAAAAGTGATCAATATACCCATCGGACTGAACATCGGCGTAAGCAGCCAGCTCCCCATCGATGAGCACTACCCAGGGCTGGAGCGCTTGAATTTGAGAGATCCATTTCGTCCGGTCAAACTCCATGGGTGACCAAGCCCTCAATTGCTCAGGAGAATAGTGATTCTTGGCGAGCTGATGAACCGACGAGAAAAATATTTCTCGCAGCGCCAGCTCTTCTCCTTGATTGAGTCTACGAATCCGCATCCGTTTGCCTGCCGGGTTGGCAGCCTGGCTCATAGCAAACGAAGCCCCTGCGGCGTATTGATGTGCGCAACCATGCATGCAGTGTTCTCACCACACACTGGCGAAACGGAAAGCGGGCCTTCCAGGCCAAGCGAGAGCAGCATCCGAGAAATACGTTCCGGCTCAGGATGAAAAAGTTCGAGCTTGGCAAGAGACAGACCATGATCTTGAAGCTTCGCAGCGGGATGCGCTTCCGTTTGCCATTCAATAAGCGCAGGTGCGATGCCGTTCAACGGCAGAGCGCCATCGGCAGGAATGGTGATGAGCCAGTCGAGGGCGCCGCGGCTCATGGGCTCAATATTTCCAAGTGCCTCCGAGCAAACGGAAGTTGCTGAACGAATGTCGGGCGTGCGTGCCACCCAAACGGAGAGCTTGGGCGCCGTGTTCGGGCGCAGCGTGTCGAGGGCGAACCAGCGCGGCCGCGATGGTTCGGGAGCCTTGGGGTTTGCGGAAATGACTTCCAGGAACAGAGAATCGCCAAGCCGAAGAAGAAGATTGTGCGTTCCCATGCTGGAATGCTCTCCACCGGCCTGCGGCAAGACCCCAAGCACCTGACGTACGAACTCGGCACCGCCTTCAAGCGTTGGTGCGGTAACGACAATGTGGTCGATGAGACAGCGCGGCACTTTACGGCTCCCAACTTAGATGTAACTCTTTCATTTCATGGCTTCCTGTAATCGAGGGCAGAATCTCGATGGGAATGGAGCCGGAAAGTTGTCTGGCTGGTGCTGCTTTGTCGAGCCAGTCTGTGTTGACGGATGGGTTGGGCGTCTGCTTACTCATAGTGTGTCCACATACGTAGGACACGAACCGTTTTCTCTTTAGTAATGACCTCGTACACAATGCGGTGCCGAATATTGATGCGGCGAGAATACGCACCAGCAAGATCACCGACCAACTTTTCGAAGGGTGGTGGATTTTGAAATGGGTCGTCGGCAAGAACGGCGAGCAGTTCTTGTGTCTTTGGTTTAAGACCACTTGCTGCAAGCTTCTTTGCATCCCTCATTGCTTGCTTGGCATAAACCAGTTCCCAACTCACCACTTAAGCGTCTTCGAACTTTTTGCGAGGGGTTCGGCCATACCAGCTTTGATGGACTCGCGCATGCCAGGCACGGCCAAAAGGTACAGGGTTTCTTGAATTGCGCTCCAATCTTCCGCAGAGAGCAGAACGGCGCTGCTGCGTTTGCCGGAAATTATGATCGGTTCGTGTGACTCCACGGTTTGATCAATGAGGCGGTACAGGTTGGCGCGAGCTTCGCTGGCGGTAAGTGTGTTCATTTCGTGCCCCTTCAGAGAAGCCGATATGGTACGCTATAACGTACGCTAGTCAAGCGACTATGCGAGCGCTTCAAGATGCCCAACGTCAAAACTAACCGGCCGCCTGCTTGCGGGCGGTCCGTGTTGAGCGAGTGGATTAGCCCTTGGCCTGAAATGCCGGGTGGAATTGGACAGTCGTGAAATGGCACTCCTGCCTATTCGGCGTCCGGTTCTGCCGGGTTGGTCGGCAACTTGCTAGCCTGGAATCTCGGGCTCGACAAGTGTTGCAAGTTGCGCAAGGGACTCCTGCCACCCGAGGTAGCACATCTCGACGGGAATAATCGCAGGTATTCCTTCTTGCACGATGCTGATTTCAGTTCCGCAGGACACTTTCGTTAAAACTACCGTCACCTGCATTTCTCCGGGTAAGTTCGGATCGTCAAATTTGTCGGTGTAGCGAATTCGCTCATGAGGAACGAGTTCGAGATACTCGCCACCAAACGAGTTGCCGTTCTCTGTCGTGAAATTCGTGAACGACATCCGAAAAGTACCACCAACCTTCGCATTCATATGGTGAACCTTACATGTGAACCCGTATGGCGGTATCCACTTCGCCATTGCGTCGGCGTCCAGGAACGCCCGATAAACGCGCTCCGGAGGCGCGCGGAGTACGCGATGCAGTTGTACCGTGCCTGTAGTCATTTGGATTCTCCTTTTACATCTGGTTTAGCGAAAGACTGACCCGTCAAAGATTGATTGAGCGCAGACCGATTGTGACGTTCAACGTAGAGCTAACCGGCCGCCCGCTTGAAGGCGGTCCGTGTTGATGGATGGGTTGGGCGTCTTGGCTACGTGCCTGGACAGTTAACATTTTGTGATGTACAGTTATACGTACATATTTGGAGGATTAACATGGATGCAATGACCTATACCACTGTTCGCGCAAACCTTGCCAGCACGATGGATAGGGTTTGCAACGACCACGAAGCTTTGATCATTACTCGCAACGGCGAACAGGCCGTGGTGATGCTTTCGCTCGAAGATTTCAAAGCGCTTGAGGAAACTGCTTATCTCTTGCGCACACCCGCTAACGCCAAGCGCCTCCTTTCGGCGGCCGCGCAACTGAGCGCTGGCAAAGGCGTTGAGCGAAAGCTGGCAAAGTGAAGCTGATTTTCGCGGACGAGGCATGGGATGATTACCTCTACTGGCAAAAGCAAGACAAGCGCATGGTTGAACGGATTAACAAGTTGATTCGTGAGACCCAACGCGAACCTTTCTCTGGCGTAGGAAAGCCAGAAGCATTGAAGCACGCGCTATCAGGTTTCTGGTCACGCCGCATAACAGACGAGCACCGCATGGTTTATCGCCTTGAGGGTGATGCCCTGCTGATTGCGCAGTTGCGTTTTCATTATTGAGACGCCCCACGTAGAAGTCACCGGCGCTGCGCGGCTTTATCGCGCAGCGCCCAGCGACCTAAGAGAGCGAGGTTGAGCGCCATGTTAGGCCTGTCATTCCGCGCGATGGCAGACCGCCTCTATGCAGTTGCCGAACGGGTCGTAGAGGAAAGCTCCGAAATAATTAGCGTGATAGTGCGGACGTAGGCCGGGCGCGCCATTGTCCTTGCCACCATTAGCTAGACCCGCAGAATAGAAGGCAGCAACTTGCGCTCGGGTGGTTGCTTTGAAACACCAGTGGCGCTTTTCGTCGAAATTGGCGTCCGTTGACTCATAGACCGCCAAGCAGGAATGAAAGTCTTCAATGTCGTTACATCGGACGCCGTAGCCAAGTGCGCCAGGACGATCATAGACTTTTGCAACACCAAGCGCGGCCATCACTGCGTCGTAAAACGGACGAGCATTCCCGGTGCTTGGAACGGAGATAGAGACGTGGTCGAGTACGAGCATAGAAAGGTCTACCGTTTAGCTTGAGGGGCGGCCCGGAGGCGAAGCTTGCCGGCGATCCCCACGAAGCGCGGGTTGGGCAGGTTGGGATGAAACTAAATGTTCCCCTCCCTCCGAAACAAATTTTCCAGGGGGACAATCAAGCATTGAGATTTCAATTCCAGTCATCGATTTTCAGATCATGAGGTGAGGGTTTCCCTTTTCCCGTTTCGACATATTGTCTAAGACTCAGAAGAAACGTCGCCCACTTCATGCTGCAGTGCGCCCGATGATCAACGGCCTCGGGCCAGTTTTTGTGACTGAACAAAACGATTGTCAGGCCGCTTTGCTCTGATAGTTGAAAGGAGATTTCGGTTCCTAACCAATCAGCAGGACCCTCTACGCACAACCATCGCACCTCCGTTTGAGGTACGAGTGCTTTCACTTCCATCCCAAAACTACCAAGATGTGCTCCATCTTGAGTACTAAACCTGAACTCGATTTTTCCTCCGACGCGGTCTTCGCCATGAACCTCCTCGGTCCACCACTGGGCCAGCCCTGCTTTGGATGCCAAGGCCGCAAAGACTTGAGCTGCAGTGGCGATGATGCCAATTCGATGAACAATCTCGTACATGATAACCTCCAGTAACGTTTTCAAGACAAATGACAAATCATCACTTGCGGATTGCAAGTTATTTTATTGTAAAACTTTTACTTGCAAATCACAAGCTAAGTTGTTAGCTTCTTTCTCTTATGAAAATGCACATCAGCAAACCACGTTCACACTGCCCCGTGAATTTCGGCCTTGAGGCCATCGGCGACCGTTGGGCACTGCTGATCCTGAGAGACATTATTTTTCGCGGGAAGCGGACTTATGGCGAATTTCTTAGATCAGAAGAAGGATTTTCCACCAACATCCTGGCCTTGCGTTTGGAACATCTGATTGAGGCTGGCATCCTCCTGCGCGAGGGGCACAAGGAGGATGGTCGAAAGGGCATCTATACCCTCACTGAGAAAGGGCTAGACCTGATTCCGTTGCTGTTTGAAATGATCTTATGGAGCGCCAAGTACGACCCACAATCAGAGGCCGTGCGTATCATGCCTCTGGTCGAACTCATCAAGGGCGACAACCGCAAAATCAGTCAGCGAATGATGAAGAAGGTCAGGCGTGGAGAGGCGATTATTCCTGAATTTTTATCGCAATAATCAGAACGTGATTGCAGCTAGTGTCGCCCAA
>Ga0172380_10009713_pt1 | contig 10205 bp, 8 predicted proteins | sample Leawe162metaG_FD_119747 | JGI IMG/M metagenome (GOLD analysis project Ga0172380, IMG submission 119747) | Leachate microbial communities from a municipal landfill in Southern Ontario, Canada - Leachate well 162 metaG | ecosystem: Engineered > Solid waste > Landfill > Unclassified | place...
CAGACCTTCGGAATGTATGCATACTCTTACTATATGATGCCGCCGCGCAAAACCCACGTCGACAAACATGTCAAGATCATGCATGTTTTAAATAGCACCGGAATACTTTACTACTCGGCCAAACAGCGTGATGTCTATCTGAATCAGATGTTAATTCCATGGAAGAAAATGGTAGACAAACTGTACTTCTATTGCGGCCCTGAGGGGATGGGCAGTCTTGACTTGCCAGTTATGCAAAAAGATTCGATTAAATATCTTTTTGCCGACTTAAATAAGGTTCCGGTTTCAGGCATGACCAATGATATAGGCAAAATAGTTGACTCTAGTGGCCTGAATCTTTACTTGTACCATAAGATGGCATGGAATCCCGGCAGAGATATTGAGCCACTCTATGCTGACGCACTTAATAAATGCTATGGCGAGAAAGCCGCTCCATATGTCCGTGAATATTTTGCCAATCTTGAGAAACGCATGGCCGCCTTTGCTGATTCGATCGAAGTGGATATTGCTCTGGGCGCCGCCAAACGTTTTCCGGGGGTGTTAATAAAAGTTTACCCCGGCCTGTATGAAGAGTCTATGCCGTTGCTGAAAAAAGCCATGGAGCAACCTGCGGATAAAAAACAGAAATACCGTTTGCAGATGATTATTGATAATCTTGAATATTGCCATGATACAGTGGAGTTGTATGCGTTAGCGCAAAAAGTATTGACCGCCCCGAACAAAAAAGATGTCTTGGCAGGACTTGCCCTGTCGGAAAAACGCCGTGCCTATGTTCAGCGCTTGACTAAAGAGGGAAGATTGACCTCAGACAATTATGAGCGCACAGAACGTAATTCTTTACCGTTTTTCAATCCAACAGTCTGGAAAGGTTTTCTGCAGCAGGCCGATGGCGGAGTCAAGAAAGTCGCCGTGATATATTTAAAAGAAGGTAAGAGTCCGAAGATTGATGGCGCGCTTAACGATCCATGCTGGGCGGGAATTAAGCCTGTTGACGCGGATGTGGACAAGAATTCAGGCGAGAAAGTTGACGTCAAAACAACCGTTAAACTAGCCTATGACAGTAAGTATTTCTATGTCAGTGTTTATTGTGAAGAACCTTTGATGAATAAAGTTAAAGATTCTTGTAAAACTCATGATGGTCCAGTCTTTGATGAAAATGATGTTGAACTATTTTTTGATTCAGCAAACTCCAAGCGGGATTATAAACAGATAGTTGTTAATTCACTGGGGACCGTTATGGATATTGAAGTCATAAAAGATAAGGCTAATAAGGCTAATATTGACTGGAATTCCGATGCGGTTGTCGCAACCCAAAAAAGTAATGACGGATGGACCGTTGAAATGCGTATCCCATTGAGCAGTTTAAAAAACAAAATGCCGCGACTGGGTGAAATCTGGGGATTTAACGTCTGCCGGGTTCGGAAGACCGTTAAAAATGATCAATATACGTGCTGGAGCGCTACTTTCGGCGGGTTTGGAAACCCGGAACGTTTTGGCGTAATAATTTTTAAATAACTTTTATAATTTGCATTTTTTGCACCACAGTCCAGAACCTGGACTGTGCAAAATTTGCTTATCTTGAAGCTGACACTCGGATGGATTTTGCGAATAAGAATTATAAAAGCAGTCAGGAGATGTTCGAGGAGGGCCTTCCGGGCAAAACAATGTTCCGGGTCAGCTGGATCAATACATATTCTTAAATCAATATTTAATTAAAGGAAATTCAAACAATGCGTAAAGTAAAAACAGGCATAGTTGGAGCAGGCGGACAGCGTTGCTGCTTTCATGGCGGATGCGTCTTCGCCGAAACTGATAATGTGATAATCAAAGCGATCTGCGATAATCGTCCTGAACGGCTCGCGTATGCGAAGGAAATGTATTCAAAATACCTGGGTTACGAAGTTGAAACCTATCTTGACTACAATGAAATGTACGCGAAAGCCGATCTCGAAGCGGTATATGTTTCAGGTCCCAATAATCTGCATATGGAAATGAGTGTTGCCGCACTTACCGCCGGACTCCACGTCCTCTGTGAAAAACCGATGGAGATTAGTCTTGAACGAGCTGACGCGATTAGCGATGCGGCGAAGCGCAGCGGCAAACTTCTTGGTCTCGGAATGCAGATGCATTACCGTCGTCGCTATCTGAAAATCGGCGAGCTTGTTGAGCAGGGACTGATTGGTAATGTGGTCCAGTCATGGTGTTCCGAATACCGTCATCCATATATTGCAATGAAAGACTGGGTCTGGGATTCATCCCTGTCCGGCGGCGCTATTCACGAAAAAAACTGCCACCACTACGATGTTATGGATATCTGGGTCAAAAGCAAGCCCACCACGGTCTATGCTTCCGGGAATATTATGAAACACCACACGCCCCATGGCATTAAAAGTGATATCGTTGATAACGCCTTTATCATTAATGACTACGAGAACGGCTCCCGGGCTATGGTCAGTATTAATTTCATGGGCACCAATGAACAGGGACACACTCGTGAATTCGGCGTAATCGGCACTGACGGGGCAATCACTTTTAACGACACTGACAAAGAAGTCCTGCATGTCAGCCTTAATAACGGCGATAAATATGACTTGAACATCCCGGGGGATGTGCGCGGCGGCATATGGCAGGATTTTATTGACTGTGTCCTGGACGGCAAACGGCAGCCTTTGGTCACGCCTGAAATGGGGAGAAACAGCCTGTTGGTTCCGATGGCGGCTGAATTATCCATAAAAGAAAAGCGCATTGTCAACGTCAATGAATTAAAATAATATGAAGTACAAGGGAAAACTGCTTGACGGAAAATATGTCATGCTTGAAGTTTCCGGTCAGAAAATTTCTAAAGTTACTGAAATTCCTGCTGATGAAACCTTGCCGATGCTTTTCCCGCCGCTGGTCGATCTGCAGCAGAACGGAGCGCTGGGAACGTATTTTACCAATTTTTGTAATGAAGACCCGGAAAACTTGAATAAGGTCGCGGACTTTCTCCGCAAGCATGGCGTAGGACGAGTCCAGTTGACCACAACGACCGCTTCAATTAATTCACTGAAAAAATCACTGTCTGCGATTGATAAAAAGTTATCAGCGGAACCGGAACTCGAATCGCTGTTTTATGGAATTTTCCATGAAGGCGTATTCATTTCACCACGGGACGGCTGGCGCGGAGCTCATCCGGCGGAACATATTTTGTTTCCTGATTATGCAATGTTCGAAAGATTGAACGACGCGTCCGGCAACAGAATCAAAACAGTGAATGTCGCGCCGGAAGAACCAGGCGGACTGGCATTTATCTCAAAGGCTGTCTCACACGGATTCACCGTTGCTATAGGCCACTGTTGCCCTGATAATAAAGTAGTCAAAGAAGCCGTAAAGCTGGGAGCTTCATTAGTGACGCATTTTGCAAATGGCGCGGCGCCTAATATCCACCGCTTTAAAAACCCGTTTTGGAGTTTTCTAGACGAACCTGATTTGAAGTTAGGACTTATTTGTGACGGATTTCACCTGCCGCCGGAAGTTGTCGGCACCGCGTTCAAATGCAAAGGAACAGAAAACTGTTTTGTCGTTTCAGATGCGAGTGGTTATTCCGGCTATCCTCCCGGATTATATGAACGAGACAATAATCGTTCTTTTGAGATCAGAGCAGACGGGCTGTTGCATCTGGCCGGACAAGAAATCCTGATGGGGGCCTGGTTCCAGCTTGACCGCGGAGTCGAATTTCTGGTTAAACAGCTCAACATGCCCCTGACGGACGCCTGGCGGCAGTGCAGTGAGATTCCGGCTAAGATTGCCGGAATAAAACTTCCCGTAATGCAAGCCGGAGAAAATGCTGATTTTGTTCTTGCAAGCTGGGATGACGGGCTGGTAATCGAACAGACAGTGTTCAATGGAAAGCAATATTTAGACTCTCCATACAGGCCCGATTCCACGCCGATGTTCAAACCAAAGTCAAAAGCAGGATGCTCGAACCATGAAAAACTTATCTGACATAGCCTAAAGAGCCAGCCAGTTTCTGGCAAATAATGATTCTGCTGTAGCCGCGTCTCTTTTGCCGGAACTTAATAGTTTTGACGGGATTGAACCCGCTTACGCCGGCTCCGTACAGTCCGAAAACAGGGCTTGTGTCTGACCGCCGGTGTCATTTCTCCTTTCTAACTCACGCAATTCACTAAAATGCTTCTAAAGGTATAGTACAAAACTTTAGCTTTTGTGTTTACGCGCGAGTTCAGTTTGCAGTTTGTCGAGTTTCGCTTTCTGGCGGACATTTTGAATTTCGGAATCAGCGACTTCAACAATTCGAAAGCCCAGACGCTGTCTACTGAATTATTTTTGCAATGGGCTAAATATTCAAGACAAATTATTGAGACTTTTTCTTAATTTCAATAACATCTTCAGGAATTGAAAGATTACCTTGAAACTCAATTTACTTTTGCCATGGATACGTTTGCCGAAAGTAATTCCACATTCCGTAATGTGAAAATCTTCCACTGAATGCGTTACCAGGAAAAGCAGTTCAAGCATAATTTTAAAGCCTTGCGGATTCAAGTCGCCGCGTACTTTGTTAAAGGCTGACTTTCTGATAGCAAAAAATCCGGACATCGGATCTTTAACATTTACATCAAGAATTATTTTAGCCATCAACGTTGCGGTGCGGCTGATTAAAACGCGGGAAAAACTCCATTTTTCCGCAAATCCACCGCCTGAAACATATCGTGAGCCAACAACAAAATCATAGGTTTCCAATTTATTCAAAACTTTTGGCAGATCTTTCACGTCATGTTGCAGGTCGCCATCCATACAACACATGAATTCGCCGGACGCGGCGTTAAAACCTTTAACAATACTTGGACTCAGGCCTTTGGAGCCATCATTGAGCAGTCCTTTGATATTAGGTTGGGTTGTCGCGTAATCAATTACCGCCTGACAGGTGCCGTCAGGAGAATTTTCATCGACTACAATAATTTCAAAATCATCAAGTCCGCAGGTTTCGATTTTTTGAAGCAAAGGAATAATATTTTCACGTTCATTAAGCGTTGGAATAACAATGGAGTATTTCATTTTTGTGTTTCCTGGCCGGCCCCGGTCAGCTTGGCGATTCCAGCGATAAATGGCGGGGTTATTATACCTCTTTCAGTTATGAATCCGGTTATTAATTCGTGCGGCGTAACGTCAAATGACGGGTTGTACACGTTTGCTGATTCCGGTCCGGTGCGCCTGCCAAAACCATTTATAATCTCATCCGGAGAGCGTTGTTCAATCGGAATTCCGCTGCCGTCCGCTAACGAAACGTCAAGCGTGGAGTAGGGGGCGGCGACGTAGAATGGAATATTATGGTATTTGGCCGCGATTGCCACGCCATAAGTGCCTATTTTGTTGGCGGTATCGCCGTTGGCGGCAATCCGGTCGGCGCCGACAATGACAATGTCTATTTTGCCTTCACGCATTACTTGAGCCGCCATGTTGTCGCAAATAATCGTTACATCAACTCCCGCGCGGTCAAGTTCCCAGGCCGTCAGGCGTGAGCCTTGAAGCAGCGGTCGTGTTTCATCGGAATATACTTTTACCTTGATGTCATTTTCTTGCGCGACATAAATGGGCGACAGCGCCGTGCCGTAATCGCCGGTCGCCAGCGCTCCGGCGTTACAATGGGTCAGCACGCCCATATTGTTTTTTAGCAAAACAGAACCATTACGACCGATTGCCCGGCACATTTCAATATCTTCGCTCAAAATATTCATGGCTTCGCGCAGTAAAATTACTTTTAAGTCAGCGACAGTCCGGTTGTTTGAGGCGGTTGAAGCGGCTTTTGTGCAGCGTTCAAGAGCCCAGAACAGATTTACTGCGGTCGGTCGGGATTTTGCCAGATAAGCAGCGCCCTGATTTACTTCATTGATAAACTCTTCAGGCTTAGTGGCCGGAGATTTTTTACAAACTGCCGCCAGTCCAAGTGCGGCGGCACAGCCGATAGCGGGAGCGCCGCGAACCGCCAGCCGTTTGATTGCGTCGAAGATGTCATCTAGGCAGTCTAATTCGATATATTCCAGTGTTTGAGGCAGCAGAGTTTGATCAATCAGCCGCAGTTTTCCCGGTTGATTAGTTAGCTCCGGTTCAAAAGTTTTAAAAATATGACCTTTTTCAGTTATCCAGCATACCGGGTCCAGCATATCAATGACTCCTTATTTTTTGTCATTGTCGGGTATTTTATAATCAGTGCCTTCTTTGGCTTGTTCGCCGCCAACAACATACACTCTGCCAGTTTTCGGGTCTCTCAACATGGAAGGAATAGTTTTTGTTTTCTTGTAGACTTCAACTTTTTCCTGTTTTCCATTTATGTCGTAAATAAAATAATTGAATACCGCAGGTGATATTGGAAGCAGAATGTGAATTTGACTCAGCATATCAACATCGCAAGTAAATTTTTCTTCACCCAGTTCAAAGCCGATTCTCCGGGTGGCATAAATCATTTTATCATCTTCAACAACCAGGTAAAATATTTTATCTGAACCTTCAGTCAGGCTTTTCAGATTATAGGTGCGGGTTTGAATTTTTTCTTTTTTGTTTTCATTCAAAAAATCAGGGATGCCAACTGTTCTCGACCAGATAGTTGTTCCAGCGCTTACTTCAAATATACATTCATTGGAAATATATTCGTTTTTAAACAGGCTGTGTGAAATGTATACTTTTACGCGATAACGACCAAGTTTAGTTAACTGATAATATTGGTTCAGCGGAATTATAAATTCTTTGGTTTCGCCGGCATGCAGAATTGTTCCGGTTATTGGATAATCATCTTTGCCGCGTTTCATAATTTTGTTTTCTTGAGAATCGGATATTTCAAATAAAAGTTTTCCGGTAAGTTTGTCATCGTGCCCGAAAACAACAGCGTGTCCACTGTCGTTGCGAATTACCACTTTCGCTAAAATATCTTCATATTGCAAGTAGTTTTGACTGTTAATTGCCATTTTCATCGCCAGTTGGGCGTGGCACAGTGTTGAAGAAAATACGATGATGGTCGCGGTCAGTATCAAAAACAATCCGGTTTTAGTTCTCATGCACAGCCTCTTTATTAATGTATTCGTTTAATCTACTCAGTATTTCTTTAATGTTCAAATCGTGACACTCGGAATCGCCTCGCGGACAGATTCTTTTTAAGCATTTAATGCACGGCAAATCTTTCTGGAAAATTATGTGACGGTCGCCATAAGGGCCGGTTTTTTCCGGATCGGTAGGGCCGAACAGTCCGAAGACGGTTTTATTCAGTGCGGAAGCGATATGAATGGGGCCGCTGTCATTGCTGATGACGAAATCACAACGCCGGATGGCTTCAACCAGTTCGCCGATAGAGGTTTTTCCGGCAAGTGATATTACGTTGTCCGTATTAGTATTGTCAACAATATTTTTTGCGGCGGCGGTATCTTCAGGAGAGCCAAGAATGATAAATTTATACTGTGGATTGAGCAACCTGAAGCCGTTGATGATTCCAGTGAAAAAATCAGGTTGCCAGCATTTGCTTTTCCAGCGCGCTCCAGGGATTACGCCAATAATTTTGTTTTCTGATGTAATGCCGCAGTCTTTGAGTCGTTTGGCCGCAGACTTGGCAAAGCCTTCAACTATCGTCAGCGGAGCTGTTGCTGGCGGCTGGTCGGTTCCGGTTAAGGCGCGGACTAAGGCGAGATTGCGTTCTACGGCGTGAACACAGTTTTCCGGAATCGTAATACGCTGACCGTAAAAATATTTAGCAATTGATTCTTTAGGCTCGGAAAATCCGGATACCTGGCTGCCTTTGGCGATGAATGCGAAAAACGCGCTCCTGAACAATCCTTGAAAATCAATGATTAAATCGTAATTTTCCTGTCTTAATTCTTTTGTCAATTTCAAAAAAGAAGGAATAAAAGTATGAACTGCGGCTAATTGACGACGCGGAAACACTATTGTTTTTCTGATTTTTGCCGGTGAATATTGCAGAATGTCCGCAAAAGCAGGATGAACCAGCCAGTCAAATTCAGCATTTGGAAAATGTTCCATTAACAGAGAAACCGCAGGAAATACATGAAAAATGTCACCCAAACTGCTCGGTTTTACAATAAGTATTTTTTTTGCTGTTTTATTATTATCTTTGTTCAACGCAAATTTTCGCTTTATGAATTATTGCAAATTCACTTTTTAGATAATTCCCGGAATGCAAACGTTTAATTTCCGGTCTCAAGACGTAACGCCAGGCGTTCAGGAAGACCGGCGGCAATTATTTTAGCTTGAGCGGAAGGAATGTTATACGGCAACCGGTAGCGGGTCACAGTCTTCTCTTCGCTGTCATATACGGCAAAGGATGATCTTGGGTCGCGATTTCTCGGTTGACCGACACTGCCGATATTGAATAAATACTTAAATCCGGTTTTGATTGAAACGGTGAGTTCATCGGCTTCAGTAACATTCTTCGGAAAAATTCCTTCTTCAAATTTATATGCCCATCCTGCAATCTCCTCAATTGGTTTCTCCGACATTGAGGAAATCGGTTTCTTGCAAAATGCTATCGGAACGTGTGAATGACCGCAGAAACATAGTTGGGTGAACTGATAGGTGAAATTGTCTGCCGCATGATGGGCGTCAAAGATATAACCCCAGTTATCCGGTGAATCCAGCGTGGCGTGAACAATCGTTATATTTGTGCCTTGAACAGTAGCACGCAAAGGAAGGCTGGCCAGCCATTCGCGTTCTGCGTCAGTCAATTGTTCTTTGGTCCAAAGAACCGCCTTCTTGGCATGAGGATTGAAGCCATCCATTTCATCATTGTTATTTGACGCATATTCATCATGATTGCCTTTGACGACCGCAACCGGTTCTAATGCCTTAATAGCCTGAAGGCATTGACTTGGCTCGGCATTATACCCGACAATATCGCCAAGACAGATATATTTATCAATTCGCAATTCATTGCATTTCATCAGAACGACTGACAATGCGTCTGTATTCGCATGTATATCACTTAAAATAGCGTACTTAGCCATTACCCCGCCTTAGGTTTGTTAATTTTCCACAATCAGTGATTTAACGTTATATTTTTCAAGAGCTTTACGACCGTTTAAGAAAGCAAGCTCAACGATAAAATGGATGCCGATAATATTGACATCAAGTTTTTCCAGTAATTTGACTGCGGCATTTGCAGTGCCGCCAGTCGCCAGTAAGTCGTCAATTAACAGCACTTTGCTGCCTGAAGCTGCCGCGTCGGTATGGATTTCAACAGTAGCTTCGCCGTATTCAAGCGAATATGATTCTTCAATGGTATCGTATGGCAATTTGCCTTTTTTTCTCACAGGAATAAATCCGCATCCAAGCTTGTAGGCTAAGGCTCCACCAATAATAAAACCTCTGGCATCAATAGCGGCAATATAGTCTGGTTTGTTGCTGCCTTGATACTCGGCTGCCAGCAAATCTATCATTGTAGCAAAAATTGAACTGTCTTGAAGAAGAGGGGTGATGTCAATATAGACAATCCCCGGCTTGGGAAAATCCGGAATTCGCCGCAATGCTGCGGTGAGCTTATTCAGACTCATTTATTCTCTCTCCATAATATTATTTAAAAAAAAAGCACAGCAGCAGAGTAAGCCGGATTCTGTTATTCCGTATTGCTACGAAACCGGTAATCATCTGTCTAAGCGACCAGTACCCGGGATTCAAATGCTGCGAGCAACAGCGTCATCCTCTATTTGGTCTTGCTACGGGAGGGGTTTGCAATGCGACGCCGCTTAGGCTAAGCGCCCGGTGGGCTTTTACCCCACCTTTTCACCCTTACTTCTCTTCCAAACTGTTGCCAGTTTAAACGTGAAGCGGTTTATTTTCTGTTGTACTTTCCTTCCCGCGGAATATAGTCCGCAGTATCCTTCCTTTCAAAAGGACTCCCCGCTCTGTGTAGTCCGGACTTTCCTCCCCATGGGTTACCAGGGGCGATTACCTACTGCCACTGCACAAAAAACTAATATAATCACCTCTTTGCGATTTATCAAGAAAGGGTAAGAAGTATTTATTGATTAAATGTGACATTCCATTCGTGAAAATAAATGCCGTATAAACGTTATTTGGAGCTCAAGCCAGGCGGAAAATTACGCATTGAAAAATGGCATCCCCAAGGGGATTCGAACCCCTGTTGCCGGGATGAAAACCCGGTGTCCTAGGCCTCTAGACGATAGGGACATGACTGTCTCACTTTAAAG
>Ga0172380_10009714_pt1 | contig 10205 bp, 4 predicted proteins | sample Leawe162metaG_FD_119747 | JGI IMG/M metagenome (GOLD analysis project Ga0172380, IMG submission 119747) | Leachate microbial communities from a municipal landfill in Southern Ontario, Canada - Leachate well 162 metaG | ecosystem: Engineered > Solid waste > Landfill > Unclassified | place...
GATAAGGTTCCGGGGCGGGGGATCGAGCCGGTTGGTGGCCGCGGTTGCGTGCGCGGCACTGGTGTTTTGCGCGGGGGCGTGGGGGCAGGGTTTTTCCGGGGCGATGCAGGTCAGGGGGGGGCTGTATCATTCCCTGGGGCTGAAGAGCGACGGGACGGTGTGGGCGTGGGGGCATAACGCTTACGGCCAATTGGGGGATGGGACGACGGCTACGCGGAAGGCTCCGGTGCAGGTGGTCGGGCTGAGCGGCGTCGTGGCGAACCGTGGCGAACCGAGCCTCGGAGGTCCGTGTTTTTCCTGCTGGTGATAATGCTTCTGATGGGAATCTGGCTGGTTTGGGTGAAACGATGGGAGCAATGATTTCCACCCGAACCATTCTGCGGTTTCCCGGTATCTTCGCCGTGATATTTGCTGTCCTCATACTTCCGTGGTTGAGGCTTGGGGAAGGCGACACACCTGTCTTTCGCACGGTCGGGACATGGTGCTTCTCCCGCGATGAAGGCCAGCGGGAAGTCACTTTTCTGGAATCGCCGGACAAATCCACCCGGCCAACCTACGCCAGAATTGAAATCGCCAACCGCTCACGCCTCAAGCCCGATGGTTCCGGCCTCGTGCGCAACGTGGATTTCGATGCGCGGGGATTCGGCTGGAACCCGGTGGCGCTCTTGATCGCTCTGGTTCTGGCCTCTCCTCTGCCTTGGAAGCGGCGGTTGACGGCGCTGTGTTGGGGCCTGTTCTGGATTCAGTTCGTCGTCATGATATTCTTGGCCTACATCATCTGGAACGAGTCTTCGGAAATCGGCCTTGTCACGATGAGCCCGTTTTGGAAAAACATCGCCTCGGCGTGGCAACACCACTTCATCGCCCAGTTCAGCCTCGCCGCGCCGGTGGTGGTGTGGTTGCTGGTGACATTCCGGGCCGGGGATTTGTCAATCTGGAACCGGGCGGATCGCGGGAAATCTTGAGGCAGATCAATCTTTTTCATAAAAGCCATACAACCAGTTGGAAAATATTGCGTTACGGAATTGTCACAAAACTTTCCTGGCCTGTTTTCTCGCGCCTGTTACCGCCGATGACGGCATGAAAACTCTCCTCTGCGGTATTATTCTGGCAGGTGCAGTCAGCGCAATGGCGGACACATTTTCCTATGATGATTCAAACCGTCTTGAAACCGCCGACCAGAGCAACGGGCTCTCGCACAGCTACGGATACGACGGGGAATCCAACCTTCTTTCCGGGCTATCAAGCGGAGCGGACGCGGGCACGGTCAATGGAATAGCTGATTGGTGGGAGAATTTTTTCTTCTCAACCACTGGCATCAACGCTCTCGCATCGGCAGTGGGCGACGGGGTCAGCAATCTGACAAAATATGCCCTCGGCTTGAACCCGCTCACCGCGCTTTCAGGTCAGCTCGTCACGGTTGCCCAACAGGTTTTCACCGATGGGCAGACGTATAAATACCTGACGTTCGTTCGCTCGAAGGCCAACGCCTCGATGGCGAGTTTGGAACAGTCGAGCGATCAGGTGATGTGGTATGGCGGGAGCGAGTATTTCGAGCTGGTATCCGTACTGGATTTGGGAAACGGAACAGATCGGGTGACGTATCGGAACCTGACCCCGCTCCCCGCCGGAAACAGCCTTTTCTTCCGGCTGGTCACGGATGGAGGCTCCCCTTCGCTTCTCGCCTACAACAACATCTCGTCCGGAACGCCGACTCCCTCCATGCCCTGGTGGGCGTTTGCCCTCCTTGTGGTTTCCCTGCCGATTGTTGCGGCGAGGTTCCTGGGTGGTCGTGGAGCAAGGGCCGGCTTCTATGTTCTTCTGGCAGGCTGGGGTTTGGCGGCAACACCGGCCCGCGCAGAGCTTGGCCCTGGGTGGCATACAGCGCAGAAGAGCGCGAGTCCGGACCAGCGGACATTGCCTTCCGAGCCGTCAAAATTCCTGTCGGCAATGGGGGATATTCAGACCGAATCTTTGGTGAGCGGACCGTCCCCTACGGCGATTACCACCGAATTGCAGGCTGTGGCAGCGGGCCTGAACAACGACCCTCTGGCGATTTTTAACTACGTGCGGAATAAAATCCGCTATCAACCCTATAGCGGGAGCTGCAAGGGGGCTCACACGACATATCTTGACGGGGCTGGCAATGACTTCGACCAGGCAAGCCTGCTCATTGCGCTTCTCAACGCAGCCGGATACACGGATGCATCTTACGTTTACGGAAGCATTATCGTTCCCGAGGACGATCCGTATTACAACAACAACGACCTTTCGCACTGGTTTGGATGCACGCCTGCGATGACTTGGTCCGTGCTGGTTTATTCAAATGCCCTGAACTTGAACTACTTTTATGATTACGGCACGTATTGGGATATATTCGATCATGTATGGGTACGGGCGGTCATCAACGGAACAACCTATGACATTGACCCGAGCTACAAAACCTCCGATTTGGTCACGGGAATTGATCTGAAGACCAACAGCGGCTATTCCCGCGCCCAATTGCTGGCAGATGCCAGCGTCTCATGCACGGTCGGCACAAACTACGTCAAGAATGTCAATCGGGCGGCGCTGGAAACCCGCTTGGGCCAATACTCATCGACATTGAGGAACTACATCAAAACGAATTACCCGCTTGCCACGACGGACACAATTTTGGGAGGAGCGACAATCTATGAGCGGACGGCGGATAGTTTCGCCGAGGCGGCTTCCGAACTGACAAACCTTTACCCGGAAGTCACGACGACATTCGCCGCCATTCCTTCCACATACCAGGCCACCCTGACCGTGAGGGTGGGCACGCAGATTGACGCGACGTTCAATACGGATTCCCTGCAATCCAACCGCCTGAGCCTGGTGTTTTCGGGATTAAACGCGCAGCTATGGCTTGGCGACACAATGGTTGCTTCCGAAACCAACGGGAGCGGGACGACCGCAAACGTAACACTATCCGTGACCCAAGCGGATACCGAGAAGAACCAGAGTTCGGGAATCGTGCCCTACTCGCGCACCGGCACATACGATTTATCCCATGCCTTTTATCCCAACTCGAATTCCAACGGGCAGATTGATGCGAGTGATCGGAAGTTGCAATCCTATCTGGCAAGCGGACTGACGGACACCTCGCGGCAAGTTCTCACCGAAACCCTTCACGGGCTGGGGTTGAAATGGATTCGCCGGGTTGCACTGTCAATAGATCTCACGGCGAAAACGCAGGGGTATTATGCATGGAACGATCATGTCTTCGGACGTTCCGGGCAGGAAGCCGGGTATTATGTGGATATGCCGGGGGTTTTTGGCACGGCCTTCAACGACCAGGGCACTTACTCATCGAATGTCGTCAACGCGATGGTGTTCGCGGAAAGCGCCATGGAAAATGGAGTTATTGAGCAAAGCGGAGGGAGCCCGGCACTTTCCGCGGTCAAATGCCTGACTCTTGCCAATGATGGCGGGCAAAAAATCTTTCAGGTCACGCCGTCAAATTGGAGCAGTATCAGTTCGCAACTCACCAATTACACAACATCCGACAAGACATTTGTTGGCAGTTACGTCAACACCGCGGGCAATATCTCGCTTGTTCACCAAGACGGAAAAACGGGGTTTAGCCAGGCAGCAGGCCAGTGGAAAGGATTCGGCTTTGCCACGGTAAACCCGGCTTTCGGCTACATGATCATAACGGGTGGTTACTCGGGGGGATTTACTTCCACGGCGGGATTGGCCAGCGGCTCGTCGGTGGTTGGTTTGAAAAATTCCTCCTCGGAGGAAGTCCAATCTCCCAGCAATGTCACCCCGCCCATGGGTGCGGACCCTGTGAATTTGGCGACGGGAGCCTACACGATGGCAGTTACCGACCTCGCCTTGGGGGAGGCCAACACTCCGCGCGGACTGGCACTTAGCCGCTCCTACGACAGTTCGCGCAAGGATCAGAGCACGGCGCTGGGCAATGGCTGGCGGCACTCCTGCGACGGGAAAGTGATGGTCAACAGCGACCTGGATTCCTCATTTGGTTTCAGACAGCCAAGCGATGCCGCACAGACAATCATCGGAATCCTTGCGGCGGTTGACTTTTCCGATTCGACGTATAGCGCAAAAGAAATGATGGCCGGCATCCTTTCGGCAAACTGGCTTGTCAATCGCGTCACAAATAACGCGGCCAATGTCCAGTTGGGCGAACAACGGATGACATATATTTCCAATGCGGACGGCTCATGGAATCCGCCTCCCGGTTCAACAACCGCCCTCACCGGCTCCAGTGGTTCCTTTGTCCTCCAACCCCGTTTCGGCGGCAGTGTGACCTTCAATGCGCAGAACCGGGTGAGCCAGTGGAGGGACGCGGATAACAACATGCAGGCTTTCGCCTATGATGTGAACGGTCGCCTGTCCACAGCGACCGATTCGCAGGGACGGCTCCTGGTTTTTTCCTATGTTTCCGGCAGCAGCCCGCTCATCCAGAGCGTGAGCGATGGCACCGGACGCACGGTGACGTATTCCTATACCGGCAACAACCTGACCGGCATCCAGGATGTCGAGGGCTACAACACAACCCTCGTTTACGACAGCCGCAATTTGCTCAAAGACTGGAAGGATCACGCGAACAACTACATTACCCGCAACACCTACAATTCACAGGACCGCGTAAGCCAGCAACTCAGCCAGGGAGTCGCCAACCGGCTCTGGCAGTTCTTCTACTCGCCCGGTATGACCCAAGAGGAGGACCCGCTCGGCAACGTAAGCTTTCACTTCTTCGATTCCAAGAATCGCCATGAGGGGTCGATGGATGCTCTCGGCAATGCTTTCTATAAGTATTATGACGGACAGAACCATGTGAAGGTAACCATGGATGCCGAGGGCAGGATCACGTGGTTCGATTACGACCCCAACCAAAATCTCACCTTCATCACCGACCCCGCTGGAAAAATCACAAGGTGCGATTACGACGGTTCGTTTCGTCTCTGGAAAATCACCGACCCGACCAGCCGCGTCACGGAATTCGGCTATGATGGCGAAAATCACCTGACCAGCATCAAGGACCCCGGCAACCGCACCACCTCGATGACCTACAACGCGGACGGGCGGTTGCATGTGATCACCGACCCGGACAACAAGACCACCACGTTCACATCGTATGACCAGTGGGCCAACCCGACCGGAGTCACCCGCGCCGATGGCAGCACGACCAGCACCGTGTTCAACGCCCGTGGCGACATGACCAGTTTCACCGATGGACGCTCAAAAACGACCGGGTTCACCTACGACAAACGCCGCCTGCTGAAAACCGCCACCGATCCGCTCAACCACGCGAGCAATTGGACGTATGACAGCAACGGGCGCCCCGCTACAGCAACCGACCGCAACAACAAGACCACCACAACGGTTTTCAACAACCTCGGCCACCTGCAAACTGTCGCCGCTCCCAACACCGGCACGGTCACGATGGGCTATGATTTGCGCGATCTGCCGATCACGGCCAGTGACGGGCTCAACCACACCACAACCACCGGATTCGACGCTGCCGGTCGCCTCACCTCACTCACCGATCCGCTTTCGATCACGGTATTGCAAACCGTTCTCGATGGAACGGGGCTTGTCACCCAGCAAAAGAACGGACTCAATAAAACCACCCAACTTTTTTATGATTCTGTCGGTCGGCTCAGTTACACGCTCGATCCCCTGAACCGCCGCGTAGACAACACATTTGACGATGCCGGTCGCCAGCTCACGCTGAAAAACCGTCTCAACCGGACATTCACCTCCGGCTACGGAACCGATGGGCTGCCCACCACGTTCACGTATCCCAGCGGACGACAGAGCAGCATCGTGGACCGCGACCTCGCGGGCCGCCCTCACACCCTGCAAAAACCAAGCGGTCAGCAAACCGTCCTCACCTACGAAGGCATGGGACGCGTGAAGACCCAGGCCGATGGGGTCGGCACGATCACATGGACCTATGACGGTGAGGGCAACCCCACGAATGTTGCAGAGGGTTCAGCGAACATCTCCCGCACGTTCGATGACTTGGGCCGAGTCCTCACTTGCACGGATACTGCTGGAAACACGGTTTCCTATACCTGGGACAACGAGGGCAACCTTGCCGCCATCACCTATCCCGGCAACAAAACCGTCACTTATACTTATGATGGATCAAACAGGCTGAAAACCGTCACCGACTGGGCAAACAGGCTGACCACTTATACATGGGATAACGGCGGGCGCCTCACCCAAGTGGACCGTCCGAATGGCACTCGCCAGCGTCTGGAATACGACAATGCCAATAGGCTTAGTGCCACGTATGAGGAACGCGGAGCGACCTCTATCTGGCAGGCAGGATACGGCTACGACAATGCCTATCGCTTGACCAGCTACAACCCCACGCCGCCCACACGGACCTACGCGCCGCCCCCGGCGACAATGACCTATGACAATGACAACCGGCTCATTTCCTATAACGGGCAGACTGTCGCGAATGACGCCAACGGGAACCTCCTTTCTGCCCCTGTTTCGGGAACTCTTCTGGGCGCACTCACATGGGATGCCAGGAATCGGCTCTTCGGCGCTGGCAGTGTCACCTATGTTTATGATGCAGAGAACAGAAGAGTAAGCAGCACCAAAGACAGCCAAACCACGAACTACACATGGAGCCGGGGCGGGTTGGACAGACTCTTGGTGAAGAACAATCCAGACGGCAGCGTCACCCGTTACATCCACGGATTAGGGCTTATCTATGAGGAAAATACGTCCTCTGGCGGAGGCGCGGCGACAACTTCGTTCTACCACTACAACTGGCAGGGGAGCACGATGGCACTCTCCGACGCCGTGGGCAATGTCACCGCCCGCCTGAGTTACAGCCCTTATGGCGAAGTGACGGTTGTGTCGGGAACGCCGAACACCCCGTTCCTGTTCAACGGACAGTTCGGAGTAATGACAGAGCCAAACGGTCTGTTCTGCATGCAGGCCCGCTACTACTCGCCAATCTATCGGCGGTTTCTCTCCGAGGACCCTATCGGCTTCGCGGGCGGCATTAACCTGTATGGTTACGTTTCCGCCAACCCCGTCTCACTTATTGATCCATTCGGACTGGGGCCGGTAAATAGTGGGCAAGTGCCCTTGGATCAGATTCCTCTAAGCGATTATCGCTACTGGCTCGCACAGGGCATCATTACTACCGGAGACTTTATTAACTCCGCTGGTCAGTTCATATTTGGACAATTTGGCTGGGCTGGCGCTTTTGAATCTGTCGCCCCGGCAATGGTAGCTTTCGTGCCTCCTGCTAGATTGCCTCTTGCCGCAGAAGGCGGCGTTTCCAGTGCACTGCGGGCAGGACAGATAGCTGAGGGACCGGCTTTAGAAGCAATTGGTTCCAGCGGTAAAGTTGTGTTCACACCAACCGCCCAACAGATTGACAGTGCCGCATTCAAAATAATTGTCGGGGAAGCAAAATACACCTCAACTGGTGCATCTGTGAGTACAATCTTCGATGGAATGACAAGTCAGGGACTCGCAGAGGTCAAGAGCGGTTCAAGTCTGCTGAATTCTACTTACCAACTTCGCTTGCAAACCTACGGATCATTAATCAATAATCAGCCGCTCTCAATATATACCAGTCGGCCAATCAATTCTCAGTTCAGTAATTCGTTGAATCGCTGGGGAGTGTCGGTTAAACCTTTGCCGTAATTCGACATGTCCATTAAATATACGCGTCATCAGGTTCCTCGCGGCACCCGCCCGGACGCTGAGACTCTTGATACAATTTACCTTATCAAGAATGTTTCAACGATCCGTGCAACATACCAACTCAGGCTCCTAGCCTATAAGGCATCAGAGAACCATAAGAAACTTATGCTGAAAATCCCGCCTTCCTGCCAAATTCATTCCTCACTGAAGAAGTTAATGAAATTGACTGGGCAAACAATAAAGAGAGAGAATCTGTAATGGGCCTTTATCTCTGCATTTTTGACGGTGACGAGGAATTAGATGGCGTCGAAGTTGGTTCGTACGCAGATTATAACGCACTACGCGATTATATCATTCGCGAACTTGAGATGGGGCAACCTGGATTTCTCTTCCCGATATTCGTTCTTCATTCAGATTGCGATGGTGAATGGTCTGTTGCTGATTGTGAGTTACTCCGTTCTGAACTCTCCGAAATTGAGAAAAAACTGAAAAAACTTCCAATGATTGAGTTCACGTCGGAATGGCAAAAAACCGTGGCAAAAGACATTGGATTAGTGCCAAAAAATGCTTTTGAATCCTTTATTGATATAGATGGGGAGTTTTTGGTGGAGCGCCTGAAAAATCTGACAGATAAAGCCATGAAACACAGTCAGCCAATCCTATTTCAGTAAAACGGCAACCATAGCACCAACGATGCCAACAATTTCGCAACGGGCGTCACGACAAGCTCCTTGAACGCGACCCGGCACAATGACGGCGTGTTGCTCTTATCTCTCGACGGGTCAATGGCCGGGCACTCCGACCATCCGCCAATGGTCCTCGCCAACCCGCGAAACGCCCTGCGGCTTTTTCAGTCAAGCATTTCTTATGAAAACGAGTGAGACCCGCGACTTGCGCGTGCTATGTGGCGATGATCTTTACAATCTCGCAGGCAGGCAATACAACCATTGCGTTTGATGGCCTCCTTCTCCCAGCGCTGTCCCGCGCCCGCCCTTGACAAGGCCGCGACGCAAGCACTTGTTGGATTGTGTTTTCCGCTTCTGCTGGCAGGACTTCTCATTTCGAATTCCCCCTTTCGCATTTCCCATTCGCTTGGCAAAGTTACCGATCCGCTCTCGATCACTGTTTCCCAAACCGTTCTCGACGGGGCTGGGCGAGTCACCCAGCAAAAGAACGGACTCAATAAAACCACGCAGATCTTTTATGATTCCGTTGGGCGGCTCAGTTACTCGCTTGGTCCCCTGAACCGCCGTATCGACAACACATTTGACGATGCCGGTCGCCAGCTCACCCTCAAGAACCGCAACAGCCAAACATTCACATATGGCTTCGGCACTGACGGCCTGCCGGCCACGTTCACCTATCCCAGCGGGCGTCAGAGCAGCATCGTGGACCGCGACCTCGCGGGCCGCCCTCACACCCTGCAAAAACCAAGCGGCCAGCAAACCGTCCTTACCTACGAAGGCATGGGTCGGATCAAGACTCAAGCGGATGGTGTCGGCACGATCACATGGACTTATGACGGCGAGGGCAACCCCACGAATGTTGCCGAAGGCAGTGCCAATATTTCGCGAACATTCGATGACTTGGGCCGCGTGCTCACCTGCACCGACACGAGCGGCAACACGGTGTCCTACACCTACGACAACGAGGGCAACACCGCTTCCATCACATATCCCGGCAATAAAACCGTCACTTATACTTATGATGGCTCAAACAGGCTGAAAACCGTCACCGACTGGGCAAACAGGCTGACCACTTATACATGGGACAACGGCGGACGCCTCACCCAAGTGGACCGTCCGAATGGCACTCGCCAGCGTCTGGAATACGACAATGCCAATAGGCTTAGTGCCACGTATGAGGAGAAGGGGGCGATTTCCCTCTGGCAGGCAGGATACGGTTTCGACAACGCCTATCGGCTGACCAGCTACAACCCCACGCCGCCCACACGGACCTACGCGCCGCCCCCGGCGACGATGACCTATGATAATGACAACCGGCTCATTTCCTATAACGGACAGACTGTCGCGAATGACACGAACGGCAACCTCCTGTCCGCCCCCGTCTCGGGAACTCTTCTGGGCGCATTGACTTGGGATGCCCGCAACCGTCTCCTCGGCGCTGGCAGTGTCACCTATGTTTATGATGCCGAGAACAGAAGAGTAAGCAGCACCAAAGACAGCCAAACGACGAACTACACATGGAGCCGGGGCGGGTTGGACAGACTCTTGGTGAAAAGCAATCCCGACGGCAGCGTCACACGATACATTTATGGATTGGGGCTTATCTATGAGGAAACTACGCCTTCCGGCGGAGGTGCTGCCACAACATCGTTCTACCACTACAACTGGCAGGGGAGCACGATGGCTCTTTCAGACGCGGCGGGCAATGTCACCGCCCGCCTGAGTTACAGCCCTTATGGCGAAGTGACGGTTGTCTCGGGAACGCCGAACACCCCGTTCCTGTTCAACGGCCAGTTCGGCGTGATGACCGAAGCAAATGGATTGCTGACGATGCAGGCGCGATTTTAC
>Ga0172380_10009715_pt1 | contig 10205 bp, 10 predicted proteins | sample Leawe162metaG_FD_119747 | JGI IMG/M metagenome (GOLD analysis project Ga0172380, IMG submission 119747) | Leachate microbial communities from a municipal landfill in Southern Ontario, Canada - Leachate well 162 metaG | ecosystem: Engineered > Solid waste > Landfill > Unclassified | place...
GGTCCCGCACTGAAAATGATCCTGCCAGCCGAGCCGGGGAACGCTTTCCAGTGCCGTAAGCCGAATCGGTTTGTCTTCCCCGTACACCTTCACGGGGATTGTCTGAAACGTGATGCCGCTCAAATGGTCCTCAGTGTGCAGTTGTGGAGAATCAACGTCTCGCCGCTCACGGCTGCGTTGCTGAACGTCTCCACCGATTCAATCAGGTAGTAGTCGCTCCCGACGTACCAACGATCGCCGGGGCGTGCCCCGTAGGTCTGGTCGGACGCGATGACGTGCGTGCCGAGCATGTCCGGACGGCTGAATCCCATGTTCTTCGCCGCGCCCTTCGACCACACCGACACCTTGCCCGTGGCGTGAGTGCTGTAGGTGGTTGTGGTGCCGCCCGCCGCTTCTTTGGCGATGGTGGAGCGTTCGAGGGTGCCGGACTTGTCTAGGAGGGCGGTGAGCATCGGTTACAATCGGGCAATGGATAACGATGAGCCAAGACCCGGCGACAGGTATCTAATCATTGACCACGACAACAGCGCGGTGGAGGTAGGCGAACACAAGGCTTCAATGCGGGAATTCGCGAAGGGCGGCAGTGTGGTCATAAAAGTCGCATCGGGCAGGTCTCAATTCACTCCCGCCACAAACGCCGACGCATCCATGTGCTCGGCAAGTTGCGCCCGAATCGACGCCTGACGGTCCGCCGCGAAGCTGACGGAGTAGACGCCGAGCGAGTACGAAGCCAGCGCCGTGTTTTGCGTCCGCAGATACCACTCCTCTTTCACGAGGTTATTTGCCAGTAGCTGCACGTCTGCGGGGATCGTCTCGTAACCGGCGCGGTAGATGACGGTGACGCCTTGGAACGCCGGGGGGAATACCCGCTTGCCGTCGTTGCTGATCGGATACCACCAGCCTGGGGCACGGTCGAAAAACTCAACCGTCCCGACGTTGTAGTTCGTCCGCAGGATGCTCATCCGCTGGTCGGGGTAGTACAGCGTCACCGCCCGCGACTTGGCATCCTCGCCGCCGGTGGGGTGAAGTTCGATCGAACGAACATCCCGCGTCACCGTCGCCGTCCATCCGCTGATGAGGTTTACCGCCGTCGCCAGCGTCGAAACCGTTGGGTATGTGACGAAGCTCAGATTGTTCGCCGTCTCGGTCCCCGCTGCACTCATCGACGTGAGCCGCAACCCGCCGCCCTTGGGGCTTTCGGGGTCGTCGTACACCGTCGCCGTCGCGTCGATTGCCGAGCCGCTGTAGATGACACTCAAGGCGATGTTGTTGCCGTAAACCGCCTTCGTCACCTGCTGCACCGGGCGATGCCGCAGCACCAACCGCCGTTGCCACTGACCGTCGAAGCGTTCCCGCCAGTCGCGGGCCTTGAACGCCATGCCGGTGATGTGCTCGATCTGTTCGCTCACGCCGTTGATGAGCCGTGTCAGCAGCGTGTCGTAGGTGCTGCCGCTGATGCCGATGTGGGTCTTCGCCGCCGCAAGGGTCGTCAGGGCGTAGGCGGAAATTGCTACTTCAGATTCGTCGCTCGCACTCTCCCCATTCCAGTACAGGTCATGCCCGCCCGGCAACAGCAGGTCGGTGATTGCGGGGGTGCCGCCGTCCTGAAGGTAGTACAGGACCGAGTACGCGCCGGCGGCAATCGAAGTCGGGAAGTTCGCCGTGTAGTAGTCACCGCCGTTACTGGTCAGGGAAACGTCGTAGCTGGCGATGTCGCCGTCAGCCCAGACAACGAAGGTGCTACCGTTCCAGACGTAGGCGTCGGAGATTCGGCGCACGATGGCGTAGAGCGTTGCCGAGCCGGGGTAGTTTGCGCGGAGTTCGTCAGCCATTTATCGCGGTCCGGTTGAGTTGGTGTGCCGAATGTAGCCGTACAACTCGCCACGCATTGTCTGTCGGGGTTGAACCGACTTCCCGCAGTGCCTGTAAAAGCGGGCATGCGAGGGGTTGTCCAAGCAACACGGAACCTCTGTCGTGGTCGTGGTTGTCGTCGTGAACGTCCACGGCGGCATTGCTGCCGGCCTGATTGGGAATCCCATAGCTACTCTCGGGGTGTGCGGGATACAGGTCACGCCTTCACCTTGAACGTCACCCGTCCCCAATGGCTGTGCCGCTGAATCTCTTTCCCGTTTCCGTAGAACGCTCGCACCCTGCCAAAGCCGAACACGGCGACAATCTCAAACGCTCGCGGAAGCGGATTGCCGTTCACGCGAACATCGTCAATGGAGGGCTGGAAGCACTTCCACCGCGCCCGCGAGAAATGCCACAGCGGGTTGATGAACAGGAGCGGGAAGTGCGCCGCCAATCTCGCCCATCCATCGCGGGCGTCAGGCTTTCGCCCGCAGCACTCCCGGCAATACTCGGTCCACGTAAGCATCACTTCACCTTCACCCGTTTGCTCCACGACTTCACCTTGACCTTTTGACCGCTCGCGATCGCCTTGTTCTTCGGCACGAACGGCGGGAGTTGGTCCGGCTCGGGTTCTGCTGCCGGGGCGAGCACGCCACGCGCAACCAGCGTCCCGGTGACGCCGGGGTCGTACTCGGTCGGGGCGGGGTCGCCCGTGTTGAACTGCCGATAGGGTCGAGTGAAAACGTACATGCTCTGTGCTCCTGAGTTTCAAACCCGCCCCGGTTCATCACCGGGACGGGCGAGCGGAGGAGCGGAGCTAGCCGCCGCCTTCCGTTCGTTGTTCGTGTCTAACATCCACGTCGCGGGCTTATGCTCTGAGCATCCGAAGTCCTTGGATGTCAGCAGCGTGCCCGCGTACCCGTGATAGCCAACCGCCTGCGCCCGTTCGTTCGGACGCGACAGGATGCCGCACCGCTTCAGTGTCCCGTCGTCGCCGGGCGTCCAGTGAAAGCAGGTGCCGCAGTTCTTCATGTCCACACTTCGGCGGGTGCGCCGTTCTCCCGATACTGGCCGAGGTATTGGTGGATCGGTTCAAGGTTCTGGTCGGGCCACGTCGCCATCAACTGCATGTGCCCGATGACGACGCGATTCGCTTGGTACACCTTCATGCCGGCCGCTTCCGCCTGTCGCCAAAAGTGAATGTCCGAGTCGATGCGCCCGTCTCCCCATCGACCTTCGCCGTCCGGTGACGCCTTGAACCACGGTCGCGGCATCTTCGCGAGCGATGCGGCGCGGATGATCGTCAGCCCGAAATGGCAGGTATTCACCGGCGTCAGGTCCGCGTCGAACACGTCGCGGCGAATGGCGCTGGCGTTCTTGCCGTCCTGCTGACGAATGGTCATCAGGGTTGAGTCGCGGTCCCGACCCATTTGGATCGGGGCGATCGCGTCCGCTTCTGGGTTCCGCTCCATCAGGTCATGCAACTGCATGACGTGTTCGGGACGGAACAGGCTGTCATAGTCAACGGTGATGATGTACTTCGCCCCGTCCTCAATGCACGCCTCGAACAGCCGGGTAAGGCACGCATCCCAGAACACGCCCTGGCCGACACGAACGGGAATCCCCATCTTGCCGATTGCCGACAGCAGGCACGTGCTTTGGTCGGTGAACGACAGCCGGGGGGCGGTCATCACGACGTGTACGCCTTCCAGCGGCTTGCCGGTTCGCGGGATCGGCTTCTCGCCCTGAAGGTTCAGGCTCACGTCGTAGGCGGCACAGTCCGCGATTTCCGACTTCCACCGCCGGATGTTCGTCAGCCCCGCAAGTCGCAAAAGCTCGGTCAGTTTGGCGGCGTTGAAGATTGCGCCGTGCCGATCGCTCGGCATCGTCTGCCCGCCCATCAAGTACGCCTCGAACGGATGCGGCGTCTTGATGCCTTCGGTGTACGCCTTGACGATGTAGTCGAAGTCGGGGACCGCCACCTTCAGCACGCCGCCGGGGCGAAGTGCTCGCACCCATTCCTTTAGCACGTCCAACGTCTCGCCGTGTCCGAAGTGTTCGAGGATGTGGGATGCTCGAATCTCGGCACACGACCCGTCACCGATGAACGCGCCTTCGTTCGTCCGCAGGTCGGGGTACACCCTGCCGCCGTACAGGTCGTCGATGTTGTTGTCGTACCCCGGCAACCATTGGTCGATGGTCCCTGCGCCAAGGTTAAGGCGAAGGTCGCGTGCCTTGCCGTCGTCGGTCACAATCGTACTTTCCGCGTCCATGCTCTTGCTCCTGTTGGTGAAACGCGGGCGGGTGCTCAATCCGCCGCGAAGCCCCGCGCCGATGTTTCCACCGGCGCGGGGGTTGGGGTTAAGCCGTGACGACGACCGTCGCCATATCGCTCGTGCTCGGCAGCGAACTGCCGCGAGAGAGTTGGCCCAGGACGTTGACGACCTGAGTCGTCGCGGGCGAAACGCTGATCTTGATGTAACGCTTGCGCGCCTTCAGATCGACGTTGAGCGTCGCGAACGGCTGCGTGATCGACGTTGCCGCGCTGATCGCGTTCGGGATGGTGAAGTCCGTCCCGCCGACGAAGCCCGAGATGTCCGCGAAGTTGGTGACAACGGTGTCATTCGACTCGGACAGCTTCAGGACGGTCGGCTTGTTGGAAACGGCGTCCGCCGTGGGGAGGAGAACGTTCACCTTCAGGTAGTCGTACCCGAGGGTGTCGATGTTGCCGGTGGCGGTAGCCGCCGCCGTGGTGCTGGCGGCAGAAACCATCAGCACCTGCTTCATGCTCTGTGACTGGATCATGGGGGTTGCCTTTCGTAGTTGGTGGTTAAATCAGAATGGAACAGGGTCAGACGGTGGGACCGAATTACGAACCGGTCTTGAGGGCGACGATGGGGCCGGCGGCGGACGAAGTGCCGGGGGCGTGAACGTTCACGTCGAAACGCTCAGTGCCGCGAATCGCGATCTGCCCACGCTCGAACACCGACTGTCCGCCGATGCTGGCGTGTTCGCTGAACGCGATTGAGTCCTGGCGACGGTCGCCGAAGCTCGCGCCCATGCTGTGGTCGCCCAGCGTGCAAGCGATGGTCGCAGTCGCCGTCGCGGACGGGTACACCTGCGAGATTTCCACGGGGTAGCCGAGGAACAGGGGACGGGGCTTGCGGTTGCCTTCGCGAACCTCGTAAGAGGTCACGCCGCCGGCCGCGAGTTCCACCTTCTGCATCACGCCGTAGTAGAACGCGCGATGCGCGACCCAGCAGGCGTTCGGGCTGTCCGCGTACTGCGGCAGTTTGGCGACGGTGTTGTTGAAGTCGGCGAGCACGATCGCCGCCCACGTGTTTCCGGTCGTCTGCGTGTTGATGCCGGCATTCGACGCAACGTTGTCGATCGCCACACGAACGCCGGTGATGCCGCCGTAGGTGTCCGCGCCCGTGCCGTTAAAGGCACAGTCGTCTTCCTTGTTGGCGAAGGCGTAGGCGATTTCGCCCGCGAGGTCGTCACCAATGTTGATGACGGCATCCTCGTTGAGCTGGCTGGTGTACCGGCTCAGGACCATCAAGTCCTTCGCGGTCAACCGAACCTGGTCCCAACCCTTCGTCGATTCGGTGCCGGCTGCGCTTTCCGCAACGAAGTAGGCGGTCAGTCCGCTGGTGCGCTTCGGGTCGGTTCGAGTGTCGGAAGACATCGGAACAATCTTCAGCACCTTGCGGGCGACGCCGTACTTTTCGCGAAGGTCGATCAGGTCGTTGCCGAACTCATCGGGCACCAGCACGCCGCCACCGGTGTTGTTGCCTTCGGTGCTCACCTTCGTGATGTAGTTCTCGGTGAACTTCACCGCGTGGGGAAAGTTGTATTTCCCGGGAAGCTGCTTCGCGATCGAGGCAAGGCACCACTGACCGAAACGGTAGGCGCGTTCGTCGGCGGAACGACCTTCGGACGACTTGCCGACGAAGCTCTTGGTCTGCCCGGCGCGGACGCCCTTCGGCACCGCCCATTCGCGTTCACGCACTTCGACGATCGGTCGGCGCGGAGCGGGAGCGGCCTTGCGCTGTGCGTCGAGTGCCTTGGCAACCAGACGGCTGACGGTTTCCTCGTCAACGGCGGTAGCCTTGGCGGCGGCTTTGGCGTCGTCTTCGTCGTCCTTCGGGTCTTCGTCAGCCGCCTTGAGGGCGTCTTCGGGATCGACTTCGACTTCCATCTCTTTGCCCTTCGAGGTTTCGATGGTCAGGCCGGTGACTTCGACCGGCTTGCCTTCCTCGTCGGTAACTTCCACGCCGTCCATCTTGATGCCCTTGAGGACCGTCTTGCGGGCGGCTTCGCTCAGGGGCGTGAGGAGGGTGGTCAACTCTTTCAGTTTCATGGGGAACTTCCTTTCGGATCGGGTTGTGATTGAGAATGAAACGATGCCCCATGGCAGCACTTCACCCGGTTCGACTCGTGAGAGTCACCCGGTCCGAAGGGAGTGCATCACCCGGCTTGGCGTAAGCCGTCCGGTCCGATGCGATGGGGAAAGACAAGGGCGGGAGTTGAACCCGCAACATCCGGCTGCTTGTGCCGGTGCTCTGCCGATTGAGCTACCTTGTCAGGTGACTATGTGAAGTCCGAAACGCACGCGGATGTATTCCGCGAAATACTCCAGCATTGATCGACCTTTGTATTTTGCGGGAACTCCGACGCGATATTCAGTCTGCAACCTCCCTGTCGCCCACCACTTTTCAAACTCTTCATTGGTCATGGGTTGATACCGGCAATGTTCGGTATTCCATACCCGGCTAACTTCCTTTTCCCCTGCAATGTGCTCTGCCATCTTCATTGCGCCCATCGTTTCGGCGTGCTCAACAACATCTGCGATGTAGCGGCGAAGCAGGAACCAAAGAGGACGTACAAGCCACTTTCTCCACCCAACCACAAACGGCGATGATCTGGTTCTCTTCCTAAGCTCTGCGGGCCACTCGTAGCAGTTCAGTCTGCAATAAAGCCTTGCGATGTCGGTTTTGCTTATCTCAGTCCGCATACAACCTCCCAAGTTGCTTCGCCGTCACCAAGCTCAGCAACTTCGCCTGCTGCGATTCCCGTTCCCGCTGCGCCTTCCGTGCCGCGATGACTTCCGGGGGCGGGGGCAGGCACAGGACCACCTTCCGCCGCACAATCCGCTTTGGCTTGACCTTGATGTCCCAGGTGCCTTTTGCCGGTCGCGTGCCCGTCGCCAGTGCCTTCGCCAGCCGGGGCGACATCATCCCGCGTTGCACCAGCGTCAGGGCGTCACCGTTGCACGGAAGTGGTGCCACGCTGTATTCCAACACCCGATACCGCGTGTGGACGTACTTCAGCCCGTCGCCCCATCGCTCGCGGTCCTGCTTTGTCGGACGGCGTCCTTCCAGCGGCGCGAAGCCGATCGACCAACCCTTGAGGTCGCCCGTGTGATACAGCCACAGCAGGCGGTCGGGTTCCCACGCTTCGGACTCCGGCCACAGGTTCGCGGGCGGGCGCGGTGCGAACTTCGTGGTGGCGATGATGCCGTCATCCGTCACCTTCCACGACCCTTGCAACGTCGAACCGACGACGGATTGCGAGCCGTACTCGTGCACGTCGAACACGGTAGACGCCTTGCTGAACCGGCTGATGTCCGCGCCGCGAGGCAACAGGACTTCGCCGTCCTCATCCAGCGTCGGGCACGTGACGTAATGCGTCACCGTGCGGGCGTCCAGATCGACGTTGAGCGTCTTGCCGGGGAGGGACTTGGTCTTGTGGTCAGGCATCGTCGGTGATTCCCTGCTCCGCTATGCCGCTCGCCATGCTCTTAATCGTCTTGCCCGTCGTCGTGTGATAGGTCAGTGAACAGGTGCAGTTGCTTGCAACCACCCCATTAGCAAGGTATAGTGTGCTTGTGGTTTCAAGGTCATAAACATGCCCATCAAACGTTCCCGTCTGAACTTCGACGATCTCAAGCGGATGCATGATGCCGGGGAACCGGTCAAGAACATCTGCGAGGCCGCTGGCATTACGGTTGCCACCTTCTACCGCCAATTCAAGATGGCTGGCATTCCGATTGGGCGACGCAGAAAGGTGCTCGCCCGGCGCGTGCCCGTTGACGTTGCCGAAGTCATTGCGTTGCACCTTGCCGGGCAAAGCGTCTTCGCCATTGCCAAACGCCTCGGCGTGTCCCGTCCCGCTATCAGGCATCGACTTGTTGAGGCTGGATACGCCATTCGGTCCAACTCCGACGCCTGCAAACTCCGCATGGCTCGGATGTCTCCAGAGTCTCGCCTTGCTCTCGCGGGCGCTGCTCACGCCGCCGTCCGTGGCGTCGCGCAGAGCGAAGAACACCGCCGAAAGATTGCTGTTCGCCGAGAGGCAATCCAAGCTGGCGTCACCCCCGACGAGCGGGCATTCAGCGACCGACTTCGCGAGCGTGGCTTGATGACCACACTCCAAAAAGCTGTTGGTCGATACAACGTGGATATCGCCGTGGACCAAGGCCGCGTCGCCGTGGAGATATTCGGCGGCAACTGGCACGCGAGCGGACGACACGCCAAGCGATTTCGTAAGCGTTTTGACTACCTTCTCAATGCTGGATGGACGCCCGTTGTCATTTGGAACACTGCCCTGACGCCCATCGGCGTCAACGCAATAGAGTACGTTGTCGCCCTTGCTCAATCGTCCGGCAACGGCAAAGCCGCTCGGCGTGAGGAGCATGTGATTCGGGGTACAGGCGAGCGTCTTGCCGTTGGCGAGTACGATGCGAACAACGGGGCCGCGATACGTAGCCGAAAAGGCTTTCGTGGCACCAGGGGCAATGACGGGCGTTTCTCCAAGTAGGCAGTTCGGATGCCACGGCGGACCATCCACCGGACCGTAGTCCGTCTCGCCGAACGCCTTGTCGATCGCGATGCCTTCCGGGTACTGCTTGGCGATTGCAAGACACTCGTCGCACGCATCGGCCGACGCGAGCCAACGCTTTGACGCGATGACGCCCGATTCCTTTGCCGTCACCTGTTCTGCCGTGTGGCGTGCCCGCGTGGCTTCCGTGCGGGCGATGCGTTCGGCGCGGTAGTCGCTCGCGTGGTCGAACACTTCCTGCACCCGTGCGGTCATCTCGCCGCCGGTGTCGCCAGCAATGATGCCGTCCGCGATCTGTTGCCGTAGTTGCTTCTTGGCTTCCTTCAGGGCGAGCGATGTCGTCTGATTCGTAGACCGCGCCAACTTCAACGCCAACTTGTCGCACACCGGTTGGATGTTCGCATCGACAACATCGAACACGTCGTTGGGCACGCCCGCCCGCATGAACTCCGGCGCGATGGCTTGTACTGCCGCCTTTGCGATCGTCTGTAGGTGCGGCGACACCGCCTTGGCAATCTCGGCGTCGTAGCTGCTCAGGTCGTATTCGTCGCCTTCGGCCTTGCGGGAGGTTGCGAACCGCTTCGCCTGCTTGATGAACGTCTGCTGTAGGACGGCGGTGATCGCGGCGATGGGGTCGGGGCGAGTGACCTTTACATCCACGCTGCCAGCGGCGGATTTTGCTTCAGGCTTTCCAGCACCTTCGCAATCGCCTTCACAGTCCGGGCATTTTCCCGCCGCTGCTTTCGGTTCGGCTTCAACGGGGGCGGGGGCGTCTCCCGCAGGTTTTGACGGTACGGGTTGTACGGGCGTGGCTTCTGCATTTGGCTCCTGGGGCTTCGGCTGGTTCGCCGCCGGCGTCAGAATCGCCGTCGCCTGCGCCTCGGGGATGCCCGCCGCCGTCAGCAACGCCACGGCCGACGCCAGCGGCAACGTACCGCCCGCGACCTGCCCGACGACAGTCAGACACAGATTGACCTGATCCGGCGACAGCATGGGTTGAGCGGGTGCCGCTGCCGGCTCGGGAGTCTTGCCCGCTTCGGTGGGGGCAACGTTGAACATGCCCGCGAACGGGTTCTGTTGCTGCTGTGCCGCCATCATCAGCGTGTCGCCACCGGCGATGGGTTCCATGCCCTCTTCGGCGCGGGCTTCGTTCGGGGTGAAGATGTTCCCCGCAACGTACCGTGTGCGCCGGTCGAGGTCGTACGCCTTGTTGACTGTCACCGGGTCGTCATAGGCGAGCACGGCATTCTCCACCCATTCGTAGCCGAACAGGGGGAGGTAGCTGGCGTTGAGGACTTCCTCGTCCTGCCGCAGATACGGGAGGATTGTGTCACGCAACCAGCCGGCGTCCTGAACGTCGCTGTTCGCCTTCACCGGGTCATTGCCGAGTAACTTGTAAAGCGGGTAGCCGGTGACTGCGGCGATTTCGGAAATCACCTTGTCCGAGTCGCCGACTTCCGGGTCGGGAAGGTTCAACGCCGTTGCCGTCACTTCACCGCCCACGGCGAGCA
>Ga0172380_10009716_pt1 | contig 10204 bp, 9 predicted proteins | sample Leawe162metaG_FD_119747 | JGI IMG/M metagenome (GOLD analysis project Ga0172380, IMG submission 119747) | Leachate microbial communities from a municipal landfill in Southern Ontario, Canada - Leachate well 162 metaG | ecosystem: Engineered > Solid waste > Landfill > Unclassified | place...
GCTCCGGTAGTAATATCTCCAAATACAATTTGCTCTGCCGCCCTTCCTCCCATTGCCATTGCCATTCTTTTTATCAAATTAGATTTTGTTCTATGTACTTCATCTCTCCTTGGTGGAATTAGGGTAAATCCCAACGCCATTCCCCGTGAAACGATCGATACTCGATGTACCGGGTCCAAGTCTTCTACAAAGTTTACTATTGCGTGTCCGGCCTCATGATAAGCCGTCATTAATTTATCTTCCTCTGTTTGAGTTCTTCTTTTTGCTGCTCCCAACTTTACTTTCAAAGCCGCCTCTTCAATATCATTTGAATTAATACTTTTCCTATTATTCACTGCTGCCGCAATTGCCGCCTCATTCAACATATTTTCCAAATCTGCCCCTGAAAAACCCACTGTCCTTCTGGCCACCGAATCCCACTTCACGTTCCTGGAAAACGGCTTACCTTTGGCATGAATTTTCAACACCTCTTTTCTGGCTTCCAAATCCGGTAATTCCAATATCACTCTTCTGTCAAATCTTCCCGGGCGCATCAAAGCCGGATCCAATAAATCGCCTCTGTTTGTCGCTGCCAACACCACCACCGCCGTATTCGACTCAAAACCATCCATCTCCACCAAAATTTGATTCAGAGTTTGTTCTCTTTCGCCATGCCCTCCATCCAGTCCTCCTCTCATTCTTCCGATCGCGTCTATCTCGTCAATAAAAATAATCGCCTTCCCGGCTTTTTTCGCTGTCGCAAACAAATCACGAGCTCTTGAAGCTCCCACCCCCACCAACATCTCCATAAATTCCGACCCCGCCATCGAGAAAAAAGGTACATTAGCTTCTCCGGCCACCGCCTTCGCCAATAATGTTTTTCCCACTCCGCTCGGCCCGATCAACAACACTCCTCTCGGTGCTCTGGCCCCTAATTTATGAAATTTTGCCGGATTTTTCAAAAAATATACTATTTCTTCCAAATCTTTTTTAGCCTCTTCTACTCCGGCTACATCTTTAAAAGTAATCTTTTGTTTACCTTTTACAAACAATTTAGCTGGTGATTTCCCAAATCCAAACATTCCTCCCGCTCCGGCCCCGCCCGAACTTTTTCTAAAAAACCAAATAATAAACAACAATGGCAAACCCACTGTCAAAAAAATACCCAAGATATCGCCAAAAGCCTTCAATCCGGCCCGATTTTCTACATTTAAATTTACCTTCGAAATATCAATCCCTGCATTATTCATAATCTCCACCATTGACGCATTTACTTCTTTTGAAGCTGTATACGTCAAGCCACCGTCTGTTTCCTTCAATACCACCTCATTATCAATAACCGTCACCTCAGATATCTTTCCTGATTTTATTTTCTCTAATGCTTCCGACAAAGTTATACTAGTCGACGGCGCCCCTCCGCTCAATCCGCCAATTGCCGACACTATCCAAAAAATCAAAATTAAATAAAACACCCATTTTAAAATCGACTGTGGAGTAATAGTGATTTTTTTTACTACCACCCCTTTTGGCAATTGTTTTAAAATATCCTCAGGTATATCACTCGTCCCGGGTTTGTTGTTGGGTTTACCTACGGTTTTTTTACCGGTTTTAAGGCTCAAACCCAATAACTGCTTTATTTTTTCCCAAATCTTTTTACTTTCTTTCATCCTCCAATTATATCACCCCTTTAGCACTCAACAACCCCTTCTGATAAATTTGTTTTCTCCGCACTATCTCCGATTATTCCCCGCACCATTATTTCTAATACTTTCCGCCATTTCTCCAAAACCATTCTCTCCTAATCTGGTCACAACCGCAGACCCCTCTCCTCTTCCACCTCTGACCCTCACAACCAAATCACTCAAATCTTTATACAAACGTCTCTTAGAATCCCCCGCCTCCAAACCCCTCTCAATATCTCCCCCGGTAACTATTTTATCTTTTATACTCATATACACATTATACCATCAACTCCATCAATTTATCTCTATTGTCCCCCTTTCCTTCCTTCACCCAAAAAACATGCCTGCATTTACTGCATTTATATTTAATTTTATATTTTCCGCCTTTATACTCCGTTGCTACCGGCTCCATCATCCCTCCACAATCCGACTCCCTGTCCCCTGGAATTTCTCTGTCCACATGTTTCCCCCACAAACACTTAGGACAATGATCAGTATACCCATCTCCTTTTACCACTTCCCCGCAATTCTCACACCCAAAATCCTCCCTGACTCTTTTAAAATTTTTCATAAATTTTTGTGACGAAGATTGTATTTTTATCCATAAAAAATTAACTATTTTATTATTTCAACTCCGATTTTAATATCTTTTTCCAATTTCTGATTAAATAACAATTTATTGTTTATCACACTCGCCACCGGCTGCACCTGTGCCGGACCCCATCCTTCCGGATAATTCACCAAAGCTACATATCCAGTCTGACCATAACCCGGTTGCCTTTGAATATAATTCATATAGGAAAATCTATTCTTATTACTCAAATCAATATTGCTGGTATATCTAATTTCCACCACTCTTTTTTTAGTTACCGGCACCGTCATCAAAAAACCCACCTCCTTCTTCCCGGCCACTTGGGCAATCTTCAATTCATTTGGCGTGTAAATTTTCTTTGAAGACGGATCGTTCCCGTCATAAATACTCACCTGTGACAAATTCACATCTTTAGGCAAGTAGACCCTCATATAGTTTTTATAATCACCCCCCGGCCAATTCGAATTTTTAGCCGTATTTTCATAATTAATTTTCACCACCCTGCTTACCGCCCCCAACGAAATCTCCACCAATTGTTCTATATTTCGATACAAAAAGTAATTGGCCTTATTCACCCCCAAATTTGCCTCCACTATATACAAATAATCCGCCAAACAATCTCCTTCACAGCTATTATTAAACAACGACCCGTCCCAACCCAATCTTGCCACTTCCATCCCGGCATTTTTATCATTTAACGCTATTTGAATATCATTTGATTCCAACATATCCACCATTGCCTTTATCAATTCCACCCTCTTCATTCCCTTCAACGCCTTAATATCTTCATATAGTTGTTTCCCTAAAGTACCCAAAAAACTCTCCTTCTGATTCGATCCCGGAAAAAATTGATTCTCAGAATAAAATTCAGCCTGTTCATATAAATTCTCCTTACCTACTTTTTCTTTAAAATCAGGTACATAAATCTCTCCCGTCACTCCCAATATCTCACCTACCGATGCCAAATCTACTCCAATCACCCCATCCACCTTCCTTCCTGTCTCTTTTTCCAAAAACCATTGTAAATCAGCCGCCGCCACTGGAAAACTCGCCCTCCAATTAGCATCTCTCATATACCAACCGCCCTCCCCCAAAATATCTCTAATTTCCCACGGAGGTTCCACATGCCCTTTTAACTGTCCGTCCGCCGCATAAATATCTTTAATTTCCAAATTAATTAGCTTACCTCCCTCAAAAGTTAATATCCCATATGACCCAATAAATCCACCACTTGGCCTCAGCTCCATTTCATTCTGAAACAACATCAAATATTCCTTTCTCCCATTATTTACTCCCAATATTTCCGGTAAAAACGCCAACGATCTTTTTCCTGTCCCCAGATAACTCCTTAGTTCTTCCAAAACAATCATCCCTTTACTGAGTTTTTGTCGCCATTCTCTCGGTAGCCAATTCCAATCCCCTCCCAACCTAGCCTGCAATATCCCCGCCTTCGATTCCAATACCATTAACTCTTTTTCCAATTCCCCAATCGAACTCTCCCATTCCACCTCGCCATCACCTATCACCCCCTCTGCCATATTCTCACCCAAACTCAACACTCTTACTGATTCTTTCTCCAAATCCAACAAATCAGCCACCACCCTCAAACCTGAATCAAAATTACGAAAAATTGTCAATTTCTTCAAACCCCAAGCATCCAAACTTTCCTGTGTCTCTCTTACCTTTATTACACTTTCTTCTAAATCCTTCACCACCTCATCTTCATCCTGTTTTGCCGCACTCACCAATCCGGGAAAACCTATTGCCACATCTACTGCCCTTTTAGTCGCCCAAAACCACTTTACCGGTCCAACCAACGTCAACAACAACAAAATTGCCGCCAAAAAAACCCCATAAATTTTCATCCCCGTCCAGTTGACTTTCTTCTTCAAACTCCTCATTAGTTTTGGTTTTTCCACCTTAACCTCCTTGATCTCCAACACTCCGACATCGTCCTCCTCCACTTCCTCCACCACCTCCTCCTCTTTCGGTTTTTCTTCTTCCTCTTTTTCTTTAGTCAACTCCGCTTGTTGCAACCTAATCAACTCTTCTTTTTTCTTTTTCCATATTTTTAACGGCACCAATTCTTCCATTTCTTCAGACTCTTCCAATTCTTTAGGCTCCGCCAAATCCTCTTCTACCAAATCCACCACCTCCTCCACCGAATCCTCCACTTCCACCTCAAATTTCGGCAAAATCTTATCTTTTTTACTTTTTAAAGACTTCTTCAAAGTCCTATTTTCCTCATCCATTCGTGAAAAATAATACTGCAACAATTCCTTCACCCCATCCTTAAATTCAAAGTCCGGCTTCCATCTCAACTTACTCCAAACCGCCTCCGCCCTGAGCTTGTCCAAATTATTTATCTCTCCCTTAAAACCCTTCACTTCAACTTTTGTCATTTTTGCCTCACTTACCAATATTTCTGCAATTTTTTCACTCCTTACCTCTTCTCCAGTCACCTCAAACACCTCACCCTCAGTCCCCGACAAAAAACACGCCCTCAACACCACCTCAATAAAATCATCAATCGCCAGCAACCTCAAAGCCCTATTCTCCTGTGGTAACGAGAGACTCTCATTCCTTACCGCTTCTCTTACTACCTTAGCAATCAAGTCATCATCTCTCATCCCCGGTCCGTACACCCCCCAACCCACCACCAACCTCCAATTAGTTCCGCTATTTTTCAAAGCTTCCTCAGTCTCCTGCCAATCATCAAAATTACTCAAAACCACCACCAATTTTGCCCCATCATCTCCGGCTCTGTCCCACACCTTCCTTTCACCCTTAAAATCAAACACATAACTCAATTTATCCTCAACCTCATTTAAATCACCCTTCTCTTCCCACTTATCCCTTTTATCCTCGACAAACAATCCCCTTCCTAGTCCGATCACTCCGATATCCTGATCCAACAATTTCTCAATTAATTTTTTGGCTCCAAAACATTCCACCCCGTTAATTAAAGCCTTTGGCAAATACTCGTTCATGGTTTTATTGTAAAGCATTTTATCTCATTCAAATTAAATCAAAACCGATACGGTAATCATTCGGTTATTATGCGGTTAATATCTATAATTTTGCCTTCAAATCACCCTGGGGGAGAAATTGAAACGTGAAAAAATGTAATAACAGAGATAGGGGAATGAGTGTATTTAGTAAGAATTTTTTTGAATAAATGTTCATATTTAATAGTGAAGTCAAAGCTAATAATGTATTTTTTTGCGGCCAAAAAGATTCCAAAATTGTTTTTACAAAAGAAAAATAATGTAAATACATCAAGGCCATAAAGATATCATTTAATAGAGTTTTGGTCGCAAAAAATCCGAAATACTATCTAAAAAAATTTCTGAAAAAAAACTACAGACTCTTTTTTCTCAAAAAATACCACATCATCCCGGCTGCAATCGCCTCAGTCAACACCGTCACCCAGGCCGCTGCTATTATCCCAAAGTAGGGGATTAATAAAAGATTTAATACCAAATTTATCAATAATGCACTCAGGCCTACCTTCAACATTTCTTTTTGACCACCCTCCGAAATTAAAGTAAATCCAACTATATGACCAATATAGGAAAACCCCAAAGCCAACAACAACACTCTCAACACTTCCACTGAAGCATAAAAGCTGTCTCCCGCCAAAATCTTAATTGCCAATGGTGCCAAAACATACATCGTTACCATTACTGTTAAAGCCATTACTAAAGAAATCAACAAAGATCGGTCAAAAATCTTTTTTTTATCTCTATTTTTTACTGATAACATCGGAAACACATTACTAATAAAAAAGTACGCTGGCATTATCAAATTCCCGTAAATCTTATACCCCAGACCGTACCAGGCTACTCTGCTTGCTCCCCAATAGTGATTTATTATCATCGAATCCAAGGCTCTGTCATATGAAGTAAAAATGATCAAATAAAGCCCCATCGGCCACGATTCTTTTAATAACCATCCCCAGGTTTTTTTGTCAACCAAAACATTTTTTAATTGGTCCAACTTCCATATTTTGTTTACCAGCCATGCCCCCCAAAGTAAACTCACTCCTCTGGCTAGCAAATATGCTCCAAATACCCATAATAACGTTAAATTTCCACCCCAAAAAAACAAAAATATCAAAAATAATCCCGGGAAAGCCACATCCATCAAAGTTTTCAAATCCAATCTCATCTTACTTTGAAAAATTATCTCCAAACTACCTGCAAGGGAAGTAAATCCACTCATCAACAATGCCAACAATACTTCATTTCTTATATCTGAAATTCCCGGATAAACTAATAGCCACACTAAACCTATCATCATCACCCCACTCGCCATTACCAATCTCAAAACTACTAAATTCTTAAATATACTCGGATGATTCGTAACATCTTTTGCCGCCTCCCGTACTCCTATCACCCTGGTTCCAAAATCAGCCAACGAATCCAACAATATCAATACTGCCGTCACCAAAGTAAACAACCCGTAATTTACGGTTCCCAATTTCCTCACCAAAATCGCTGTTGTCACCAAACTTATCAATACTGTTATTGCCTTTCCGACTACCTGAGCACCGGTATTTTTTAACGATTTCCCCAACATCATGCTTTTATTGTAACCTTAATTGTCAACTTTAATAAATAAACATGAACCACCAAAATATTTGCGAAATAACCTAATTTTTAAGTTCGCAACCGCAACGCGTGCCGCTACGCATTGGTGTGAGAACTAAAAATTATGGTTACGAGCAAATAAAAAACCAATAACTATCGCCAACAACCACCAATTCTGCGGCAGCATCACCCAATAATGATCAAACATTCCGGTTACCGCCACTATCCCCACCAATATCCAATCAGCCTTTCTCAATTTAATTTTTTTAATTTTGCTCCATCCCAAATTTAACCACCCCAACAATCCCAACATTCCCAATTCAGCCACCATCAATAAGGGAACATTATGTACCGGCTGTCTCCACAAATTAGTATTCAAACTATATTCCGACAACCTTACTAAAAAATTACCCTCTCCCACTCCCAGCCACAAATTATCCTCAATCATTTCCGCTGCTTCCTGGCTCAACCTCACTCTCTTTTCCCAACTCTCACTATCCCACCCTCCAAAATTACTACCCATCCATATTATCCCTGTTCCCATCAAAAACAAACCCAATCCAATTTTCTTATACAAAACACTTAACGGTCTTCCTTTCAAAATTTTATAAATCAACAACACTCCCAAAATAACCCACCCCAACCTTGATCCGCTTACCGCTACTCCCAAGACTGTCATTATCACCACCAATATGTTTTCTCTTTTTCCCTTCAACATCTCCCACAACCACCAACTCACCATCAAAAATCCCGCCAAACTATTCGGATGTGAAAAGGTTCCGTATCCTCGGAGCAATAATCTATCATCAAACGACATCTGCGCAATTCCCACTGTGTTCAAATTAAAAGTTCTTTCTCCCAACCAATACCAAATCCCCCCCACACTCCTTCCCAACCATATTTGACTAATTGCCAAAAAAGTCTCAACTATAATCCAAATTGGAATTATTTTAGTCAAATATTTTTTTATTATTTCTCCATCTGCCACCATCCACCAAACCGTCAAACCCCACTGCCCCCAACGCAACCATCGATAAACTGCTTCCGATTTGTTCACCGCCACCAAAATATTCAACCCAATCAATATCAAAGCCATCCACCCCCTCCAGCCCCATTTAAATTCCAATCCTTTTTTTATTTTCAAAACCACCCATCCCATCCAAAAAATATCCGTCAAATACAAAACAGGGGAGAGGTAATCCACTCGTATTCCCGCCACCTTACTCCATTCCGGCCAAAAATGTAATCCCAGCTGTGTCGGTATTGTCACTAAAAACCCAATCAAAAAAATCTTCTCCAATCTTTCAACCAAATTCTTCACACTACTATTCTACCACTGCCGTTTTCTATAATAATTTTTTTATGCGAAGATTGTATTTTTTTCACACGCAACCACAACTAAAAATTACTCTTTTATCTTTATCACAATATGCCTCTCTTCACCTTCTCCTTCACTTTCCGATTCTATTCCCTCAATCTCTTGCAAAACCAAATGACAGATTCTTCTTTCGTACGAACTCATAATTGCCATTGCCACCGGCTGTTGAGTATCCAATACTTTTTGTGCCAAATTTTTGGCCATATTTTCCAATCTAATTTTCTGTTCATTTCTGTAATTATTAACATCCAACAACACCCTCACCCATTCACCCAACTTATTTTTAATCAACAACCCCAAAATCAACTGAATCGACGCCAAATTTCTCCCTCTCAATCCAATTAAATTTGCTGGATTTTCTACTGTTACACTCACCAATACCTGACCTTCCTCACCTTCAACATCTTCCGCAAAAGCATCATCAACTTCAAAATTCATTTGCCCTAAAAGTTCACAGGCGCTTTCCAAAATTACTTGATTTCTTTCTTTATTGTCCATCTTACTAAAATAACCAAAGGTTAATTAATATTGATTCCTCCTTTGGCCAGATTTGATATTCTATCACACCCAAACCCAACCTCCTTTCCCTTATTTTTTATTTTTATTCATCCCGTCAATCACCAATTGCTGCCCCACACTAAATAGTGAGTTCACAAACCAGTACAACAACAAACCCATCGAAAAACTCCATCCGATAAACACCGTCATCAACGGCATAAAATACAACGACTGCGTTCTCATCGCCGCCATCATATCATCACCTTTCTCTTCTGTTTTTTTGGCAATATTTTCCGTTACTGTCGGTGCCGGCATCATAAGTTTTGCCCCAAAATACTGAGCCACCCCCGATCCAATCAAAAGTATTACCGGTAATACCATCAAAGCCATGTTTCCTTCACCCCAAATCTTAGACGGTGTCAAAGTCAAATTCGATCCCAAAAAATCAGTATTAAACTTAAAATTTTGCTCGATTCTAAAATTTGAAATCAAAAGCGAATTCAATTCCTTATAGTTCCCGTTGTCATTAAAACCTACCACCTTATTAAACGCTGAAAAGAAAATTAAAAGCACTGCAATCTGTAAAATTTGCGGCAGACAACCAGCCATTGGATTTACTCCTTCACTCTTATACAAATCCATCTGAGCCGTCGCCAATTTACTTTTTTCACCTTTATATTTTTCCTGAAGCTTTTTTAATTTAGGCTGCAACTCTCTCATTTTTTGCGCCGACCTCAAACTAGGCATCACCAAAGGTAATAGTAAAAATTTAACCAACAAAGTCACTATAATCACCGACCAGCCCAAATTTCCGATCAAAAAATAAAACCCAAACAGTGCATTAACAAAAGGCGCTATCAAAATATTCATTGTCTTAATTTTAAATTATTTAAGAAAACAAAAACAAAGCTTTAATTTTTCCGCGCGCAGTTTTTTGAAGGAATGAAAAGTTCGAGCACGGCAAAAATTAATGCGAGTTTTTATTTTAAGTTCCTTATTCTAACAGATCCAATCCTCCTTTATGCCAGGGATTGCACCTCAACACTCTCTTCAACCCCAACCATAACCCCCTTACCACCCCATATTTCTCCACCGCCTGATAACTATATTCGCTACAAGTAGGGGAGTATCGACAACCATAACCCCTCGAAATATATTTCTTATAAAAATACAAAATTTTTAAAACAATTACTTTCATAAAGTTATTTTTTTCACCTCTACTTCCAATTCCTTCATTTCCACCCCCAACATATTTTTCTTCACCAAAAATATTCCTCTCGTTCCTTCTTTAAAATTATCTAAATTTTTTCTCAAAATCTCCGCAATTAACCTTTTTATTCTGTTTCTGTCTACCGCTTTTTTGGAAATTTTTTTAGAAATTATAAACCCAAACTTTTTTTCCTTATCATCTTTTTTCAAAAACAACCACCCAAACAGGGGATACTGCTTCAATTTTCCCGTTTTTTTTACTTCATCAAATTCC
>Ga0172380_10009717_pt1 | contig 10204 bp, 10 predicted proteins | sample Leawe162metaG_FD_119747 | JGI IMG/M metagenome (GOLD analysis project Ga0172380, IMG submission 119747) | Leachate microbial communities from a municipal landfill in Southern Ontario, Canada - Leachate well 162 metaG | ecosystem: Engineered > Solid waste > Landfill > Unclassified | place...
AAACTCTGGAAGCCGCGCGATAGATAAGATTTACTCTACAAAAAAACCGCCATATGGCGGTTTTTTTGTGTATTTTGTTGTTTTTGTCTTGAAACAGCACCGTATTTTCTTACCAATACACTTCGCCCTCGAGATTTTGATATGAATTAGGTGTGCTATAGGCACAAAGATAGCGTGTGACGCATTGGGATAGCAGTATGATCATCATTATAACCGTATGAAAAAGGTAATAAACAAGATTATGTGATTTTTGGTGTTGTGTGCCGCAGTGATAGTGCCTTGTGCAACTTTTGCGTCTGACGATTTTTCTTGAAAAACAGACAAATATTATGAGTTGACTGCGCCCAATCTCAATACACTCAACTCTTACATTATACCAAAATGAGAACCCGCGGACCTAAGTTCGTATGATACCTATACTGTTGATATCAGTAACGTCAAATTTCATATCGTATCTACCTATCCTTGATTGCTACTCCTGCTTATCTTGATTAGTATCTTGTGATATTATGTACGTCGCAAGCCAGATTCTAGACTAACCATTTTGTTTCTTTCGCTGTATCACGGTTTATGGGATTTTTTTGAGGAGGTCTTGGGGTCTACGGCTCCTTTGTGGATTACCAAATTTGTGACACATCTGTTTCTGGTTATCTTCTTATCTAACTTGATTGGTATATTCAATGATATCATAAGATTTTTTGCGCCTCAATGGCTGAGATATGTTACTAGTCCCACTGCTGAGTTTGAGTTCAATCTTGGTCTCGCTCTTATTGCGGTATTTGTGACGTTGTTTATACAACGAAAAGAGTTGGGACTGGGCGGTATATTGCATGAGTACTTCCCTATAACAGGTAAGTGATTGATAGATGGTAAAGGTATTGGCGCAAAGATTGGAGATATAGTGTTATCCTTATTTATCGGTATTTTGGACGTTATTGGCGTTGTTTCCAAAATTGTATCTTTGTCTATGAGATTGTTTGGTAACATGTCTTCCTGATCTATTTTGCTCAATGTCTCGATTATAGGGTTTACAGTGATTGGTACTAAGTTGCTAGGGTTCGCTCTGCCGATATGATTACCAGTCATTACTTATTTGCAATCCTTGCTCGTGGCATTTGTACAAGCCTTTGTCTTTTCGCTCATTGTGGCGATCGGCATCAAAGCTGTGCTCAATGATTAGGGCCTAGTAATGAGTATATTTTATTTTATCATATATGTTGTGAAATGAATACTGAAGCTTTTTTGATCGCCGTAGGTATTGCGGTATGAGTTGCTGGAATGTGAGTGACTATTGGAGAATGACTAGTGGGTCATGCATCACTGGAGGCACAATGAAGGAATCCTGAACTGGAGCCGACCTTCAAAAAATTGACTATCCTTGGTATCGCGCTGGTAGAATCTGCTGCGATCTACGGGCTTGTGATGGCTTTGTTAATATTGTATAGCGATGCATCTGTGTACAAAGCTTTGGGTAGCGCATTGGCAGTGGCTTTGCCAGGTACAGCCGCTGGTTGGTGAGAAGCAAAGATTGTACAATCTGCAATCCAAGCGATCTTGAGAAATCCTGCGGATGAGAAAAAAATCCAAAGTAATATGATTTTGTATATTGCGTTGACCGAGTCAGCAGCGATTTATGGTCTGATTATTTGATTATTAATTCTTTACTCATAATACGATGGTTATTGATCTAGGTATATTGAGCATCAAACTTGATGTTTTGGTCTTTCAGATCCTCAATATTTTATTGTTATTACGAATAATCAGAAAACTATTTGGGGACACCATTGTGGAGCAGATAGCGCATTTTAGGAAAACCAAACAGGAGATGCTGGAAGCTGATCAAGCACTCAAAAAACTTGCAGAGCAAGCGCAAGACATGAAAGAAGAAATCGTCAATGACGGCAAGAAACAAAAAGAGGAAATCATCCAGCATGCTCACCAAGTAGCTTCTCACAAAGAAAAAGAAATCCTCGAACAAGCTGAGCACAAGGCCAAAAATATCATTGCCCAAGCCCAAGCCAAGTCCCAACAAATGGAAGAGGAGCTCAAGGAAAACTATACTCACATGGTCAAGACCACTGCTTGAAGTATGGTCAAAAAGATTTTCGAGAAAAACCCCAAAGCACAAGAGACCTACGTACAGACTTTGGTGGATGAATTTCAGTGATAAGCGATATTATTTCAACAACATATATCAGCCATAACTATTGATAGTATAGGTATCTGTCGCTGTTTGTTGTGCGCCAAACTCAGTCAATATGATGACGTAATTACTACCCACGATCTCTAAAGCAGGCGTTGATCAGTCTGTTTTTTTGCTTGCTTCACGGATAGTGTTGATATGCTTATGGAGGTCGATATCGTAACTTTTTTTGCCTACAGCGATCTTGATGTGTCCCTTATCTCCATCTACAAATACCAATTGCATACCACTGACAGGAGATATTTGTTTGGATTCGATTGCCAAAGGAATGATATAAGAATAATCTGAAATATCCAATGCCTTCACATTGCCGCCATAATAATAGTTGATATACTCATCACCATCTCATCATACAGCAACAGAAGATATACGATCTACACCTAGTGCTACCATAAATGTTTCTGCCACAGATCGTTGATTGGTTCACAATAGTTGCGTAAATACCTGACCTGTGGAAAGATTCGCGAGTATGGATGAGTTTTTTTGTTGCGCAAGATAGTCAGCTGTGTGATAGATATCTTTGATGTATGGCGCGACGCTCTCTGGATCGCTCGCGTCTACACGTACAGCGAGTGGTTGTATATATCCATCTACCAGCAGATTGTTGGTCTCAAGGAGTCTGATTATTTTCTTATATTGAAGATCGATAGGTAATTGTGATGCGCTTTGTGGGCCAAAGGTGCTGATACCCAACAAAATGACCAAGGTGGATACGATAGCTGTCAGCGAATACTTTGCTTTAGTGAGCGAGATGATACTCATGATCACCATCCACAATCCAAATGCCACTATCAAGTATCTTGGAGAGGTCAGTCCGTACTCATTGATCCTGACACCTATCGCCACAAACAAGAGGATAGAAAATACCAGCACACTGATGAAGTATCATTGATGTATGCGTTTTACTGATGCGTAGTCACGTCTGAGCATGTAGGTAAATAGATATCCTATCATACCAAAACAGGTGTATCCTACGACCATCCATGTCACGACGCCACGTGGTAGCTCTTGGGTGATTGCTATTTGCAATGCGTACAACAAGAGGATGCATGCATACAATATAGCCAATGGTAAAAATATATATAATCAGAAAAAGCGCAACAACTGCATATAGTTGGTCTGTTTATCACGATCACTCAGACTCACCAATCGCACGGTACTTCCTACCAGTGCAAAGGCACACAGCCATATATCCGTGTATGTGGTATCATTGACCTGAAGATCAAAAAGATACTCTATAGATACCACACTAATAGCTACACCTCATCATATGATAACTGCGCTAACCAAGGCTATAGCGAGCTTGGACAAAAACTCCCAGGACCCTTCTCGCACTGTATCTTGATCCTGTCTATGGTGATATGCTATACCACACAACGATATACTTCGTGCAAACAAGACAGATAGTATCATCCATATACGTTCTGTTTCCATAGGTGCTTGGATACTGGTGGGTAAAAACCAAAAGTACACTGCTCCTAGTACAAACGCCAACCATTGTCGGCCTGATTTGCGGTTGTCTGATCGTACCACGGGTGCAATAGCCAATGGCAGCATAAACAAACCTGTCACTATAATGCGAGCCAATGTGCTGTTTAAGCTATTGTATACGTTGATGCTGTCGGGTTGGTGGTTGAGTATTACACCAGCGATAGCGATACCCACTGCGCAGATATACGCTGCTGGATATGCTTGCAATGATTCCCATCGACTGTTGAAAAATGAACGAATAGACTGCATAGTATAATGGTTTATTGAATAAAACACTCTACCTATAGAGTGTTTTGTATCTTGGAAGTCAATGGTTAAATACTCGGTGCACGAGAATCTAGGTTGTATCCTAGAGATTGATTTATTTGAAAGTTGAGTTGTTCAAACATGTCACCTATTGACAATGTATATATAATACTTATACACCATAATATTCATTGCTTTATTTTTATGTAATCATTATGACGTATTCTGGTAAATTTCCGTACTATACCGAAAGTAAGACTGGTCTAACAAAAACACCTGATATTTTTAAGACTCAGGAAGGAAGGTTCTTCATTGGCTTGGTCGGCAACAGGGGTGATGCACCGCAAGAGCTACTTATGGCGCTGGAATCTAGCGAGCCAGGAGACCACAGACACACTTTTGTTGGAGTAAACGAGGCTATGGACTATGTGACTGCTGGAATCGGTAGACCAGGTGGCAAGTTGGTGGAGTTTGATGATATTATTCAGGCCAAAGAAGCAGTCGCTTTCATATTGGAGTATAGGAAAAACGACACGATCGCTCAATGAATAAAAGATCGCAAGGCGTTTATTGAAAAAATACTCAACGCTCAGCCTGCATAAAAAGAAAAGATAATCGGAAACTGCTATTGAATTGATATGGCGGTTTTTTTCTTCACCAAAAAGGTTGTTGATTGCGTAATCTAAAACAAATTCTTAATGTTTTGTACTACTGTTTTATAGTTATCAAATGAGATAGAATGTATGAGGTCTATCGCCGCTTTGTTGTTGAATTTCTCGTTATTGTAAAGCATTGATATAACGAATAAGCTAGGGTAGCTTCCTTTTTCTAAGTCCCTCAAAAAGTATTGTTTTTGTTGGTCAAAAAATTCTTCAGTAATATCCAATGTGCAGTGAGGTCCAGTCCTGAGGCTACAATAGCTAGTAGTATAATAACTTGTGGCTCAATGCGTATAGTATGATTCGAGTTGATACCTTTTGTGGAAGGAGTCTCGTGATTCGATTATTTCGCCAAGGAAATGAAAATATACTAGTGTATTGGCGTCAAATGATTCAGATTGAAGTATGAAGTTCTTTTGGCCCTCTAGATACAAAAGGGTATATTTTATTTCTGGTATGTTATAAACATCCTTGATGCTAAGTTCTTTATCCTCAAAGTTATGTTCCACGATAGTGTTAGTGTGTTCATCCAAAAGTACGTATTTACCTTGTTTGATGTGGTGATCGTGGTATGCTTGTATTGCTTCTAGACTAAATGGCCTTGGTTTCTTAGACCAAGATTCTCAGTAGACAGATTTATTATGTTTTTCTATAACTCTGCCACCATATCTGATATTACCAAACTCTTCGTTAAAAATAGCATACTCATAATCCACGATTTCCTGAGTGATGAGTTTGCGTGCCATGCCAAAAACCGTATCTTTATCTTCGATATTATCAAAATCTATCCATGTGCGTTCTCCCGAAAGAGTTCCTGATATTTGTGTAGCTAGGAAACTTTGCGCAACGTCATCTTTATTTGGATGAATCATGACATGTTCTATCAGATGTCACATAAAATCTGAGTTGTCATAAAATGGTACCTTGAAATATAATTTCATGTATATAAAATATGTTGTAAAAGCAGCTGACATCATAACTACTTTCGATGCATAATCAAAGTTAATATACTATTTGCGCAGTGGCAAATATCAAGTTCAGTATGTTGATTTATAGGCCAGAATTTGTATATAGAATGTATATTCTAGAGACATTAAACGATATTAGACCAAAGATATTTATTTTACTTTTATACAAGGATGATCCAAAATACTGAAACGTCTGAAAAACCTGAAAAATCATATGAAACATTTTTGGAGAACCATTTTTTTAATTATCTTGATATATTAAGCACGTGTCTAGATCAATCATCTGTTTCCCCAATGCAGGAACTCAAAGTTAAGCTTACGGATAATCTCAGACCTTTAGGTCTCAAGAAACTATGATTCAACATACCTCAAATGCTTCAGGTCAATGAATCTTTTCAACAAAAATATTGAGTAGATTTAAAGACTGATATGTATTTGGTTATTGTGTCCAATGCGATTGCTGATGTTTGGAAAGATCAATCTTGTTAATCCTGTGGCACTCGCTTTAACAATTCTTGGGACCACAAATTATCATTTTTACCCCACAAAAAAATCCACTTTGCAGTGAGATTCTAAGGACCATAATAATGGCGGAACTGACGGGACTTGAACCCGCGACCTTCCGCGTGACAGGCGGACGCTCTAACCAGCTGAGCTACAGATCCAAAGGGTTATGGTCGATATAATGAGGGTGTTGTATTATTAATGGAGCCGGATACTGGATTTGAACCTGTGACCTGCCGCTTACAAGGCGGATGCTCTACCACTGAGCTAATCCGGCACACGAATTCCATAAGCGGAATTCAATATGGATGACTATTTTACTGCTTTTGTTACGCTAGACATCAAAGCTCATACTTTTCTACTTGCAGAGTTTTTGCTGATAACGTTCTTTTTTGCTGCTTTATCGATTCTCTTTTGTGCAGCGACTACCAATTCTTTAGCCTCTGTTGCTCATGCTTTTACTGCTTTTGCAGCGGCCTTGATCGCGTTTTTCATACCTGTTTTGAAGTATGCGTTGATCGCGGTCTTGTTCTGACTATTTCTTAATGCTTTCTTGGCTGACTTAGTAATTGGCATGATAGGGGAATGAGAAGTAATATAATCTACAATAGTGTGTGTTTTGCCATTTATGGCTCCGAGGGTGGGACTCGAACCCACGACCCACTGGTTAACAGCCAGTTGCTCTAGCCAACTGAGCTACCTCGGAATAGGGTCCCACAAGTGACAGTGACTTCGCTAATAATATTGTTGGGCACAAAATCAAGAAAAAGTAATATATTATTTGGATAAAGCAGGCTTTATCATCACAAAATGGCTACAATATGCTTGTAATTTATTGCTGATGTATTATAATGCCCTCATTATGCTTTATAACGCTAGCTACCACCATGAAAATCATACTTTCTTTGTTAACATTGTTGGTATTTACTGGATTTGCATTTGCTGATGAAACTCCAACTCCTACCAGCACTCCAGCAAGTGGTAAAGAATTTGCGCCCGTATATTCTGGTCACAAAATAATAAAAAAGAAAAAGATAATCGGTAAAAAAATATTCAAAAAGTGGATATTCACCATATTGAATGAGGGATTGTCAGGAACCAATGCGGTTAGCTTTGAAATTTTCTTGCAGACAGACTAAACCAATCAGATAGTTTTGCTGTAATCTTCCATGCTGGTCATACCATCGAGTCTCGATGTCTGGATAAGACTGGGTATTTGCTTGAAATCTCCTTTGCGTATGGTATTTGCCATAGCGGTATTGTTGAGCAAGAGTTCGTACGTTGCTATTCTTCAGAAACTATTTCAGATTATTTGCCTATTTACATCAGTAATTTTGATAGTAGATGGGATTTTTACTAATTGTTGGGCTAGTGATCACAAATATACGTCCGCAAGCCTATCTTTGATACTATCTTGATAGTGAGGTGGGAAAAACGAAACCAGTCTGCTGATAGTGTTGATACCTGCTTTGGTGTGGAGGGTAGAAAGTACGAGGTGACCTGTTTCTGCTATATTGATGACAGCTTCAGCTGATTCGGGATCTCTGATTTCTCCAACCAAAATGACATCTGGGTTTTGTCTCAGCAGTGACTTGAGTCCGCTTGCGAAGCTTGCAGTATCTTTACCTACCTGTCTTTGGGAAAACAGGCTTTTGTCGTTTTGATAGACAAACTCGATAGGGTCCTCGATGGTCAGTACGTGCTTGGTGAAGTTGCTGTTGATATATTCCAGAAAGGTCGTAAGGGTAGTGGATTTACCAGATCAGGCGGTACCAGTAACCAGGAAAAGACCTGATTTTTTACCCAAGACTTTATTTCTTATAGTTTGTGCCAAACTGCCTGTCATAATATCCTCCAGTTGCATCACTTTGCTGGTGATTTTCCTGATGGCTAGCGACCTAGCTCCTGATTTGAGAAACAGATTGATCCTATAGTAGTATCAGCCTTTGGACGAGTATCACAGATCTAGTTCGATGCTGGTGTTTCGCGTAATATGATTTTGTCCACAAATGTCTTGAATGATCTGATCCATCTGCGTGCTATCTATTGTGTTTTCGGAGATAACGATATCTCCTGTTTTTCTTATCACAATAGGCCCTCCCTCACTCAAGAGTAGGTCTGAGATGTTGATATCGGACTCAATATGCTCCAAAAGGGTGTCTAATGCCATGAAATATCATTGTATAAATTGTGATAGTACAAGTATATCCAAACTGTGAAATTATGCAATTTTCTTTGGCTTTTTCTGCCCATATTTTTGCAAAAAATGGCTTGCTTGGCTATAATCAAAACAGTAATGAAAAGAGCCATTACCACGATATTGAGTTATATTACAATGACGGCAGTCCTGCTTTTGGGATTTGGCGACATCTTGTTGCTACCTGAAAATACTGGAGAATTGCCACGTATAAGCCATTTTGTGAGTGCCCCTATAGCGTTTGCTGATGGTGGATTTGGTACAGGTGACGGTGGTCCAAACTGGACGGGGCAGTGAGTATGTATGACCTCTGGTCAGATTTTTACGGGTATTATCGAGGGTAATGATGCTGGGTTTTTCTGTTGTACAACCAATGCTGATTGTGGTAGTTATGGTGAACTGTATAGTGGATGACGTCTTTTGCCAAGTGTACCTACCTGTTATACTGGTGAAACCGCCGCACTCTACTGTCCCCTTGTTGCTGGCACTGGTCAAACATTTTCAATCAATAAATCAGTAAGTTCACTCAGTGTAGATATCTTTGCACCGATACAGTATACCATACAAGCAGGTATGACTGGCTACGGATCCGCTACCAATACCATTATTTATGACACTTTTGCGCCTGGATTTGTGTTTTCTGGCTTCGTGAGTGTATCTCCATGATATACTTCGTGATCTGTATCTGGTGATCTCATGACTTGGAGCATCGGTACTATGACCTCGTGATTTGCGGGAACTTTGGTGTACGAGTGATACTATACTACGTCTGGTGTAAAAACAAACACTGCTGAATACAGGAGTTGTCCATGATGAATCTGTGATGATTTTGCTGTAACCACTGTATTACATCCTATCCTTACTATACAAAAATATGTAATAATCTGAGGCAGTGTGTACACTGGGCCTATCTTGAATGGTATGACTGGTTCCTATCGCATTATCATATCCAATATCGGTAGTGGAAACGCTCGTGATATGTCTGTACTTGACGCTTTGCCTGCATTTTTCACGTATCAAGGATCTACTGTGAGCACTTGATTGACCTACTACGATACGGGACTGCACTCACTGGCATGGGACACCTTTACCCTTGCTGCTGGTTCGAGTTTGCAGTGGTCTATCAATGGTACACGAACAATCAGTGCTAGCGGCGTAATTACCAATTTCGCGGAAATAGAAAATACAGGATATTGTACGGTCTCTTGAGGAAATTGTACAGCGCAGGTAAGTTCCCTTGGGTTGGCGCCTATTACTGGTCAATGTAACACCAGTGTCATGACTTGATATTACTCTGGTCTCAATATGCTACCATCATCTGGTAGTTTATGTATTTCAGGTACTTTATCAGGCCTCGTGCAAGTAGCGAGCGGCTGGAGCTGGAGCTGTATTGGTTCCAATAGTGGTGGATCTGAGTCTAGCTGTAGTTTACAGATACGCTATTGTGGAGATACGAGTGTCCAGTCATGAGAGCAATGTGATGATGGTAATACGACTGGATGAGATGGTTGTAGTATGACATGTCAGTATGAAGCACCGAGTTGCGCTCTTACGCTTTCTCCCAATGCTGGTGTAGCGCCATTGGTGGTAACTTGAAGTTGGCTGATATCTGGTTGGATGACAGCACTGTCTATCGATTGGTGAGATACAACATCTGATTTATTTCCTAGTTCTCCTCTTGCTCATATCTATACCACTACTGGTATCAGGACAGTAAGTGTATTGATAAAAAATAATCTGAGTGGTTCTACACTGACTGGTTTATGTACCGGTTTGGTAACTATCAGCGCTGCTGCAATTACCTGATCATGCAGTACTCTCAGTGGTGACATACAATATGATTTTAATAATTCTGGAGACTCGATATATAGCGGTACTGTGGGCTTATGTAACGTAGGTATCGTATCGTGATTTGTATACAATACCTGAGCGCATA
>Ga0172380_10009718_pt1 | contig 10203 bp, 21 predicted proteins | sample Leawe162metaG_FD_119747 | JGI IMG/M metagenome (GOLD analysis project Ga0172380, IMG submission 119747) | Leachate microbial communities from a municipal landfill in Southern Ontario, Canada - Leachate well 162 metaG | ecosystem: Engineered > Solid waste > Landfill > Unclassified | place...
CTTTATATATGTGTACCGAATAGTGATAAGTTACTTGCATATTAAGACTGGTTGGCATATGGCTATTAACCCTATTGATTCAATCGGTAGCCTCTCCATCGTCGCCTCCGGGCATGCTCTAACTATATTGCCGATACCCAGTAAAGCACATTATCATTGAATTCTATTGAAATTGCATACTTAGGGAGCGCCGAATTCCTCAATAATATCAAAGGGTTAGCCCACCCCACCCCCATTAACAGCATGCAGCAATGATGCCAACAGCTAACTACATAGAATCGTTGATGTTTTAGGCTGGCATAGCATATGCAGTGGTGTGAATTGTCAATCACAGTGTGAACGTTGGTTCACGGCACGATTGCTGCACTGAAGAAAGATTGGCATGAGAGATGCAGGCGTGTTTGTGGCATGCAAGTAATAGGCCATCAAATGTCCAATGATATCAGGTGCTTGCGCCTGATATGGCATGGAACGGCGCTTGCAGGGCTCAGGGAATGTAGCAAAATACCACACTCTCAACTTGGCACGACTGTTGCTAGTGTGAACTATGGGATACATGTTTGGATCGCGTACACTGACTGCGTTGACTACACTTGCCAGCTAAGCCTATGATATGATTGAGGATAGTGTGATTTACACCATTGACAACACAGCTTATCCACAGCCCCTGTCACTGGTGACTACAGTAGGATTATCCTACACACCAACGATATCGCACACTTACAACGGCCAAAAGCCTGGCATGACCGTTGCTTATAGTAGGGTCATGGTCAGCAAGACAAACCGAGCGGAGACTGAGTACCTCGCTGGATTCACTCGTAACATCCTGCTCTTTATGGGTGACAACGGATATCCCAGCGTGTATGGTAAGGATGGTCGGAAGTATCCTCTGCGCTTGCTCGGCAAAACCTGGTGTTCTTACTAGTTGCTGCTCTGATGAGCCTAGCTGATTACTAGGCGAAACACTGTGTAGAATACTGGTATTGGCGAGCATATGACTCCGCCTCTAACGGACCAGCGGCAGTGTAAGCAGAAATCACTTCAACGCACTGCGAAAGGCAACATGCACACTCTTAGCTGGATTGACTCCTTCATCGCTGACCTGGAATTCGCTCTCATTCTCGCGGAGATTGCCAAGTGACTACCATCTTTCCTTACTGGCCTTACGCCGGTATCACCAATCTCTTTCTCTCCATCCTTGATGGTTACCGCCTGCACACTTCGGATGTGTGGGAGTGCGACCAGCGCCGAGTGGAACGTGGTATTCCGAGCATTTTCGACTGAATCACTGAGGATGAGGAAGAGGATAGCGAGTGATAATCCTCACAATTGTACTGATGGGACTGGCAGTCCTAGCAGTCTCAATCAACCGGCCACTCGACTAAGCGAGTATAAACAGGTTTTAAGCTTAGTGCGTCGCCTTGGTCTGGGTTCCATTCCCAGTTAAATAGCAAGAATGCTAGCTAGCCAAGCGGGTAACCCCAGGTGCAGGTTTATAGTCCCGGTCTGGGTGGCTCCATTAGTCAGCTCGTTTCAATTAGCAGACTCCTCCACTAATACCATTAAGGCAGTCGTGTCTAATCTAAGCGGCGGTGCAATTCCGCGATGGAGTACCAAATGCGTCTCATTGTTCGTAAATGCTGGTTTTGTGGTACTCGGTTGGAGTATGCTCTACACAGCATTGGCATCTGTACCAAGTGTAAGGCAGTCCAATGAGCCGAGCTAGCATAAACATCTGTGTAGCAAAGGTCGTCATGTATCATTGCAGAGCAATGCATGGTTACGGATGGGACCGACTTATCAACCGTAGGCAACTCACTTACTGGCAGTCTAGACTCGGCTATCTCAAGAGCGAGGCGCGGCTGGCACGACTCTTGCGCCAGCATCCAAGGTGTGAACGAACGATTACACTTGCGCGCGTGGCCAGGAATGCTTACCTTTCTACTGCGGATGCCGCGTGGTCACAATTGCTCGCATTGTCTAAGTAGCTGAACGGCCTACCTGATGAGCCTGTAAGGATAACAGGCGAAACTGTCACTCTTCTGTGATACCCGGAATGGGCGCAAAGAGTGCAGTCGTAGGAATCCAAACTCTAACCCTACAGTACAAAAGAAAGAACAAAGTATCTATGTCTACCGGAATGCGCCTCTCTAAGAATCTCGTTATCAAGCTCGCTACTCAGGTTGTCAACGCTGGCAATGGTGAGGTTACCGCTGGTACTCTTGCTGCCGCTCTTGGTATGAAGGATAGCGCCGCCGCTAAGCTCCTTACTGAGATGGCGGATGCTGGTGATATTGACCGGCAGTACCCTTCGCAGGAGGGTAAGCGTGGTCGTGCTAAGGCTGTTTACTCCAAGATGAGTGATGCTCGTCGCACTGAGCTTGCGCCTGTGATTGCTGCTCGCGAGGCTGTTGCTATTCGTCTGAAGGATTTTGCTTCTAGCACGGTTACCCTTCGCAATGTGCGCCTCAGTCTGGCCGATGCTTGCCGACTCTTTGGGATTGAGGTTCCCGCTGGGATTGATGAGTCGGACGACGCGGACGACGATATCGCGGAGTAATCCGTAGTTTGCTGGTCCCATGTCCTGGGACTTTTGACGGGGCCCTAGCAGAGAATGACAGGGATTCATTATCCCTCTAGGGCACAATGCTAAGTATAGCTGGCAACTTGCACCATAAACGCAGGCGTTTCTAACTGTACGATAACAGTTACTCCGCCTACATACGCGAAAGTATAGCGATTCTGCCGATAAAGCAGATGGAGTCAACTGTCGGCCGACATTGATTCAGTCTAGGTGCAAGTCCTAGTGTGGGCACGAAAAGAAAAGCGTGACAAGGCTTAGACATTGTCAACTCTCATTCGTCTAGAGGTTAGGACACGTCCGCGTCATGGACGTTACATAGGTTCGATTCCTATATGAGAGGCGAAAGGTTAAATTAATGGCAAATGTATACGTGCCTGGTTTCGAGAATCTGCCCTGTGGCTGCATTCGTCGCAAGCATGACAGTATTATGATTAAGTATTGTCAGCGCCATGACTCTCCCCTCAAGCGTGCTAATAAGGAGACTTCGGATGAATGATAGCGAGATTCTGTACCATATCAATGCCGCGGATGAGTGCCAGGCTGCTGGCTATAGTCGGCGCCATAACGATGATATGGTTGATATGCTTGTAGAGAAGCAAGACTTCTATAAGAAGTTCCCTACTCGCAAGGCGCGCAAGAGTGCTCGCAAGGAAGGTATTAAGGTAGGCCGTTTCTACTGAGATTCGCATGTGCAATTCATTGCCATACCATTCCTCGTGGTGTTCTGGATAGTCATAGAGTTTCTATCCAATGACTAAAGGTTAAATTCCCTAGGAATTAGGGTGGTGGGGAATCTCGTAGAAAGTTCCACGTAAAAGTACAGTACGAGTGACGCTGTGGAAAGACACAGGCATGCTGGAGTGAGCCTAATATTGGTTCGTGGGAGCCGACTGTAAATCGGTATCGGGTTATCCGCTCTTGGTTCGATTCCAAGCACTCCAACCGGTAAGCACTGAAAGGTATTGTGCCAAGGGTTTTCTGTGAAATGCCCGGGTGAAACGCCCATAAACGGAGACCTGTAAGGGTTGATACCAGACCCTATAGGCAAGCGGCGTCTTAGCCCAATGGCAGAGGCAAGGGACTTAAAATCCCTAAAGCATGGGTTCAACCCCCATAGACGCTACTATGGTTAAATACTGTCTGTTGGCATCTCTCCTGATGTCGTGCATTCCAGACGATAGCGAGAATGCAGGCACCGATTACCAAACCATTGTTGACCATGGTACATGCTATCGCTATGCCTATGAGCGTTGCTTTGCATACCATGACTGTGGTCTGGAGACTGAGCCATACGAGTGTATCCGTATCATCGTGGAGAGAGAGTGTATCGATGAAGTATACACGCCACACGAGTTAAACAACTGTGCCTCTTACTACAGCGTCGTAACGTGCGACACACTGACGAATTCAACGTTCTGCACTAATCCTAATTAGCTCCTATAGCTCAGCGGTTAGAGCAGTGGGGACCATAGATCAATTGGATAGTCAGCAGCGGACTTTTAATCCGTTGGTTATGGGTTCGAGTCCCATTGGTCCCACCGATGACTAGTAATGAATACATGCATAAGTATATGCTTGCGCGATACAGACGGAAACGTAAAGAAGCTATAGCCTTACTCGGTGGAAAGTGTGCAGCCTGTGGTAGCACAACCAAATTAGAGTTTGACCACATAGATATCCGTACAAAAAGCTTCAATATAAGTAAAGCATGGAGTTACAGCAAAGCTAGGCTAGACGCTGAACTGGCGAAATGTCAACTTTTGTGTTCAGAGTGTCATGACAAGAAAACTCTAGCAGACTTGGGTGTAACATCTGCTAAGGGTAAACACGGTACCCTGTCGTCGTATCGATACTGTAAATGTGTACTCTGTAAGAAGGCAAAGGCTGATTACATGAGAGAGTACAACAAACGTTAAACTTCTAGTCGAAGGTTCAAATCCATCTAGGAGCACTCATGAGGGTTTATATCGTACTGTATCGCTTCCCAGACGAGCACATTAAGTGTTACTCTGGTGTGTTCAGTTCGCAGGAAACCGCGCAATACTGGATTGATGTCTGCATTGCGGAGGGAATTGGTATGCAGCGTGACTGCTTCTATGTACTTGAGGATACTATCAAGACGGAGTGCAAGGTATACTAACATGCCAAACTTTAAGTGCAAAATCTCGCCTGATGTGGCGAGCGCCTTTCGATGGGCTTATGGTAAGTACGGCTGGGGCGACCTATATGACCAGCTTGGCGTCAATGATGAGGATGACTGTGATTTCCTCGAAATGAATGAGGCTGAGTATACTACATGGATGGAAGTGCACGCGGATGACGGCGCTTATCCCTGTGCTGGCCAGCAAGTCCTAGATGTGATTACTGCCCTTCATGAGCATTTTGAGGACTCCAGTGCAGAGTAATGACCCGTCGCTTCTCGTGCATCCTGTGTATATTCGACGCATTGCCCCGGAGCGAGGGGAATTGACTCTCCTTGAGTTTCCGGTCTATCAGGCTAAGACGTTCGATGCTATGCGTCGCTACATTGGCGACCACATGGCCGAGGTTGAAGAGCCAAAGGGCCTTGTCAGTAGTTATTACTACGGCTACGTTGCTATTCTAGAGTCGTGCGTTGTTGGTCTGGAGTATAAGTAATGCCTGATATTGCAATGTGTGAGGGTCTCGATTGCAGTATTAATTATCGTTGTTTTAGGTTTAGAGCTAAGCCTAATGAGTACAGACAGTCTTACATTCAGCCTGAATTTCCCGGGCCTCATTGTACTGATAAATGGTTGATTGTAACTATACGTAAGAAGTAAAGCCCTCTAGCCCCCATTCACACACCCCGAGGGAGTACGAAGTGTCTAACACGGGTGAGGCGGATGGTAAACGATGAAGCATACCTTTTCACACTTTCGGTATGTGGAGTGACAAGCTAGGGCCCTTTATGCCATCCGACTGATAGTTAGCGGTTAGTGGTGAAAGCCCACAGGATGGCTCTGACTCCGTAGCTCAGTCGAAAAGCATGTAGGGGTATGGACCAGACCTAATCGCGTTTAGGTTAAGTAGTTCACCAGTGCTGACTAGGTGGTAGAGCACCCGGTAAACCTGGGTAGTCATTGGTTCAAATCCAATCGGAGTCACCAGCGCCCCATTAGCACAATGGCAGTGCAGCAGAATTATAAACTGTACGCGCTAGATTGGCGCAAGATGGGGGTTCGAGTCCCTCATGGGGCACAAAGGAATTAGCATGAATCCACCTAAATGCCACTGTGGCTCTGAGTCAATCTGGCTATTCCAGGGATACGCGTGTAAGGCAGAGTGCGACCTTCCTCTATCGATGAGAAGTAAACCACCGCTGGCATTCGTTGAGAGTCCCGCGTGGTGTGCAAACGAAGTTGTATCCTTTGGCGGAAGAGAATACTGTCTACATACAAAAGTTGGTCTGTGGTGGAACGCCGTCCGAGTTTCCGATGGGACTAAAGCAGCAATTGAGGAACGCTTCTTTAAGAAGGTTGAGTGCCAGTACTGGATTGGCCGGTTGGTAAGTGGTCACGGTATGATTGGTACTGTGGATTTTATTGACCGTACGAGTAAAACGCTGCGAGTCCATTGGGACCCTCCCGTAAACACTCTACAGCCCTTTTATTGGGACTCAAAGGATATAAAGCCACTATGAGCGATTATGATTCTGTCCATCTATTGCCGGCCTACTCTGAGTTAGACTCGCGTGCGGATGTCTCGCCTATAGTCCACTTGGGCAAAGGCTTCTCGTGCATCCCGATCATGGCTAGTCCCATGAGTACCGTCTCTGAAACGGATATGGGTAAGTGTCTTTCAAAGCACGCTGCATACACAATCATCCATAGATACATGTCTCCAGAGTCTCAATACGACATGGTAACACGTATTGCTAACATGGGTGGCTTTGTAGGGGCGGCATTCTCAGCATCGGACACGCATAGGACTCGGTTACTCGCATCTGCAGACATTGACATCTTAATGGGAGATGTAGCTCATGGGGATTCCAAAGCATTCTATGAAGCGGTTCGAGCAATTAGAGAATCAGGATTTGCTGGACTGGTTGCGTCTGCTAATATTGTTACAGTTGATGGCGCTCGTAGGAGTATCGATGCTGGTTGTGACCTGCTAAGAGTAGGTATTGGCGCTGGCTCTGTTTGTGAAACTCGAACTGTAGCTGGCGTCGGGCGTAATACTCTTAAGGCTATCAGAGAAATCCATGCAGCATACCCGGACACGCATATCATTGCCTGTGGCGGAATACGTAATTCTGGCGACATTGTTAAGTGTCTGGCTTCTGGCGCATCTGCTGTGTTGGTTGGCCGGTTACTCGCTGGTTGCGATGAGAGTCCCGCGCCAAAGTTAGGTGATAAGGCAATCTACGCAGGTATGGCCAGCTACTTCTCGGAAGAACTGCGGGCTAGCCAAGACGGAGCTAATGCTAGTGCCTGGCGACAGACTGCACCCGAAGGCAAACACGAGTTAATTGATAGAACTGGTCCGGCTGGTGACGTTATTAAGCGTCTAGTCGGTGGTATCAAGGCAGGATGCGCCTATGTCGGGGCACGGTCTATTAGCGAGCTATGGCAGAAAGCAAGGTTCGAGGATGTTTAACCTTACCCCAAAGTGCGCAATGGTTCCTCTCTCGCTAATATCTGCAGAGATTGTTGGTCGATGGGGATTTACATTTACATACTACCAAGGTCAAGACGCAGAAATCTGTGAGATTTGGGACCCTACACTGAACCGTTATTGTGGTGGTGGGTATCTTACTGGAAATCTCTGTAGAGCAGTAGACAACGTTTACGAATTAAAGAACACATACTTGCAGTTTCTTCGGAGCTGGCTTGCCGATGCCATCCTAGAACGCTACACTTTAACCCACAAGGACACTGAATGAGCAACACTAATCCCAACGTAACCGATACTAAGCTTGCCAAGTTACCCATCTATCATCCTATGGCTGATTGGGTTACCTTCACCATTGTTGGCACTGCAGATGCCTATAATGTACTGCCTGGTGGCATCCTTAAGCCTGATAACCTTGACGATTCAATGCTCCTTGTGGGTAAGATTGTTAAGCGTGGTCCTGAGTCTAAGGTTCCCGATAAAGCTACCCATATCATCTGTCGTCGGGGTGACTTAAAGAATCTCCTGATGATTTGTGGTGCTGATGGTTTCTGGGCTGCTTCTGGCAACGCTATTGTGTGCTGGGAGCGCAAGGGTGAACTGGTGCTGCTGTGAGCAACATTATCACTTACACAGAGCAGTTTGGCCTGAAGCTAGAGGCCGCTGTTAAAGACATTCCGATGGACCCTTTCCCTAAGCAATTAGTGCAGTGGTTTCACTCTCATATCCTCAACGATATCGTTCCAGCGTACGCCTCTTTGCAGAAGTACCTTGAGAGCGGTAACAATGAGGATTTAATGCTTCTGGGGGCACTGTATGAGCGCGTTAACTCTTGGTCCAAGTGACGGTTGCTGGGAGGCAATGGAAGCTGCTGTAAATCGATTGTCTCCTGTGTGCCTGCGCTGCCTTGCTAAGATTGATGAGAGTAAGCGTGTGAGTACTAGACGTTGTGTTGAGTGCTTTGCCAGAGAGATGGCGGCAATTGACCTTGGCACCAAAGTTCAGTACAACGTGAATTGGACGCGCACCTTAGAATCGAATGCTACGACTAGGCAGTTCGATAGGTTGATGTACAAGTGCATGGTAGTCAACGGTGTGAAGTTTAAGGGAGGCTAGTATGGCTAGAGGCTACTGTAAGAAGTGCAATGTCTTGCAGATTCTGATACCAGGCAAACAAAAAACGCCAGGGTTCAGCGCACAACAGCAGTGGCCTGTACCCCATAAAGATGCGAATGGTAAGGATTGCGAAGGAAGTGAGTGGCCTATATGAACCGTTGTTATCTCTGTCTTGGTCGTGGTAAACTGCCGGTATCCTTCACCAAGTCGGTTAACTGTCATGCATGTAAGCGACGCTTGACCTACTTTAATCCCGCTGATGCTGGATGGAGTCCTTATCCAGAATCAGACAAGGAAAAGGACAGCGCCCCTTTAGCTCAGTGGATAGAGCAGTAGCCTTCTAAGCTACGGGTCAATGGTTCGAGCCCATTAGGGGGCACCAACTCTTTAATAGAAAGCATAGTAGATGAGTCTTGATAGTGAGTATACGTGTGAAGTAGTTAAGATTGTTGAGCTGGCAAAGCATCCTGCTGCTGACAAGTTGCAGATTGCAAGGTTTGCCACCAGTTCGGGCATCACTAGCTACGTTTGTGTGGTGCGCATCGGAGACTTTCGAGAGGGTGACCTTGCCGAGTACTTTGGTGTCGATTGTCTAATCCCGCCGGGCCATGAGCAGTTCCGTTTCTTATTTAAGGATGAAAATGCAACTAAACCTCACAGGGTGCGGGCTTGCAGACTGCGCGGAATCTACTCGGAAGGAATTCTGTTACCGCTGTATGTGCAGGCGACGCTTGGTGACGAACTTTCCGATGTCTATTCCATTACTCAGTGGAAACCATTGGCAGAACGTAATCCGGGACCTACGGAAAAGAACACTGCAGTTAGAGGAAAGGCGGTCTACCTCGGACCAGACTACTCCGTCTTATCACTTAAGAAATGCCCCTCGGCATTCGAGCCCGGCGAGTTTGTCATTGCAACCGAGAAGTTACATGGCGCTAACTTGCGCTGTGTCTGGAAGTCGGGCTGGCTGGGCTCGTCGTTTTACGTGGGGAGTCACCACAGTAATAAGACGGCGCGTCCGCAGGGTATTTGGCAGAACGTCAAGTACTACTTTAGGAAGGCTCTCGGATTAACTACGCGGGTTACGACGGGTAACCACCACTACGGCACTAGTGTATGGTGGGATACCTGTGAGCGGATGGGTATTGCCAAGAAGATTAAGAACTACCCCAACTATGTATTCTATGGGGAGCTCTATGGTCCTGGCATTCAGGCAAACTATGACTATGGCCTTGCGGAGCCATCCATCGCTTTCTACGATATCTATGACTTAGATAAGCAGGATTGGCTTGACGGTGGCTCCGTGCGTTGCGTCCTCTACAACTGCGGTCTTCCAACTCCTGATATCCTCTACGCTGGAAAGTATGACGACGAAGTAATCAAGGAGATTGCCGAAGGTGTGTCGTGTGTTGATGGCAAGACTCAGCGCGAAGGTACGGTGGTTTCTAGAGGTATTGGCAAGAGACTTAAGGCCAAGTTAGTCTCGCAAGGCTACTTACTGCAGAAAGACCCGAGAGACTAATATGCATACCAAGGATAAGTTCTAGTGGGCCACGATGTATACTTATATATTGTTACTACGCCCAGCCAGCGCCACAATGTTGACCCAATCAGATTACGTCTCACTGATGCACAAATCACCCAGGTCTACACCGGAGCTGAAATCACCTATAATGGTACGTCCTATATGGTCGAGCGTACGATTTACTCGCTTGACTTTAACTGCTTAAACGTCTATGCAAAGGCTATAACTAGTGATTAAGGACTCTAACGGCGTTCCTCTTCCTGCCGCTGATAGTAATGGCGTGCTGGGTTTCTACGGCCGTCTCTCTCCCAGCGGGGTGCTTGTTTATATTAATGAGGGCACCATA
>Ga0172380_10009719_pt1 | contig 10202 bp, 10 predicted proteins | sample Leawe162metaG_FD_119747 | JGI IMG/M metagenome (GOLD analysis project Ga0172380, IMG submission 119747) | Leachate microbial communities from a municipal landfill in Southern Ontario, Canada - Leachate well 162 metaG | ecosystem: Engineered > Solid waste > Landfill > Unclassified | place...
CGTCGAGCGTGTTCTTGACCAGCAATCCCAGATCGGTGTCCCCCTCGGTCAGCAGGCGGCGGTTGAAGAACAGCGAATCGGCGTCTTCCTCATGGGTCAGCAGGGCGAGGAAATCGCGCACCTTAGCGCTGATGGTGAGATCCGCGGGGGCCGGGTTGAAGCTCGGATGAAAGCCGCGTTCGTTGTAGGTGAAACGCAGCGTCATGCCGGCGTCGGCGACGCGAATCGCAAAACGCTTGCCGAGCAGGGGTTCGAGGGGCTCCCGTGGCAGCCAACGGCCGAGCGCGAGATTCAGCACCGTGGTCAACACCAGGGTAGGTGGCAGTTGCGGCAGGCGGTTGCCGACGCGCTCGAACAGGGTCGGCAGGGTGAACTGCGGCAGACGCGAAGACAGACGCGCGGCAAGTTTCATGTTGTGCTCACTGTGGCGGGTTCCACTTGGTCCAAACCCGGCCGAGCATACCAGAAGCCGTTGCAGGGTGCGCCGGGCAGCTTGGCGCGCGCCGCCTCCCAGGCGTCCTGTGGCGCCAGTTCACCATCGAGACAGCGACGGAAGAGTTGCGCCAGTTCGCCGCCGTGTTGGGCCTGCGGGCTGAGGCGCAGGATATCGACGCCGGCCTCGCGCAGCGCCGGCAGTTCCAGCATCAGGTTGTAGATGCGCGCCGACTGGGTCTGGGTGCCGTTCAGCGTGAGAAAGGCTTCGCCCTCTCTCGTGGACAGGGCCAGGCCCTCGGGGAAATCCAGGCAGCGGAACTCGCAAGCGTCCTTCTGTAGATTGAAACGGCGTGCCGTAAAGCAGCGCGCCGAGTAGGCCAGCGGCAGGCGGCCGAGCGCGAAGACCTCGGTCTCCAGTCCATCCGGCACCCGCAGGGCGGCGAGCGCTTTGCCGCTCATCTCCGGCGGCATGACCCAGCGCCGGGCGCCGAGTTCGGCGAGGATGCCCAGGGTCTCGGCGTTGAAGACGTTCAGCGTCGGACCTGCGACGAAGGAGACGGCGCGCTTGCCGAGCAGCCGTACGGCGCCCATGTCGTTGGCTTCGACCGCGAAGCGTCCCTGTTCCACCTGCCGGCGCAAAGTCTTCAATTCGGCTTCAGACTCGATCAAGGTCTGTGACGAGAGGATCGCTTCCTTGCCCACGGCAGCGATCTTGCCGGCGATCTCCAGCCAGTCGTCGAGACGCAGTTCGTGCCGGCGAGAGCAAACCGTCTCGCCCAGATAGACGCTGTCGACCGGCCAACTCGCCACCTCGTCGTAGAAGTCGAGCACCTGCTGGCGCGGCCAATAATACAAAAGCGGACCCAATGAAAGTTTCATGAACAGTCCGAAGAAAGGATGCGCCGGGCGAAGGGCCGTCCCGAGCCCGGCGCGGCGTAGCACTGCGACCGCAGGGAGCCAGAGTCACCCCCCTTCTCGGAAGGGGGGCCGGGGGGGATGTGGTTCATTTCCAGGGGCGGTAATACGCCCCGAGGGTATGCGACTGCCCCTCGGAGACCTTGTTCAGTTGCGCCATCCACGCCGGGCGCACGGCGAAACGGTCCGGATCGCGCAGGCAGAGGTCGATCGCTTCGCGCCACACCTGCGTCACCGAAGCGACGTAGGACTGGCTGCGCTGACGGCCTTCGATCTTGATCGCGGCCACACCCATCTCCAGAAGTTGTGGCAGCAGTTCCAGCGTGTTCAGGCTGGTCGGTTCCTCTATGGCGTAGTAGGTCTGCTCCTCGACTTCGAAGCGACCCTTGCACAGCGTCGGATATCCGGCCCGTTCGTCGTCGGCGTAGCGATCGATGAGGATGCCGTTCAAGCGCGTCTCCATGCCCTGTGGCGTCTGTTCCCAACGCACGGCTGTGCCCGGGGAGCAGGCGCCCTGGCAGTTGGGCGAGGTCCCTGTCGCGTAGGCAGACAGGGAGCAGCGCCCTTCTACCATGACGCACAAGCCGCCGAAGCCGAACACTTCAATTTCGATGTCGGTGTTCTTGATGAGGTCGCCGACCTGCGCCAGCGATAGCACCCTGGGCAGCACGGCGCGCCGCACGCCAAATCGCTCGGCGTAGAAGTTGATCGCTTCGTAGCTGGTTGCCGAGCCTTGCACGGAGAGATGCAGTCGCAACTCTGGATGAGCCTTCTTGGCGTAGGCCATCAGTCCGGGGTCGGCGAGTATCACTGCGTCGACGCCGGCCTTGGCGGCGCGGTCCACCGAGGCCGTCCAGCGCGGCCAGTTGTCTGCCTGCGGGAAGGTGTTGAGGGCCAGCAGCACTCTTCGGCCGCGATCGTGAGCGTAGCGCAGGCCCTCCGCCAATGCTGCATCGTCGAAGTTGAGGCCGTTGAAATTGCGCGCGTTGGTCGCATCGCGAAAGCCGAGATAGACGCAGTCGGCGCCATGGTCGACGGCCGCCTTGAGCGCCTGCAGGTTGCCGGCAGGGCAGACGAGTTCCAAACCTTGGGTGTCCTGACTGGGAGCCATGACGGGTCGCCGAGAAAAGTTGGTGATTATATCTTTGCGCGAGATAGCTTTGGAGCCTAGAGCGCGACCATGTCGAAGTCTTCCTTGCGAGCGCCACAATCCGGACAGGTCCAATTGGGTGGAAGGTCTTCCCAGCGCGTGCCGGGGGCGATGCCCTCGTCGGGTAGTCCGCTCGCCTCGTCGTAGATGAAGCCGCAGACCAGGCACATGTAAGACCTGTAGCCGGGGTTTTCCATAGGGGCCATGAGAGGAATTCAGTTAGAATGCGCCGAACATTATCGCAGCGTCCGGACTAGCCTGCACGCGGGCTGGGGCGCAGGCGCTGCCGCAACCATGCCACCTGTGCCGCCCGAGTTTCCGCCCAACTCCCTGCCGATCGTCTTGAGCTTCGCTGCCTCTGATCCGACGGGTGGCGCCGGCATCCAGGCGGACATCCTGACCCAGGCCAGCCTCGGCTGTCATCCGGCGACGGTGATCACGGCGCTGACGGTGCAGGACACCGCCGGGGTCGAGGACCTGCTGCCGGTAGATGCCGGCTGGATCGCCGACCAGGCGCGCGCCGTGCTAGAGGACATGCCGGCGGCTGCTTTCAAGCTGGGCATGCTGGCGAGCGTCGAGGCGATCGCGGCGATCGCCGAAATCATTTCCGACTATCCCGGCGTGCCGCTGGTGTTCGACCCGGTGCTCGCGTCGGGCCGCGGCGATCAGTTCGCCAGCGAGGACATGATAGACGCGATGCTCGAACTGCTGCTGCCGCAGACCACCGTGCTGACCCCCAACAGTATCGAGGCGCGGCGCCTGGCGGCCTGCGATGAGGGTGGCGATAGCCCGGAACTGGCAGAGTGTGCGCGCCGGCTGGTCGCCACCGGTTGCGGCTTCGTACTGGTCACCGGTACCCACGAGAATACCGAGCAGGTGTTGAACACCCTTTACGGTCTGCGCGGCGTCGTGCGCAGCGACCGCTGGCCGCGTCTTCCCGGTAGCTACCATGGCTCGGGTTGCACCCTGGCTTCGGCGATCGCCGCGCATCTCGCCCTCGGTCTTGCGGTCGACGAAGCGGTCGCGCAGGCGCAGGAATACACCTGGCGATCGCTCAAGGCGGGTTTTCGGCCGGGGATGGGGCAGTTCCTGCCCAACAGATTGTGGCGACTCAATGAACACTGAACTGCGCGGTCTCTACGCCGTCACCCAGGACGACCACCTGACGCCGCGGCTGTCGGCGCTGGTGGCGTCAGCCCTGGCAGGCGGCGTGCGCCTCGTGCAGTACCGCAACAAGCAGGCAGCCCCCGCGCTGCGCCGTGCCCAGGCGGCGGAATTGCTGCGCATCTGCCGCGGCCAGGGCGCCCGTCTGATCGTCAACGACGACCTCGCCCTGGCGCTGGAAATCGGTGCCGACGGCGTGCACCTCGGTCGTGACGATGGCGATCTGGCGGCGGCGCGCGCGGCACTCGGTACCGGACGCTTGCTCGGTGTTTCCTGTTACGGTGACCTCGATGCCGCCGCCGTAGCGGCTGCTGCCGGTGCCGACTACCTGGCTTTCGGCAGCGTCTTCGCCTCCCCCACCAAGCCGCAGGCGCCGCGCGTGCCCTTGAGCCTGCTCGGCGAGGCGAAGCGGCGCTTCGGCCTGCCCGTCGCCGCCATCGGCGGCATCACCCTGGACAACGCGCCCGAAGCCATCGCCGCCGGCGCCGATCTCCTGGCGGTGATCAGCGACCTGTTCGACACCATGAACATAACCACCCGTGCCGGGGCATACGAGAATCTTTTCCTGACTTGAAGGACTGAGGACATGACGGATCGCAGCGAAGAACTATTCATCCGTGCGCAGAGGACAATTCCGGGTGGCGTCAATTCGCCGGTGCGCGCCTTCCGCTCGGTCGGCGGCACACCGCGCTTCATCGCCGAGGGCAGCGGCGCCACCATCCGCGATGTCGATGGCAAGCGCTATCTCGACTACGTCGGCTCCTGGGGGCCGCTGATCCTCGGTCACGCCCACCCGGAGGTGGTGCGCGCCGTGCAGGATGCCGCCGCCCTCGGGCTCTCCTTCGGCGCGCCGACGGCAGGCGAGGTGGAACTGGCCGAGCTGCTCACGCGCCTGGTGCCGAGCATGGAGCTCGTGCGCCTGGTGTCCTCGGGCACGGAAGCGACGATGAGCGCGATCCGTCTGGCGCGCGGCCATACCGGGCGGGACGCGCTGATCAAGTTCGAGGGCTGTTATCACGGCCACGCCGACAGTCTGCTGGTCAAGGCCGGATCGGGCGCCCTGACCTTCGGCAATCCTTCTTCCAGCGGCGTGCCCAAGGATCTGGCCCAGCACACTCTGGTGCTGGCCTACAACGACGCGGCGCAACTGGAGGACGCCTTCCTGCGCCACGGCGAGAGTATCGCTGCGGTGATCGTCGAGCCGGTCGCCGGCAACATGAACCTCATCGCGCCCAAGCCCGAGTTCCTCCGCGCCATGCGCGCACTGTGCACCAAGCACGGCGCGGTGCTGATTTTCGACGAGGTGATGACGGGCTTTCGCGTCGCCCTGGAATCGGCCCAGGGGCTCTACGGCATCACGCCGGACCTGTCCACCTTCGGCAAGGTGGTGGGCGGCGGCATGCCGCTGGGTGCCTTCGGCGGCCGCCGCGAGATCATGGAAAAGATCGCTCCGCTGGGCCCGGTCTACCAGGCCGGCACGCTCTCCGGCAATCCCCTGTCGGTGGCCGCCGGCCTGAAGACCCTGGAACTGATCCAGGCGCCGGGATTCTATGAAACGCTGGGGAAGCGCACCCGCCGCCTCACCGATGGCCTGGTCGCCGCTGCGCGGGCCAGTGGCGTCGCCCTCTCCGCCCAGGCGATAGGCGGCATGTTCGGCCTCTATTTCCGCGTAGCAGCGCCGACCAGCTACGACGAGGTGATGGGCTGCGACAAGGAGGCGTTCAACCGCTTCTTCCACGCCATGCTGTCCGCCGGACATTACCTGGCGCCCTCGGCCTTCGAGGCCGGCTTCGTCTCGGCCGCGCACAGCGACGCCGACATCGATGCGACGGTGGCGGCGGCCGCGAGCATCTTCGCCCGACCCTAGGGAGCAGGGGTGGTAGCGCACAGCGCGCGCGAAATCCAGGAGAGCCTGGTCGCGGCGCTGCGCGGGCGGCTCGCTGCCGAGCTGATCGAGACCCACATCTCCTACGTCCTGCTCGCCGGGGAGCGGGCGTACAAGATCAAGAAGGCCCTGAACCTCGGCTTCCTCGACTTTTCCACCCTGGCGGCACGGCGCTTCTATTGCGCAGAGGAGTTGCGCCTCAACCGGCGCCTGGCGCCGCAGCTCTACCTCGAGCTGGTGGCCATAGGCGGCGACGCGGCGGCCCCGGAGATCCTCGCCGCCGAGGCTCCCGGCGCGATCGAATACGCGGTGAAGATGGACCGCTTTGCCCAGGATGCCCTGTTCGACGGCATGGCCCTGCGCGGCGAACTGGGCGCGCCCCACATAGACGCTTTGGCCCGCGTGGTCGCCGATTTTCACCGGGGGGTGGCGCGCGCCGGGGAGGCAGACCCCTTTGGCAGGGCGGGCGACATCGAGTTGCCGATGCGGCAGAACTTCGAGCAGATCCGGGCGCTCCTTGGCGCCGATCCGGGACTGGCCGAAGTCGAGAACTGGAGCCGTTGCCGTCATGCGGCGCTGGCTGAAGCATTCGAGGCGCGCCGCGCCCGGGGCTTCGTGCGCGAGTGTCACGGCGACCTGCACCTGGGCAACGTCGCCTGGGTGGCCGGGGCGGCCCTGCCCTTCGACGGCATCGAATTCAATGCGCAGTTGCGCTGGATAGACGTGATGAGCGAGATCGCCTTCCTGCTCATGGATCTGCACTGGCGGCGACTGCCGCACCTGGCCTGGCGTTTCCTCTCCGCCTACCTCGAACGCAGCGGCGACTACGGCGGCCTCGCGCTGCTCGACGACTACCTCGTCTATCGCGCCATGGTGCGCGCCAAGATCGCCGCCATCCGGGCCGGCCAGGATGGGGTCGAGCCTGCTGCGCGGGAGACCGCGCGCCGCGACTACGCCGAACATCTGGCGCTGGCGCAGCGTCTGACCCAGCCGCGGCGCCCGGCGCTGCTGCTCATGCACGGGTTCTCAGGCGCTGGCAAGAGTGCGGTGGCCGGCTCCCTGGTCGAAGCCGGCGGCATGCTGCGGCTGCGCTCCGACGTCGAGCGCAAGCGCCTGAGCGGTCTGGCCGCCGAGGCGGCGAGCGGTTCGGACTTGAACGCCGGGCTCTACCGGGAAGACATGACGCGACGGACCTATGCCGAACTGGGTCGCCTGGCACGGCTGGTGCTCGACGCCGGCTGGCCGCTGGTGGTCGACGCCACCTGCTTGCGCCGCTGGCAACGCGATCTTTTCCGCGAACTGGCGGCAGAGCGTGGCGTGCCCTTCCTGATCGTCGATTGCCACGCCGCCGCCGAAGTCTTGCGGCAGCGTGTGGGGGCGCGCGCGACGCGCGACGGCGACGCGTCGGAGGCCGATCTGGCCGTGCTCGAACAGCAACTCGCGAATTTGTCCGAGGACGACGCGCTGCACGCGGAGGAACCCGTGCTCAGGGTAGACACCGGGGCGGAAAAAACCTCGGCGCGAACCGCGACCATCCTCAGGGCAATTCAGAATATTGCATGCGTCCGAGGATGAGCTGGGTATGGGCGTTCATGAACTCGGAGTAGGGATTCTTTTCGTAGCGCCGCGGCGCCGGCAGCATCACCGCCAGACGCGCTGCCTGCTCGGCCCCAAGCGCAGCAGCTGATACGCCGAAGTAGCGCTGCGCCGCCGCTTCGGCGCCGAACACGCCGTCGCCCCATTCGACCACGTTGAGATAGACCTCGAGGATGCGCTGCTTGTCCCAGAGCGCCTCGAGCATCAGGGTGATGGCGGCCTCCTGCGCTTTGCGCCAGGGCGTCTTGGCGGGCGAGAGAAAGAGATTTTTCGCCAGCTGCTGGCTGATGGTGGAGCCGCCGGCCACCACCTTGCCCTTCTTCTGATTCTTCTCCAGCGCTTTTTGCATGCCTACCCAGTCGAAGCCCTCGTGGTCCACGAACTTGTCGTCCTCGGCGGCGATCACGGCGCGCTTCAGGTGCTTGGAGATTTTCTGGTAGTCCTGCCACTGGTGCCGGAGTTCGGCGCGCGGCTTTTTCTCCCGCAGTTCGTCCAGGCGAATTTCCATGAAACGGGTCATGTTCGGATTGCTGTACTTCCATAGCACCACCCAGCCCAGATACCAGCCCTGCCAGGCGAGCAGGAGGCAGATCGAGGCCAGCGCCAGACGCTTGAGCAGGCGCATCAGCGCCGATCCGCAGCGTCTTGGCGCAGTTGGCGCAGCACCGGCGCGGTGTCGGGCCGAACGCCGCGCCAGAGCAGAAAGGACTCCGCGGCCTGTTCGACCAGCATGCCCAGACCATCGGCGAGGACGCTCGCCCCGCCCGCGCGTGCCTGGCGCAGGAAGGCGGTCTCCCGGCCATAGACCATGTCGTAGGCGACGCTGCCCGGCGCAAACAGGCCCGCGGGCAGGTCCAGCGCCGCGTTGCTCAAACCCGCCGAGGTGGCGTTGATGACCAGGTCGAACCCCTGGCCGCCCAGCTGATCCAAGCCGCAGCCGGCGATGGCCAAGCCGGGCGAGGAAAATCGCCCGGCCAATTCGCCAGCCCGGTCGGCGTTGCGATTGGCGATCAGCAGTTGCCGCGGCCCCTCCAGGCTAAGCGGCCTGATGACGCCGCGCGCAGCACCCCCGGCGCCGAGCAGCAGGATGCGTTTGCCCTTGATCGTGCAGCCCAGGTTGAGCACCAGGTCGCGCACCAGGCCCGGACCATCGGTGTTGTCGACCAAGATCCCGTCGCCGCTGAAGCTGAGGGTGTTGGCCGCTCCTGCGGCGCGGGCCCGCTCGGAAATACGCGTTCCCAGTTGGAAGGCCTGCTGCTTGAAAGGCAGCGTCACGTTGAGGCCGCGCCCCCCCGCTGCCGCGAATTGCGCCACCGCTGCCGCGAACCCGTCGAGCGGTGCCAACAGGGCCTGGTAGTCCATGTCCTGGCCGGTCTGTGCCGCGAACAGCCGGTGGATGCGCGGCGACTGGCTATGGGCGATCGGGTTGCCGACGACGGCGTAGCGGTCGGTCATGGCGCCTCCGAAGGGCCGCCCCGAGGCGGGGGGAATGTCGTCATTCGGTGTTCAGCCTGTCGGCGCTGGTGAAAGCCCAGGTGCGCGTGATCTCGATGATATCGGTGTCGCGGGCGATGTCCGGCGGGAAGGCCGCGTAGGGCGCAGCCAGCTGCACGATGCGGCGCGCCGCATCGTCGAGCAGCCTGTGTGCCGACGGTTCAGTGATCTCGACCCGTTCGACGCCGCCGTCGCTCTTGATGATCACCGTGATCTTCATCTTGCCGTAGAGGCGGCCGCGCGCCGATTCGGGATAGTTGAGGTTGCCGACCCGCTCGACCTTCTGCCGCCAGTCTTCGACGTACTGGGCGAAGCGGTACTCGTCGGTGCGGGCGCCGATGAACTTCTTGCGCGGCCGCTTGTTGTACTCTTCGACGTTGCGCGCGATCTGTCCCTCCAGGCGAGCGATGGCCAGCGCGCTGTTGGCCAGGTCGAAGCCGCTCGCCCCCTCGAACAGCGCTTCGCTGTTCTGCGGTGACGGTTTGACGGCGAAAGTCGCGCGCGCCTGGGCCAGCGCCTGCCGCTGCTTGCGTTCCAGTTCGGCGACGCGCCGCTGCGCTTCGACCAGTTCGTTGCCCTCGCGCGTCTTCAGCGACGCCGGTAGCGGTGTGCTGGCGATGCGCGCCTCGTCGGTGTTGCCGCCGCCATCGAGCCTGTTCTGCGCCAGGGCCTGGGCCTTGTCGGGCCGGCCCGCACTTTTGCTGTTCACCAGAATGACGTCGAGGGCGCGGTCTGTCGCCAGATTGAGCGCCTGGGGCAGGCCGAAATGCACGGACAGCAACACGGCGTGCAGGAACAGCGAGGCGGCGAGCGCCAGCGTCAACGGACGCTGCAGCGCTGGCAGCGCGGCGAGCGGGCCGAGCCCTGCGGTGGCATGGTGCATGAGGGCAGATTTTACTCCGCTGCGGGGGCGTCCTCGAAAGCGCTAGCAGAGGCGCCATTGGCCCCCAATTCGTCCCCTTCGCTCGCTTCAAACGCGTCGATCCCGGTGTTCGTTTCGCCTGTCGCCGCCAGGACTTCGACGAAGCGCATCCTGGCTTCGGCTTCCAACAGGTCGATGCGCTCGACCTCGAGCCGCACGCGCGCTCCCCGATCGAGCGGCGGCAAGGCGGGCAGGCGCAGCACCAGCGGCAGATCATCGACGCGCACCAGGTTTTCGCGCAATACCGTTGCCGCCGGCCGGTCGAGTTTCTCCTGCAGCAGCCAGCGCAGGCACCAGTAGCGCTCCATGCCGCGCTGGAACTCGGCGTAGGCGGCGTAGGCCAGTTCAAACTCGCGCAGGACCGCCATCAGTTCCTGCGAACGCGCCGCGAAGGGCGCTGCTTCCTGGCGCAGCCAGGCGATCAGCTGCCATTGATTGACCAGGTCGACGTAGCGGCGCAGCGGCGAACTGGACCAGGCGTAGCAGTCGACCCCGAGCCCCTCGTGCGCCGCAGCGACCGTCGTCATGCGCACCTTGCCGGCGCTCTGCGCCCGATACAGCGCAGAGAGTCCGGCGTCGGCCAGGGCGCGTCCCCAGGTGGCGTTGGCGACGATCATCAGCTCGGAGACCAGCTTGTCCAG
>Ga0172380_10009720_pt1 | contig 10202 bp, 8 predicted proteins | sample Leawe162metaG_FD_119747 | JGI IMG/M metagenome (GOLD analysis project Ga0172380, IMG submission 119747) | Leachate microbial communities from a municipal landfill in Southern Ontario, Canada - Leachate well 162 metaG | ecosystem: Engineered > Solid waste > Landfill > Unclassified | place...
AAACTGAGCAGGCTCCAGTGGGCAGGCGTAGTAATGATAATTTCAGGTTCTGTGACAGTGAGTTTATAGAGGCCGTTATGCGGATAGTTGTCCCTGATTCACTGCGTGCCCTTCGAAGCAGGAATTACAGACTTTTCTTTATGGCCCAGGCTATTTCGCTGACCGGTCTCTGGATGCACCGAGTTGCAATGGGCTGGCTGGTGTTCAGGCTTACTGGTCTTAACAGCGCCCTTGGGATAATTGATTTCGCGGCCTCCATTTCGGTCTTTATATTTGCACCATTTGCAGGGGCTTTGATCGAGAGATGGGATCTTAGGAAAACTTTGTTCTGCTGTCAGGCCGGATGCATGATGGTAGCGTTTATACTTGCTTTTCTTACCCTTACCGGTCTTGTTACTTTCCACATGGTCATCTTTATGAGCCTGTTGCTTGGGCTTCTGGATGCTTTTGAATTGCCGTGCAGATATTCTCTTGTCTCCTACATGGTAGACAGAAGAGAGGATGTCCCGAACGGGGTTGCCCTCAATTCCATGAATTTCAACGTGGCAAGGATGATCGGGCCGACGATCGCCGGCTTTGCTATACACGCAGTTGGAGAGGGAGTCTGCTTTCTTATAAACGGCTTTGCCTATTCTTCAACGCTTTTTGCGGTAAAAAAGATGAAGATGGAGCGTCCTCCGATCGGCAAAAGCGACGGCAGCCGGTCACAGCCCTTAAAAGATACTGCCGAAGGGTTCAGGATGGCCAGAAATTTTGCTCCGAGCCGCTATCTCCTTATGCTGATCGCAAGTACGGGATTCTTCTGCTTCCCAAGCATCGTCCTTATGCCTGCAATGGCAAAAAGCGTTCTCGGCGGGACCTCGGAGACACTTGGCTTCTTGCTTATGGGAGTAGCGATAGGAGCTCTTGCGGGATCATTTATAATGGCATCACTGAAATCTTCGGACAGGCTTTACTGGTGGTGCACAAGGGCATGTCTTGCTTTTGGAGTTTCAGTAGTCTTTTTTTCGCTTTCAGGAAATATTTACGCCGGCATAGCACTTGCCGCCCCTGTCGGGTTCTGTATGGTAACAAGCACGATCTCGTGCAATACGCTTCTTCAGTCTATGGTCCCTGCCGGCAACAGGAGCAGGATAATGGCGCTTTATACGATGGCGATCCTTGGAATCCCGCCATTTGGCAGTTTGCTTTCAGGGAGGCTGGCTGATCATCTCGGAACTGACTGGGCACTTTTTATATGCGGATCCATAAGCGCAGTGATCGCGTATTATTTCCTTAGGAAGATCGACAGGATCAAAGACCAGATATCAAAAGCTCTTGAGGATCCGGAGGCAGTGCAATGGGAGAACTAAAAACAGAATTCAGCGCAAAGCAGATATTGATGGCAGATATGCTTCTGGTGCTCGTCGCCTTTATATGGGGAGCGGGCATCCCAATGAGCGCTCTGCTTGCAAGGAGCATAACCCCTCTGTGGGCCGTCGCGTTAAGGATGCTGATGGCTGCCTTTTTTCTCGTATTGATGTTTCCAAAGAAAATAATTACCTCGACGAGGCGGGAGTGGGCGATATCGTCTGTTCTCACTGCTGTTCTTACAGGGGTATTTATTTCCATGACCTTTGGCCTGGTATACAGCACTGCAAGCAAACAGGCCTTCATCGGAGGGTTGAATGTAGTTCTTGTGCCTCTCTTTGTTTGGATAATCTATAAGACGAAGCCAAGTTTATGGATCTTTGCAGGCGCGGGCATAACTACCGCAGGGCTGCTCGTAATGGGTTTTACTCCGGGGATGGAATTCAACATTGGAGATTTTCTTTCTTTCATAATGGCGATCTTTTATGCGTTTCAGGTACTTGCCGCAGGGTTTGGTGCCCGGAGGGTCGAGCCATATCGCCTTGTTGCCCTTCACATAATTATGCTTGCAGCGGTCATGACCATATTAGCCTGTATATTCGAACCACTGCCCGATATAGGGTCATTCGGCCTGAATATCTGGGCGACCCTGCTCTGTGTTTCACTGGGAAACACAATATTGTGTTTCATCATCCAGTTCAAAGCTCAGAGGATCACACCTGAATCACATGTTGCGGTCATCTTTTCACTGGAGGGCCTTTTCGGTTATATGGTTGCCGTGCTCAGCGGGCAAGATCCATTCCACCTACAGGGAGCGGTTGGCGGTATGCTGGTCATAGCAGGCATGATGCTGACTGAAACAGAGACTTTCCTAAAACACAGAAGATCTTCTGGGCAGCTATAGCAAAGGTATTTTCTTAACCGGTGTATGTCTTATCAACGGACCTTTTATACTGAGTAAAGATCCTGATAAATCAAAGACAATGGACCGGCTGATGTAGAATGCCGGTCCATTGTATCTTCATGTAGAAATAGGACAATGAGTGAATGCTTTTATTACATATGGCAGTTTGGCCCGCAGTACTTTGTAGGGTTCAATGCTGACTCAACGTGTCTTATCATGGTTATAAAATCAAATACCGGAAGCCCGGTGTGTGCGTGTACTGCTGCAGCAAATGGGGGAAGGTCGCTGCACTCAAGCTGTATAGCCGCCACTTCGGGGTGATCTTTAAGCATCTGATCACATACTTCAAGGATCTCTTTTTCTATAACGTCTGTATCCATTGTTCCTTTTTCTTCCAGAACGGAGGAACGGAACTCATATTTATCTTCCATTCCGTAAAGGACAACTGGCATATCAGGAGTAATGCCCACATTTCTGAGATGCTGTTCAGTCATAACAGAAGCGTTTGCCGATATTATCCCGACTTTCTGGCCCCTTTTGAGCGTTCTGGTTATAAAGGGGACCTGAAGCATACTCGACATAAAGACAGGGATATCTACCGCATCAGCTATTTCCTGCTGGAAAAGAGCCATAAAGCCGCAGGCGCCTGTTATTCCACGTACTCCTTCAGCTTCGAGTTTACGTGCTCCTTCAAGGAATGGTTCCAGGAGCGTCAGGTCCCGCTGATTCAGAAGCCTTTCTATTGAGGCCCCTTTAACTTCATGGTAGCGAACAGGAAATGGATAGGTGGTCGCGTTTCCGACGTTCCCGGGTACACAAGGGTATGCGGCATCGAGTATCAGTATTCCGATCGGTTCACCATCCCACGAGCGTGTCTTGCTTCTGATCTTATAAAACGACATCATTATTCCCCCCAATTGAATAAATTACCTTAGAGAAAATAGCAGTTAAATGACCATATTGTCAAGGATCCATCTAAATAGTTTAATTTTTGGAGCTGTTTTAAAAATACGCCGCATCACTTATGACAACATCGATATTTGAATATAGAATGTCAGAGTATTAAATCTGAAAACGGGAGAGATGCCCCATGAAAAAGGCCTTATTAAGCTTTCTTGCTGCAGTGATGATCATATCCAGCATTGCGCAGATCGCATCTGCAATAGAGATCGGTTCCCCTGTAAGCGATTTCGAGCTTGCCGATTTGAATGGAAAGAACATAAAACTCAGCGATTTTAAAGGAAAGACGGTAGTCATTAATTTCTGGGCTACATGGTGTCCGCCCTGCAAAAAAGAGATGCCCGATTTCGACCTTCTGGACAAAGAGCTGAAGAAAAAGAATGATGCGGTACTGCTTGCCGTAAACATGACAGACGGCAAAAGAGACACGAAGAGCAAAGTCGAAGCATTCGTCAAGGAAAATGGCTACGGAATGAGGGTCCTCTTAGACACAGAAGGTAAAGCTGCAAAACTCTATGACATAAAGTGGCTGCCAACTACTGTCGTAGTGGATCGTAAGGGTAAACTTCACTGGCAGATATTTGGTGAGACGACAAAAGAGACAGTGCTAAAGGTAATAAAGGAAATAAAGTAAATGTGGACTGACCTTCCACTTTTATTTCTCGAAGGCTTTTTGGCCTTCATATCGCCGTGCATGCTTCCTATGCTTCCTGTATATCTCATGTACCTTGCCGCTGAAACAGAACATGGGAAAAAAGCAAGCATCGTAAATACGATAGGTTTTGTTTGCGGGTTTACTTTGGTCTTTATGGCATTGGGAGCCACAGCAACTGCTATTGGCGCTGTTATGAATGAACACAGGATGCTTTTACAGCGGGTAAGCGGAGCAATAATTTTTATATTTGGACTCCATTTCCTTGGAATATTCAAGATCGGTTTCCTGGACGTTGAAAAAAAGATCGACATTGGCCTGCAGAAACGCGGCGGGTTTATTGGTGCTTTGCTCTTTGGGGCAGCATTCTCTCTTGGCTGGTCTCCATGTCTCGGTCCGTTTCTTGGTTCTGCCCTCATGCTTGCGGGAAGCGGGAAAACAGTTTTGCAGGGAGTTTTCTACCTATTTGTCTTTTCAATGGGCCTGGGAGTTCCATATATACTTGCGGCAGTCTTTTTCACAAATATTAAAGGCGTCTTCCAGTGGCTTAAGAAGCATGGCAGGCAGATCAAAATCATATCCGGGCTGATCCTTGTTTTTGCCGGACTTATGATAATATTTGACTTGTTCGGTTATTGGGCCGGATTGTTTATGTAAATTGGCAGGGCTAAAAGAGAAAAGCCAGGGGAGCGTGTTGATATGCCCCTGGCTTTTTTTTTTAATATCAAAGATAGGTCAGGGTCGGTCTAACAGTCACCTGAGGCTTTCGAACAGCCCCTTCCCAGCAGAATAAGGCTTATTCCGCTGAAAACAAGGTTTATCCCAAGGATTATCCCGATAACTGCAGCTCCTGTGAAGAGGTTCTTCCACATCATTACTGAAAGAATGACTCCTAAAAGACCTGAAACAAGGATCCATATTGAGCCTTCTATTTCTCTTATCCTGAAGTATTCGATAATTTTTGTAACTCCGTCTGCCATAAAATATGCTGCGAGTATTATGCTCAGCGTCATCACGCCGGCCACCGGATGGATCAGGAAAATGAAACCTGCTGTCATAGCTGCCACTGCCATAATGGTCTCCTGCCAAGGTTTCCCGCCGTCACTGAATCCTCTGAAAGCGCTCCATCCCTGACTGAAAGCTACTGCTATCAAAAGAAGCCCTATTATTGTTTCCACTGCGAATGAGGCGAGCAGAGGCATTGTGAGAGAGATGAGGCCAAGAAGAAGCATAAGTGCCCCGATAAAATAAAATCTTCTCTTGTTCTTTTTGAGGTCTTCTTTGGAAAATTTTCCGGTAAAAAACATTTGTATCCCTCCGCTTTTATTTGTCCTTTGAATTTTTGCTTGTTAATCCCTTTACTTTGGCTACTATCCATGAAAATGACGCGGCGACCGCCACGATCGGCAGAAACAATATTCAGGGAGGGCATCCTCCACGGCGTTTTTTTAAAATCAAGACCAACACCTCCGGTGAGTTATATTGGCTCTATTCTCTCATATTCTGTCTGACAGTGAGTGGGGAGAATTACCGTATTATCTGTAATCATTTAATTTTACAGATCATTTGGGTAATTAGTTTATCAGATATATTCTCCGCCGGGGTAAATCCTTGGTCTCTCTTCTTTCCGAAGAACCCTTTCGGCACCTTTGTAAAGTGCTTCCAGTTCGTTCTCTCCGGGTATTATGACTATTGGAGCAAGAAATTTTATTTTTTTCTTAAGCATTTCCATCAGGCGGTCTGAGTGGGCCATGCCTCCCGTCAGTATCACAGCATCGATCTCACCGTCAAGCACCGTGCAGAGCTCTCCAACACCTTTCGCGATCTGATATACAAAAGCTTCCAGGATTATCCGAGCTTCCGGATCGTTTTCGGCCATTTTGAAGACTTCCCTAATATCGCGCGTTCCCAGATAGGCCACAATACCCCATCCCGAAAGCAGTTTTTTCTTAAGTTCCTCCTTGGTGTACCTGCCGCTGAAGATTAGATCGACCAGTTCTCCGACGGGAAGCCCTCCGGCGCGTTCAGGCGAGAATGGGCCGTCAGCTTTTGCACCTACTACATCGACGATCTTGCCGCTGGAATGGGCTCCGATGGTTATGCCTGTTCCGAGATGCGCTACAACGAACCTGCAGTCCTCATATTTTTTCCCCAGATCAGCCGCAACTTTTCTTGCCACGGCTTTCTGGTTCAGCGCATGGACGAGGCTTGATCTTTTGATTTCAGGTGCTCCCGATATCCTTGCTACGTCAGTAAGTTCATCAACTGAGACAGGATCGACGATATATGCTTCGCAGCCTGACATATGTGCAAATTTTTCAGCTATGAACGCTCCGAGATTTGATGCATGTTCCCCTCGTGGAGCATCTTTAAGGTAATCTGTCATCTCTTCTGTTACAAGATATGTCCCGCTGGGCATTGGAGCCAGTATACCCCCCCTTCCGACGACTGCGTCAAAGCTGTCCGGTTTGACACCGTTATCGATGAGGGTCCTTTTGATAAGGTCGAATCTATGTTCAAGCTGATCCAGAACACATTTATACTCTGAGATAATATCTTGATCGACAGGGATGTTTTCTTTCAGGATCTCATCTCCGTTTTCGTATACCGCTATCTTTGTTGAAGTCGATCCGGGGTTTACAGCGAGGATCCTGTACATGGCTACTTCATCCCTCCGGAAATGATACATGCAAGCGCCATGCTGAGGAATTTTGATTCAGGCGGGTCAGATCTTGAAACAAGGATTATGGGCACCATTGCTCCGAGCACCAGTCCGGCCATCTGTGCGTGGCAGTAATGGACGAGCGTTTTACAGTGCACGTTGCCGCACTCTATGTTCGGTACCAGCGTGAGGTCCACCTTGCCCGCTATTTTGCTCTTGATACCTTTATGTTCGGCGAACTTTTGCGATGCTACAACATCGATAGCCATCGGCCCTTCTACTGTGCAGGAACAGGGAAGGTCGTCAAATTCGCCGTTTTCCCATGCTTTTACAAGGCCGTCGGCATCAACTGTTGACTGGACATGTGGATCGACTTTTTCGTTTGCGGCTATGCATGCAGCGTTTACGTGTTCGTAGCCAAGGGCGCTTATAGCTTCCAGCGCGTTTCTTAGTATCTGTTTTTTCTGGTCAAGGTTCGGTGCAACGTTGAATCCGCTGTCCGTGCAGAAAGAGAGGTGATTTTCCCCGGGTATCTCCATTATCGCAAGATGGGTGAGAAGGCGTCCTGTCCTGAGGCCGTTTTCCCTGTCCAGCACAGCTTTAAGAAAATCGGTAGTGTTGATCAGACCTTTCATCAGGGCGTCGCCCTTTCCTTCCCTTACGCACTGCACTGCGATCGCAGCGGCAGATGATAGGGACTCCGCGTGGATTATTTCCACTTTATCAGAGATCCCGGCCTCTTTTACCACCGGAAGGATCAGCTCACTGTTTCCTGTAAGTACAGCTCTTCCCAGGCCCCTCTTCATCGCGAGCCTTATTGCCTCAATACTGTCTGCATCTGCAGCAGCCAGAACAACTTTGCTTCCTGCAAGGCACCCGCTGCTGTTCATGATTTCAATGAACCTTTTAAACATAAACACACCCCCTTTACTCAACATTATAATATCTCAGGTCGGTTTTGCATTATAATAGACCGAATATTTCCACAAGGGGAATCTGAATGAAATTATTGAAGATAATTAAGAGGATGACGTTGCTCAAGGGCAAGGCAGATCTTGGCAGGGGCCCTGTACTCAGCACGCTCATTAAACTGTCGATCCCCTCTATAGCGATGGTGCTCTTCCATACTCTTTTCCATCTTGTAGATACGGTTTTTATCTCATGGCTGGGCGAGAGTCACATGGTCGCAATCTCTTATACATTTCCTGTCCAGATAGGAGTATTTGCTATCCTGGAGGGAGTGGGCAACGGAATGACGGCACTCTGCGGAAGGAGACTGGGAGAAGGGAACCTTGAAGAGGCAAGGAGTACGGCGCTTGCAGGAATGGGATTTGCATATATGCTCTGCCTCATCTGGATACCCTTTCTTTTTCCCTACACATCGAATATGTTTTTCAGGACCCTTGGCGCATCTGATGCAGAAATCCTGCGCCAGGCCTGGCTTTACAATATGTGGATACCTCCGACTTTTATACTGATAAGCTTTTCTTATGTTGTGAACTCCGTATTCAGATGCCAGGGAAACACAATGGTGCCACTAAAATATTTCCTTATCGCTAACGGGATAAATATTGTGCTCGATCCCATCTTCATATTCACTCTGGGATGGGGAATTACAGGAGCAGCAGCTGCAACCTTTGTTGGTAGGTTGGGCGGTACCCTTTATCTCATAAAAAAACTTAGGACAGAGAGCGACATTCAGGTCCCGTTCAAACCACGCATCAAACTTTTTATGATACCTCTATGGGGGAAGATTACAAAGATAGGGTTTCCTGTAGCTCTTTCAACCGCAAGCGTCGCACTTGGCATGGGCAGCGTAAACGGGATACTCTCAGGAACTTTCGGATCGAGGGCCGTTGCCGCCTGGATGGTTGGACTGCGTGTTGAGGACCTCGCATTCAACACCCTTTTGGGGATAAACGATGCGCTGGTGCCTTTTCTATCCTATAACTACGGCAAAAGAGACCTTCCCAGGATGAAAAAGGGGATCAGGTCAGCGCTGATCATCAGTGCTGTCATTACAGGGGGGCTGGGTATACTGGTATGCCTTTTCCCCTTTCCTGTGATAGCTCTCTTCAAGCCTACAGATGAGATAGCAAAGGTAGCTGTCCAGGCTATCAGGATAACGATCTCAGGTTATCCCATGGTTATATACAGTGTGATCTACAACGCTCTCTTTGTCGCAACAGGGCACTCATCTTTCGGTCTTATCACTCAGATATTTCGCTCATTGATCATCCGTGTACCTGCCGCACATTTCCTGTCAAAAATATTTTCCCTTGAAAACATATGGTGGTTTCAGCCAATATCTTTTTTTGGAGCAGCCCTGATGACATGGTTTTTTGCATGGGTGCTCCTAAAAAAATTAAAAAAAGATATGGTAGATTTTAAAGATACAACTCAGTAGACTGTGTTGGCTTGACTTTCTTTCATTTAATGCTATAAACATTCTGGTAGGAAGAGGATAGCCTCTTCCCAAAGAGAGAAGAGTCAGGCTGAAGATACGCGGAATAGAATAGACTAGGCATAGAATACTCTAAAATTATCAGGAGCCTGTCATTTCTATGGCAGGCTTCTTTTGTACATTAAGGAGGGCTTTAAATGACCAAAAGAGTCTGTATGGGAAACGAAGCGATAGCCCTCGGCGCTGCCAGGGCGGGAGTCAGTGTCGTCTCAGGTTATCCGGGTACTCCTTCGACAGAAATAATCGAGACGCTTCTTAATGAGAAGATACCTGGAATAGAAGTCCAGTGGTCGACGAACGAAAAAACAGCTATGGAAGTTGCAGCCGGAGCTGCCTATGCAGGGGCGAGATCAATGGTCACGATGAAGCAGGTCGGATTGAACGTTGCTGCCGATCCGCTCATGAGCCTTTCTTACGTGGGTGTCGAGGGCGGCATGGTTGTAGTTGTTGCCGACGATCCGGGCCCATGGTCTTCACAAACTGAGCAGGACACGAGACACTTCGCAAAATATGCGAATCTGCCTGTATTTGACCCGTCTTCTCCTGAAGAAGCCTATCAGATGGTTTCATCTGCATTCGACCTCTCTGAAGAATTTAAGCTCCCTGTATTTCTCAGGCCAACGACAAGGGTCTGTCATGCAAGCGCAACGGTGGATCTGGAGAATGATCCGGGTCCCAGGCCTGCCGCAGGTTTTGAAAAAAAACCGGACTGGATAATCTTCCCTGCCCTTTCCTATAGGAAACATGGCGAGCTGGAACAAAAGCAAAAGCTTATCTCTGATAAATTCAGCACGCTTCCCTTCAACAGGATCATCAAGGGAGGAAAGAAAGGTATCGCTGTTTCGGGGATATCCTACCTTTATGCAATGGAAGTCATAAAAGAATTTGATCTCGACCTGACGGTATTCAAGGTCGGTACACCATACCCACTTCCGCTAAGCCTTGCAGAGGAATTTTTGTCCTCGGTCAATCAGGTCATGGTGGTCGAAGAGCTCGATCCTGTGCTGGAGGAGCAGCTGCTTCTTGTATCAGCGGGGAAAAATGAGATATTTGGCAAAATGACAGGCGACATGCCATGCAACGGGGAGTATAGTTTTGAATCGATAAAAAACACCCTGCTGAAGTTTGCGGGATTAGAAAGCTCAGACCCAGCAATGGTCGAAATTCCCAAACTTCCCGTGAGGCCGCCGGTGCTTTGTGCCGGATGTCC
>Ga0172380_10009722_pt1 | contig 10201 bp, 1 predicted proteins | sample Leawe162metaG_FD_119747 | JGI IMG/M metagenome (GOLD analysis project Ga0172380, IMG submission 119747) | Leachate microbial communities from a municipal landfill in Southern Ontario, Canada - Leachate well 162 metaG | ecosystem: Engineered > Solid waste > Landfill > Unclassified | place...
ACAAAGGTTTTTGCCGATATTGGCCGTAGTTTAACAAAACTTAAAAATACTTTAGAGTTCGCTACTAAAGAAGTAGAATTTTCTGGTCAAAATGTTCCTATTGGAGCTAGACCGGACACTAATTTAAGTGCTATTCAAATACTTTCAGGAAGTGATGCTGTAGCTGGACAAAAACAAGCTGAAAGAGATAGAATCAATAGAAATAAACAAATTAGAAGGGGTGGACAATTCTCCACTCTGCAAGGATTTTTGGAAGAAGCTGGAATTACAACTGGTAATAGACCAAAACTTTCTGCTCCAAATGCTCCACAAAAAGTAATTGTTACAGAAATTGAAGGAATACCCGAAGTAGAAAGTTCCTCTGAACGTGACGCTAGAATTTCTCAAGAGAGACTAGAAAGAAGTCGTAGACAAAGTAGAGGTAGAGGACCACGACTATCGAAAGAGTCTGATGAAATAGGTATTGATAGAACTTTATTTAGAAGACAGGGATTTAGACCTGCACCAATTCAGCTAACATCGGCAGATTTTGCAGAAAATGAGCCTATTCAACTAACTCCAGCAGACTATTTAGAAAATCAAATTGAGCTAGAAAGTCTCGAAGAAGCTAAACAAAGAGTAAGAAAACCTAGAAGAGATAAAAGAAGGGCTAAACAAGCTGCTAATTTAAGATTTGCTGCATTAAGCGAAGAGAGTCAAATACTATCTATTTTAAATGGTAATGATACTGGAGCTAGAAATAGAAATGTAACAGGTCAATCAAACAGGGTCTTAACAAGTAATTCTTCTGTTTCTGATGGTGTCATTAATCCTTTTTTTGGTCCAGGCGGTCCTCCAGATGGTTCAGGTAATCAACCATTAAGTCGCAAGTTATTTCCAACTTTTTCCAAGAGATTCGGTTTAAATGGTGGGCTAAGTTCTTCAGTAGGAAAAGCTTTTAGTGGTAATAGAGGTATATTTGCTCTTGGCGGATTGGCAATAGGGGCTTCTAGAATAGGTAGTGAAACTCCTGAAAGAGCGGCTTTAAGTTCTGGTATTACTGGTGGTATTACTGGTTTTGGAATCGGCGGTATTTTAGGCCCAAAAGGTGCTGCTATAGGTGCCGTGATTGGTGCGGCAAGCAGTGCTTTAGCTGCTTTCAATCAAAAGTTAGAAAGTAACGCATTAGATAAGTTTAACAAGTCCGTAGAAAGTAGTGCGGAAGCTCTAGAGAAGAATCTACTTTCAAATAATACTACGGCTATTAATAGTGATTTTGGTAATGTATTAAAAGAGCAGGAAAAATTAGCAGCCATTCAACAAGAGAATTTAACCGGCAGTTCTGGTTCTATAACTGGATTTTTTAAACAATTCTTTTCAGATACTGTTAATAATCCTTTGACTGCTGATACTCTTGGCGACACTTTAAAGAAAATTAATGGAAAAATTAGTAGCGAAGGTAATATTCCAAACACTAATTTTTTTAGTAGTGTTGGAGATTTTGTAGGTTCACCATTTAGCGTCCAAAATGCTAGAGATAGCGAAAAAACTTTAGTCACTCAAAGAACAGAACAGGCTAGAGAACCAGCACAATTAGCACGACAAGCAGTAGAAGGTTTAGTTAGAAATGGAATTAAAAATATACCGGCAAATGCTTTAAGAGCGGCTATTTCTGATACAACAGCTTTTCAAACTAGACAGGCTCAAGGATTAACATCTAATACTATAAATAAATTAGAAGAAGAAACATTTTTAGAAGATATTCGTAAGCGTGTTGCTCTAGAAAACAAATTGTCAGAATCTAGCCGCCTAGCAAATACAAACTTACAGTCTATTACAGACGCCTTTGGTAATCTAAACGCTTCTTTAGATTTAAATAGAACTTCCTTGGATAAATTTTCCACCAGTTTATCTGATTCTTTCAGTATACTTAGCGGTAATGCTTCAGTAGGAGTACGTTCAACTAACGTGTTTGATAATTTTAGGGGACTATCTTCTAATACGGCTTCGGCGGAAATAGATAGTATCGCTAGAACTTTTCCACAACTAGACGGTTTTTCACAAGCACTAAAAGAACTAAAACAGCTTGAGAGTGAGCTACCTAGACTTTTTGCAGCCGCGTCTAATATTGCTCCTGAAGATAGCGACCAAAACCAATTTCTCGTACTGCAACAGTCAATTAGAGATTTAGGTTTATCAGCACCTATTAGTAATCAAGTATTAGCTAAGATTGATTCAGAGCTAAATAAGACTACTCCAGGCGGTCCATCTTTTGAAGAGTTTGTCCAAAATACAGATATTAAAGATATTACTGGTAATCTAGAGAAAGAATTAGTTGGAGTTTTCCAAAAGGCTCAAGAGCAATTAAATGCCGTTACACAAGAATACGTTAGTAACCTAAATAATCAGCTACAGGCTCAATTATCTATTAATGATAGACGTAGAGCCGCTGAACTAAATATAGCAAATACCGCAATTGAAATAGCTAGAATTCGTGGTAAAGAAGTCGGTCTAATAGCACTTAATACTCCTATTGAAAATGAAATTCGCAATAGAAATGGTGCTGGTTCTTTAAGTCCCTCTGTAATAGCTAATGAGATAGGCACTATATTAGAACAAAGAGGACAATTGCAAGAAAGACTACAGAAGACTCCTAATGATATTGCTTTAGTTGATGCTTTAGCGGCCAACACAGTTCAATTAACAGAGAATCAAAAATCGCTAGAATTATTAGCGTCAAACACTACTCTTTTAACAAATGTTCAGACAAGAATTCAGCAGCAACAACAAAAAGAACAGTTTGCTAAGGCCAGTATAGAGTCTTTAATATTTGGAGGTCCAGAGGCCCAATTAGAGTTTAAACGGCGGGCAGGACAAGCGGAGCGAGTTTTGGGAGGCGATACAAGAGGGATTAGCGGACAAGATTTACAGGGTATAATCGAGCTATTAAAATTCGTAGGTAATTCTGCTAACTTAGGTTTAATTAATGGGGTTCCACAAGGAACACTGCCAGAACAAGATATTCAGGCTGTAATCGGCAATATACTTGGGCCACTAGCAACTAATATTCTGCCAGAACTAAATGCTGGTCAAACCGGTAATTTACTTGGCGGAAAACCAACATCAACGGTTGAAACTTTGATTGGAGAATTTACTAGAATTTCTCAACTACAGGCAGATGCTGCTAATAAACAAATAGAAATACAAGCAAAAATACTTGCTCAAGCAGAACTAACTAATCAAAATCAACAGCAACAAGGTTTTGCCTCTATTGGTGAAACTTTGGGAAATGGTATTGCACAAAAATTAAGTGAGTTATTAAATCAATCAGCTACGGTAGATGCCAACATATTATTAGCTAGCGAAATTGAACAACTACAATATAATATGCAGATGGCTATTGATAGCGAATTAGGCTTAGTTACATCCAACACTAATCTTAGAGCTTCGATAGATGGTTTAACGCTAGCTTTAAATAATCCTAGTAGAAATCCATTTAATCAACCAGCTATGCGAAATAGCGGTGGCTATATTCCAGGTCGTGGCCCTAATAGAGATACTGTACCTGCTTATTTAACCAAGGGTGAATTCGTAGTAAATAGGTCTGCAACGGACGAAAATTATGATTTACTTATGGCTATGAATAATGGCTATGCTACTGGTGGTCTAGTCGTAACTCCAGAAGAAAGAAAAAAGAGACGCCAAGAAGTTCTGAAGTCACGCGTAAGTGCTGGCAGACAAAAGATGTTGGATATGAGAGAAAGAAGAAGATTTAGCATTAGAGAGGATGTTGCTAGAGCAAGAATATATAGAGCGAATCCAAATAGATTGAATACTAGCGGTTTAATTAATGGTCGTCCTACAGCAGAAGTCATTGGAAAGATAAGAAATAAAAATAGCGTAAAAGAAGAAAAATATTTAGAAGATTTAAGAAAATCCCCTAATTATATAGGCAATAATGGACGAGAATTACCACGCCATCCTAGAAATGTGGCTAAAGATAATGTTGGTGGCGGTATATTTAATGTTCCAGATGAGTTATCTAATGCTGCGAATAGATTTAATCAACGTGTCAGAACTTTTAGTCCTTTTGGAGATAATTCTAATAGACAAAGAAAACCAGTAGGCCCCGCTTTTGTCGCTAATACTCGAACTGAAGAATCTATAAAATTCGTTAGAAGTTCTAGTTTACTAAGAGGTCGTCCTAATGATTCATTAAGTCAGGCTTCTAACAACTTTTCACTAAATCTAAGGAATAGTCAATCTGTGCCATCTACTCCTGCTGGTGATAGACAACAGCATTTAGATTATAATTTAAATCAAGCTAGTGGTAAATTTGGAAAACAATTTACTGGTGATTTTAATCATTCTCAAAGAGACAGGGGCGGATACAATCCAAGTATAAATGACTATTTAATGGGTAGATTAAGTGGCAACACTGGTTACGGCAAAGTAGGTACAGCAAAGCCTTATAAGGCACGAAATATTACTCCTTCTATTACTCAAGGTAGTGCTGCCGCTGGAGGTGCTTTACAAGCGGGTAGAGAAGCAGAAATTAGAACACAACAAGCATTAACAAGCAGCATTGCGTCACAAGCTAAGTATAAATCAGACCTAGCCAATAGTCCATCAAGGGCCGATGCTCCTCTATACAAAACTCCTAGAAGAAGACTAGGTTTTAATCAAGGCGGTGCTACAAGTCCAAAATCAGGCGGTCGCTCTACTATGGGTGCCGCTATGCTACAATTTAATGAAAGTACAAAACAACTTGTTGCTAGTTTTAGCCCATTTTCAAAATCGCTAGACAATTTCGCAAAAGTCCTACAGAACGTAATTATTCCGAGTACAATTCAAATGAACGCAAAACACACAGTAGTAGTCGAACTAAATGGGGCCTCTATTCTAGCCGGTATGCAAGATACGCTACAAAAAATGGTGCTGGAAGCCGTAAATAAAGCTATGACAAAGAACGTAAGAATTACTGGCGAAGTTCAGGAGGCGGCAACACCGCGTTAATATGGCAACAATAGAAATGTTTTATGGGGACTATTCGCTAGTTCCTGTACCGCTAATTACTTTTTCAAAAGAAGATAGTAAGACAGATTCCGGCAAATTAATCGGGACGCTGCTTAAAATCCAGCTTCAAGGCACTCTTACTACGCTGCCGGGAGTAAATAGCGGACTTGTGCTAGTAGATGCCCTACAAGATGCCATGAGAGCCGCCTTTGATAGAGACGGTAAACATTTTACGCTAAAGTGTGACGGACAAACAATTATAGATGGCTACCCACGAATTAGTCAAAATGTCCAATTTAATACTAGTACAGACAATTGGGTAATGAGTTGTCCCTATACAATAGAACTAGAATTTGACGACGAACCGGGCAATAATGGTGAAAACGCTGAATCTATGCCGCCCTATATTTTTTCTGCTAATGAAAGCTGGACGGTTGAATTCGAGCAAGACCGTAATAGATATTTTTGGACTCTTGATAGCGGTAGTTTACCAGACGCCTCTCCGTATGTATTGAGAATGACGCATAATGTTAGTGCCGTAGGTAAAATGCACTATTACAATACTGGAGAAGCAACAGGTAATTTAGAAAAAGAAGCCTGGGAACAAGCCAAAATGTATGTTGTTTCCAGACTTGGCTTCGATAATAATCATTTAGTTGGAAGCGGTATTATAAATCTAGATGCTTCAATATTCGGACAATATAACCATATTAGAAATCAAAGTATTGAAGAAGCTAACGGTTCTTTTAGCGTTGAAGAAAATTGGCTAGTAGTTAGTTCTGGTAGTGGAATTGCTCATTCCGCATTAGAAGATTTTACTATCACTAATAGAAGCTCTGTAGATAGTGCTTTAAGTACACTTAGTATTGAAGGTAGTATTCAAGGATTAGAGCGTAGAACTTATGGCAGTAGTCCAGGTCAATTTAACATAGTAGAAACTAAGTATGAATCGGCATTAGCTTATTGGGAAATAGTTAAACATAGACTTTTTTACCGGGCACAACATGTAGCAGAAAACGATTTAAATATAAATAGTATTGCTAATAGTATTGGTCATAATCCTGTTGCTGGTACTATAACATACTCATATGAATATGATGATAGACCATGTAATTACATAGGTAATTCTATATCGGAAGTTATAGCTATTAGAGATAGTAATCCAATTGATGAATTTGCTCGAATAGTAATTCCAGGTAGGGCCTATGGTCCAATTTTACAGGGTTTAAACACTATATCTGAGTTTAGTCGTAGTGTTTCAATTGATATATTGGTTCCTCCTCCTAGTGGGTGTAATAATATAATGACGGCTATCAATTCATCTCCTAGAAGTGGAATTCAAGAACTTTTATGTGATGTGGAACAGGATTTAGAGTCGTCATATTCACAAGTCTATAAAACGCAGGATGAAGAATCGTGGGAACCAAAAAGAGGTTCTTACAGTAGAAATATTACTTGGGTTGCTGTAAAATGTTCAGGGACAGCACCTAACACTAGCATGTGTTCATAAGGATAGGAATTAATGGCACAAAATTTATGTAGTCCAACGAGAATTTTTGGCGGCTCCAGTATTGAACAACACCTTTTCCTCGGACTTTCCGTATCTTCATTTGACGCTACCGTGGGTTTCGGCGGGCAGGTAAGTGAGCTACTTATAATTCTTGCGGAAGACCCATGCCCTTCTCCTTCAGGTTCCTATAAGGTCTATTACGATAGTAATTTAGAAAGACAAGAAACTACTGCTGCCGATTTTGGATTCGTAGGCGAGGGAAATAACGCAATCGTAGGTTGTCCTGTCTACTTCCGTTTCGCAGACTTTGAATTCTCTGGAATAGTACAGTCTTGGACTAAAGATGAAAATACGAACGTCTATACTGTTAAAATTTCTGACCCTAGACAAATTCTGGAGGGCACTCAATTAATTATTGATGAGTACAGTGGTAGCGTAGGAAGTACCTATAACATGGCTAATATCTACGGGTTTATGGAATCCTTCGGAGTTGACGCACCCCTTTTATATCAAGATTCTCCCAGTGCTTATTTACCCGGCGATGCTGGTGTTGACGGAGCTATGTTTGGTACTTTGTCAGATGGTTTTGGCGGCTCTAATAATAATGTTAATGGGATGCAGGCAAACAGGATAACTCAAGGTATTAACGTCCTATTAAACGGCAACCCTATTATTGCTAATCAATGGTCATCTGGCCGAATTATCTACAAAGGGCCTATTGGAGCATCGAGCTACGGCATTATGGGTGCTGATGCTGGCGGTTTTTGCCAATATTTTGTTGATATTAGCGAACTACCAACGATGCCTAGCGAGTTTAGATTACAAGGCCCCTCTATTACTTTGATGGATTTTATCACGTTAGTCTGTGAAGAAGCTGGCTATGAATATTATATAGAATTGATTCCAGTTCAATCTGATATTTCTCCAAGTGGCATAGCTAAATTCATTAAAATCAGAACTGTCAATAGAAATGTTCAGCCTGATTTAGGTGCTATTGGCGATTTTATTGCAGATGCTCAAAATGGAATTATTAGTAGCTCCGTTGGCAGAGAACTAAGAAACGAAGTAACTTCTGCTTTTATTATTGGCGGAAATAAACAAACTATCTATCAAATTGACCAATCATTAGACCCTGAATTAGATGGACAACCAACAGGAAATCCAGAAATAGATGATATTATAGTTCCTTTCTTCGGCTATAAATTTGATGGCAGTGCAATTATGCCACAAAAGGATTCTGAAGGTTTTTGGGAATTCGATATAAATACTATTGATTTAGAGTCGCAGCTACTTTCTTTAACTTTTAGGGACGACTCTGATGACCCAGTGTTTGAAATTACAATTAATGAGAGAGAGCTACTGTTTGCTTTAGCAGGATATGACCAATGGCTTTCTTATTCAACAACAGAGCCAAAAACTGATATTGCTTTGTATGCCTTTCCTGAAGACTTAATTGGATTATTTGACTTAACTAATATTGTCGCATTAATGACTAAACCTAATGCTGACCAAAAACTATTCGCACAAGATATTATTAATAGTATTAAAAAGGTAGTATTAGGTAATAGAGCCAACGTAGGAAACAATGAACAACTTCAAGACCTTCAAACTTTATACAATTTCGTACTAGGGCTAGCTAGAGAATATTATGGGCGGCGTTTTATGGTTAGAGTGCCATATACAGCAGCCAAATTAGAAACTGTTTCAAACAGGGTTGTGACTAGCGAAGAACCTAGCGATGGCGGCTGGACAGAATTTTCAACCGTACTATCTCTACCAAATCCAAGTATTTATTTGGACTTCTTTAGACTAGATGATAGCCGCATTCGTCCGTATGTTAGGTTTAATGAAGCAGATAAAAAATGTTTTACGGCATTAGACACTAACGACTATATTATATTATATAGTTCTACTGGAGAAAATCCTACTAGCGATTCAAATACTGTTGATTTATTGAGAGAGAGTGGTGAAGGTAATTATGATGTTGATGCTTGGGTTAAAGTAGATGTAGAGCCAGAATATGTTTACTTAAATAAAGAAAGTTTAAGTTCGCCACGGGCTTTAATTAGTTTAAATGCTCCTGTTTTTGACATTAATGATACTTCTACTCATATCCAGACAAGAGGTTTGAAGTCACTGGCAGAAAAAATGTTAATGGCCGCTGGTGATAAAGCTAATTTTCAGGCCAACATAGATAAATTATTAATGGATATCGGTGGTATCGAGTTATTCTTTCCGCTTGATTTTCTACCATGTATGCCAGATTCTGCCGCAATTGCATTAAAGAGTAATACGTTGACCTATGGACCTTGGTATAATCCGGGGCCTCCAGGTCAAACTCGCGTAGAGACAGACAGCGAATTAGTACCGTGGAATTATAATGGTATTGCAGTAATGAATACTGCCGGGCAAGCGTTAGCAGACGCTGGCCTAACCAATCTACAGGTTACGGAGGCTGGAAATATAGAAGTAGCGGGCTATCCAACTATTCCGCTTGGTGCTGAATTAGGTGCTTACGCAGGAGGTTTTTATGGGGCGGGAACTAACTTAATTGAAAATAGAAATGTGGCGGCTGGAAATTTCTCAGATACTCACCATGAGAGCGGTGCTTATTCTGCTGATTACTCGTTTTTTGATTATAGCGGAGAATGGACTGGTTTATACGGGCCTAACGTAACTGATATTAGTGTCAATGTTGGGCCTGGAGGATTTACAACTACTTATGGAATGAGAACTTATACTCCAAAGTATGGTCGCTTCGCAAAGTATAATGCTGATAGATTGAAATTATTAGCTCAACAGCAGAAAGAAATTAATCAACTAAATAGCAAGCGGCAACTGGCCTTTAATAATCTTGGTATTTTAAACGAGCGTTCTTTAATTAAGCAAGATTTAAACTCCTTTAATGGTCAAGGCAAGGCTCACGCTAATAATAGCCCGCACTCCTTATTAGTTGGCAGACAAAAAGTATGGGGAAATACAGAAGGGCAAACTGGAGAAGGAGAAACTGTTACTGGAGAGTTTAGTCGATTTTCAGTAGTTACCGAAGAAATATCAGACCTTGGAAACGAATTCGGGGATGGGGCTGTTTATTTTGAAAAATATATAATGAGTTTGGATGGACTATTACGGCCAGTAAATTCTACAGAATTGGTTGCAACTAATCTTAGAGGCAATCACTTAATTAGGTCAAGTTTGTCCTCTTTACCTCCAGTTTATAAGTATCAAGATATAGCGGCAGTTACTGGCGATGGTGAATATCCAACTGGAGCAGCATATTCTCTAGGTATTAATGGAACTTATTTGAATCCAACTCTCAATCCAGATGACACTAAATATATAAAGAGTGGAGAAGGCTCTGCTGGCCACGATATAGATATGTTGGGTAGAAACGAGCTACCAACTTATAGTCATTCTATTGCTATTGAAGAAGAACTTAGCGGAACTGGCTATTCTAATGAATATAGATACTTGGCATTGCGTGGACCTTTAGTTCTAAGAAGTTGGGGCTACGATACACAGGGAAAACCAGTTCCTAATAGAACTAATGATACAGACCTCTCTTTTGAAAGCGGCGGTCAAGACTACTTTGCAGAAAACTGGCTACAAAAACAACATGAATGGCCTGTTGGTCCAATTGATTTACGATGGGACAGAGCTAGAGGAGTTTGGGTTTGTCCACAGCCCAACAAATTA
>Ga0172380_10009723_pt1 | contig 10201 bp, 7 predicted proteins | sample Leawe162metaG_FD_119747 | JGI IMG/M metagenome (GOLD analysis project Ga0172380, IMG submission 119747) | Leachate microbial communities from a municipal landfill in Southern Ontario, Canada - Leachate well 162 metaG | ecosystem: Engineered > Solid waste > Landfill > Unclassified | place...
AAGGTGCGCCTGCGCCCGAAGATCGTCGGCGAGTTCGACGACAGCGCGCTGATGACGGCCTTCGGCCAGGCCGGCGTCGGCGTCTTTCCGGTGCCGACCGTCGTCGAGGCGGAGATCGTCGCCGCCTACGGTGTGAAGATCCTCGGCCGCAGCGCGGAGGCGCGCACCGAGTATTTCGCCATCTCGGCCGAGCGCCGCGTCACCCACCCTTGCGTGCTGGCAATCACCGCGTCGGCGCGCGCACGCTTCGTTTGATCCGGCCTGCGGCTCGCCGGGGGCGATCTCAATCCCGCCCGCAACAGGCTGCCAGCGCCTGCGCCAGCGCGCGACAGCTCTCCCAGCGGGTTGACTTGCGCCAGCGCATGGCTTTGGCGATGGCGGCCTCGAGGCCGGGTGTTGCCAGCTTGCGGCGGGCGCCGATGGGGGGCGCTTCCACGGGCGTGCCGCTTTCGAGGCTGGGCACCCATTCCTCCCCCGTCAGCAGGAAGTAGCCGATCGCGCCGACGGCATACACCTCGCCGCGGATGTCGGCATCTGCCGGATCGCGCATGCGCTCGGGGGCCAGGTAGCCGAGCGTGCCGAGCAGGCTGACTTCCTGCGTCAGGTGGTCATGGTCGCCGGGGTCGAGCGACTTGGCGAAACCGAAATCGATCAGCTTCAGTCCAGGCGCGCGCTGCGCATCGAGGGACAGGAGAATGTTGTCCGGCTTGACGTCGCGATGCACCACGCCGCGGTCGCAGGCGAACTGAAGAATGCCGCAGAGGCGGATGAGTACCTCGCAGGCCGCGCCTTCCGCCATGGGGCCGTCGCGTGCGACGATGCGGTCGAGCGGCTCGCCGTCGAAGTACTCCATGGCGTAGTAGGGCCGGCCATCCTCGACGTAGCCGATTTCGAAAACCGCAGCGATGTCCGGATGGCGCAGGGAAGCCAGCAGGCGGGCCTCACGCTCGAAGCGCAGCAGCATTTCCTCGCGCAGGCCGCCCTTGATGACCTTGACCGCCGCCGGCCGCCCCAGCCGCCCGTGCGTGCCGAGAAAAACCTCGGCCATGCCGCCTTCGCCGATCTTCCGCTCCAGGTGATAGTCTCCCACGGCCTGTCCGCTCTTCACCGGCACGACGCGGCGCCAGAGAATTCCCGGCAGCATCGGGCCGAGGAACAGCGCCACCGCCAGGGTCAGCACCATCACGACCAAGTGGGTGTTGAGGATGGCGATCGTCTTGTAGGCCTCCTCCTCGCCGATCTCCACGGCAAGACCGAGCCGGTGTTCGTCCAGCCACTGCCAGGCGCCGATCACCGGATCGCCGACGTAATTGCGATAGGGCGTGAGAAGGATGCCTTTCTTCTCGCCGGCAGACGCCGCCCCGGCCTGCAGCGCCCGCGCCACGAGTTCGGTCGGCCGGCTCGTGCCGGAGCGGATGCCCTGCGCCGCGTCCGGCGGCTGCAGCATGATCCTCCCCAGCGAAGTCTGGCCCGCCGCAAGCAGGCCGCGCGCCTTCAGCCGTTCCTCGAAGCGGCTGTTTGACACCATTCTGCCGGCGGCGTCGAAAGCGTAGGCCTCGCCCGTTGCGCCCGGACGGGTGACTTCGAGCCGCCGCGCGAATCCCTTCGCCGCAAAGCGGCCGAGGCACAGCACGGCGACAATCCTCCCTGAATCGTCGCGTATCGGCGCCGTCGCCCAGGCAATGGCCGTGTCGGGATTGGCCAGGCCCGGCCCGGGGAGGCGCTCCGCTTCGAACACCGGCCCGATGAAAACCTGCTCGCCGCGGAAGACCCGTTCCAGCCTCTCGCGGAAGGCCGGCGCCAGCTGCCGGCCGGTGTACTCCGGCACCAGGGAGGCCAGCAGGATGCCGTCCGGGGCGACGAGGTTGGCCAGCGCCAGGCTGCGATCCTCGAGGGCGGGCGCCAGGCGCTGCAGGAGCGCGTCATGCAGGCGCCGCGCCGCCGGCGCCGACCTGGTGCGGGACCGGTCAGTCAGTTCGCGCACCAGGCGGCGCAGCTCGGCATCCTCCGCCCATTGCAGCGCATCCTCCTTCCTCGCGGCAATCCAGAACTGGACCAATTCCGCCTGCGTGGCCAGGAGGCCGCCCAGATAGGCACGGCGTGCCTCCCTGACAGTGGTCTGGACGTTCAGGAACGCCCAGACGGCCGCCGCCGCCGCAACGAACGCGACGAGTATCGCGATCAGGGTGTTGCGCCGGGTGAACTCGGAAAGCCAGCGATAGACGGCGAGGCGCATCCCGGAAAAAGCTTTGCGGCGCTACGGTCGCGCCGCCGCGAGAAAGGCCTCGAGGATCGGGGCGCAGTCGAGCAGTTCCATGCCGGCCTGCTGGTGGAATTCGGGATGCCATTGCACGCCGAAGACGAAACCGCGGCCCGTCCAGCGGATCGCCTCGACGACGCCATCCTCCGCGAGCGCCTCCACGGCCAGGTCGCGGCCGAGCCTGTGGATGGCCTGGTGGTGGATCGATGCGACCCGCCCGCCCGCCGCGCCGTCGAACCAGCGCAGCAACTGGCTGTTCTCGGCAAAGATGACGGAATGGGCGTTCCGGTCGTATTCGCCGCTCTCGTGGGCCACCGCGCCCGGACATTGCGTCGGCAGATCCTGGAAGAGCGAGCCCCCAAGGGCGACGTTGATCAGCTGCATGCCGCGGCAGATGCCCAGCACGGGCTTGCGCGCCTCCATGAACTCGTGCAGCAGTTCCATCTCGTAGGCGTCGCGCACCGGATCGCCGGCCCATTCCGGGCGCAGCGGCTCCTCGCCGTAGGCGCGCGGGCTGACGTCGGCGCCGCCCTGCAGGATGAGGCCGTCGAGATGCTCGGCGTAGTCGCGCAGGCGGATGTTGCTGCGCATGAGGATGCCGTCCTGCACCACCGAGGGGACCATCAGCAGCAGCACGTCGCGCACCGTCACCCACTGCGCCACCGATTGCTCGAGCACCTGCAGGGTCTTGCTGCGGATGCCCAGGGCATCCGGCTCCGGATGGAAGATGCGCGCCGACAGGCCGATGCGCACGGGCTTGTTGCGGCTCATGACTTTTTCCCTTCGGTGGAGCGGAAGCAGCGCACGGCGGCGTCGACGACGCCCTGCACGCTGCCCTCCTCGGCATGCTGCCGTCGCAGGAAGCCGGCGTGGTTGCCCTCCCGCACGGCGACAGCGTGGATCTCTTCAAGGGCCGCCTGGCTGCCGAGCGCGGCGGCATGCGGCTCGATCAACGCCAGCGTGGCAAGGATGTCCTCGCACAGGGACAGGCTCTCGTGGCTCTGCGGATGCACGATGACACCGTCGAGGCCGAAGCGGCAGGCCTGGAAGCGGTTGTAGTTGTAGACCAGGTAGTCGTCCTCGACCGGCGGCGGCTCGACGCGCGTCAGGAGGTGCCGGCAGAGGGCCTGCAGGTAGCAGGCCAGCGCTGCGGCGCGCTCCACCGTCAGCGGCGTATCGCAGACGCGCAGCTCGATGGTGCCGAATTCCGGCTTGGGCCGGATGTCCCAGTAGAAATCCTTCATGCTCTTCACCACGCCGGTCTTTTCCATCTTGGCGAAGTAGCCCCGCTCGAAGTCCTCCCACTTCAGCAGGAAGGGCGCCCGGCCGGAGAGCGGGAAGGCGAACACCGAGTTCAGCCGCGCCGAATCGAAGAGCGTGTCCGTCCCCTGGGAATACGGCGAGGAAGCCGACAGGGCGATGAAGTGCGGCAGATAGCGGTTCAGCGCATGCAGCAGGAACAGCGCCTCGTCGGCGGAACTGCAGCCGACATGCACGTGCTGGCCGAACACCGTGAACTGTTTGGCCAGATAGCCGTAGAGGACCGAGATCTCCTGGAAGCGCTGCTTGGAGAATATCCGCTGGTTGAACCAGCGCTGGAAGGGATGGGTGCCGCCGCCGCAGACGGCCACGTTGATGCGGTCGCCCGCCGCCACCAGCGTATCGCGGATGTCGCGCAACTGGGCCAGCAGCTCGCCGTGATTGCGCTGCACGTCGGTGGCCACCTCGATCATGCTTTCGGTGATCTCCGGCTTGACGTCGCCCGGGAAGCGCTTACGCGCCAGCAGGTGCAGCATGTCGGAGGCCGATGCCGACAGGTCGAAGTCGGTCGGATTGACCAGCTGCAGTTCCAGCTCGACGCCCAGGGTCAGGGACGCCGACGCCTTGAAGGGTTCCAGCGGCATCAGGCTTCCTCCCGCCGGACCGCTTCGCCGGCCCAGATCAGCGCGCGCTGGGTGACGACCGGACCGATCACCTCCAGCAGCAGCACCATGGCCATGATCGCCTTCAGCTCGTCGATCAGGCCCAGTCCCAGATGCCGCGTCTGCTCGAGGAGCAGGATGGCGAACACCGACAGGGGCGTGAGCGCCAGGCCGGTCAGCGCCCCCTTGCGCCAGCTCATGCCGCTCGGGTGGGCAAACAGCGTCGTCGTTGCCGTCTTCACCGCCAGGCGCGCCGCCATCACGGCCAGTGCCAGCCAGGCCCCGGAGACCGCCTGCCGCCAGTCGATCGTCGCCGCGACGAAGACGAACAGCAGGATGGTCAGCAGGTCGCCAAGCGCGCCGAAGTTGCGCTGCGCCTGCGAGAGCACGACGCGGCGGTGCCGCGCCACGAGGCCGAAGGCCAGCGCCGCCAGCAGCGGCGAGAATTTCAGGGCATGGGTCAGCGCCGTCAGGGCCAGGATGGCCACGGCAAAGGCCAGCGTGGCATTGCGGTCCACGCCGCCGAGCACGCGCAGCAGCGCCGGCACCGCCACGCCGAAGAGCACGCCCACCCCGGCGGAGACCGCCAGCACCACCAGGCTGCTCCAGACCGCCTGCAGGATGCTGCCGTCGCTGAGCAGGAGGCCGTAGCCGACGACGATCTTGAAGACGATCACCGCCAGCACGCAGTTGAAGGCCGACAGGTGCAGCGTGCGTTCCGTGACCTGGCCGGAGCTGCGCAGTTCGTTCGCCACCCGCAGCACCGCCGCGGGCGACGTGGACATCGACAGCGCCGCCAGCAGCAGCGCCGGCACCGGGGCGACCGAAAACGCCTGGGCAATGTAGTACACGGCGGCGAAGCAGCCGCCCGCCTCGACCACGCTGGTGACGGCCAGCCAGGGATTGGCGCGCAGCCAGCCGAGGTTGATGCGGTAGCCCAGCTCGAAGAGGATCAGGCCGAAGGCGACGTCCGCCAGCAGCGCCATGGAGCCGCCGCGTACCTCGGGCAGCACGCCTGCCTGGCCGGCGGCGAGGAGGAAGCCGACGATGCCGTAGCTGCTGATCCTGGGCAGGGTCAGCCAGCGCTGCCCCAGTTCCCCCGCCATCCAGGCGAGCACCAGGGCGAAGGGCCATGCGATCTCGCGCAGCAGCGCGGTGACTACTTCGGGCACGCGTTCTCTCCCGCCTGCGTACGGTAAACCAGCTTGACGTGCGGGAAGGGAATCTCGATGCCCTCCCGGTCGAAGGCCTGCTTCAGCCGGCGCAGGTATTCGCGCCGCACGTTCCATTGCTCCAGCGGCATCACCTTGAAGCGGCAGCGGATCACCACGGCGGAATCGGCCCAGCGGTCGACGCCCGCCACCTCGATCGGATCGAGGATCTTCGCCGAGAAAGTGTCATCCTGCCGCAGTTCCTCGCCCGTAATGCGCATCACCGCCATCACCCGGTCCACGTCCTCGCCGTAGGCGACGCCGGCATCGATCACGGCATAGGCGAAGCCGAGGCTGCGGTTGGTCACCACCGAGATGGCGCCGTTGGGGATGTAATGGACGTTGCCGTCGTAGTCGCGCAGCCGCAGATAGCGCAAGGTCAGCTCTTCCACCAAGCCGGCTTTGCCGCCGGCCTCGACAACGTCGCCGACGCGGATCTGGTTTTCCAGCAGTAGGAAGAAGCCGGTGAAGTAGTCCTTCACCAGGCTCTGCGCGCCGAAGCCGAGGGCGATGCCGACCACGCCCGCCGCGCCGAGGATCGGCGCCACCGAGACGCCGAATTCGCCGAGGATGAGGATGCCGGTGACCACCGACACCAGCACCGTGAACACGTAGCGGATGACCCGCGACAGGGTATGGATGCGGCGGCCGTCCTCGGCGCTCTCCTGGCGCTCCTGCACCGCCTTGCGTACGCGCGAGATGAGGCGCGGGATGAAGCGCAGGGCGACGGTGGCCAGGACGAGGATCAGCAGCACGCGGGCCGGCGTCGCCAGGTAGGCCGGCAGCCCGTCTATGAAGGTTTCCAGTGTCTCCATCATCAGAAGGCCTGGTCCCAGCGCACGCTGAGGCGGATCGCCGAATTGATCAGTCCCACCATGCTGTAGGTCTGCACGAAATTGCCCCACTGCTCGCCGCTCTTCGGGTCGATGTGCTCGGCCAGCAGCCCGTGGCGGTTGCGGCTGGCGAGCAGCCTCTCGAACAGCGCCCGCGCCTCGTCGCGGCGACCCAGGGCAGAGAGCGCGTTGATGTACCAGAAGGTGCAGATCAGGAAGGCATTCTCCGGCTCGCCGAAATCGTCCTTCTCGACGTAGCGGAAGACGAAGTCGCCGCGGCGCAGCTCGCGCTCGACGGCGGCGACGGTGCCGGCGAAGCGCGGGTCGTCGGCCTGCAGGAAACCGACCTCGTTGAGCAGCAGCAGACTGGCGTCCATCGAGTTGCCGTCGAGGGTGGCGACGAAGCTGTTCAGCTTCGGGCTCCAGGCGCGCTCGCAGACGACGCGGTGGATGCGTCCGGCCTGGGCTTGCCAATAATCCGCGCGCGGCGCCAGGCCCAGCCGCGCGGCGATCTTCGCCAGGCGGTCGCAGGCGGCCCAGCACATGACGCTGGAGAAGGTGTGCACGCGCGCCGAGCCGCGCAACTCCCACAAGCCGGCATCGGGCTGGTCGTACACCTGCACGGCGCGCTCGCCGAGGGCTTCGAGCCGGTGGAACAGCGCCTCGTCGCCGCAGCGCACCAGGCGGCGGTCGAAGAAGACGTGGGTGGCGGTGAGGATGGCCGAACCGTACACGTCGTGCTGCACCTGCTGGTAGGCCTGGTTGCCGACGCGCACCGGCCCCATGTCGCGGTAGCCGGGCAGCGTGTCGATGATATGTTCGTCGATGAGCGAGCGGCCATTGATGCGGTACACCGGCTGCAGCACGGCGTCCTTCGCCCCGGCGGCGATGTTCACCACGTAACCGAGGTAGCGCTCCATGGTGCGCGTGGTGCCGAGGCGGTTCAGCGCATTCACCACGAAATAGCCGTCGCGCAGCCAGCAGTAGCGGTAGTCCCAGTTGCGTTCGCTCCCGGCTGCCTCGGGGATCGAGGTGGTCATGGCAGCGACGATGGCGCCCGTGTCGTCGTAGGCGTTGAGCTTGAGCGTGATGGCGGCGCGGATCACCGCCTCCTGCCACTCGAAGGGAATGGAGAGGTAGCGCACCCATTCGCGCCAGTAGGCGGCCGTTTCCTCGGCGAACTGCCGCCCCGTCTCGCCCACCGCGCCCTGCAGGGTCTCGTCGGGCCCGAGGATCAGCGTGGCGGTGTCCTCGAGGAAGAACGGCATCTCCTCGAGAACGGCGGTAACCGAGGCGTTGGTGGTCAGGCGCAGCGTCAGGTCCGGCGTGACGTAGCGGATGTGGTTGCTGCCCCAGGTCACTTCGGGGCGGCTGCGACCGTAGTCGTGCGCCGGGCGCACGCGCAGCACGACGCGCGGGCTGCCGCTCAAGCGCCGCAGCTGGCGCACCAGGGTCATCGGCGCGAACATGCGGCCGTGCGCGCGGAAACGCGGCGCGAAGTCGCTGACTTCCACCGCCCCGCCGTGGCGGTCGTACAGGCGGGTGACGAGGATCGCCGTGTTGGTCAGGTATTCCTGCTCGGCATGGGAGAAATCCACCAGGTCGACCGCCATGAAGCCGAAAGCGTCCGCACCGTCGCGTTCGCGCAGCAGCGAACAGAACATGGCGTCGCCGTCGAAGCGCGGGAAGCAGGTCCAGACGACATCGGCCCGGTCGTTGATGAGGGCGCCGATATTGCAGTTGCCGACCAGCGCCAGATCGAGCGTATTCATCCCTGCCTCTCCTCATGCCGCCCGCAGCCGGGGGACTGTTCGAGAACATGCTCCAGCCAGGCGCGCACCGCCCCCACGTCGTCCAGGCGCCAGCGTGCCGATGTCGGGCCCTCCCCCACCTTGACGGAGTCTCCATCCAGGTCGTTCACCATGCGGAAGCCGTATTCGTCGGTGACGTCGTCGCCGATGAAGACCGGCCGCCGGCCACGGAAAGGCGGTTCCGTCATGAATTCGGCGATCGCGGTACCCTTGTCGCGGCCGGCGGGCTTTACCTCGAGCACGCACTTGCCCGGCTGCAATTTCACCGCCGCACCGGCATCCGCGACGATGCGCTGCAGGGCCTGGGTCACGTTTTCCTCCTGAGCCGGGTTTTGCCTGAAATGCACCGCCAGCGTCAATCCCTTGTCCTCGACCGTCAGCCCGCGGGCTTCATCGAAGGTGCCCTTGACGAGCGCTTTCAGCCAGGGCCAGTCCACCCCTTCCGGCGCATGGCTGTGCCGGCCGCCTTGCGCATCGCGGCGCTCCACGCCATGCTGCCCGGCAAGCGGCAGGACGAGGCCTGGAAACAGCGCATCGACGTCCTCGACGCGGCGGCCGCTGATGAGGGCGACGGCACCGCCCGAGCAGACGTGCAGGCGGCGGATCATGGCGATCAATTCGGCATCTACCCGCACGCCGGATGGGGTTTCCGCGATCTCCAGAAGGGTGCCGTCGATGTCGAGGAACCATGCGCGGTGGGCATCCGCCGCTGGAATGCCGCGGCTGGTCGCGTTCAGGCTTGCTTCGTCGGCCATGGTCCCTTCTGCTCCAGCACTTTTCCCCGGCGCCGCATGCCTGCCGCGTCGAGCAGCATGCGCCCAGCCCAGCGATAAACATTGAATTCCGCCACCAGGCCTCGCATCAGACGCATGCGGTCGCGGCTCTCCACCGCCGGCATGGAAAGTGCCATGTGCAGCGCCGCGGCGCACTGGTCGGCATCGTAGGGATTGACAATAAGCGCCTCGGGCAGTTCGCGCGCCGCCCCGGTGAACTGGCTGAGGATCAGCACGCCGCGGTCGTCGTCTCGCGCGGCGACGAACTCCTTCGCCACCAGATTCATGCCGTCGTGCAGGCTACTGACGAAGCACAGGTCGGTCGCGCGGTAATACTCGTAGACGTCCTGCGGCTGATGGTGTTCGATCTTCAGGATGATGGGCTTGTAGCCGCCGCGGCCGAAACGCTCGTTGATTTCCTTTGCCAGCGCCCGCACATGCGCCTCGTATTGCTGGTACTCGCCGATGCTGGTGCGCGTCGGTGCGGCGATCTGCACGAAGCTGAAGCGGCCGATCCAGGCCGGCTCCAGCTCGAGCAGCCGCTCAATGGCGCGGAAGCGCTCGAGTACGCCCTTCGTGTAATCCAGGCGATCCACGCCGACGCCCAGCAGATGATCCGGGCCGAGGCCGTGCCGGCGCCGCACCTCGCCACGGCACTGATCGACGCTGCGCAAGGTCAGTTCCGCCGGCGGCGGCCAGTCGATCGAGATGGGATAGCGCTTCACCGCCGTCAGCTTGCCGCCGTGGCTGACGGTGAAGTTCTCCCGGTCCACCCGCGCCTCCAGCATGCGATCCACCGTATCGACGAAGTTGTTGCAGTGGAACTGCGTGTGGAAGCCGATGATGCTGCTGCCAAGAAGGCCCTCGAGGATTTCCTCGCGCCACGGGCAGATGGAGAACGCCTCCGGATTGGGCCAGGGAATGTGCCAGAAGGCGATGACGATCGCCTCGGGCAGGCGCTCGCGGATCATCCGCGGCAGCAGGGCCAGGTGGTAGTCCTGCACGAGGACGATCGGATTCGGCTTCTTTGCCTCGGCGAAGACCGCCTGGGCGAATTTCCTGTTGACTTCGACGTAGTGCCGCCAGTCGCTGGTGCGGAAAGTCGGGCGGACGTGGGCGATGTGGCACAGCGGCCACAGGCCCTCGTTGGCAAAGCCGTAGTAATAGCCCGCCTCTTCCTCGGGCGTCAGCCAGACGCGGCGGATGTGATAGCTGGGTTTCTCCGGCGGCACGGCCACCCGGTCATTGCGGTCGACCACGTCGCGGTCGGCATCGCCGCTGCCATGCGCGATCCAGGTGCCGGAGCAGGCACGCATGATCGGCTCCAGCGCGGTGACAACGCCGCTCGCCGGCCGCTGCACCTCGATCCGGTCGCCGCGACGCACATGGAT
>Ga0172380_10009724_pt1 | contig 10200 bp, 18 predicted proteins | sample Leawe162metaG_FD_119747 | JGI IMG/M metagenome (GOLD analysis project Ga0172380, IMG submission 119747) | Leachate microbial communities from a municipal landfill in Southern Ontario, Canada - Leachate well 162 metaG | ecosystem: Engineered > Solid waste > Landfill > Unclassified | place...
AACAACTCTCCGATCATATCGGCGCACGAGTCGAATACGCACAAGCGACGCGCTTTCGGTTCCGCGAATAGGATTGCGGCCGATGACAGCCCGGCTCCCACGGTTGTGTCGGGTGGTCATGTTCCTGGGAGCGATGCACCGTTCGTATCAGGGCGTGGTGTGAATATCGTCGGTGCTTCGCATGTGAGCGACTATGCGAGATTGATTGAGACCGAGTTACCGCGAGACAAAGAATCGGATACGGGCATGCGACTTGCGGAAGTGTTCTGTGGTTGTGGTGGGATTGGTCTTGGGTTCAGAAGCGCTGGGTTCGAACTTGCATTCGCGAACGACTACTATGATGCTGCCGCATCCAGCTATGCGGCGAACTTGGGTCACACGCCGATTGTGCGCGACATTAGGCTTGTGACGGCATCCGACATCGGTGGTCCAATTGATGTGCTCACAGGTGGATTTCCGTGTGTGACATTTAGCATGGCCGGTCGCAGGCTGGGTGTGACCGACGACATTGCGGGGAAGTTGTACCTAGAGATGTGCAGACTCATCGACACTGTGCGGCCCCGATACTTCGTGGCTGAAAACGTGGAAGGAATGTTGAGCGCGAATGGGGGCAACGCGATCAAGTTGGTATTGGCCTCGTTTTTGGAGATGGGGTACAGGGTTCAGCATCAACTTGTGGTGATGGCCGAACACGGTGTGCCACAAATGCGCAAGCGCGTTGTGTTTGTTGGGGTGCGCTTGGACCAATGGCGAGGCGCGTTCCTATATCCACGTAAGACACATCGGATTGAAAAGGACAAGACAGCACCCAAGTGGTTGGCACTCGCGGTGTCGTTGCGAGATGCGATCGGTGATTTGCCAGAACCGACTTTTGGGTCACACACGTCGAACGACTCTCCAATTTCTGACACGCATGCTCATCGCATGCGTGTCGCGCGGTCACATGAACCAGCACCAACCATTGTGAGCGAAGCCGCGAATGTGCAGCCACTTATCAATGTGGGGAAGGGATTGAAGGGAGCAAGGAATGCCGATTACAACAATGGGGTGCGAAACGCAGGCATGCCGTCGCCAACTATCGTATCGAGTGAAGCTCGGGGGCTTCACTCGACGAATGGGCTTCGTCGCATGACCGCTCGTGAATGTGCGAGGGTTCAGAGCTTCCCGGATTGGTTTGAGTTCGCAGGCAATCAGGCCGACGCGTATCGCCAGATCGGCAACGCTGTCCCACCCTTGTATGCAAAGCAGTTGGCGAACTCGATCCTTGAATATGACAAGCGTCCTATCATCATCGGAGGCACGGAGTGAAAGAAGCATTGATGGTGCACGAACCCGTGCGCGTGAAGGTGACCGAACTCAACTTCGCCAAATACAACCCACGCATCATGCCAGCAGAGGAGATGTCTCAGCTCAAGGCATCGATGCGTAAGCATGGTCTTGTGCTCAACCTTGTTGTGCAGAAGAAGAACATGACTTTGATTGGTGGTCATCAACGTGTGACCGGCATGCGTGAGCTTTGCGCCGAGCTTGGGGTTGCGCCGCCTGAGTTTGCATTCGCGACCGTGTTGGATGTCGATGATGCAACCGCCAAGCAGTTGAATGTCGCGCTGAACAAGATTGGTGGTGTGTTCGACGAGTTCAAGTTGGGTGAGTTGCTGAAGTCGTTGCCACCCATGAGTGAAGCCGATGTGACGTCGATCGGATTCAGGCAGTGTGAGGTCGATGCGTTGATCAAAGCCGTCGCGCCGCCTGAAGAATTGGCCGGACTTTTGAGGGGCGATGTGGGCGAGTTGCAATCGTTCGGACGCGTGTCGACTTTCACACTCGATTTTGAAACGAAGGAAGAGTGCGATGAGGTCAAGAACTACATCGCGACCAGACGGGGTGAGAGGGGTGGTAAGAAAATTCGGCCTGGTACTATTGTGCTCGGACTGGTGCGGATGGTGACGACGGGAGATCGATCTCCCGTGTCGGGTTGACGGGCCACCGTGCCCGGTGGCATGCTCCCGCCATGAGGGCATCCAAGAAGACAGCATCACCAGCAACACCAACCAAAGCACCGAAGGCGAAGCCGTTGAAGATCCGCTCGGACGCCCGAGCCTTCATCGCGCCGATCGATTCGATCAAGCCGTGGGCCCGCAACCCACGCCGCAACGAGGAAGCGGTCGACGCCGTTGCGCTCTCGATCACCACGTTCGACTTCAACGATCCGATCATCGTGTGTCGCGAGACCAACGAGATCGTGGCGGGACACGCCCGCTACAAGGCGGCGAAGCGGCTCGGGCTGACCGAGGTGCCGATCCGGTTCACGGACTTGACCCCGGAGCGCGCGTACGCCTACGCGATCGCGGCGAACAAGACCGGCGAGATCGCGAAGTGGGACGCCGACATCTTGCCCGCGTTGCTGACCGAGATTCGGACGCAGGATGCGGAGTTGATCAAGGCGCTGGGCTACTCCGAGAAGGAGCTGACCAAGCTCGTGGCCGTTGCGGGTCACATGAGGGAGGCGCCGACACCGTTTGAGTACAAGGAGCAGTTTGCGGTCATGGTGGTGTGTTCGGACGAAGCCGAACAGAAGTCGATCTACGAGCGGCTCACTGGTGAGGGCTTCACGTGCAAGGTGGTCGTGGTGTGATGGCTTCGACACGAACACGCAAGCACAAGCGGGCCGACGAACAAGCCTTCATCGTGCCGATCGGTTCGATCAAGCCATGGGCGAAGAACCCGCGTGCGAACGAGCAAGCGGTTGGCTCGATCGCGGCATCGATTGAACGGTTCGACTTCAACGCGCCGATCATCGTGTGCCGCAAGACCAATGAGATCGTGGCGGGTCACACGCGGTACAAAGCAGCTCAGCAACTTGGGTTGACCGAAGTGCCGATCCGGTACACGGACCTGACCCCGGAGCGTGCATACGAGTATGCGATCGCCGACAACAAGTTGGGTGAGATCGCGAAGTGGGACAACGGAATCTTGAGCCAGCTTCTGACCGAGTACAGAGCCGACTTCAACTTGCCCACGATGGGCTTCAACGACAAGGAGTTGAAGCTTTCGATCGGTGGTGTGGTCGAGGTCGCTGCTCCCATCAAGCCGGCGCACAAGCCGAAGAAACGGGTCGAGGTTGAAAGTAGCGACCTCGACCCGATGTGTTGGATCAACGTGGCAGTGCCGCTTCACAATCAGTCGTTGGTGCTGGACGCTCTCCGCGATGCGCTCGAATCAATCGAAGGCGTCAAGCTCACGATCAAAGTCTTCGGAGTGGGACAGTCCAAAGTGCGATGAACAACGTCAAGACGCACAACACGGCGAGCGCCATTGGTGCGAAGTTTGAACTCCGCACCAATGTGCTTGAATACGTTCGGCCCTCTCATGTGTTCGATGCCTATTGCGGACACGACGGCGAGATGTACAAAGCGGTGTGGCGTGAAGCCGACTCGTACTTGGGTTGCGACACCGACTATGTGATGTGGGACCCGAGGCATCGGATGGTATGCGACAACTTGATCGCGTTGCGTGCACTCGACTTGCAACGGTTCAACGTTTTTGATTGTGATGCTTTCAGCGAGCCGTGGCCGGTTGCGTTCTTGATTGCTGCGCGTCGGACGTGGAAGTCGGGTGAGATGGGTGCGATCGTGCTCACCAACGGCTTTTCGATCGGTGCGCGGTTCTATCGTCCTACATCGTTGGAGTGGCAGAACGCGACCGGGTTGGCTTCGCAGAACGGGCTTTCGGACCAGAGGATCGTGCACGACGTGTGTGTGAACGAATGGATCGAGCGGAGCGGTGTTCGCGTTCTGAAACGCTGGATTGCTAGGGGTATGGGAACGTCTCAGATGCTTTACGACTCTATTGTTTTTGAGGGCGAATGATGTCCGCTTTTCTTGCGATGTAGTGCGTTCCGTGCTATCTTCTAGGTATGAACACAACCGAGATCGTTTGGACCGAAAAGACCTGGAATCCTGTGTCCGGTTGCCATGCAGTCTCGCCCGGTTGCGCCTATTGCTACGCGCGTACCTTGGCGGAACAGAAGCGTGGTACCGTCGCTTTCCCGGTGGGTTTCGATGTGGTGCTGAAGCCGCACAAGCTCAACGAACCCAAGCGGCTCAAGACGCCCAGCTTGATCTTCGTCAACAGCATGAGCGACCTTTTCTTGGATGAGATCCCGGACGAATATCGCGAGCGGATCTTGGATGTGATTCGGGCTACACCGCAGCACACGTATCAGACGCTCACGAAGCGGCCCGAGGGTGCGGCTCGGTTCGCTGCTACGCATGAGTTGCCTTCGAACCTGTGGCTGGGCGCAACAGTGGAAGACCAAGCGCGCCGCACACGCATCGATGTGCTCCGCACTATCAAGGCTTCGGTTCGCTTTCTCTCGATCGAACCGATGTTGAGCGCGATCGACCTCGGCGACTTGCGTGGTATCGGTTGGGTCATCGTTGGTGGCGAGAGTGGTTCGCACTTGCTCGACCCTGCCGTGTGTCAGGTGCGTGGACTCGTTCGTCGCGAGCGCGACGCATGGGTGCCACGTGGCGAGCGTGCCGACTGGGTCCGAAGCATACGGGATCAATGCAAGCGTGCTGGTGTGCCATTTCTGTTCAAGCAGTGGGGTGGTTCGCGAGGGCCCATCGCTGGGCGCATGCTGGACGGGCAGATTTGGGATCAGTACCCGCCCCGTGGTCAGGCTCTGACCCCGGTTCGCGCTTCGCAAACTTCGCTTTTCTGACCACCATGTCCTACATCTGAGAGGGGCAATCGGCGCCTGTGTCCGTTCTGGACCGGCACGAATCATCGAGGATTCGAGAAAAGCGCATGGTCTCGAAAAACGGACTTGCTCAAAGGAGCCCATCGATGTAGTCTTTGATCATGGCAACAACGAACAACAACTAGGAGGATGACCATGTGGCCGAAGGAGTTGAACCCGAACGATGAGCGTGTGAGGGTCCGAATCATCGATGGTGTCCATTGCGTGTCGGGCCCGCGCGTGGACGGTGGCTGGTTGGTCACGACCATCGACCCTGGCGATCGTGAGCGTGCGATCGCTGCAAGGCGGGCGTGGCGCGAGTCGTTGTCGGATGCGAGGAGGTTCACGCGATGAGCACTCAACATGACCGCTTTCACGATGGGCCCTTCAGCAAGCGACCCGCGCGCGATGGTGTGCTGGTCGACCTGCCGTGCTGCGACGGACCCGAGGGGTGCCAGGGTGCCGTTGCCATGCGCTGGGTGGGCTACGGCGTGCAGTGCTTCCCGCGCTGCGAGCACCACGGTCGCAAGCGACTTGAGCTACGCGGCAAGGATGCTCGCCGTGGTTCGCCTGCCTCGTACTGAATCTTCCACCACAACCAATCGAGCGTGCCATGATGGGACCATGGGAGATCGATCTCCCGTGGAAGGAGAGTCATCGTGGAATCGGACGAAGCCAAACTGGTACGCCTTGCGATGTTGCTCTACATGTTTCCGACCAGCGAGAACTGGATCAACTTCCGTTCGCATCTCAGACACTGCACCGTGTTGGCCGCTGATCTGCCGGGCATCATCGACGTGCAGATACTCGATGCGGCGACCGCCGTCGCGTCTCGCTTCGAAGGTTTGCAGGAAGCCGTGTTTGAGTTGCAAGGCAAGTGGTCCGCGCGGACTTCACCGGTGACCCCAGCCCGATGACGGATCCAGCCATAGTGAAACTGGCCCGGGGCCCCTATACGGGCCCGGGCCCGGTTCTTGGTCATTCCACCCATGGGCCCGGGGCTCGGGTCGTTCTAGGGCCATCCTTGGCCCATGATGGGCCCGATGTGGCAACCGGGTCCGGGCGTGATTCGGAGGAGGTGCGGCGTGGACAATCGACAGCGGAAGGACTGCATTTCGGCGGCCGCGTACGTGCTGGACAGGGCGGCGCAGTACGACCCGAACAGTGGCGTCGTGGTCGCGTTGGAAAACGTGGCCGAATCACTCGCGAAGGGTGAACACATCGAAGCGCGCAAGTGCGGTGAGCTGGATGCGTTGATCGAGCGGGTCGGCTACATGCGCGAGCGCATCGTGCTACCACCGGAGCGACCATCGCAAGGCGGCCACGTGCTGCGAGGCAAGCCGCTCACCGAAGTGTTCGAAGTTGAGGAAGATGCGTGGCTGACCAAGTGGGAGGGATCCGATGGACAGCACGTGCCTCGTGATCACAAAGGGTACCCGGACGAAGCGCGTCCGTTCAGAACCGCGCGGTCGGCCACCTGTTTGCTTTCCGATGCGCTGGTCAGGGGTTCGCTGTTCGAAGATGAAGACGAGGAGGGATCCGATGACGAATGACGAAGCGTTGCTGGCGAGACATGCGAACCAACACGCGCTTGCACAGCAAGCAATGGACATCATCCGAAACCTCATCGAAGGGGTGCCGTGCCGGTTCGCGATTGCACGGCTCGCGCAACGACGCCACCCCGGCGAGACCTGCGAGGCGTTCCGCACGTGGCAACAAGGCAAGCCGACGTCGGCTTGCGACATCTGCCAGGCTCGGAACTTCCTTCGTGAGAACGGATACAGGATCGGGGGTACTCGATGAGACCCAAGCGAGCACTCGATCGGAAGTGCGAGGTCTGCGGTGCCGCGTACAAGCACAAGCATGGCGGGCGCAACTTCGGTCGGTACTGTTCACAGCGCTGCGCGCATGAAGCATCGATCACGGACCATCGCGTGCACGACCGGCGCGATTGCATCCATTACGAGGAGTGCTTCGACCGTGCCGCGTTCGCACCCAAGTGTGTGCACAACGTCTGCGCGAAGGGGTGCGTGCTGTTCATGCGTGGCGCGGTGAAGGTGCCGCGCGCGAACGGCTCGATCCAATCGAGCGCTTGGATCTGGGAGGAAAGCTGATGGGTGCGCTTGGTGCGATGTGGAACTGGCGTGGTCCGTGGCTGCACATAATGGTGTGGCCCGGCCCGCATGGCAGCGGGCGGTTCGGTGCGATGCTGTTGGAGCCCGCCGAGGAGATAGGCACCAACGTGCCGGCCGCGCGTGATCATGACGTGTGGGAGGGTCGTGTGGTCAAGAGCGAGAAGGTGAACATCACCTACGAACGCGTGCTTGACGATCGTAGCATCATTGGTCGGCACGGGTGGGATGAGCCGCCGCGACCGAGTCGGGCAGTTTTCGAAGTTCAAGGAGGTGAGTCGTGGAGCGACCTAGCGGGTCTGGTTTGATCGTGGTGTACGTGGCGGGTCCGTACCGTGCTCCCACGGTGTGGCAGATCGAATGCAACATTCACAAGGCGAGGGAGGTCGGCATCGAGGTTGCGCGGGTCGGCTTGATGCCGTTGGTGCCGCATGCAAACACGGCCCACTACGACGGGATCCAATCGGACGCGTTCTGGTTGAAGGGCACCATGGAGCTTCTGCGTCGTGCCGATGCGGTCATGCTGGTGCCGGGCTGGGTCAAGTCCGAGGGAACCCGGTTGGAGATCGAGGAGGCGAACCGGCTCGGGTTGCCCGTGTTCGAGACCATCGAGGCGTTGCTGGCGTGGGCCGAAGCGAAACAGATGGTGCCCGACGGGAGATCGATCTCCCGTGACCGGATAGAGGAGGATTCGGCAGCGTGGTCGCCGCCGGGAGCCAAGCCCGCGCCGATCGACCGCAACTGCCGAACGTGTATCCAGTACATCAAGCCACGCAAGGACTGCCCCGAGTGTGGCGGGACGGGGGTGTCATCGACGGTGGACCTCTCGCTGTCGAAGGTGCCGAAGGAGGTCTGGTGCAAGCCCGACCGACGTTCGGGCACGGTGTTGTGGAATGGTGGCGAGTGGTTCGGTGATGAACCGTGCGCGGGTGCGAAGCAAGCTTTCACGCTCGTGCGGTTCGTGCGTGCCGATGTGTTTGATGATGCGGTCATGAACGAAGTGGCGAAGCGAACCGCACGGGACGATCGTGTGTACGTGGCGAAGCCGACCGGCACCGAGGGAGGGTAAGCCGTGACCATCGACCCGTGCGTGATTGCGACGCAGGCTTGGACACTTCGCACGACGTTGCTGGACCTTGGCCGCTCTGAGGTCAAGGTCGACCGCGAAGGGCGGCTCGACCCAGACGAGGAGACCCGGATCAATCGACGGCTCCGACGGTTCGGTGTGCGGGTGCGTCGTGAACCGGACGGGTCGTTGCCGTTTGCGCACGAGGGGCTGTGGTGCGTTCCGTTCGATGGTGCCGAGTGCATCGAGTGCAGACGTCCGATTCGTCGTCAGTCCGTTCTGACCGACGACGGACCCATGCACTCGGACTGCTACATGAGGAGGGATCGATGAACGTTGACGACGATGTGAAGCAACGACGCGAGCAGATGGCCGCCGATGACAGATGGATCGTGTTCGCGCACGAAGCCGACTTCTTCTCGGTGGTGAGCATGCTCGGTTGCGATCCCGATCGGGTTCATTGTAACCCGTACGTGCCGCGCGGCCACGCGTACGGAGTTCGGATTGACGAGCCGTGGTACAAGCGACGATCGCACGTGCTTGGAACGATCGTGGGCATCCGTGCCGATGCGCCATGGTGCGAGCGTGCATTCGCGCTCGCTTCGGCCAAGGACGCGAGCCGATGGCACCGGACCCGATCGGCACAGTGGATGTGACGACGGGAGATCGATCTCCCGTCGAGTTGCGTGATCCGATCCAGATGTGGCACTGTGCCATGGACCACTTGGTGACGGGCCTTTGAATCGGTCCGCTTCGTTGGAGGCGCAACGTGATGTCCGACTGTCCCCCCGCTGCTACGTCCGAACCTGAGTCTGCGACAACGCAACCCAAGCGCAAGCCTGGACCGAAGAAGAAGCGCACCGTCTACCGCGTGATCAAGCGCGACGCCAAGCTCGACGAAGATGGTCGCTCGATCGAGTTCCAGGAGTTGATCGGGCAGCTACGTTCGAGGGCCCGCTTGGTTGCGTCGCAGGTCATGCGGCACAAGAAACGCATCGCGAGCAAACCGCTCCTGATGACCCTGTGCCGCCAGTGCGGATGCTTGATCCCGGTCGAAGCGCGCAACGTGAAACGGACCTACTACTGCGGCATGGCGTGCAGGCAAGCGGCGAAACGATTGCGGGCCCGCTTCGCTGCGGCGCGCTTGCTCAACACGCTGTACAAGCAACGGCCCGTGTTCGTGTCCATCGTGGTCGATGTGATCGACACGCGCGATGCCCACGTTTTCCTCGGTACGAGGTCCGTATGAGCGACACGAAGCGCAAGAAGCCAACGAGGCACAAGCGTGTGTTGAAGGTCAAAGGGGACGAGCCGGATCCGAACGAGGACACACCGGATCCCGAAGTGCAAGCGCAGCTCGAACGCGAAGCGAAGCGGGTCGCGAAGAGTTTCAAGAACCACGAGCTACGACAGACCATCATAAGCGTGCTCCGCACGGGCGCATCGATTGCCGACGCGGCGCGCTTTGCGGGTGTGCCGAGCTACCAGGTGCGGAAGTGGTACGCGCGAGGGAAGGGCATGTACGAGGGCAAGCCGGCCACGCCTTCCTACAAGCAGTTCGCGGCCGATGTCGACAAGGCCCGTGCGAGCGCGAAGGTGCTCGCACTCGGTACGCTCACAGCAGCGATCCAATCGCGGCACCGTGTGAAGGTTGGCGAGACGCGCTTCAAGGATCCCACGACGGGACACACCGTGATTCAGTACCAGATGGCTGAGGAGATCAGCCCGATGGCGAAGGACGCCGCGCTTGCGTTCCTTGCCGCTGTCGATCCGAAGCGGTGGGGCAACGGACGTCAACGGGTCGAGTTGAGCGGGCCCGACGGTGCCCCGATCGAGCTGGACGCACCCGCCGATGTGCAGGACACCAAGTCGCGTGTGATCTCAATCCTGGGCACCATCGCGGCAGCCGCCATGGTTGCGAACGCGGACCGGCTCCCGCATCCGCTCGAACTCGAAGCTGCACTTACCGAACCGGAGGAAGACAAGTGAGTAAGTGCCCATTCAAACGTGAGACCGAGCTGGCCGCCGTCGTGGTTGAGTGGCTCCGTGAGCGTGGGTGGTCCGTGTGGCAAGAGGTCGACGGGTTCTACGACATCGTGGCCGTCAAGGATGCCACCGTGTGGAGCATTGAGACCAAGCTTGTGTTCGGGTCCCAAGTGCTGGCGCAAGCGTACCGCCGATCGCAGACGGGCCAGGTGCACTTTGCTTCCGTGGCGGTGCCCCCAGGACCGTCCGATCGGTCCGTTGGTGTGTTCCTT